>OLOX01000005.1_pt1 | contig 173670 bp, 151 predicted proteins | sample 1672091 | NCBI WGS metagenome assembly OLOX01 (sample SAMEA3136644, study PRJEB25190) | human gut metagenome | reverse complement strand
GACTAAATACTAATATTTTAATAACAGTGGTTAGGTTTTTATCGCACCACTACTAATGCAAATTCATTTATAGGAAATGTTTACAGACGTGGTGAATGTCCTCAACAAATCATTGCTATTAAACCTAAGATGAGCAATGAACGATTATCTATTCAACAGGGTCTTTTTTTAATGCCTACTGATATTTCTGTTCCATTTAAGTATAACCTTGATAATTATATACCGGGTGCTGGGTTCAACAGAACAGATGATCATTTTAATCCCATAGAATTTTCTAAATTTGTCGAGTATTCTCACGACAAAAGATACAAAGCGCATAATGATAATATCATAATGTTTAAGATTACTATTCCAAACGCTTTGAAATTAGGAATCACAAAGCTACTTTTACAGATGAACATATCGTCAGAAACATTATTCCCTGGACTCTCAGGCTTATCCCAGTCACTCAATAGACTTCGCGATGGATACGGTGAATATATAGAATGAAACTAATTGTGAAGTTTCGACACCGCCGCGCTTTCGTAAATCGAGCCTATTTAACACTGAAAATCTAAGGTAAGGTTTCGACCGGAAGGCTTCAATTGCTAACTCATATAGCGAACTTCGGCACCAACTTGTAATTGGATTCGAGGCTCGCCTTTTGTATTTTGATTTGGTTCGGGCTTTATATATGCCCGACTAAACCTAAACCAATATATTAGGCAGGACAAGAAGGACATCTTGGTAATCCTCTCCTCCCCCAAAGCTTAAGCACAATCGCCTAAATTTCGACAAAACGAAACGCAAGTACCATACGAGTACTATACCAGTTCCATACCAGCATACCACCTGTTCTCTACCAGTGAGAACGCAACTTATAATCGACTATATGGCGACTTGCCTGATTATGCAGATAATGCAGAAAATGCAGGTCTAATACAGGTTTTGTTTCCCTCGTTGATCTTCCAACCTCTTGCGTTCAATGTCAGCAGCGGTTATCTGCGTTTCATCGGCAAGCGCGTCATTCCCCAATTGATTGAGTAGCCGTCCAATTTTATGTAATAACTCCTGCCTAAATCTGAGATCGCCTGCTACATCTATGGTCGGAGATAATTGTTTTATGAATAACAACCAGTTACATTCCGATTGCAGCCTATCTCGCTCTCCATTTAGATAAATAACTTTTTGCAGAGTATTTGCGGTTGAGATAGCATCAGCCACTTTCCTTATAAGACTTTCTTTATCATAGGTAAGTCTCACATCCTTTATAAATTTAGAAAAGTCATCCATATTTCCTACTTATAACTAATTATCATAGACGATTAAAAAGAGTTGTACGGTCATTCAATCACTTCCCATATGCCTCCATTCGTCGGCCCAATATGTCTTAACTTACACTCTTTAACAAGAGCTTCAAGCCGTCGCTGGACACTACTCTCATGTAATTCCATCTTTTCTGCTAATTCAACCCTCGTTATTGTCGGATTTTCCCTTATTAATTTGATGATTATGTTTTTCTGTTCGGTTTTGGTTCGGTTTTAGTTCGGTTTGCATCGGTCTGGCTTGGATTTGCATCGCCCTGACAGACAAAAAATCTCCCGGTAAATAGTAACTGTAACTCCACCCTGCTCAACCGTAAATTCCGGTCGTTTAAGATTAGCTTTATCAAAAGCCTTCATAATCTTTTCATATCCACACCCCATGCCTCAATGAAACCGGCACGGTAGAAAACCTGCGCTATCTTCGGGTTACGAGGTTTTGAGGTGTCCTTACTCATAATAGTTTCCACGGTATAATCTTCCGGCAACACACCTTCGTTCCATAAACGGATATGGTCATCATAGATACTCATCTGATTCCATGTGCCGAATTGCAATTTATGGACTATGCTGTTGAAAATGATTTCACAGAGGGCATCTTCCGGAATTTCCACAAAGATACTATTTCTGATGCCTAACGTCCAATATATCTTTCTCTATAAGGGCATTGTCAATTTTACGACATAGTTCATAAATTGTATTAATAGCTTTATTGGTTACTTTATATCGCAAAGCCAATTTATTGCCCTTTAATGGTATCAATCCATTTTTGTCATTTTTTTTGAATAATTCATCAACTGCACTGTCTCCATGAATGACAAGATGCCTTACTTCAATATAAATCAAAGATTCTTTCATGAGATTATTATCAATCCTAATCTTCGTAATTTTACAAAGTTTTTGCATCATATCCGTTGTGCTTCTCATATTTTCAAGTATCCGAAATACCCTCTTTGCCATTTCATTGATAATTGAATCATAATCACCAAATCTAACAATATCAGCGAAGGTAATAGTGCGTTCAGTATCGTTACCTAAAATGCTAAGAAGCCTTGTAGGTTCATTGTGTGCTATTTCAGCTATCACATGAGCGATATAGTCACTGAAAATGCAATGCAGCTCTACGAACGCCTGTTCATTGAGTTGTTTCCTTGCCGAGATAAAAGTTCTATTAATATCAATTCGCTTATTTGGAATATTTAATTGCCCATGGCTTCCTACTGATGCTCCTAAAGCATCCGCGATAGTATTTGTCCCCTTCTCAGAGTTACATCTGGAATTTGATATTGATAGGGCCAAATCCATCAGCTGTAAATATTGTTTAAGACTGCGAATCTTGCCCTCAAAACGCTGCCAGCTCTTTGATTCTTTTTTCATAATGAATAGGTTAAATATTGGATGTATCTAATATTAGAGAAACTGTGTCATGTATACCGGAAGATAGGTTATACTTTCTTCTTTACGCAAATCTTTTGTATAGATAAGATAACGCTTATTTACTCGCGATGAGAATTTATCGCAGAACAAGTCAAGGGACTTGTGGGTTTTATAGCCGGATGACTTCACTTCTATCGGCTCTATCTTTGTCCCGTTTGATAGAAGAAAATCAACTCCGTAAAGATGATTGCTCGTCTCTGAAGGCCATGTATAGTAATATAGTTCGTGGCCATTAGCTTTCAGCATCTGGGCAACGATATTCTCATATACATATCCGAGGTCTGCACTCAGTTTGTCCGAAAGTAATTTTTCATAAATAATGTTCTCGGTGAATTTCTTGTCCCAGAACGCAAGGGTGACGAATAGACCAGTGTCACAAAGATACATCTTGAAACGGTCGGATGAGCGATGAAGTGCCATACCAACATTTGGGTCATTAGCATGATAAGCGATATTGACGACCATTGAGTCCTGCATGTCGTATATCTGCTCCTTCAATCGGTCAAGGCGCACCCCTTCTGTCGCTGAGTACACTTGGTATCGCGCATAATTGTTGGCCAACTGGGAGGGAATGGCCATAAACATTTTTGAAGTATTACCGGAAGGATCTATTTTGATGAAATCCTGCTCATACAGTTTGATTATGGAACGCTTCATCATATCAACCTTTTCCATATTATTCGTTTCAAGATATGCTTTCACTGCCTGAGGCATTCCTCCTATAAGCATATATAACCGGAATTGTTTCATCTCATTACGATTGCCGGCATCTCCGAGACCTTTACAACTATCGAAGAATTTATGCAACAAAGGAATAGCTACTTTATTGCCAATAGCCCAGTTAAATTCTTCATAATCCATTGGATACAGGGACAAATCGTGTTCTTCGCTTGGAATAAGAATTCCTTTTACGTTCTGGCGTATTGAGATAAGTGAGCCTGTCTCAATGTAGTCATAGCGCCCATCTTCAACCAAATATTTAATGGCCTGACGAGCTTTAGGGCAATTCTGAACTTCATCAAAAATGATTACGGAATTTCTATCATATAACTCCACTCCAAAAATCATCTGTAATCGCATGAATAGATAGTCCAAATTTGATATGTCTTCAAATAAATCCCGAATCTCTTGCTTACAGCTTGTGAAATCAATAGCAATGTATGACTTATATTCTTTCTCTGCAAAAGTTCGAGCAAGCGTAGATTTTCCAACACGCCTTGCTCCCTTTATGAGCAAGGCAGTTTGACCACCGGACTCATGCTTCCACTGAAGCATATCATTATATAGTTTCCTCTTGAAGATCATATACGAATTTATTTTCGAGGGCAAAGATAATAATTCTGACGCTATCCCCCAAATTATATGTCTATAAAATGACACTATCCCCTAAATTTGTCTTACAAATCATGTCACTATCCCCCATTTTTAGCCAAAACAAACTTGCAACTATCAGCAAAAATCGCTACCTTTGCATTAAGTAAAGAATGGGTGCTTTAAGAGAGCCGGGACTGTTAAAATTGAAGGTGTGAACCCCACAAATTACCGGTTTGCATTCTAAAAGCACAACTACCTCACTATCAGATATATGCCATAATTGCATCGGTAAGTAGTTATTTGATTATCAATACTTTATATTGATAGTAATTGACTATTACTGAACGATAAAACTTAACTCTTACAAGAACGCCTAATGCTGATAACTGTCAGTGTTAGGCGTTTTTATGCACTATTTTGTACGGATCTTGTACGACAGCGACTCATTTCACCCCAAGCGTCAGCAAGGTGGTGGAGAAAGTGGTACGTCACGGTACGTCGTGATACGCCATGATACGAGTAATAACGAAATTAACACATATAACATGAGTAGCAACATCAAAGTTGAGAGAATCTGCGAATGGTGCGGAAAGAAATTTATCGCCCAGACCACAGTCACACGCTTCTGCTCGAAGCGGTGTGCGGAGCACTCGTATAAAGAGCGTTTGCGCCAAAAGAAAATGGCAGTCTCAAATCAAGAGACCGTTCAGACTAATTTCAAGTGGCGCGAGAAGGATTATCTTACCCCCACCCAAGCAGCCGAATTATTAGGCATTGGCAGAATGTCTATCTACCGCTATATCCGTAATGGAAAAATCAAGGTTGTTAGGTTTGCTCGAAAGACGCTTATCAACAAAGCCGACATTCTGGCGATGTTTGATTATCTTACACCGAAAGAAACGGAGCAAGTAGAGGCCGCTGAGAAAAAGTCTAAATCAATCTCTGATTTCTATACACGTGCCGACATTCGGGAGAAGTATGGCGTAAAGGATTCGTGGATTTATAAAGTGGTCGCTGAAAATAATGTACCCAAGACCATTCTTCGAGGCAAGGCTTATTTCAGCAAAAGCCATATTGACCTACTGTTCTCGGCGAGAAAAGAGAATCCGGAAATTACGGAATGGTATTCGGTGGAGGATATTGATATTCAAGATAAGTATGGAATGACACTCTCGGCAATTTATTCGTTGGTCTCCAAAATAGGAATACCGAAACGCAAAGAAGGTCCGAAAGTATATTACTCTAAATATCACTTCGATGTGGCGAAAGGAGCCAAGTCAGCCGAGGAAGTAGAGTTTATTTCGGTGGCTGATGCTATGGAGAAATACTCTCTGACCCGCGACCAGCTTTATCACTACGTCAAGACATACAAGATAACCAAGCTCCGTTGCGGCAAGTATGTCAAGCTGAACGCCAAAGAGTTAGAAGCATTGTTCAACCCTGAGATTCAGTTATAATCCGGTGATTTTTCTCACCCGACAACCACCATTTACCTTTGTACCTTATAATTCTAAAACAGCATAATATGGAATCAGCAACCATCACAAAAGTGACACTCCGTCAAGAAAAACTTCGCAGCGGCAAATTGTCGCTCTACCTCGACTACTACCCACCCATATGGAATCCGCACATCAAGAAGATGTCGCGGCGTGAGTTCCTCGGTCTCTATCTCATCGGCAAACCGAAAGACAAGTTCGAGCTTGACTACAATGAGGAAATTATGCTCAAAGCCCGTGGCATCCGCGCCACTCGTGAACTTGCAATCATCAACGAGGAGTTCGGTTTCCTCGATCGCACCAAGAAACAGGCAGACTTCCTTGAATATTTCGAGGGCAAGACCAAAGAGAAATACCAGAAATGGGAAATAGTGTATAAGCACTTCAAAGACTTCTGCAATGGCAGATGTCTGATGAAAGATGTGACCATCGGACTGTGCAACGACTTCCGCACCTACATTCTCAAAATCCGTGTCAAACAGTCCGGTAATATCATATCACGCAACTCTGCCGCCGGATATTGGTCAACTTTCCGCGCTCTGCTGAAACTGGCATATAAGGAAGGTTGGCTCCGCGAGAATGTCAACGACTATCTTGACCGCATCGACTGGGAGGAGCCGAAAATCAACTACCTCGAAATCGAGGAAGTGAAACGTCTCGCCGCCACTCCCTGCAAAGTGGATATACTCAAACGAGCATCCCTCTTCGCCTGTATGACTGGACTACGAATCAGCGATATTCTACTACTCCGTTGGGAGAATATCGAGCTGTCTCCCGATGGTGGGTACTGTATGCGTATCCGTACTCAGAAGCCTAAGACACAGGCAACATTACCGTTGAGCGATGAAGCTCTTTCGTATTGCGGCGAACCTGGCCGCGGCATGGTATTCAAAGGATTGAGTCGAGCACATACGCGTGAACCATTCAAAAAATGGCTCAAAGATGCCGGCATCAAGAAGAAAATCACCTTCCACGGACTCCGCCACACTTACGCTACATTGCTGATAACCAACGGCACTGACATCTATACCGTCAGTAAGATGCTTACGCATAAAAACGTGGCAACCACTCAGATTTATGCCGACGTGGTAAATCAGAAGAAACGCGATGCAGCCAATTCCATCTCTCTGAAATAACTTCCAAGTGAATATCTCAAATATTAAAAGCGAATCACCCCAAAAACACCAAACAAATCGCCCCAAAAACACCAAACCACTTGTACATATCGTTAATTATTAGTAGCTTTGCGCAAAATACAGCTTATGGAATACTTATCTCGAACCGCGGACCCAATATTACATCTTCTATTAGACGCTTTTGGAGCAGTTTTGATAGAAGGGCCTAAGTGGTGTGGAAAGACTACAACCGCGGAACAAATGGCTAAGAGCGTTATAAAATTGCAAGATCCGGATATGCAAGAAGACTATCTTGTCACCGCTCAATCAAAACCATCGCTTTTGCTTAACGGTGAAACGCCTCGTCTTATCGATGAGTGGCAGGACATACCTGTCCTTTGGGATTCAGTACGTACGATGGTTGATAAACGTAGTAAACCGGGACAGTTCATTCTTACATGATCTAACACCGTGCCACAAGACAAAATCAAACATTCAGGAACGGGACGTATTGCTACTCTCAGAATGCTACCCATGAGTTTATGGGAGTCTAAAGAGTCATCTGGACAAGTGTCAATTTCGGAATTGTTTAACAATGCTGATTATGATTTTGACGGCGCAACATCAAAACTGTCAATTGAAGATTTAATTTTTGCGGCTTGCCGAGGGGGATGGCCCGCGTCTCTCAATGGCAATACTCCTGCCGCGCAGCTGTTGGTAGCCCGTAACTACATCAATAGTGTTTGTGCTAAAGATATTTCTCGCATTGATGGAAAGAATCGTGATGAAAAGCTATCAAGACAAATTTTGAAATCATATGCCCGGAATATTTCCACTTTGGCTAAGAAGACATCCATGCTTGAAGACATAACGGCATCTAAGGATATCAATTGCAGTATTCCGACTCTTGATGATTATATCACAGCTCTGGAACGTTTGTTCGTAATTCAAGATATAGAGGCATGGTGTCCAGCAATCAGAAGTAAAACGACTATTCGAAGTGCGCCCAAGCGGGGATTCTGTGATCCCTCTATTGCGGTAGCCGCACTTGGTCTAACTCCGGATGCGCTGAAAATGCAGCTAAAGACCTTCGGTTTCATTTTTGAGCAGATGTGTATTCGTGATCTTCGCGCATATACGATTGACCTTGACAGTCAAATCTCCTATTATCGTGATAGATATGGACTGGAGGCTGACGTAGTCCTTCATCTGCCAGATGGCAGATATGCTCTGATAGAATGCAAACTTGGCAGCATGGAAATTGAAAAAGGTGCAGAACACCTGCTAAAAATCAAAGAACTCATCCGTGAGAAAAACAAGGGAGAAAAGCAGATCCCCATTAGAGAACCGGATCTGCTGATTATCCTCACAGGAGGCACAATGGCCTATACACGCAATGATGGCGTAAAAGTAATACCACTTGCTGCTCTTAAACCATAACGAAATGAGGAATAAAATCATACGGCTATACTATAGTGCCAAAGATATTAGCGTCCGCAGATTTTGGGAAAATATCGGAAGATGGTTTTCCTATTTCAACATATCGCGTCGCATCTATGATTTTGATTATTCAAGTATTCTCGCAGTTGAACGGCACCAAATAAGCAGAGTGCGCGATTCAATAGCGCATTACCATAATCACCTATACGCCGAACGTGATATTGAACGCCTTAATCTTGCATTAAAGTTATTGGACATTATAGAAGAAGACGGATGCTGCGAACGTGTCGGCAAACCTTTTAACTTTGTAAAAAGTAAAAATAAGGAGGATTTGTATGAACTTGAAGACGATCCTGAATCATACTATACCATTCCGGTTTATGTGAATTACAAAAATGCCATGCGCTTTTGTAAGATAGAATTATCCAGATATACAGATAGTAAAGATGGTGCCATGTGGCAATCACATTTGAGAGTGGAAAAGGCATGGCATATTTACCATACTCTCAGGCTTTACTTTATGCGAAGTTGGTGGGATTGATTTTATATTAACACTTGGGTAGCGAACAATTCAGTGGGCTAAATTGTCTATAAAGACGTGAATATTTAACCCACTGTTTTATTTATGAAGGATACGCCCCAGCGCTTGAGGAGCTATGCTCCCCCTACCCGGGACAAAATTTTTATATGGAGTGCCGTGATTGCCGGATGTGGTATCATAGCTTTACTTGGTCGTTATGCTGCCATAACACGTTTCGGCACTGATGAATTTACCGGCAATGTTCTCTTTGCCGTTTTCTTTGTCCTCTCAATAGGTTTTTATTGCGGTTTCCAATCGGTTATCGAAGATGTGTTCAACCGCCTTCAATCTCTTTTTCGTCGCCGTGAAGTCGTGGCTATTGCTGAAACTGCCAACGGTGAGAAAATGCACGTTTCAGTTGAAGAACCATCAGTAACAATGACTCAGTATTCCGAGGCTGCCTCAGATGTGATCGGCATTGAAGAAAGCAATGCAACTTTTGAGAAATCAACGGACAAAGCACCGTTTGAGGTCTTGGAAGTTGTAGACGATATGCGTCATATCCGTTTCCCGGATGGAGAGGAAGCCTATGTGGGTATTGGTCTATCTGATGAAGAGATTCTTCTTGAAAAAGCATACAACGATTCAAGAGATTATGATGCCGAACTTGAAGAGGCATACAAGGAGTATCTTGACTCTATGACTGCGGAAGAACGATATGACCACGACCACGGTATTAAACGCGTTAAAAAGAAGAGAGAATATAATGATGAAATCGGTTTCTTTTCATCAGTATCAGTTCAAGATATTCACAATAATCCTGATGGAACCACTTTGATTGAAGAGACTGAGCAGGATGTGTATGTAACACCCGACGGCTCGGTATATTATCTTGAGGATATGGCTCCAATCTGTGACTTCTATGAGAAACACAAAGACGATATAGAATCTCACAAAGAGATATTGACACGAAAGCAACGTTGTGATGAAGCGTTTGACAAGATGAAACGTCACGAAGAATTATATAATCTTGAACAAGTGTCATTTATTTGTGCCTATATCACACATACCATGGAGCAGTTTATGGAGTCCCACAAACTGGATAAACTTCATAATAATGCGAAAATATGGACGGTCAATCCATTAGCTCAATTCGATTCGGTTCAGCTACGTAGTAATCACCTGTCGAAAGAGGACCTGAAGCATCTGGGCTATAATGTCGGGAAATTTCTGAAACTTAAAGGCGAAAATATTGCCTTGTTCATTAAAAATGTATTCGCAGACAGTTTCGGAACTGTTCAGGTCGGAACAATCATAGCAAAACTTGCAGACAGGAACCCAGGCAAAGACCGAATACCTCTCCTCAGTGCCAAAGAAATGAATTATCTCTTTGATCACTATAAACGCTACAAAACCATCAACCTTGATATTATCCCCAAAAGATTGGCTGAGTAAGAAGCTAAAGCAAAATTAGAGGCAGCAAAAAAGAAGAGCGGGAGATAATAAGAACATCCCAAGTATAGGATTGGCGAATAGTTGCGACTTTGTCATGGCTATTCGCCTTTTTGTTATAAATCAATCCCATAAAGCACATAAATCCACAGCGACGAATCATTTGACAGTTTCGGATGATAAAACTTTCCGGCCTTTACCATACTAGTCTTTTGCATCACACTTTCTGAAAGAGATTTTTTAACATGCACCTGATTGTAATAATCAGCCGCAAGACACCAGCCAATTCCAACTCCGGGAGTGACATCGGCCCTAAATCCCATATCTTGTAGCTCGACAAATCCTATACCGTACATAGCAAACTTCTTTTCCACAGTATATAGTTTCATCGCCTTTGAACTTCTCACTCTAATGAAGGCCAATTACGGTTATTACTCAAAATAACTATAAAATCACCTAACATCTTACTAAATCACCATACAAATATTTCAAAGAAATCCCATCTGATTATCACAGCATTAGCACTTGTCAAACGGTTATTTTAGGAAGTGATTGGGGTTATTTATTTCACCATCAACTCATTTTCAATCAGTGCGGTTATATTTCCGTAAAACAATTCAAAACCGCACCAATATGGAAACTTCCAAAATCACTTTTGACCAGCTGCCACATGTGGTAAGCGGTCTCTCCGAGAAACTCGACCGTGTGCTTGACCTGCTTGAAAAGGCAGGCATAGCCGGCCACTCCAAACAGTCCAAGCCTTCACGCAGACTCGTGTATGCGAAAGAGGCTTGCCAGATAATAGGCAAGTCACTTTCGAGCCTCTACCGTGGCATCAAAGCTCCGAATGACCCCATTCCGAGCTATAAGCGCGGCAAGCTCCTCTATTTCTATGAGGATGAACTATACGCATGGATTGAGAATGGTCGCAAACATTCCGTTGCTCCTTCTCTCGCTGAGACTGCGGCTGCCATCATAGCCGGGATGAAACGACGTCCACGTGGAGGGTATAATTTCTGAGCCTATGGAAAGAGATTATACTCAATCCCGGACCAATCTATTCCCAGTGCATGTATTTCCTGACAGATTACAGCGTATCATTCTGGAGCTGCATGACAGCAACGGTTTCCCAGCCGATTATACTGCGGTATCCATGATGGCTGCAATATCCGTAGCAATCGGCAACTCTCACCGCGTGGAAGTGAAACGCAACTGGCATGAATCGGCAATCCTATATATTGCGATTGTTGGTCGCCCTGGAGCCTGCAAATCACACCCACTGGCATTCGCCATGCAACCACTCGTCAACACCGATTGGAAAAACAATCTGGACTACCAGAAAAAATATTGTGAGTACCAACAGGCAATAGCCATGAGCCGTAAAGAACGTGTTCATGCCGGATTCGAGCAACAATTCCCGAAAGAGCCGAAACGTCTGCGCTACCTTGTGTCGGATGTTACGCAGGAAGGTTTGAGCGCCATTCATTCCCATAATCCAAGAGGTCTCTGCCTGTGGGTTGACGAACTGTCGGCATGGTTCAAAAACTTCACCCGCTACAACAATGGCTCTGAGGAACAATTCTGGCTGTCGGCTTTCAATGGAAGCGCCACTATGTCCGACCGCAAGAACTCGCAGAACTCCATCTTTATCAAGCGACCGTTCATCTCGGTTGTCGGAACAATTCAGAAACGTCTGCTTACTGAACTTGCCAATGGCGAGAGAACACCCAACGGTTTCATCGACCGCATACTCTTTGCGATGACCAAGAGTAACGGTAAACCGCGATGGAACGAGGATGAAGTGCGCGATGACCTCGACCGTGAATGGGAGCGCATACTCAACCGACTTCTTTCAGTGGAATGTGTAGTCAACGAGGATAGGGAGCCAATACCCACCGTCATGCGGTTCACTCCGGATACCAAGCGGAGACTCTATGAGTGGCAGCATGAGAATGCCGCGCTATGCGACAAGGAGATGAGCGACAACGTAGTCAGTTTCTTCTGCAAGCTCGAAATCTATGTACTTCGGTTCTGCCTGATACTCCGACTTGTCCGCTGGGCTGTCGGTGAAGGCCAACCTCGCCCGTCAGACATTGAGAATGACGATGTGGCAGGCGCGATAGAACTGGCGGAATATTTCCGGGGCAACGCACTAAGCGTACTCACCTGCATCAGCGAGGAGAAGTTGAATGAATTGCACCGCACCGTTTATGAGCATCTCACCGAGGAGTTTTCTACCGCCGACGGTATCCGCATAGCCGAGCGGTTCGGGATGAAAGACCATACATTCAAGATGTTCCTTACCCGCAATCTTAATACCCTGTTCCGTCGCATACGACAAGGATGATATCAGAAGCTTTCATGTTACTCCGCTAACAATGTTACTCCTCCCTAAAATGAAAGAAAATCAGAGTAACAAAACAGTGGCCGGCACCGGCACACTCGGCAAACACAGGTTGCCACGCATCCGAGATATGCCAACTACTCTGCACTCCGTGCAATCCAAACAACACCAAAGTCAAACCGTGCGCAAGCTCATAAAAAATCAAAAACGTGAAAACAGAAAAATCTAAAAATCCTCAGTCATCCGAAATGGCTGATATATCTAACAACTCAATCTTTTCTGAATCTATGGAAAATCCTACAACCCTCGAAGTTCAGCCCATCGCTGACATAGCGACAACGCTCAACCCAAATCAAAACGACCCACCGCCAAGCAGCGCAAGAGCGACCTCGAAGATTACCGTAAGGCATACTTCGGTCTGATTAAGCTTGGCAAGGACAACAAGCATCAGGTGGCAATCAGCAACGACACGTTTGACCGTGTCGAGCGCATCGCCCGCTTTTTCGGTGGACCCGGTTACAGCGTCAGCAACTTTGTCGAGCACATTATCAACGAGCACCTCGACAGTAACTCAGCCAACTACGAGAGTTGGTTCATCGTAATCAGTAAATCGTTCTGACCACTACCCCGAGGCAGTAAAATGGCGAAGCCATCGGCAGCGCCGGTATCCGGAAAACCTGATAAGGTTTGGAGGATAGCAAGGTAGTGGCAATGTAAACATTCCCGACCTTGCATCCTCCGTTACCCTGCGGCTGGAGTCCGTTCCCGATGGTCACAATGTCAAATCTCAAAATCCCGAAAATGACATTTGCAAAAAGAAAGAATGCTCCTCCGAGAGCAATAAAGAAGTCCGGCAAGTCATACGTTGTCAGCGTCAGGCTTGACGAGGAACAGTATCAGACCGTTCAGGAGAACTGTCGGAAGTCCGGCAGAAAGTTATCAGACTACTGGCGTCACGCACTGCTCAACGCCAAAGTTACAGCGATCGCCACACCTGAAGATATGGCGATACCTCGTCAGATTGGAAGCATGGCTAACAACCTAAACCAGCTTGCGAAGAAAGCCAACGAAGCGGGCTCTAAGCTTGTCGAGTGGACTCTCAAAGGGCTAAGCAAGGAAATAAAATCACTCTATTCCAATGTCGTATGATTGGAGGCATAACAAAAGGGAGCTGTTTTTCGGGCTGTGTGGAGTATGCGCTTGCGCTGAAAGAGAAGAACAAGGAGGCTCGTTTGCTCTATTCCGAGGGTCTGATGACCGACACGCCGAAAGACATTATTGACGGGTTCGAGTGTCAGCGGCATCTCAATAGTCGCGGCCAGCATTGGTGCGGGCACATTTCTCTATCCTATTCGCTGGACGATTCGGCACGACTTTCAGATGAAGTCATGGTGAAACTCGCGCTGGAATACATGGAGAAAACGGGCATCAAGAACACCCAGTTTATCATAGCGCGCCATCTCGACAAGGCGCATCCTCACTGCCACATCGTCTATAATCGAGTGGACAATGATGGCAAATGTGTTAGCGACAGTTTCGAGTATTACCGCAACAACGAAATCTGCGACGAGATGAAAAAGAAGTACGGTCTGACCTACGGCGAGAACAAAGACCACGTGAAAACGCAGCGTCTACAAGGACGGTCGAAGACACGTCAGGAGATATATCTTGCCGTTCAAGCCGCTAAGAAATCGGCAAAAGACTGGACTACTTTTCAGCGCGAACTCGCACAAAAAGGTGTAACGGTAAGGAAGAAATTCCGACGTGGTTCTACCGAAGTCGAGGGACTCTCTTACATCAAAGACGGTCAGAAATTCAAGGCTTCGCAGGTTGATCGAGATGGCAGATGCTCCTACAATGTCATCTGCAACGCCCTCTACCGAAACAAAAACCGTCAGTCCCAGTCGGCATCATCGTCACCCCAACCGATGCGACAGCAACCTAAACAGGAACCGAGTGCCGCAGCAAAAATCATCGAAGCCGGAGCCGATATGGTCGAAGGACTCGGCAACGCTGTCGGTGGTCTTTTCCAAGTCGGACCTGCCTACGACCCGGAAGAGGAGGCATTCATCCGTGAGATGAATCGCCAAAAAAAGAGAAAAAGAGGCAGAAGTCTTTAATTTCAAAAATTGAAAAGCATGAAAGAAAATTTTGAAAACTCCCCGGAGAATATTCTCCAAAACATCGCTGAAGACCTCAGCACAATCACCGGTACGTGTACCGAAATCAAGGAATCGCAGCTCAACTGCGCCACCGCCAACGACCTGAATAATATAGGCACCAACATAACGTCAGCCGTCACTGAAAAAGTCGATGAGATGCAGACATCTATCGAAAATCAGACAACAACCGTGAAAGAAATCGGCGAAAATCTGACCACATCTGTTGATGAGCTGAAAACCGAAATAACCGAAAAAATTGACAACTTCACCGCTAACCCTCCGGTACAAAGGATTGAAAAGACCATCCGTATCGCCAAAGAATCGTGGCAGGTATATCTCGCCATGTTTATCTCGGTACTCACATTGATGTTCTTCTGCGCCACCTTCATCTGGCAGGAAGCTCGCATCGAACGAGCCCGTATCTCCGACATCAAGTATCACTACATACTGATGCATGGCGGCATCAACTCAGAGGGCCTTGACAGCATCCAGAGCTGGTTCCGCGACCCGGAACGTGTCAAGCAAATCGAATCAGAAGTGAAAGCATACGAAGACCGTGTGCAGGAAACCGCCCGCGCCCTCGACCAGAAGCAACGCCTCGAAGAAAAAATCAACGAACTCAATTCCCAAACCAACAGCAAAAATCAAGAAAATGAAGACATTCAACCAACTCCTCTCTCGTGTGAAATCCATCTTTGGCCGCAAGGCAACACCGGCGACTGTCACAACTCCCAACGCGGAGCCGTCTACCGACCTTTCGGTCGTAAGCGACCCTCGTCTCAGGGCAGCCTTCGCCGACATCGAGAAGTATCTCGCCGACAACCACGGCACTCCAGCGACCAAACTGCGCTGTGAGGATTATACCAACGGCGCAAGCCTCTTCTCGAAAGACACGACATTCGCGCCCTCGCTTGTCATCCTCACGGACTCTGACGGCCTCTACAACCTCCCCGACAACGTGATGATGCTGGTCTCCATCACCTCGACTAATGATGAGAACTGGCTCATTGAAGAATTGTGTAAGTTCCTCGTGTTCCTTAAAGAACTCTGCACAACACACCGCATCCAGCACTTCGCCATCGGCTTCTCCAAAGACAAGCCCGTCCAGACCGCAACCGTCCAGACCGCCGATGTAACCTGCATCCGCCTATACTAATTCCTAACCCTTCCCATCGCCCCGACAAGACTCACCCTCTTGCCGGGGCGTTAATATGTTTCTCAGCATATCTCATTGCCATTTGCGAAACTTTCACTAAATCCGCGAGCGGATAACAAATTTTATCGACATGGAAACTGATACAAACCGATTAAAAGTAGTTTTAGCAGAAAAGAAACAGACAAATAAATGGTTAAGTGAGCAATTAAATGTGAATCCATCAACTGTCTCAAAATGGTGTACGAATAGTTCCCAGCCAGATTTGCCTACCTTAGTTAAAATTGCCAAGTTATTGGAAGTTAATGTTGATGATTTGCTAAATACCAAAATTGTAGAATTATAAAGCATCTGCTATGTTCTATAAGATTATATAGAAAAAAAGAGATGAATGGCTTAGCTCTCCGAGTTGCGTCATTACTGATCTTATATCTTATATCGAACATCAGCATAAGATGCGTGATGCTCAGATTGAGTCTATAAAAACGTATTTGTTCCTTAAAATCGAATGTCAAAATCGTCCGTTATGGGAGTTATTTGCTTTCGGTAAATTTAATTCTACTAATGTTGACGACCTTGAGGTCAATAGAACAACACGGGAAGTTCTTGAATCTAATCCTGCCGCATTGGCATTGTGGGAATATGCTTCTATACCCGATGAAAATGGCAATATAAATTCGCCTAAGATTTTAGCCGCTATAAAAAAGTATTCGGACTCTATTGACTATGTCCGTGTCATTAAAGACTTGTTTTTCAATGTAAGTTATCCGGATTATCTTTTCAGCATACCTATGGGTGCTGGCAAGACATATTTGATGGCAGCATTGATTTATTTAAATCTTTATTTTGCGCTTTCCGAGCCTGACAATCCAATATTTGCTCATAACTTCATTCTATTTGTTCCGTCAGGTCTTAAATCGTCTATCGTACCGAGTCTCAGGGACATTCAGAATTTTACTCCAGTGTGGATTCTGCCTGATCCGGTTGCGTCACAACTGAAGAACCTTATACAGTACGAATGGTTACAGGAATCTTCATCTGCTTCAAAGAGCAATATTGTGAAGAATCCCAATGCACGTAAAATCAGTATGCACACAGCCAACCCTAATCTAATGGGGTTGGTTGCTGTGACTAATGCCGAAAAGGTTATTCTTGATAGAGTTGACAATAATTTCAACATTGAAGAGTCACTTCTAAAATCGTTACCTGAAGAGGATCGTAAAGAATACGAGGCAACACGCCAAGCCAATGAACTGCGCGAACAAATAGGTAAGATACCCGGATTGTGTATTCTTATTGACGAAGTACACCATGCCAGCGATGACCAAAAACTACGCAAGGTTGTAAACAAATGGATGGAGCAAAGTAATTTCAATTCCGTGCTCGGTTTCTCAGGAACCCCGAATATGGATCCGGCATCACGAATTAAGATTACTGATGAGTTGTTGGTCAAATGTACTCAGTACGCGAATGTCGTAACTTACTACCCGCTTATCAGTGGTATTGGCAATTTTTTGAAAATACCGATGGTGCGTCATGCTAATCTTGACTCAACAGAGATTATAAACCGAGGCTTGCGAGAGTTTTTTGATAAATACGCCGATACTACCTATTCTAACGGATCATCGGCAAAGATTGCGATTTATGCGCCTAAGATCAAGGACCTTGAAGAGGATATTTATCCGACTGCATGTGCTATATGTACAGAGCTGGGAATTAATCCTACAGAATCAATTCTAAAATACCATAAGGGCAACTCTGAATATCAGGTAGACGAGGATGCTCAGTTTGAATTTTATACTCTTGATTCTCCTATGTCCAAGAAAAGGATTATCCTGCTGGTTGGCATTGGTCGGGAGGGATGGAACTGTAAAAGCCTTACTGGAGTCATTTTGTCTCAACGCAATTCTTGCACTCAAAACATGGTGCTTCAGATTAGCTGTCGTTGCCTGCGCGAAGTCGACAACGCCCGTAAGGAAACGGCTTTGATTTGGCTCAACAAGTTTAATGCTGATAAGCTCAATCAACAGTTGCAGGAACAGCAGTATACCACCATTACTGAATTTGGCAGCAAGAAACCCGATGATCTTGTAACGCTTAACTGCTACTCACGTATGGAGCGGTTGAAACTGCCCCCTATTGAGTATTATCAGATAAAGATAAACTATAACACCATTGAGACTGCGCAAACCCCGGACATTGGAGACTATTTGCAGACATATCAGCTACCTACTGCCGACTCTACAGTGATTTACACTCAAGGCTTCGACTCTGATGATACAGCGTCTGAAAGCGCAGCAGGCTATGGATATACTGAGTCTGCCAATTTTCGGCTTTGGCTTGACCGCATTATCAAAGAGAGTTTTGGACTGCTTGACATTGAAACGATGACAAGATATGAGTCGGAACTCAAAAGCATCTTTAATAAAATCATCGTTGCAGATGACGATAATGTTGTCTATAATACCGAAGTAGATCAAAACAAGGTTCGCTCTGATATACGAAACTGTTTTGCCACACGCCGCAGATTCAATATTTCAGAGGAACTGGTCCCCGAAGAAGCTTCGTTGCTTAAAGTCAACGCGCTTAAGTCTCCAATTGAAGCAAGCAAATCTGCAATCTATTCACCCTCTCAGGAAAAGGTCGCAGAGATTATCTGTCAGGACAGCAAACCTGTTGAAACTGTATCGGAAGAGGTCCGCAAATATCTTATTGAACATGGCCTACCGTTGCCTGACGTTGAGAAATCAGTCAATGACCGCACATACCATTACCTGCCATATCATCTCGACAGCAATTTGGAGGAATCATATCTCCATAGTATTATCAACCATATCAAGTCAGTCCCCGGTGTTGAATTCTACTTCAATGGCGATGACTCACTCACTGATTTCCATATTCGATGCTACACTAAGCGTGGTCGAAGGTGGAAATTAGATGGCTATTACTATCCAGACTTCCTTATGCTCACTCGCAATTCCGATAATACCATCAACAGAGTAATCATTATCGAAACCAAGGGCGAAGGATTTGCCGGAAAGTTTGTTCCGCACAAACAATTCATGGAGGAATCATTTGTCAGGCTAAACAATGAAATGATTGGATATTCTCGGTTTGAATTCCTTTACATCGAAGACACGCTTACAAAAGAAGAGCGTCTTCAAAAAACAATTAATCGTATTGATGCTTTTCTTTTAAACAGATTATGACATGGCTATAAAATACGTTCTATATTTTCCCACAACAGTATCGGGTCAAGCTGTGCTCGATAATTTTGTTCGTACTCAGCGTATTCTACGTTATCGAGAAAGCGATAACGTAACCGAGCGCATTCTCCGTGGTATGCCTCTTTATGAAGTCACAGAGACAGAGCGCATCGGCGATACTGCTTCAGACAATATGATAATCCATGGCGAATGCGTTTCAGCCTGTGCCTATCTTAAAGAGAATGGCATAAAAGTCGACTTAGTCTACATCGACCCACCCTTCGCAAGCGGAGCCGATTATGCGAAGAAGGTATATATCCGTCGTAACCCTCTCGTAGCAAAAGCCATTCAAAAGGCCGAGCAAGAACTGGAAGATGATGAACTGAAAGCCTTTGAAGAAAAAATGTATGGTGACATCTGGGACAAGGAGAAATACCTAAACTGGATGTATGAAAATCTCATGGCAATCCGCAGTGTAATGAGTGAGAATGCGTCTATTTATATGCATCTTGACTACCACATTAGATATTATGTAAAGATTCTTCTTGATGAAATTTTTGGAGAGGATAATTTCCGAAATGAAATTATCTGGAAACGCTCAACTGCACATAGTGATGCTGTGTTTTATGGTAATAACTTTGATTGTATCTATTTCTATACTAAGTCTCAGTTTGATTATAATTTCAATACGATATTTCAGCCCTATGATGAGTCATATATTGCCAGATTTACTCAAACAGACGAAAATGGGCGAAAATGGGAAAGTGGCAATCTTACAGCAAAAGGGTTAAGTGGAGGTGGTTATGATTATACATATAAAGGTTGCCGTTCATTGTGGCGAATGCCCATTGAAACAATGAAAAAGATGGATGAAGAAGGACGGCTTCACTTTACAAAAAATGGAGGTATTCGATCTAAAGTATATTTAGATGAACTACCAGGCATGCCTTCTCAAGCTATGTGGTTAGACATTAAACCAATAGACTCTCAGGCTAAAGAAAAAGAAGGCTATGCCACTCAAAAACCAGAGGCATTGCTTGAACGCGTCATCAAAGCAAGCAGCAATGAGGGGATGGGGGTAGCTGACTTCTTTGGAGGAAGCGGTGTCACAGCCGCTGTTGCAAACAAATTGAATCGTAAATTCATACATACTGATATAAACACTAACAGCATTCAAACCGCACGAGACCGCTTGAAATCAAACGGGGCAAGTTTTGCTGTCAGGAAAGTGCAGGATGGTGTTACACTCTACCGTAATCCTATTCAAACTAAAGATGCAATTACCCGCATCATACCAGGCCTGAGAGTTGACCCGACAATCGGCTCAATGTGGATTGGAAGTATTATGGACACTACATACGGCTCATCGCCGGTATATCTACCTGATTTGATGGATTCTTCATCAAGGGTTCTCGATATTGTTACGCTCAACCGTATCATCAATGATGCGATGCCGCAGTTACTGCCAACAACAAAACGAGTCATCATCTACTATGTTGATATTATAGACCGTCAAGAACTCAATGACTTCATCAAAGACAACAACGACATCGTAATAGAAATTGAGCTTCGCGACCTTAAAGAATTGCTTGACAACGCAGTGCTTCAGGACAATGTCGAGTACACCATAAGTGAAGACCAGACTAAAATGGTGGATGTATTCACCGTTGATATCACACGATTTTACAGTGACCGCGTAAGCCATAAGATAAACGAGTTCAACCAAAAGGCTATGGCTAACTCAAAGAAAAAGTTTGTACCAATCGAACTTAGTCTTGAGGGCCTTGAAGCCATAGAAATGGTTTCGCTCGACTGCACCATGGCCGAAGAAAAGCTCCATGGCACAGCGATTCGGAGATTAAAATCGAAAAGGACAGCACCCTCACAATCAATGGCCGCAAGACCACCGATTTCTGGGATGGTACAATCCATGCTGACACCAAACCTCTCCGTATGAAAATCCGCAACATCTGCGGTGACGAAACAATAACGAATTTAATTCTGTAAAAAATTATGACGGTAAAAGACGCAATATTGCAAATACAATTACGAGCAGATAAATGGGATGATAATTCTCTAGTGAAATCATTTGTTAAGATTGGTCCGCTAATCCCTCTATTAGATAGTGAAAATAATCAGATTATTTTTGGGCGTCGAGGGACGGGTAAAACACATGTACTGAGATACTTTAAAAGTATCAAAGATGGGCAAAGTGATTGTTGCATATTTTTAGACCTTAGAAAAATTGGGTCTTCCAATAGCATATATGCAGACCAATCACTTCCAATAGAACAGCGAACATTAAGATTTTTTATTGATATAATTAAAGTATTATCAGATGAGATAATATCTTATATCACAATGTCTGATGAACACAAAGAAGCATATCTAAGTGAAATATCCCCTTTATTAGACCAACTTAATCAGACATGGACTAAAGCAGCCATTATGGGTGAAGTCGTTAGCGAGTCAGCCACAGTTGATAAAAGTTCTCGCGAATTTAATTCTGGCATATCCATTAGCCCCTCTGATTGTAGCTTAAATTTTTCAACCAAAGATATAGGTGCTGTAGATCAAAGTACTACATTAAAACTTTCGGGGAGGTACTATGCCTATATAAATCTTCTGGAAGCAACTTCTATCCTCCAGAAAGTAGTTGATATTTTAACCCCGCACAAAATATGGCTAATCTTTGATGAATTCTCTGAACTTCCTCCTGATTTGCAGATTGTTTTAGCTGATATTCTTAGAAGAGTCATCTGCCCGGTCCGTGGTATTACCTTTAAGATTGGGGCTATTGAACACAGATCATATTTTCGACGCGTTATAACTGGCTCTAATTATTTAGGGATGGAACTTGGTGCAGATGTTTCGACTATTAACTTAGATGAGTTAATGGTATTTGGAAACAATCATGCGTCTTCACTTTCATTTTTCAGAGATTTACTCTTTCAAAGAGTAAACACAATCTTACCTCAAGAGAATAGGATTGCAAGTTCTGATGATTTAGTAAAATCGCTATTCACTCAAGAAAGTTGTTTCGAAGAATTGGTTTTAGCCGCAGAAGGAGTTCCTCGTGACTTTTTTAATGTCATACACAAGGCAATTATGCTTGACTATTACAATCGAATCTCTATTCCTATTATAAGAAAAGCAGCTTGAAACTGGTTTGATGAAGATAAGAGAGGGTCAATCAGTGCTATTCCAAATACAAGTGGACTACTTGATTGGATCATCTCTGATGTGATCAATACCCGGCAAGCACGTGCTTTTATGCTCAAAAGCAACGAAAATGACAATCTAATAAACTATCTTTATGATGCCAGGATATTGCATATTATTAAGCAGAACGTTTCTAGTAAAGACACTCCCGGTGTGAGATACAACGTATATTCGATAGATTATGGCTGTTACGTTGACTTGATAAATACCGCCAGAGCACCGAAAGGGTTGTTTGAAGATGAAATAGAGGATGATCCAACAGAATTCATTAATGTACCTCGAGATGATTATCGTTCAATCAGAAGAGCGATATTAGATTTGTCAAAATTCTATTCATCGATCTCGTCATAATACAATTTCTCATGTGCTATGACACTTGATGGCACAAAAGTATAGCCCGTTTTGAATGAACAATATTTCAATAGTTTCAATAGTTTCATAAATTGGCCAAAGAATGGGAGGACAGAATTTAAGAGGACTGAGAATAACTTCGGCTTCGATGGTTTGGGCAAGTATTTTTCGACGTTAAGTAATAAGGCTGATTAGGTTGAAATCGTATATTTGCCATATTGATACAAATTTTGACGCTGTTATGACCACTGAACAAAAATATAATTCCATCAAAGAGTACCTGGATCATCTGATTGCAGGCAGGGAGATTTCGTGCGTGGAGTTCAAATATGGCAAGGGGGGATTCCCTCATAAGGAATTTTGGCCTTCGTATTCCTCGTTTGCCAACACTGATGGCGGAGTTATCATTATTGGGGGCAAGGAAAAGGACGGGAACTTCTATCTGGAAGGGCTGTCGGCGGAAACCGTCAGGCAATACGAAAAAATCTTTGGGACAGCATCAACGATCCCAATCAGGTGAGCCGTAAACTGATGACCAATAAGGATGTCGTTAAGGATGATTATAATGGCAATTATTTCCTTATATTCTTTGTTCCGCGTGCTACAAGAGAGGAACGGCCGATCTATGTGGGGCAGAATCCGATGAGATCGACATATCGTCGCAATGCAAGCGGCGATTACCTCTGCAAGGAATGGGAAGTGGCGATAATGCTTGCCGAGCAGCGTCCCAAGCTGGCTATGGATGCTGAACTCCTGGAAGGATATTCTTTTGACGATATTGACAAGGAATCGCTTCGTGGCTTTCGGCAGCTGTTCATGAATCTGAAGCCGACACACCCATGGACTGAGGATGACGACTTCACTTTACTCAAACACATGAAGGCATACGGCAAAGACCACGTATCGGGGAAGGAAGGTCTTACTCTCGCTGGGCTCCTGATGTTTGGAAAGTATGACGCCATTACCGATGCCATGCCTCAGTTTATGATTGACTACAGGGAGTATACACCCGGCAGCGAGCGCTGGAGCGACAGGATATACAACGATGGCACTTGGGAGTCAAACTTATATCAGGCTTACCGGAAAATTCTGCCAAGGGTGCAGTCGTTCCTGCCTGTTCCATTTAAGCTCGAAGGTAATGAACGAGTGGAGGAAACGAAGGCCCACAAAGCTCTAAGAGAGGCTTTTGTAAATCTTTGCGTTCACGCTTCATACCAGAGCGATTCCAAACTACTCATACTGAAATATCCTGACAGGATTGTATTTTCGAATCCGGGCATCATGCTCGTTTCCAAGGAGCAATACTTTTCAGGGGGTAAGAGTATATGCAGGAATCCGGCTCTGCAGACCATGTTCTCGATGATAGGTGCTGTAGAGAAAGCCGGAAGCGGAGCTGACACCATTGTTAAAGGATGGGACGACGCCAAATTTGGGACAATTGTAATATCCCAGAAATCAGAACCGAATAAGGTTGAATTTACTCTCCCCATCATTTCTGATGGAGACAGCAATGCTGAAAGTAATGGAACAAGTAATGGAGCATGTAATGGAGCAAGCATCGGACTTAAAGAACTTAGAGAACTGATTTCCAACAAGAGGAAGGTTCCCTATCAAGTTTTAAGTAAAGTTATTGTCGAGTTATGTCAAGACTGGACAGAAACCAAAGACCTTGCTGATAAAACTGGATTGAGTGCTTCGCACTTAAGGAATAAAATTATTCCCAGAATGATAGCAGACGGTCTTTTGGAACCTTACGACAAGCAATCTCCCAAAAGCCCTGAGCAGAAATACCGTGCTATCAAACAAAATTAAAAGACATATTTAATCTTTGGCTTGGTCAGATAGAGATGTCGCTAACCGTCAAACTGACGTTTTGGAAATGTCATTATCAATATCAGTGTCAGAATAACCCAACTTAGAAAATTATGAATAAAGATATTGACATACAGATAGAAGAGGCTCTGATGGCTTATTTGACTTCGGGAGTTGAGGATCAGGTGAACTATCAGAAGTTCTACATTTATTCCATCGTGACCAATTCCACCGCAATTGAAGGTTCTGCTGTTACCGAAATTGAAAACCAACTTCTTTTCGATGAGGGCATTGTTGCCAAGTGTCGCTCTTTGACCGAGCAGATGATGAACGTAGACCTGAAAGACGCTTATCTTCATGCTTTCAGAATTGCCGCTGAAAATCCCACATATACGCCAAAGTTATTGCAGCAACTGTCAGCTCTGGTTATGCGCCGCACCGGAAGTGAATACTCCACTATTGCCGGACATTTCGATTCCTCAAAAAGAGAGTTCCGACTGTGTAATGTCAGTGCCGGTATTGGCGGAAAGAGTTATCTTGCCTTTAATAAAGTGTCGCAAGCTGTGGAAAATTTTTGCTCATGGCTCAACGAAGAAATACTTAAAGTTGACAAGGAAGATATTGCAGCTTGCTACCGCATGAGCTTTGAAGCTCATTTTAGACTCGTGACCATTCATCCGTGGGTTGACGGCAACGGTCGAACAACCAGATTGGTAATGAATATGATTCAACGACAATTAGGTCTTGTTCCTTCTATCGTCAGATATATCCAATCGCTCGTTGACAGCCGAGAAAATGACGATTCTACAATCGCACAGGCTGTTATGCTCCGTCATCATATCGCCAATCTCAACCACCGAGTTTCGCAGTATCAGGTAACATTGTAGGTATAGTAACACGAAATCATAATGGACAGGTACGGAGGCACAAGATATAATTCACAATGGAATGGATCGACATGGTTCATCTTGGGACTTGCTGCGGTGTGCTGCGTTGTTCCTTATTTCTTGGATGACGGAATCTGGCCGACAATTATCTGTATTGTTATGTTGGCGTTTGTCCTAGTGACATTCCTCAGTATCTACAACCGTATTGACGAAGATAAACTTGTAGTGTATTCTTTCTTTATCCCCACAGCCTACCCGATTGAAAAGATTAAAGAGATCAAGTCAATTAAGAGTGTATTATCATCTCCCGCAACATCATTGACTCATCGCTTGGCAATCACTTTTACCAACCGGAAGATTCTCAAAAGCTCTATTCCGCTTATCATATCGCCTGCGCGTCAGGAAGTTTTTATCCGACAACTACTTTCCATCAATCCCGAAATCAAGCATTGAGTATAGGTAAATTTGGTCAAAAGCTTTAGTTTTCCGTCACTCAACACATCATATAATAAATATTTTTCGTATCTTTGCAGTATTAAAAGATAGATTGAGCATAGCAAGGTCATCGGTTTAGCCGCTTTGCGCCTTAAAATATAAACAATGGCAAAGAACACTATGGGGACTAAGTTGCCCCGGAAGCTGGAGCAGAAAATGGCTCTTATGGGTGAGCAGATTAAGCTCGCCCGGCTGCGTCGCAACCTTTCGATTGCGCAGGTGGCTGAACGAGCTACCTGTTCCCCTCTTACTGTTAATCGCATCGAGAAAGGTTCTCCTACGGTTTCAATCGGCATATATGCTCGTGTTCTTTATGCTCTGCAACTTGATGACGATCTCCTTTTGATTGCCAAAGAAGATACCCTCGGACTCAACTTGCAGGATTTGAGTCTTAAACATCGCCAACGCGCATCAAAGAAGTCATAGGTCAAAGGCAATATGGGTCTATCGGCTCAAATCAAGTGCAAATATGACAAAAAACGGCTCATATTGAGCCGATAATCCAATAAATTTTAGTAATTTTGAGCCGATAAAACTTCCTGATATGACTCAAGAGATTGAAATACTCCAATTCCTGCACTACAATCCGGAAGCTTCAAGAGCAGAAATCGGCTCAGCATTGACCAATGCTCCAAGTCCGGCAACTCTTAAACGACTGATTGCTGATGGAGTCTCCAAAGGATATATCGAAGTGATTGGTCGCGGACCCGCTACTCGCTATAAGCTCACTCCGCAGGCACATGTAACGATGGAGCTAAACCTGGACACATATTTTGACAAGGACGTGGATGAACGAGAGGTTCAGGAATCGTTCAATTTTGAACTTATCAATGACGTTCTTCCTAAAGTGGAGTTGTTCACCCAAGAAGAGTTACAACAACTTGATGACGCGCAGGAACTGTTTCGTCAGCATCTATCAGAAATGTCTGAGTTGGAATACCGTAAAGAGATGGAACGTCTTGGAATTGATTTGTCTTGGAAATCTTCCCAGATAGAGGGCAACACATACTCATTACTGGAAACAGAAAGATTGCTGAAAGAGAAACAGACAGCAAGCGGAAAGACAAAAGAGGAGGCCGTGATGCTCCTTAATCACAAGGACGCGCTCGACTTTATTCTTGATGTACCGGACTATCTTAAGAATTTAACCGTTGCCCGTATCGAGGAGATTCATGCATTGCTTACAAAAGAATTAGGGGTTGAAAGAAACATAAGACATCGCCGTGTCGGCATAACAGGAACAAACTACACTCCCCTCGACAATGAATTCCAGATCCGCGAGGCACTTGAAGATACTGTTCGACTCATTAATGGCAAGAGTAATATCTTCGAGAAAGCTCTTCTTGCGCTTGTTTTGCTCAGCTACATTCAGGCATTCACCGACGGCAACAAACACACAGCCCGAATAGTGAGCAATGGTATTCTTATCGCAAACGGCTACTGTCCCATTTCATTCCGCACAGTGGATTCAATCGACTATAAAAAGGCTATGCTTATGTTCTATGAGCAGAATAATATCGCGGCTTTCAAACGTATATTCATTGACCAATTCCTTTTCGCAGTCAAAACATATTTCTAATACAATATCCTCTTTCACAAAGAACTTTTACCCTCAATCTTTTTACCTTTTTCCAATTCTCATAGAACATCAATCAAATGGCAGGAATTTCAGATAACCCATCGTATACAGAGCTATTAAATCAGGTAAAAGGCATGAAACTATTACTAGACCTTTTACCTATCAGTAATATGGAATTAAGAAATAAATTATCCGACATTGAAAAACAAATAAATGATATAAGGTTTACTCCTGATAGATTTAATCAATATTACTCAGAATTAGGCTGGATTGCATATGAAAGTATGAATTCTGACTTAATGAGGAACGCAGTAAGGTTAGCCGAAGATAATAAACGCGAGGATGGTGAACAATTATTATTAGAATACTATGCAAATAATGATAGTATAAGGTATCTTCTCACTAGACTAAAGAATCATACAGGCTTTACGAAGAGGTACGAATTGCTTCTAAAAGCGTATGATGATTACAAAGACGAAAGGTTTCACGGTTGTATACCTGTCTTTTTAATGATAATCGATGGTGTCATTGATGAAGTAACAAAATCTAATAAAGGCTTCTTTGCGTCAGATTTCAATCCTAAACTTTGGAATTCTATCGTTGGCCATGAAAGTGGTTTGTCAAGCATAGCTAAAATCTATGCCAAAACACGAAAGAGAGTCAATACAGATCCCATCACACTGCCCTATCGCAACGGCATCCTGCATGGGAAGGATATCAATTACGACAATAGTTTAGTGGCTGCTAAATGTCTAGCCACAATATTTGCTGTTGGTGATTGGGTGGAACAATATGAAAGTGGGAAACACGTCAAGCCGGAACCATCTAAGCCCAAAAGTATTCTTCAGATGTTAAAGGAATTGAATGAAACCTTAGCCACTGCACAGAAGCAACATGAGGAGAATGAAAAAATGCAAGACAAGATTGAAAAATGGCAACCACGTCAGATTTCAGAAGAATACATCAATAATATAAATCTTAAAAAGGCGTCTTGCATCAGTAATTCACCAGAAGAAAAATTAGCTGATTTCATGGAATTCTTCTCAAAGAAGAATTATGGAAAGATGCACGATATTATAGAAAGGCATCACGATAAAGCCAGTAAAGGACAATATATTCAAAAAATTAAAAGTCTTATAGATGACTTATCGCTGCTTGATTACAAAATTGTCTCCATTAAAGATTGTGCCCCTGCTATATCAGAGATTGAAGTCAAGTTAAATATTATCGACAAGACGAAAGAAGAGATTTCATTTGCGACTAAGTGCCGTATGATTTATCAAAAGGATACACTTAGCGCCAATGTCCTTGTTAGCGGCAATCCAGAGGGGCAGTGGTTTATCATGCACTTTTATATAAACGAAATATATAATCAATATTGGACAACACATTGACTTTGTACGCTCATCTGTATGGCGCGAAAAGTTAAAGTTGCTATATTCCTTTGATAATCGGAAGATTATCGCTATCTTTGCATTAAGTCACTGTTGTCGGTTTGGCAAATGCGGCTTGTAAGAAATTAAGTAACAGACGGTTAACTACTTACAAACATAGAAAATTCACGTCACTTGTACGGATTAGATTTATAGAAATCTGCATATCAACAAATTAACCATTTCTGCATCGGGAAATAGGATATGCTAAATAATTGATAATCAATAATTTAATTGATTTATTTAGAAAACTCACAAATAGTCATAACTACTGATTATCAATAAGTTATCATCAAACAACAAAATAAAATTTGACAATTTTGTTGTTCGTTTGTTACTCGGATTTTTCGAGCAACAAAAGTATCAAATTTGAGCTATTTTTAGACTGCGGGGAACTCTTTGGAACGAAGCAAAAAATGTGGTATTTTTCGAGATTTTACCCGATTTTTTCGGTCTTTTCAGTACATTTTTGTTGTTACTTTGTTACTCGACCATACTGAATACGCACATAACCTCTTGGTAATCAGCACAAATTCACTTTCCATCCCAAAAGTTGCATCGGAAAATAACAAAAGAGAGACTTGAAAAGCATTCATGGTTCTTCCGTAATGCTCTCGTCCGTTCTCGATATGAAAATATCCCTAAACGAATCCATCGCACTTCTGAGTCATTGGAGCGATTTATGAATTTAGCTGTTTTCGGTATTCCGGCAGCCCTACGCAACCGCACATTTCATATCCGTTGGGATGAGCCGTTGCGGCAGGATGACATTTCGGATGGCACTAAATGCCAAAATGACGTTTTGGAAACGCCATTGTCGTTTAGCGAACTTCTCTCGTTGAAAGAAATGGCAGTTATACGCCTTATAGCGTCAGATTCCAATTTACCCGAGAAAATCCCAAGAATAATGCAACCTGGGGTAATAAACTATCCAAAGAAATAATATAATTGACATGAAAGCATTCACATATACTGAACCGGGGCGGTTTGAGCTGATTGAGAAACCGAAGCCGGGAGTTCTGGATCCGAAGGATGCCGTGGTGAGGGTTACCCTTTCGAGCATCTGCTCGTCGGACCTACATATTTTGCATGGGGCTGTGCCTCAGGCGGTGATCGGCATTACCGTGGGGCATGAGCTTGTGGGTGTAGTTGAGTCCGTAGGGTCGGGAATCACTAAGGTAAAACCGGGCGATAGAGTCGCCGTTAATGTCGAGACGTTCTGCGGCGAATGCTTCTATTGCAAACGGGGCTACGTAAACAACTGCCTCTCCGGCGGCTGGATGTTAGGATGTCGTATCGACGGCGGCCAGGCGGAATATGTACGTGTACCATTCGCCGATAACGGTCTCACCCCGATTCCGAACAATGTGAGCGATGAGCAGGCCCTGTTTGTCGGCGACATTCTCGCAACCGGTTATTGGGCTGCAAAGATTTCCGAGATTTCTGAGGAGGACACAGTGCTGATTATCGGTGCCGGTCCCACGGGCTTATGCACTCTTGAATGTGTGCAGTTGTATCATCCTAAACTGATTGTCGTTTGCGAGGCTGAGGAAGATCGCCGTAAATTTGTGCAACAGCATTATCCGGATATCGATGTAGTCAAGCCGACAGAATGTCTTGAAGTCCTTGAGACATCGACAGAGGGGCGTGGCGCAGACCGCGTGATTGAGATTGCAGGAGGCGATGATACGTTTGAACTCGCATGGCGTTGTGCCCGACCGAATGCCATCGTCACGATTGTCGCTCTTTATGAGAAGCCACAGATATTGCCTCTGCCGTGGATGTACGGTAAGAACCTCACGCTCAAGACAGGCGGCGTCGATGCCTGCGACTGCGACAGAATCATGCAGCTGATTTCCGAAGGCAAAATCGACACGACACATCTTATAACCCACCGCTACCCTCTCAGCCGCATACAGGAAGCATACAACCTGTTCGCCAAGCGCGCCGACGGTGCTATCAAAACCGCCATATATCCGGGTTGAGACAAGATTATTATGCATTTCTCATCTTTGACAAGAGCAGATTTAATTGATTAATCGACACCATAACAAATGAATCCTGAAAATCATATCATATTAATCAGTGGGGTGGATAAGACGCTTCAAGTTGAATCAATCCGACTTGAAGGTCATCAGTACGCAATTAAATTTCAGAATTCTGCCAAGACCTATTCTTATTCAAGGAACAATGTGCTTTGGTTGACTAATCCGTTGACACTCGATATCGAGAACTGCCACATTTATGTGAATGGTCAGCGGGAAAATAATGTTATGTCAATGCATCTATTCGTTGGAGATGCAGGGAAATTTTACGCTATAAAGTATGCAAATGGTTTCGTGCGGCACTTTTCGGGAAACGCTGTCGAAGTCAAAAGATCTTGCATAGTCGGTAAAGGGGCAGGAGTATTCGATTACATGCATCAATGTGCCGGAATCAGCACTCTTGGTGCCGATGAGGAGAATGTAACTTCGCAAGGGATTTTGGCTGCAATATATTCGCGGATTGACTATGTAGATGAGAAAACGGCCGCCGCAGTTTATCTGGATTCTCAGCGTGGGATAAAGAAAAGTAAGAAAGACACGATACTCTTCCCCTTTGGATGCAATGCGAGTCAGGAAAGAGCCGTCAAAGCAGCCCTCTCGAACCAGATAAGTGTCATCCAAGGGCCTCCAGGGACCGGCAAGACTCAGACAATTCTTAATATCATCGCCAACCTTCTTGTTGAAGGAAAATCGATATTGGTTGTTTCTAACAATAACTCTGCCACGGAGAATGTTTTAGAAAAACTTAGTAAAAATGGACTTGGCTTCCTTGTGGCGCCATTGGGCAATAGAGAGAATAAGGAGGCATTCATTGCCAATCAGCCCTCTCTGAATCCTGAACTGCCATCATGGGACAGGAGTGGGACGGAGCTGAGACGCGCATCCTCAGAAGTGAAAGTCAGTCTTGAAAAGGTTGAGTCCGTTTTTGAGATGCATGAAAGGCTGGCCTCTTGCCGACAAGAACTGGCCCAGGTCGAGGTGGAAAAGGAACATTATAAAATGGAATATGCTGGAGAGCTAAGCGAGAAGAAAGTGAAAATGGCTTCTGCCTACATCCTTAGAATTTTACAGCGGCTGAAAAATTATGCGAATATATATCAGGGCGACACAACATCACTGATGAAGCGTATCAAACGTATGTTTGACAAATTGAGGATTGAACTGCATCTTCGTATATCAATGGGTCTAAAGCAAAACCTGACTTATGAGTCTATTCCCCGGTTAATCACCCTGCTTGACTGGCTATTCTATACCCGCAAAATAGAGGAACTGAAACAGGAGATTGATGATATCGAAAATCATCTGTCGCAACTCAATGCTGCCACACTGATGAAATCATTGACCGATAATTCAATGACAATCCTTAAAGCAAGTGTTGCACAACGATATAAAAACGAGCGCAAAACAATAGCCTCTGTCAAAGATCTGTTCAATAATGCCAAGGAAGTACTGGACAACTATCCTATTGTTCTCAGCACGACATTCTCATCCAAAACATGTTTCAACAGCGACACTATTTTCGACTACGTAATTATGGACGAGGCCTCGCAAGTGTCTGTTGAAACCGGTTTGCTGGCACTCACCTGTGCAAAGAATGCTGTTATTGTCGGCGATACGATGCAGCTCCCCAATGTCATAACCGATGATGATAAGCTTAAACTGGATGAAATCCGTAAATCTTATGATATTCCTGACTCATATGATGTTGCAAGACATAGCTTCTTAAGCTCAGTGTTAGCCACTCTCCCGATGGTTCCTGAAACTCTACTTCGCGAACACTACCGATGTCATCCAGATATAATAAACTTTTGCAATCAAAGGTTTTATGGAGGGAATCTGCTTGTTATGACTAAGCGCGATGACGATGAAAAACATCTGCTTGTACTTACTACGATGCCAGGGCAGCACTGTCGCGGCCATTATAATCAGCGCGAAATAGATGCAGTTAAGATTGAACTATTACCGCTCTTAAGAAATCGAGAACAAACTGGCATCATTGCACCGTATAACAAACAAGTTGACCAATTCCATACTCAAATCCCGGATATCGAAGTCGCCACAGTCCATAAATATCAGGGTCGTGAGAAAGATGTCATCATAATGAGTGTAACGGATGATGTTATCACTGAATTTACGGACAATGCCAACCTCCTTAATGTCGCCGTCTCCCGCGCAAAAGATAAATTTTGCCTTGTTGTAACCGGAAATCCGCAGGAACTCAAAGGTAACATCCATGATCTCCTGGAATACATACGATATCAGCAAGGGACTATCATGCAGAGTAAGTTGCGCTCAATATTTGATTACCTGTTTTCTCACGTCGACCAATTCCGTCGTGAAAATGATTCTGAATATGCTTCAGAGAATCTGACCTTTGATTTACTTGAGAAAATACGGACTAAATATCCGCACTTATCTCATATTAAAGCTCTGCGGAATTATCCTATGAGATACTTGATTTATGACACATCTGCCCTGTCGGAACGAGAGGCAAAGTATGCATTACATTCCGCTACCCATATTGATTTTCTGATAATTAACCGTGTCACAAAAGAGCCTTTACTGGCGATAGAGACAGATGGTTACAGTTATCACAATGAGCAGACCGAACAATACAATCGAGATCGTATGAAAGACTATATTCTTGCAAATTACGGACTCCCCTTGCTGCGCCTCTCAACAGTTGGTCACAGCGAGGAGCAAAGAATTGTTGACGCTCTTGGTACTTACAAATAGGAGTGATAATCCATCCTGCAAATAGATAATATCATCAATAAAAAGCAGGGAAAAGATGATTGCATCTCTCAATCCAGTCCGTTTCCTTTCAATGATCAATCCGATAAAGTACATGGGTGAGCAAAGGGGAATCTTTGGGCAGGTTGGGATGCTCAAACTCGCCGGCTTTGACCATACCGATTTTCTGCATTACGCGTTCGGATGGAATATTGATTTTTGCTGTGAAAGAGTATAACCGTCCTATTCCGAAACCTTTTGCCAATTTCAATACAGCCTTTGCCGCCTCGGTCGCATATCCTTGGTTATGATATATAGCGGCGAGTCGCCAGCCAATCTCGACCCCGGGAGTGAAATCGGCGTCAAAACCGATTTCATGCAGCCCGACATATCCGATAAACCCACCGCCCCTTTTCAATTCAACGGCATACAGCCCCCATCCCCGGCGGCTGAATTCATCCTGTATACGGTTATAGAATGCCTCAGTCTCAGCGTCGCTCAACGTGCCCGGGAAATAACGCATCACCCGTTCATCCTTATTCATGGAAATGAAGGCCGACAAATCCTCCCCCCTCCACGAGCGTAATATCAATCGTTCGGTTTCAATAAAATTCATGGCTTATCTGAACTGTTAAATATCCTCCTGACAGTCTGTATAGCGTGCCGAGGCTCTGCGTATGCTTTCGGCAATCCTGGCACGGAACTCCGGCGGCGCTATCACCTCGGCGTGTCCACCATAGCCAAGAATCAGCCGCTCGAGCTCATTGTTTACCACTACTTTAAGCGATATCTGGATGCTGCCGTCACGGAATCGCTGCTCAACTTTTTGCGATGCGTGAAACGGTTTAGACTCGACATACGGAGCCTGTTGGCGATCAATTTTTATCACTACCCTGCGGGCCTTGTCACCTATCTGCCTCGTCACACCGATTGTGTCGTCAAAGAAATGTGCCGGGTCGAAATCCACGCATTTCCTGAAAGGATGCTCCCGGTCCAAGGCAACGGCATGGATACGGTCGAGAGCAAAGATGTTGACCTGCGGCACGCGGTTTGTCATCTTCTCGCCAATCAGGAACCATCGGTTACGATACTCCTTCAGGAGATACGGATATACCGCGAGCGCCTCAGGCTGCCGCGCCTTGAACGACTGATACTCAATGACGATGGTCTGCCGCTTTTTCACGGCATCGTATATCGCGCCTATGAATTGTGCGCCACGGTAGCCCGACACATGCTCCATATCCATCGCCGGGACGGAACTCCCGGTGTGGCGCGAAATCTGCTCATTGAGTTTGCTGATGGTCTCTATTGACGAGGCAAGCTGCGGGAAACCCTGAAGCTGACGCAGTATGTCGAGGGCCGAGTTGAGAGCATCAAGCCCCTCGTCGTTCAACGGCAGATGGGTGATGCTGTAATCCGGATCCTCATATTCATAATACTTGTTCTCACGCACCACAATCGGAGCATTATAACCGAGCCGGTCACTGCGCATTAGTGCGAGATCGTTCTGGAAGGTACGTCGGCTCACAGGATTTACACGCCCTTCGAATTCTGCCAGCGCATCCGTGCATGCGTCAATCAGGTCGCCGATGGTCCAGCGGCGATAATGGTTCTGAAGACACTTGTCTATCGTGGATATACGTATTAGGGTTGCGCGGTTGAGGGGCATATCGGTATTTTTCCGCAAAAATAGCAATTAATCCTCTCCTGCGCAAATCAGTTGCGCACACGGCTGCAAACTTTGCATCAAAAAAAACGAAAAACATGATTATTCAAGGAAACGCGACCTCAGCAGAAGTATACACCGAAAACATAGAGGCCCCGGCCCTCGAGTGGCTTAGCGCACTGTGCGACCATCCGGCAATGGAGCGTGTGCCGATAGTGCAGATGCCCGACGTCCATGCCGGAAACAACTGCAATGTCGGGACGGCCTACCCTATCGGCACTTATGTCAATCCCGACCATGTCGGTGTCGATATCGGCTGCACAATATCTATGCACCGTCTCTCACTCCCTGTCCCTCCCGACAGTTATGCACTGGTCGACCACCGCATAAGGGAAATCATACCCTCAGGGCTGGAAATCTGTGCCAAGAATTCCATCAACGAGAAGGAGCTTTTCAGGTTTCTCAATTCACAATATCAGAAAGCCCGGTCTGCAGCCCCCGAGCTGGTCAACGATGTGCGCCGTATCGACGCACGCTTCATCTCCGATTTCTGCCGACGCATCAAGCTCCAGGAAGGCATCTTCTATAAGAGCCTCGGCACACTCGGCGGGGGCAACCACTTTATAGAATATGGTGAGGATATAGACTTGGGCGACGGGTGGCTCACGATACACTGTGGCTCCAGGAATCTGGGAGTAAAAGTCGCAAACCACTGGCACGGCATCGCCCAAAACCCCAAACGGGGCGCATACGTGGGATGGCTGTGGGGAGAGGTCCTGAGAGGCTATCTCTCGGACATGGTTCTGGCACAGGCTTATGCGCTATACAACCATCAGGTAATCCGTGACCGCATCTTCGTTATTCTGAAAAAGATATGCAAGGCGCGATGTGTAGAATCTATCCTCACTACCCACAACTATATCTCTGTCACAGACGATATGCCCATGCTGCGAAAGGGAGCCATTGACGCATCCGAAGGACGCAAGGTCGCAATCCCTTTCAACATGCGCGACGGCATCACCATCTGCACAGGCCGCGGCAACAGCCAATGGCTCAACACCGCCCCGCATGGAGCCGGACGCCTGATGAGCCGCACACAAGCCAGACAAAAGATAGCACTCAGCGATTTTGAAGAAACCATGTCGGGAATATTCTCGACATCCGTCTGCCAGTCCACGATCGACGAATCCCCCATGGCCTACAAATCCACAGAAGAAATACTCGGACTGATAAGGCCCACAGTCGAGGTCTTGACAATGGTAAGACCCCGGCTCAACATCAAAGACAAAGAATGATGAAATACATACAGATTACTGCCGGACGAGGCCCCGTCGAGTGTGCAAGAGCCGTGACCCTCGTCGCCCGCGAGATGCTTAAAGCAATCCCCTCACTGCAGCTCACCGACTGCGAGCCTCACAATCAGGCCAAAGATTGCTATATGTCAATGACATTCGCCACAGAAACACCTCTCCTACCCTCAACAATCGACGAGTGGCAGGGCACAATCCTGTGGCGCTCCACGAGCAATCCCTATCGTCCCACACATCGCCGCAGCAACTGGTTTGTCGGAATCAGCTTTTTCGACGAGATAGCCCTGCCAAAGATTGACGACAGGGACATCACCTACACCACCTGCCGCTCGGGAGGCAAAGGAGGACAGAACGTCAACAAGGTAGAGACCACAGTCCGCGCCACCCACATCCCCACCGGCCTCACCGTGCGATGTTCGGCAGAACGTTCCCAGTCCCGCAACAAGGCCATCGCCCGCGAGCTCCTCAAGCTCAGGCTCCGCCAAGCAAACGACCTCGCCCTCGCCGCCTCACACACCCGCCGATGGACCAACCACGACACCCTCCAGAGAGGAAACCCCATAAAGAAATTCACCGGACCGCTATAGCCTTTGTTCCCGATTTAATTGTGCCAGTTGCCGTCTCCTGTCAGCCTGCCTCCTTTTCCAGGCATACTCCGCAATCAGACTGATGGTTTTCCTCTCCAGTTCGCAGATAGCATCAAGCATATCAGAGTCACCATCATAGTTAAGCACAGTCATACATTTCGAACAAATCTCTGCCACCTCACACTGGCGGCATCTGTTATTCCTGAACTCTATGAACGATTTTTCAATCTTTTCGGGAGCATCAGGAATTATTCCGTCATAGACTGAACCGATGGTAAAATGTTTCGCAAACCGTTCACAGATATAGATATCCCCTTCAGAGGATACGAAAGTCCTGTAGAAATCCTCGACACATGTTGTTACGGTCATCGTATCGTCCGTGACTGCGGCCTGACTGTCACGTCTCACTATATCAGTCCACTCCTTGAATTTAGATGTCAGCAGATTGTCAAGGCCGGCCTCATATTGGGAGAGTGCAATATCAAGAACCATCTTTCTTTGCCCTATGGATCCGCTCATAGCCTTAACGTCGTCGACATTGCGTGGCATGACAAAAGAAAGGTGCATGGGAGGGCGATGTCTCAGGACCTCAGACTCATTCCATCGTCGCGAGGCTTCCGGGAGTTCCTGCCAGGATGCAAGGGTAACAAGGAAGAAAACACATTGCATATACCTCTCGTGATGGGTTCGGCTGAACCGCTCAAGATTGGCTATGATACGGTCGAATGTCTTTGAACCGGCTACGGTAATTCGGTTGCTGTCGTGCAACTCCCTGTACGAATCAATGCTCACATATACATTGAATCTCGGATAAGAGCAAATCCAGTCAACGACATCCCGTTCAAGGAGCAATCCATTAGTAGATATGGCAAACTCCACCCTATCCTTCAATGCCTCATAGAGTCTCGCAACCATAGACTTGACCACTCCGAGGGCCAGCAACGCCTCACCGCCATAAAATGTCACACGGACATCCCTGTCGGGACAATTTGTGGTAAGGATAAAACGCACTGTGGCATCGGCTGTCGCATCGTCCATAACGGCCTGATTATGGACACGGCGCTCGTTATACTCACCTGAGAAACAGCAATATCTGCATCTGAAATTACACTGCTGCGTAACCTCGACGACATATAGTGACAATCGTCCCGGCGAATGCGGATTCACCGGGACGAAATTATGCACACGGGATGGTGACATAGATTCACCACCCGTAATTACGATACTCAGACCTATCGCCCGTATTGTACTTGCATGCACCGCGACAGTCGCCGGTGCTTGCCACAAATCCGTTTTCAGCAATAGCCTCTCTGACTGATACCGCAAATCTTTCGAGAATATCGGCAACCGTGGTTTTCAGATTTTCATCTGTCATCTTCTCCTTTGCCTCGGCAATCTCAGCTCCTGCCTCAAAAAAAGCCTCGCGCAACTGTCGGGAAATATGTATTCCACCCGGGAGCATCGGCAGGATCGGGCTAATCTTATGGGCCACAATAGATGCGCCCTGAAGGAAATCGGCAACCAGGATATTCAAAACCTCATTGCGGAACCCCCACGTATGAGCCTTCTCCTCATACGAAAGTCTCAAATCTATACTGTTCATGAATAAATGTTTTTTATTTTCAGTATGCCAGACGAAAGCCAACATCCCCGGCCCGAGAGTCAGACGACATCTTGTCACGGAAGAAAACCCAGCAAGCCTTTTCATCACAACGATAGGATCCTCCCCTGATTGACCTCTTGTTTCCAGAGAGTGCACCTCGAGGATTCTTGACAGGCATACGTTCGGAAGAGAAAAGACCTGTACGCGGCCCTTTCTCATACTGTGAGCCATAGATGTCAGCGCACCACTCCTTCACGTTTCCGCTCATGTCATACAAACCGAGCTCGTTGCTTTGCAGCATACCTACAGGTCTGATGGCACCATGAGAATTGGCACGATACCATCCGACCGAATCAAGGATGGTAGAGCCCGAATACAACGTGTCATGACTCAGGTCTCCGCCTCGGGCGGCATACTCCCATTCACATTCTGTAGGAAGTCTGAAATTCCAGTTTGTCATCTCATTCAGTTTCAGGATAAAAGAGATGACCTCATGCCATGTCACATTGGTTTTTGGCAATCTCGGTTCTCCGCTGCTTTTGTCACCGGTCACAGCATCCCATTGTGCGTTCGTGACAGGGCACGAGGCAATATGGAAATCATCTAAAATCATTGATGCAGTTCCGATACCTGAACCGAGTATGGGACGGTACAGACGATGGGTATCACCCATGACATAAGAGCCACCCTTCACATACATCATGGATGCTTTGAGCCGTTCAATATCGTGGTTCATTTCAACTCAGGCTACATCCGCAGACCGGGCACTTGACCGAACCTTTCTCAACCGACGACTTGCATCGGGGGCAGATCACACCGTCACATCCATCGAGAATAGCTTGATAACCACCATCCTCAACCCATTTGATGAGTTCGGACGCCCGGAGCACCAGCCAGGGATGCGTGTCGTCAAGTATGGATATGTTACGTATTATGGTATTGGCTGTATCGCCATAGCGTGTCAGGAATTCCTGCGCCTGCTGTGCGAATATATGAGGATCGGCTGTATTGAAATACCGTTTTGGAATACCCGCCATCTTCATGATAGCAGATAGAGCAGCATCAAGATCCTGACATGCAAGCAGACCTGCACGGTCAGCGGTGAATTCAGACATACGGTTCCAGTAGCCCAATGCAAGCTGGAGAGGCATGCCCAGCGAACCGACGATACCCATAGACTGTAGGATTTGTCCTATCATCGCGGCCATGACATGATAGAGCACATGTCCGCTCTTGATATGCCCCATCTCATGCCCAACGATATATGTGAGCTCGGGGTCCTTAAGCAGGTCTACAGCGCCTGTGTAGATTACCAGCAATGTGTTGTCCTTAAAGCCGGTCGTATATGCGTTTATGCCATAGCACCACTGCGTGTAAACCAATGGCATACGGTCTACATCAAGTGTGTCAGCCACACTGTGCACGAGGCCATAGAGTTCGGGACACGAGTCTTTGGTGACATGAAAGTTGCTGCCGCACAGCTCAATCACACGGAATTTAATATTGGTCCAGTTCAGGGTGAAATTCATCACCTTCTCGAACAGAGGAAGTTTCCGCAGCGTCTCGAGAGCAGCCTTGTCAAACGGATGCTCATATGAGGTAGACTGCAGGTTAATCAGTCTTTGTGGCATATTGATTGGTTTTGATTATCTTTTTTATTTGACGAACAGCGAGATGATGAATGCAGCCGTCACAGCCACAGCTCCGACGGCAAGCCCCGTCATGATTCGCTTGGTGCGCCGCATGGCTTCTTTCTGTTCGTCTACTTTCTGCTCCAGATCCTTTTTTTCATGCTCTGCCTTATCCTTGGCATCGCGTGCGGTCTCAAGCTCCCGCTCCAAATCTATAATGCGTAGCTTGTCGGCGTTATTGTCGTCGGCATCAGTCGTGGCGGTCTCAGACTCCTCTAAAGTCACCTTCTCTTCAACCGTTTCTTCTTCCGTCTTATCCGCCTCTCCTTCTTTTTCCTCACCCGTTTCCTCTTCCTTCTTTTCATCGGGTGTCTCTGTCTCCTCCGACACACTGATCTCTTCAGACACGGCTACGACCTTCCCTGCCAAATTTGACAGGGAGGAATTCGCAATCGTATTCTTAAGGATATTGTGTGTGTCCTCTCTGGTCGAACCAAGCTGTAGTTCGGAGATGACTTTGGCCGCAAGTTTGCCATCGGTCTGGAACAGTGGACTTGTGGGCACGAACAGATATACCGGCCCGTTGCGCAACGAGAAATCTGCCAGATCCGTCCCGGGAGCCCCCAAGGTGATACCCTCAAAACTCTTGGCGAAATCGGCAAGTATCCTGCCATCATAGTGCAAACCGTTGCGGAACGAGAAGCCTTCGGTAAAATCGGTCTGGAATTTATCGACATCGTTCACTATCGCCAGCACGATATTACGCATCACCGGCAAATCTTCTTCATCTCCCACTATCTGCAACGCGCAATTTATAGGACGTCCGTCGGTATCTTTCTCGACACCCGGAATATCACGCAGAGCTATTACCGACGAGCCGTCAGGGAGTGTGCGGAACAACAGTTTAGCGCCTCCATAGTTAAAATAGAGGTTGCATTGCGGTGGAAAATCCAGAAGGTTATCCTTATCGACTTCCTGATTGGCGAGAGCTTCATTCTCCTCGCCGTAGATACGGAAAGTACGGAACCCTCCGAATGAATATTGACAATAAAATCTTATCATTTGTTGTGAGTTAGAGAGATTATTTCCTTACAGTAAAACGTACTGATTCAACCGGTAGTTCAGTCGGTTTCCTGAACATGCGAGTCAATCTTCGCAAATCCGTCTCCACCAAGTTTTATAGGAATCTTATTTATCAATTCCTTATAGACGGGGAGATATTGCCCGAAGCGTCGGCCCGCACGGTTAAATATGCGTATCCACCAGGGATCATTCTTGTAGGCCTTATATTTCATAGAGGAAAGATCCTCCTCTTTCTTGACGAGGAAGCGAAGGATGTGATATGCAACCTGCTCGCAGAGATAAGGCTTGAATTTCCCTTCGCCGCTGGTCTTATACCAAGACAGCGGAATCTGGGTATAGCTGATGCAATAACTCTTGTCTGGGTCAGGTTCGATTGAATCGACCATACTGTCGAAAAGCGTCTTGCCATCCTTGAGCATAAGAATGCCGGTGAGGGGATCCTGCGAGCATATCTCGCCGACCTTGTCTTTTTCGGTGCGATAGAAACGGTAGGCATCCAGCAGGCGGACATGCTCTATGCCTCCGGCTGTCACGATGGGCATCACCCACATCTCCACGCCATCATTGTCGACCCATGTATTTATCATGGTGCGATATGCCTGCTTTACCCTTTCCGTAACCTGATCGATTTTCCCTTCGTTGACCCATTTCTCACATTTCACTGGCACGAAAAGCACCAGCTTGCGGTTGGCACTGTTCTCAATCTTCATGTGGCTCATCAGGTTTGTAATCTCGTCAATACGATTCCACACAGAGTTCACATTCGGGTTGTCCTCGTGCATCAGGTATGGTGTGTCGATAGCGATGACAAATACATCGCTCTCCTCGACATGTTTCTGGAGGGTCGGATGCTTCTCATGATTCTCCTGCATCCATTCACCCGGAACATCGACAAAATCGAACCCTATTCTCGATGCCCCTTTGACAGAGGCCACGATGTTATAGTCCCCCTCGCCGACATTGGGTGACATGTCGACTATGAACTGGCTGTTGTTGCCGAACTTGGTTCGGTTGCGCATATAGTTCTCAATCTCACGCCTCTTGTCGACAAGAGGAACCTGCATTCCCGAGCTCGCTCCATAGGGAGTGTTGTCGTTGAATGCGCACAGATGGGCGCTCTCATTGTTGAGGGCATGTATCAGTGTAGCCAAAATGGTGGACTTGCCGGAACGGCGACCACCCAGCATGATGATTTTAGTACGTGTAATCTCTTCTGAAGCCATTTTTCTTAATTATTTACTGTAAGAGAATAGATCCGAACCACATACGACCTCGTACCCCGGGAGACCGGTACGGCGATTCTTTTCCATCGCAAGGATTTCGTCGAGCAACTCCTCGTCCGTATCAAATATCGATCCGATGAGACGGCTCAACAGGTCAAGATTAGAGCGGTTGCGCTTATACTGGGCTGCCAGGAACGAGAGGAGATAATAAAGCGGTTGCACACAGAAGGCAGGGTTGTATCTGGCCTTCTCACTGACAAATCGGTAATTCACCTGTTTTGGTGTGCCGAATTCGTTTATCGCGACCTCTCCGGCGCCATCGCGCTCCATTGTGTCAAACTCAACATCACCGAGGGTGAGTATGGGAGTGATGGCACAGGCCACTTTCTGACTCTTGCGCAGCAGGTCTATCAGTTCGCCATAGACCTCCTTCACTCTGGCGGCAACCTCGTCCATACGGTTCTCGTTGAAATATCGCTCGCATTTCAACGGTACAAGAAGTACCAGCCTCTCCCCCTCCAGTTTTGGGAGAACGGTCTTGAAGAAATCGGTGATGGCCGCAGGTTTGTTCTTTATCTCGTTGAACTTGCCATCTTCCTCCATAAGATGAGGGGTGTCAATGGCGATAAATATGCCGGTCGATTCCCGGATGAACCGTATCACCGTATCCGGTTCCTTGATGACATATTCGCCGGGAAAATCCTTTATCTCAAGATTGATGCGCGGATCCTTGCCCTTAAGGCCGAAATGAAAATCGAAAGTCGTCACGGTACTCGATGCCGCAAGACCGGCTTCCGGCCTGTCGGCTATACTCTTGCGGTTTGTGAATATCGCGTCGAGATAGCGCTTGCGGTCGGTGAGCTCGGCCGAGGTTGCGGGTTCGGCCGTGAGATGCATTCTCGTTGTCGAGCCGATGCTTTCCTGCGTGTCGTTGAATATCGCTGTCAGGATAGTAGTCTTGCCGACAGCGCGTGGTCCCATCATGCAGACCTTCATGTCCATGACGGGTGTAGCCTTCTTTTTAAAATAGTCTGTGATTCCCATTCGGTCAGTTTTCTAAGGAGATGACAAAGAGATTTTTGCGGTTGTAGACTCCGAGCGTCTCAAGCTGCTCGTTCCAGCCCTTGAGCGCAACCTGTTTTTTCGAGATGTTACCGAACTCCTCGCTCCAGATTACCGGGGCATATTCGCGATAGAAATTCTTCAGCTCGCGATAACCGTCTTTTTTGAAGATGATGCGCTCGCGCAGCTTACGGATACGGGCGTTGAACGAGTTTACAGGGATACGGAGCAGCTCCTTGATACCGTCCATCAGCTCCTGAGCCACATCCGGGATAGCCGACATCAGGGTCTGCAATACGATTTCAGCTTTCTCCTGAGTCGGGAGTCCGAATACTGCGGCAGGGAGTCGTGTGAATTTTGGAGATTCCTGATCAAGATGCTCCAACGCAAGATTGGCTTTATATTCAAGCAGCCCCTCGATGTTGAGTCGATACTCGAGAATGTCTTTGAAAGCCTCGTGGACCAGCGGAAAATCCTCTGTCTTCTGGTCAATCAGGGCGGCAAGCCATTCGGTCGGAGAATCTGGAATCTCCCCCATAAGCATTATGCGGCCAAGCCTGCCGCCATCGTCTTTGCGTAGGGCATCAACAATCTCTGCCTTGACACCATCCTGCAATCTTGTGATGACCGTGCTGTTCACATTGTCAAGCGCATCCCTCATCTCGGCACGCAAATTATCCGCATAGAAATTGTATGCTGTGTCGACATGCGACTCCGGGCCACCCTCAGAGAGTTTTGTCTTAATCTCATCGACGGTTGGACATTTACGCCCCAATGAGCGTACGATACGCAACACCTCTGTGCGGATTTCCTCGCTGTCGCGGGCTGAATCCTTGTATTTCTGATTCAGGGAATTCAGCTCGCTCTTCAGCTTGAGTCGGTCCTCGAACAGCTCATCAAAGAGGCCGCCGGAATTCAGTGCGGCTTTCAGACCTCCGTTCAATACGGTGGCAACTTTCGAACATAACTCATAGTATTTCATGTAAGCCGACTCGAGCACCTTGTTCGCATCTGCGAGCAAACCTTCGTCAACAATGGCAAGGTTGTCTACAAGGTATTGAAGAATAGGAAGGAGCAGCTTCTCCTGCACGTCGCCCGAATGTGAGCAGTCCACTTTCTTTATATCGGCAAAATTTAGCTGCCTGTCTTTCAGGGCCTTCTCCATAGCCTCGCCGGAGTTGAAATTCTTCAGGCCGTCACCTATGTTTAGCGCAAAGAAGAGCCACTTGCCCAGCATTTCCATCCCCATGGCGTCACAGATGAAGTCATAGAGTTCATCATCCTCCACACGGATACTGTCGCCATTGGCCGACGGAAGACGCACCAGTATGGCGGCGTCGCTGTCGTTGCGAAGCGTGGCAAGCATCTTCTCACGTATGCCCAGCGACGTGTCACCCAGTCCAATGGTATCTACAAGCACAATCTTCCCGGCATCGGCATAATTGAACTCGGTGTAGATTCTCACCTCCTTCACTGCGAGGAACTTATACGTCGGACGCATATTAGAGTCATATTGTGCGACATAATCGCGTATATGCTCCTCGTCGACCTTGATTTCCTTTCCTAACAAGTTGGCATATTCGTCAAAATGCTCTATATATTTGCGCAGATGGCCGAAGAGCGATTGCTCGCGGCCTGTCTTGCTCGACATGTTGTTTTTGAACTCCTCAATATATGTGTTCAGCGAGGGAATCTGAAAGACAGAACCGATATTGGACGGTATATTGAGTTCCGTGAGATAACGGCGCACCTGCTCGATGAGTTCAAATTCCGTATAGAAAATAACATCGGCGCGAGCCTTTGACAGACCGGGCTGATTGCAGATTACAGACTTGGCTCCGGTGCAGTCGCCACCGTTTGAAGCCGGAATAACCTCATCTGCAAGACCGCTGATAGACTGCAACAGACGGCTCTTGCCCTGACGGGCACGTCCGATGACACTTATGTTGATGGTGTCACGCCCGAATCTGTGATCGAGAAGCTCAAGCTCATCCAACGCCTTCTTTATTTCCGTGATACTCTCGTCGGCCGAAGCTGCCCTGATTGCATCAGGAAATTCGGGATTCTCCATACTCATGGCAAAATATTCTCCCTGCTTGTTGTCAATCTGGAAGAGTATGTTTTCCCTGAGCGCACTGTAATTTTTCAGTGTTTCAAGTACAGACTGAAGGTCATTTTTACGGGTGCGCACAATATCAATGTGGCCGCGCCCCTCATAGAGCCCCCGGCCGAGTCGACGGTCAAGAATCTGCTCTATCTGGTGTGTGATTGGTTGTGGCATATAATATTCCTTGTGATTTGCTGAGTTTGAATCTATGTTCAGGATTTGTAAATATACACTATTTCCTTTATCTCTTCTAGAGACGGCAACTTCTTTATCAACGATATTATTTCATTTACAATGTCATCGTCCGAGTATGAGGCCTTGGTATCCATTAGCTCGATAATTATGGATGCGAAATTATAGGTGAAATATATATTGCAGACTGCACTGACACCCATTCCGGCTAAAAATCCAGCACCAGGAATCAGGAAACAGCTGTATGTGGCCAACTTACATCCTATGTAATATTTCACGATTCCCGAAGCAACACCACCGGCTATGCGCTTCGGGTCTTTACCGAACTGCCGGTTGCTTTTAGCACGTATGGCCACGAACATTGTAGTCCATATTCCGGCAACTGCGATCGTATCAGCCAGACCGCTGGTAACACCAAGCGGACCCGCGGCTGCCGCAGCTATAAGCGCAGTCTTAACGATTTCCGTGTATTTTTCAGGTATATGATCTGCCTTCCCTTCCCGGCTCCAATCAGAGATTCTTTTGCTTGCTGTCTGGCTCATCTCTTCGACTCTCTCTCTGACATCATCTGTTAGCTCCTTGGCCTTGTCCGCAACATCCTCTCCGAATCTCGTGACTTCGGGAACAAGCTCCTTCTGCACAAAATCTGTCGTTGAGATAATGGCACTATCTATCTGCCCACCTATATCTGATAGAGTTTTGGTAGCGGATTTCTTAATTTTATTCCAGTCCCAGTCCATATCTTGAAAATTTACCGTTTAAACCTTCGTAGAATCTTCAGCAGGTTCTTCCCGCCGATATTAGACCGGCCTCGTGGTTTATTGTCCCACAGACGCTTAGCGACGTCAATCGCCGTAGGATTGCTCGTCGGGCAGGTCCATGAAGCCTGATACGTCCCATTGACATATAGAGCCACGCTGGAGCCTTTGGAAAACTTGAAGCCGTTATCGGCACCAAGTAATATCATATCCCCATATATCCATACGCCATTTACATCGACCTGTGTCTCTCCGTCTATTACCAATGAGACATTTGGCAGATTAAGTCCATAGTAACCATTATTGGCATTGTTCTGGCAATAGAAATATATCTCTTTGTCAAACCAGGCATCAGGATCTCCACATCCAAATCCGCCATAGAACTGTGCGTTTGACGCCAAAGTCGCGCATAAAAGCATTAGGGCAACAAGGATTCTTCTCATAAAGTCTCTTCTTATCATCTTATTCTAACGTTTAAAGTTCCACATATTTGCATGAAAAACTTAATCATCATGCAACGAGGTGCCGATGAGTCCTTTCACGGTACCTTTGGCTAATTTTTTTGCCGCCCAGAGAGCCGGATTATTTTCCTTGAGAGCCTCATCTTTTTCTCGAAACTCCGTCATTCGGTCTACGATACCTTTTCCGGTCTTATCCTTGACCCATTCGTCGGCGTCGAAAAAGACGTAAGTTGACTTAGCAACTGCTTTAGCAAGTAATTCTGCAAAAAAATTCATTTTGATTATGGTTATTAGATTCAAGTTTCAGTAAAGATGAGAATGACACCTCTTTCATGCTTTTGACAATTCCAAATCAAGCATATCAATGCTCAGTGTCGCACCACCGAGAAAATCCAGCGAGATAACCAGTCGTGTCTTGTCGTCAACCCTTAACACCTCACCTTCCAGTCCGGCAAGTCGTCCCCTTATCACCTTGACTTTATCAAGCTCCTTGAAGGCTATCGGTTCAAAGGACACCGGCACATCAGATTCATTCAGGATGAATTTCAGCTTTGCAATCTGATTATCCGGAATACGGGCCGGAGTCTTGCGTCCCGGCATTGAGATTAACTTAAGGACTAGCGGATGTCTTGTTATCGCCGAGACATCCTCAACAGTACATCTTATGAAGATTACCATCGGAATAACGACTACATCGACCTTCTTCTTACGGTCGCTCCACTGCTTCATCATTGTCTGGACAGGGACATAAGTCTCTAAGCCTGATTTAGCCAACTCAGAGGCCGCTTTCTTCTCGCTTTTCGGGCGGGTATAGGCTGCAAGCCAGAATTTCGGTCGCGCTTCGCGGTCGACAGTCACACTGGCTGTCGAAACGAGGTGTGTGTGGTCTTCATGCGCATCCATTGCGTTCAGTGTGACCATGGTCGGTCGCAGAGGGAAACCCGTAATAGATTTTCCCCACGCGCAAAGATACGAAAAAATCCGATTCGTTGGTATTTTGGAATAAAAAAATTCAATCCATGTTTATAGTTAAGAAAAATAGTGTTTCTATTTTTGTCTTTAGCAGTATTTTCATTAATTTTGCCATTATAACCCCTCATTCTAAATGACAGCAGCACCACATATGAATAACCTACCCACCGACAAGAGTTTTAAAGAGCAGTTGAGCAGGCATGTCGAGGACATTTTCAAAAGCTATGTTTCGGAGGGGCTTCATATCTGCGATATCGCAACGGGTGGCGGCAAATCATATACCATCGGCAAGCTGACATGCGGGTATTATCCCGCGCATTTCGACCGCATAGTCATACTTTGCATACAGAACAAGCTGGTAGATAATATAAACCGGGAAATCGACCGTTTCATCAACACTGACAGCAGCCTCATATCTCAGGCTGACAAGATGGTGATAGAGAACAATCCCGAGGTCATAACCAAAGCCATAAAGAACGGCTGTTTCAAGAAATTTCTTGACGAGATGTACAGCCGGATGGACGAGCAGAAAAAACTCGGCCACAAAGTCAGCGACATACAATATAGCTATAATGCCGTGAAAAGGATATATGGCGGCTTGGAGGGACTGATTAAGAGCCTCGATGATAATGGCCGGAATGAATATATCATCAGTCAGATAAACGAGAGCGAGTCCAATCTGCGCAGGTCTGTGCGTCTCTATTTCGACAACTACAAACGGCATCTCGAGAGAACGACACAGAAGAAGGTATCCCTCGTGACCATACTCAGGCAGTTCCCGTATCTCGTCAAGGTCTATCCTCAGGTGGACTACCGACGTAAAAAAGTCCTCCTGATGACTGTTCACAAAGCCATGTATGGCATAGACCCTATCCTGTCGGAAAAAATTCAGCTACAGGATTTTACGGCACGAAACAGGAAGACACTTATAATATTTGACGAGTCCGACCAGGCGGCTGTCGCAATGCGTTCGGCCATCATCGACCAGTCGATCGAGAACGCCGGAGGAAGCAAGAGATTTGCAAAGGGATACAACGGCTATCTACAGTATAAGAACTTGATAGACACTCCCGAACATATCGCAAACAGATATTACGGGACTCTGCTGGAAGAATGTATCGACCGGGCCAAGAAAATAACACAGGCCAACTGGGAGAAAACGGTGGGAAAGATTCTGCCTTACAAGAATATTTTCCTTGGCAACCGAGAACAAATCGAGACATACAGGCGAGGGGTCTTCTTTTCGGGCCCGGCATTGAAACTGAATATCTCTCCGATAGGTGACAACCTGCGCTCGTATGTCTGCTACAAGAAGGGAGACCGACATTTCTGCCTCGTCCACGCCATAGACGAAAAGACACTGGGCTCCGAATATTCCGCGGTGATACCGTTAGAACGTTTCCTATCGCTGATCATCGGAAATATTACAGCTATAAAGGTACAGTTCAGGGACGTCATCTCTGAATCGCTCAGGCAGAGCCGCGAGAAATTCGATGCCGAAGCCAAGAGTATCTCAACCAATACCTCAACCTACGGTCTCTATCTCGGTTATCCGACACTTGAGCGTGAGATACATACACTATTCTCACGTTTCGAGACAACATCCGAATATCAGTTCGAGCAGCAGTTGAACGAATTCATGACAAACAGGAAAAACCTCCCATCCTCAGCCGCAGACAAAATCAAACTGCCAGATGAAACTGTCTATTCGCAAGGTGTCCAGCTATATCAGGAAGAGATTGACGAGCGCGACAACCAGCACAGGGTGAGGCTGTCGTGCAGAGAGATTGCGACGACTCCTGAAAAGATACTGATCGACCTTCTGCAATCAGATGGGACATCGGTCGTTCTCTGTTCCGCCACAGCCTCGAGCCGATCCGTCGTGAATAATTTTGACATAGCATATCTCAGACAGATACTCGGGAGCAAAGTGGAAGCTTTGCCTGAAGAGATACGCGAGAAATTCGACACTCTTTCCGATATGACTTATCCCACGTCTCACGATATTCAGGTCATCCCAATCATAAAATATGATTATGCCAATACACATGAGGACAAACTGACGCTTCCCGACAGATACAGGCAGATGTTCTCGGCTGCCGCGCTGGAGGAAGGGCTACCTGACGTATGGTTCAGAATCACCTGCAGAGAGCTGAAAAGGACACAGAAAGGGAATGGCCGGGATATGACTTTCCAGCTTTACAGGCTTTTCCAGTTTATCGAGGCGTATCACTGGTTCATCATGCACGACGACATCCACAGCATGATCTTTTTCCAGAACCGCACCGGAGACAAAGACAAATCCCAGATCAACGTACTGAGCAGCCTGATAGACGGGACATACACTGAGATGGAGACCCCACTTGAAGATGAACTGCCGTCAGATTGGGAGAATCGCCATATACGTATCTCGAGAGACTGGGAAGAGGTTGAATCCAATATCCTTGCCGAACTGAGCAACGACAAGGATACGAAGCTGATGCTCGTCTCGGCCTACGGCAGTTTCAAGGCCGGTGCAAACATGCAGTACGAAATTCCTGAGGGGCTTGACTATATCAGTGGCGACAATTGGGAGACAGAGGGTGTAAAACTGAAGAAAGACTGGGACGCCATCTATCTGCAGTCGCCGACGGGCTACCTGATGATGAACGACGACGGGAACGAAATGACATTCGAGAAAGGGCTCTACAACGCCATGCTCACACTGATGATGCTCTATGAACGTGGTTGCCTGTCTAAGGAAGATGTCGCCCAGTGGCTATGCTTCGCCCTGTCGAATAACCTCATGTTCGGAGAAAAGCGCAACCCGGGCATAGCCATAGACAAAGCCGCCTGGGCACAGACCACCATAGAACAGGCCATAGGCCGCCTGTGCAGGACAAGGAACAAACCGCGCACCACTTATATACTGTTTGACGACTCCATGAAACCATTCTTCCTTGCCTCGAACATGGATAAATCCCTGACCAAAGAGTTCCGGGCATTGGCACGGCATATCATGTCGAATCAGGAAGAGGTGACAGATGACACAGATCCGGCAGAGGTGAAGCGCTGCAATGATGCCAACTATGCACATGACAGGCTCAGGCGTATCAAAAACCTTGCCCTCCGCAATACTCCACATCTGCACGATGATGAAAAGAATGACAGTGGGTTTGAGAACGCAGGCGAGCTCACACATCAGGTAAAGGTCAGCCAGATTATCCATCGGACCTACAGACAGACCATCATAAGGAAACCTGTAATAACAGGCATCGAGGAACTGGACGAGAAGGACAGGCTCCTGACATTCCTTCCGAAATGCTACGGTGACTGGGAACGGAACAAAAAATATTATTTTGACGCAAGGGGAAGAGCCTGTCCGCGCGGAAAGGGCACACCCCACCCCGACCCCATAACACCATCATACGTAAGACTTGATGTGCTGATGAGAAATCCTGTCATCAGATCACATTTCGAGAGAAACGGTTTTGCCACCACATGGAAAAACGAAGGGCTCATACTGCATCCCCCCATACTCGCCACGGATTATGCCGGAGAGATCGGCGAGGAGGCTTTCAAGGCAATCATGCTGCACTATACGGATTGTACGGAAGACAATTTCAGGCATCTCGAAGGGTTAGACTATGAGCTGGCCGATTTCATAGTCACCAACGACGACGGCAGCTATCGCATCGCATTCGATGTGAAGAACATGAACCCCAGAGTCAACAATAGCGACAAGGCGGGAAGGATGCTAACTTCAGACAAAAGGGAAGCCAAGCGCAAGCGTCTGGGTTGCGAGCTCATAACCGTCAATATGCTTCATATCTCCTCATCGGGGATGGACGAGATACGCGAGATTGGCGGAGTCATATACGAGGACGGACGCATAGTGCCGAGTGCGATTGAGACACTCAGGAAACTCGTGTCAAGGAACGGGATATGACCCGACGGCCTGGATGGTGACATTCATGTCCGATGGCCGTTATGGAGAAATCTCTTCGACAGCCACGCGCGAATCGGGAGGTCATAGACTTTGGCACTGGCATACGCGACGGATATGGAGGCGATGAAGATGCTTACGGCGACCCAGATATGGGTACCGAGCGGGGCGTCGGCATGCTGGGCAGCCCAGTTCATCTGCACATATATCATGGGATAGTGGGTGATATACAGCGGGTAGGAAATCATGCCGAGAAACTTGCACACGGCTGTAGTCTTCCTTCCGGCCAAGGTACTTCCGGCCCCTGCCGCGACAATGACAGGATAGACAATCAGTATCACCACTGCGCAATAGAGTCCGTTGAGCCATTGGTGTTCCACACCTCCGATATGGGGCACCACCAATGTAGCGGCAACGGCAACCGAGCACCACAACATACCGCCATGACGCAGGTTGATGCGGCATTTGCCAAGCCGGTACAGGAGCAGACCGCCGAAGAATGGATATAACAGACGGCAGACACCGATATACATCTGGTCGGGGGTAAGGCCGAAACCTCCTATGACCGTATATCTGGCATACTCCCGTACTGCAAGCAGCCCTGTCACGTCAAGGTTAAAGGCAAGGTCGACCGTGAAGAATGCCGACAGCAAAACGAATATGCCCAACATTGCCGTGCTGAACCTGCGCACAAACACAGCATAGAGTATGTTGGCGACATACTCCCACAGCAGCGACCACTGTGCCCCGTTCAATGAGTTTATCTCCTTCCATCCGCGTATATCCATCGACGGAGGCGTCGGGAACATTATGCACCCCAGCACCATTATGAGCAGCAATTTCCACCACGGGGTCTGCATCACCAGCTCAAAACCGGGCGCCGCGCTGAAATAGAACCAGAATCCCCCGATAAGTGTCCCGAGGACAACCATAGGCTGCAGACGTATAAGGCGCCGTTTGAAGAAATCCCATGTCGTCATACGTTCCCAGCGGTCATCATAGGCATAGCCTATCACGAAGCCGGACAGCACAAAAAAGAAATCTACGGCAAGATACCCGTGATTGAGTATCTGGTCGGAGGGCCCGGCCGAATATGTCTCGAAGAGATGGAATGCCACCACTATCATGGCGGCCACGCCACGCAGACCGTCAAGAATCTCGAACCTCGGTTTTGATGACAGAGGGATTACATCTGTTGCCATATATGTGATATCGGTTTATTCGGTCACAAAATTAATAAAAATAATCCGGAGTGATTAAGACAGTCTGAAATAAATGGGTTAAATTTGTACTCAGTATCACGGGCTACGCCCGTCGCAATCACGTCAGCAACGATCATATGAATATCGAGGAAATAAGGGAGTACTGCCTGTCGCTGCCTATGGCACAGGAAGACATGAGGTTTGGCGAGGATTATCTGCTGTTCAGCGTCCTCGGCAAGATATTCGCATGCATAGGCCTGAGACGGCCCGATTATTTCGCACTGAAATGCGACCCCGGTTATGCCATCGAGCTTCGTGACCTCCATCCAGAGATTGAACCTGCATGGCACTGGAACAAACGTTATTGGAACCAGCTCAGCCTGCGTGGCAATCTGCGCGACGAACTTATCACCTCACTCATACGCCACAGCTACAGCGAGGTGGTCAGGAAGATGACCAGGAAGGCCAAGACTGAGTATCCGCAGATACTCACAGTCGGTCAATAATAAGGTATATTGTCAGGACAGAATGTAACCGAGCCTGTCGCGACAGGTGCCGCGAGAAAGTAGCCCAGGCAGAAACCGCCCGAGAACATGGAGGGGCCGTTGCTGTCGGCCGACAGGGCTGTGAGATAGTCATACATCTCCCGGCTTATTGGGGTGACCGTGGCCGTGACCACATCGCCGTCGCGGAGCACGGTGTCATCCTCCTCTTCGGAGGTATCCATGCGTGAGGTCATCATCACCTCCTCTATCACCCCTCCTGATGCAAGATTGTCCGTGACCTCTGTCCACATATAGGCTTCGCCGTTACGGTAGACACGCACCCAATAGCAGTCTCCGGCAGTGGTCTGCGGGTCGGCGAACGATACCTTGAGTACCGCTACATGGTCGTATGGCATCTTTATCCATCCGAATTCCACCCCGACCATCTCCACAGGTTCCGACATCAGGCACTGCGAGGTGTATGAGATGTCACCCCGTGTCACGTCAAGACGGTACAGATGTCCCGGCTCACCTGAAACGGTATTTTCATATTCGCCCCTCTCGCCCGGAAGAAGCTCTGCCGAAATCCCGGAGGTGAGGTCGGTGAGGATTACCGTGGCATCCGTAAGCCTCTCACGATTCATCGGCTCGTCCATCGATGTAGTTTCGGTGAGCGACGCACGCGCACCGGACTGTGTGAGCGAGGCCTCTATCACAAGTATCGGGTCAATATCCCTGTATTCGAAATCAAGCTCTTTCTCGCACGACACAAGTGACAACGCAAGGACAACGGCAGAATATCTCAGAATCTTCATACCCATCAGAATTTAACAGTATATGACACCGAAGGCACCAGGCCGAACAGCGATTGCTGCACGGCTCGCGTCCCCGAGGGCTTGGTCGGGTCATCCTCGAAATAGACAACAAAGGGATTATAACGGCAATATGCGTTATATATGCCGAATGCCCATTGGGTGGTGGCCCGTCGGCCATGCCGGCTCCAGACCGCCGAGAGGTCAAGACGATGCACCGGGGGTGTCTGGTATCCGTTGCGGCGCGAATAATAATAGCATGTCGTACCGTCGAGCTCATACTTCACATCGGGAGCTGTTAGGGGTGTGCCAGACGAGAATACCCACGAGCCCGAAAGGTTCCAGCGGTCTGAGAGACGGAAAGCAGCCGTGACAGACAAATCATGACGTCGGTCGTTCGAGGCATCATACCATCGGCCACCGTTTATCCCCGCGATACGTGTCCGTGTACGCGAGAGGGTGTACGATATCCAGCCGGTGAGGCGTCCGACATTCTTGCGCGCCATAAGCTCAAGTCCATAGCTGCGTCCTCGGCCGCCGAGTATTATGCTCTCGAGATTGACACGCGAGAACATCGAGCGCCCGTCCTGGTAATCGTAGACGTTGCGCAGGGTCTTGTAATACAGTTCCGCCGACCAGTCAAAAGCTCCGTCACGGCTCATCCCGGTGTATCCGAGCCCGTATTGCACCGCCCGCTCCGGCCTGACCGTGGCGGATGTCAGGGCATAACGGTCAAACGGAAAGCTGGTAGTGTTCGATCGGATTGCATGCAGATTCTGGGTCGAGATTCCGAATCCGGCCTTGACATTATGCAGCCCGGAGAGATTATATTTGAGGCTGACCCGGGGCTCGGCACTGACATAACTCCTCGCCGAGAAATCGGGCTCCGCTTCGCTCAGAGCCGTGAAACTGTGGAAATGCCGTCCAGACATGACCGAGAATATATTCAGCCTCATTCCCGACGAGACCGAGACCTTATCGCCGAACGAGCCCTCGTATGCGACCCATGCCGAATTCTCCCACCCCGAACGGATATCAAGCTCACGGTTGCCGTTTATCTCCATCTCGGCCGACTTGACACGGAGCAGTTGTGACCTCACGCCAAAATCGACGGAATGCACATCGCCGAGCGCAACACGCACACACTCCGACACGGAGAAATCTCGTATGTATTCCGTCAGCCTCTGGTCTGTTCCCATCATGCTCATGCGCATGTCGGGCGAATAATCTGTCACAGCCCCGGTGGTGGTGAAGGTGAGATTCGGGCCACGGCGTGTCACCCAGTTGACCGAGCCACCGATATTGCCCCAGTACATCCCCATCACATTCTTTATTGCCATATTGTCGCGCCCGGCCATGAACGAGAGGTCAATCCAGTCGCCACGCCGGGGGACATAGTGCAGCTTGGTCGTGACGTCATAGAAATTCATCACTGTACTGCGGTATTCCGGCACCATCTGAAGGAAAGCATCGACATACGACCTGCGCGCCGTGACTGCATACGACAGCCTGTCCTTGACCACCGGGCCCGAGGCCATGACCTTGGCCGCAAGGATGCCTACCGTGGCCGAGAGATGGAACTGCTCCATGTCGCCTGGAGCGAGCGATGTATCAAGCACCGACGACGTGGCACCTCCATACTCGGCCGGCATGGGCCCTTTGTAAAGGGTGGCATAGCCGATGGCTGCATCGTTAAAGGTGGAGAAGATGCCCATGACGTGCGAGGGATTGTAGAGCGAGATGCCGTCGAGGCGCACGAGATTCTGCGCCGACGTGCCGCCACGCACCTCGAATCCTCCGGCTCCGTCACCCTCGCCATGCACACCAGGCAGTAAGGATATGGACTTGATGATGTCGTTCTCGCCAAAAAGCATCGGCACCTGCGCGAGCCGGGAGAGCTCGAGCTGTTCGGCTCCAATCTGCACTGCATCGAGCCGTCGGCGCGCACCGTGACCTGTCACCGTGACCTCTTGCAAGGTCTCGACGGCAGGAACGGTGTCGGCGGCTATCGCGAGTGTTGATGCGAGCGCGACAATATTGAACAGGGCCACAGGTCGTCAGAATTTCTTGAGCTCGCTATACAGGCGGTGCACAGGGAGGCCCATGACGTTATAGAAGCTGCCACGGATGCCGCGTATGGCGGCCGCCCCTATCCACTCCTGTATGCCGTATGCCCCCGCCTTGTCAAGAGGGCTGTAGCTCTCGACATAATAGGCAATCTCTTCGGGCGTGAGCGTGCCGAAATCAACCTCGGATGTAGCGCTGAACGTCAGCGAATCCGTGGCTGTGCGGATGGTCACACCCGTGACCACCTGCTGGGTGCGCCCCTGCAGCATGGCAAGCATGTCGGTAGCCTCGCACAGGGAGGCGGGTTTACCGAGCACAGTGCCGTCGAGAATCACGACCGTATCGGCGGTGATGACAAGCTTGTCACTCCCGTCCTCAAGTGGATAGGCTGCGGCCTTGAGCTGCGAGAGATAGGCGGGAATCTCCTCGGGGGCCATTCCGTCGGGGACGGTTTCGTCGACAGAGTGCGAGGTGTCAACCGTAAACTGTATGTCGAGCATCGCCAGCAGCTCACGGCGTCTCGGCGACCCGCTGGCCAGGACCACATCATAGCGGTCAAGATTTGCAAGAGGATGAAACATAATATGTATGTAAGTATGTATTGATGGAATGAAAAACAGCTGTCCGCCCGTCCCCTCAGCCAAGAATCTCGAAAAACTCGACATATATCTCGGTGACAGTACGCGAGATGGCGTTACGGTCTTGCCAGACGCGGTGACGCAGCTTGCCCTCGACATACAGCCGTGTGCCCTTGCGGATATATCGCTCGGCAACCTCGGCCTGCGAGTCCCACATGACGATGTTGTGCCACTCGGTGCGTGGCTGTGGTGCCGGAGCCCCGTCAGGCCCCGCAGCCGGAGCAGGCTCGTTGGTGGCCAGCGAGAAGGTGGCTATAGGCCGTGTCTGGACATATCTTATCTCGGGATCGCGGCCCACATTACCAAGCAGGATGACTTTATTGACACTCATAGGCTATGGGGATGAAGGTTTACAGAGTGCAAATTTAGCGATTTTTCATATCAGATGAAACCATTGCGCCCTCCTGTACGTTTATTTAGATAAAAAATCTTTACGATATATGAAAATTTCATCCATCCTGACAGGAGCCGTGCTCTGTCTTGGCGCTGTCATCGCAACGACATCCTGCGAGAGCAGCGAGAAACGTCTCGCCGGTCAGCTGGCCGGGACATGGGCCGGGACTCCCGAGACCGTCACGGACGGACAGGCCCTCACAGCCACCGTCACAGACACATATTTCTTCGCACCCGACTCGGCGTTGATTTCTGACGGCAAGTTCCCCGTCGGCCCCCTATACATCACCGCCGCTATCTCGATGAACTCGCAGATTGTAGCCGAAGGGGAATCTGTGGAACCCCTCAGCCTCACCGCATCGGCTGTAGCCAATGTGCGTGGCACATGGAGCGCTATCGACCATGACGAGATTTCTCTCTCGATCGACCCGCAGACCCTTACCGTCATCGTCGACCCCGACCAGCTCATGGTTACCTCCCAGTCTCTCACCTCAATGCCGCAGCCCGAGATAGAGAAGATGAGGCCCCAGGTAGCCAAAGGTCTCGAGCAGGCTCTGCGCACAGCCCTGGCACACCGCTATGGCAGCATGAAACTGATGGACGACGTGAAAATCAAGGGCACACTCCTCAAATACGAATCGGGTCACGAGGATTTTGTGCTCACACGGCAGGGCGAAAAGTTGGGCGAATAAGAAAGATTCACTACCTTTGTGCCGATTTTTTCTCAACCCCGACCAAACACCACCACAGATGTACCGCAAAGGGAAACTCTATTTCAGATACGGCACAATGGGCTCGGCAAAGACTGCCCTGCTGCTCACGACAGCATATAATTTCGAAGAGCGCGGCATGCGCTACGTATGCCTCAAACCTTTCGTAGACACCCGCGAGTCTACCAACGTAATCCGCTCGCGCATAGGCATCGAGCGCGAATGCCGCTGGATATATCACGAGACAGACATCTACGAGATGGCACGCGAGATGTTCGGGCAGACAGATGCCGTGATAGACTGGATTCTGGTCGACGAGGCCCAGTTCCTGACCGCCGACCAGATAGACCAGCTCTCGAGAATCGTCGATGATTTCGGCAGCAACGTGATCTGCTACGGCCTGCGAACCGATTTCAAGAGCCGCCTCTTCGAAGGCTCGCGACGCCTCTTCGAGATAGCCGATACCATCGACGAGATAAAGTCGACCTGCACCTGCGGCCGCAAGACCATCATCAACGCCCGCATCGACCGCAACGGCGATTTTGTCGAAGAGGGCGAGCAGGTCGAGATAGGCGGCGACGAACGCTATATAGCCGTATGTCGCAAATGCTGGCGCAACAAACGCATCGAACAGGCAGCCCGCTCGGCCCTACCCTTCAAAGAACTAATAAACAACTGAGGCCGGGAGCACACCCCTCTCCCCTCGCCCTCCCCTCACATTCAACTCCCTATGAAACGGACTTTCATCCTTATGCTCGCAGCCCTCGTCATGGGCATCACATCGGGCCGCGCACAATCGGGCCTCACCTCGCTTGTCGACGAGACCCTCACCTATGACGTCATCTATAAGTGGGGCTTCATAAACAAGGTGGCCGGATATGCCACAATGACCCTCCGTGGCGACGGCGACTGCTACAGGGCCAGCCTCTTCGCCCGCAACGCCCCATGGGCCAACAGCATCTACTCGCTGCGCGACACCCTATACACCACCATAACGCGCCAGGGACTGTATCCCACTGAGTACACCTACATAGCCCACGAGGCCGGAAAGTATAAGAAAGACGTGCTCACGTTCCAGCACTCGGGCGATACATTCACGGCCAAGGCCGTCAGATACAAGCGGGCATCGCCCAAAGCACCCCTCACCGAGTCGACCATCGAGCTTGAGGCCAACGGAATGACTGTAGACATGCTCAGTTCGTTCTTCTATCTGCGCACACTCGATTTCGACTCGATGCAGAACGGCGAGAGCCACACCGTCAACATATTCTCGGGCTCCAAGAAAGAGCGCCTCAAGATAACCTATCTCGGCCACCAGACACTCCCATCGGGCGGACGCGACATAGACACATACTATATAAATTTCACCTTCACGCGCCGGGGTGTCGAGAGCTCGGCCCCGATTCAGGGATGGATCACAGCAGACTCGCGGCGCATCCCTCTCAAGGTCGAGGGACGCCTCCCTGTCGGCAAAGTGCGCGCCCTCTATACCGGCCCTAACCCCTGATGACAGATACCACCGTGACCATACTCGCCACCACAGACCTCCACGGTCTGTATTACGGCGGACATATCACTCCCCGGCCCGGCGCAGGCAACATAGCGCGGGTCAGGGAGTTCGTCATGCATACGCGCCATGCCCGGCCCGACACGATAGTGCTTGACGCGGGCGACTTCATGGGCGGAGGCATAGCCGCACACTGGTCAAACCATGTCGGACTGTCATCGCCGCACATCCCGGCCCTCATAGCCAACGGCATACCATACGACGCCATGACACCGGGAAATCACGACCTCGACACAGGCGAAGCCATTATGTCGCGCTATGCGGCTGAACTTACCGCCCCCCTCATCGCCTGCAATGTCAGAGGCATACCGTGCCTCAGCCCATACACCATCATCAGGCGCGGAGACCTGCGTATAGCCGTCATAGGTGTCGCCACGACCGAGACTCCGCTGTTTCTCCACTCCGGGGCCCGCTTCATCCCCGCCGCACAGGCCGTCCGCGAAGCCATAAGTGAAATCAACAGCCTCCACCGTCCCGACCTGACTGTTGGCCTCTTCCACATCGGCCCCGAAGAGAGCGCCGCGATAGCACGCCAGTCCCCCGGACTCGACATCATATTCTGCGGACACGTCCACAGCGACATCGGCATCACCCGCACAGGCACGACCCTCATCATCAACCCCGGTCCTTACGGACTCCGCATAGCCCGTGCCGAGGTCACACTTGGTCATCCACACCCCGGCATCCACGCCGACATCATCGACCTGCCTGACCTCCTCCCCGACCCGATGCCCGGAGCCATCGCCGCATTCGGCCGACAGCCTGTCACCTCCGGCCCTGCGTCGCTTGACACTCTCGTCCGCACCGCCCATCTCCACGCCTACCCCGAGGCACAGCCCGAAATAACACCCACAGGCATAATGCTCCCGGCTCCAATCACCATGGCGGAGACCTTCAGACACCTCCCCTACGACGACCACATACTGCTGCTCGCTCCCGACGAGACACATCCTCATCCCACCTCCATGACCACATATCTTCACTCTTCCTCAGGCGATTCACGTATTCCGGCAGCCATAGATCCAAGGCCCCTGAGGTGCCATATCTGTCCCAAATACTATCTGTGAAATTTGCACGATAAGCAAAAAAACCTTAATTTTGCGTTCATAAATTAACAAAAATACGACAGACCTTTTTCAAAGACGGAGTGAGTCTGTTCACTCCCGGCCACAGGCCAAACCATGGAGACAGACACAGGAGAGACGGTACACGACGCCTGGAACCAGGCATCCACACCGAGCCTCGGACACGACATCGAGCCTCCCCGCCATCCCGACCCCGCCCGAGGAGCCGGAATGGAAGATTTTACCCAAAAACCAACAGATGCATCCTATATTATTTGCCATATGAAAATTAACATTTTCAATAAGAAAGGCAAATCCGTTGAAGCATTTTTCCTGACTATCGTGAGATTATTGTCAACGTTGCTAACTCTTGTCTGCATCAAGATAGTTTCCGTCCATTTCTCTCTTGAGGAATATGGCACATATTCTGAAGCACTCCTGATAGTCACCACGTTCACCTCAATAACAATCCTCGGGATGACTGACGCGGTGAATTTCTTCTATAATAATACTCCGTCTGAACATGCTGAAAGGAATCGTAATTTCATCTCAACTATCTTTTTCCTGCAACTTATTATCGGCACTCTCGGAGGGCTCTTTATCCTTCTATCAGAAAACATTCTCACCATATACTTTGAAAATCCGGCATTATCGTCAGCATATGTCTGGATAGCATTCCAGCCATTGATGGCCAATTTATTGCCGATGATACAGGTATTATACATATCCATCGGAAAAGTAAAAGTCATCCTAATACGCAATCTAATAATATGTTTTATAAGATTCGCAATCTTCTTATATGCTACCTATGCTACAGGATCCATAATAACTATTCTTGCGCTGACATTTATATGTGACTTTCTCCAGGTATTATACTTTATTTTTGACTTGCACACTCATGGCATAAAACTGTTCAATCTCGACTTGTTTGACAATAGACTCATCCGGCCTATCCTGAGCTACAGTATTCCCATGGCTGTCTTCATAGTACTTAACGCTTTACTCAGAGATATTGACAAATGGATTATTGGATATTTCGGCACTACAGACGAACTTGGAATATATGCCAACTGCAGCCGAGTACTCCCTTATGATATGTTGATGACATCATTTTCCACGATTTTGATACCCGTTATCACCTCCAACATACAAAAAAATAAACCGTGGGTTACAAGTATATTCTCGGCATACCTTAATTTAGGCATCCTCTCTACAATGATTTTGGTCGGTTCATCAATAATATGCGCTAAAGACCTTCTGCTTACATTATATGATTACAAATTTGTCAGCGGACTCGGGGTCTTCATTATCTATCTACTTGTCGACCTACTACGTTTCGCCAATATATCACTCATTTACAGCTCGACAGGACAAGCAGCAAAGCTTCTTTCAATCGCAATCCAATCTCTCATATTGAATATCATCGCAGGGATTGGACTCTACTGCACCATAGGCATACTTGGTCCGGCGATTGCAACTTTGATGACAATGCTCTATGCTAATATGCTCTATTTACGAGGTGCCGGTAAGATACTTGACACGTCTCTTTTCAGTAAATTCAACTGGCATAAAATCATAGAGATTACCGCATCACTATGCGTAATGGGATTCTTAGCACACTACGTACAATCAGATATATTGCCCGACATGAATCATGTCCCAAGACTCATTATCTGCATGTCCATAATCCTATTCATCTTATCCCTTCTTTTCCGTAGACCCATTATGGGATATGTAAGGGAAATCAATTCTGTCAAATAATCCAATGATTACAAGAAAAGACAAGCTGGGCAGCACCGACATAATCAGTCTAATATCTTTATATCTATGTGCCATATTCTACTTTGAGGTGAACCTATATAAGATTTGTCTGTGGGGATTGATTCCCATATCCTTCCTCCTCTCATTTCTAAGGCATAATACCATAACCCGAAACCCATATCTCCGCATCATTATTGTTTTGTTCACTTGGTGTTGTATAACCTTTGTAACAGCCCTCGACACTGAAATCGCAGCTAAGGAACTTCAATCTTTAGCAGGAGTCTTTCTATTCTGTTATATCAGCGCGACTCTTGCAGCAATACCGAAAGCACGGAACTGGCTTCTGGGGGTATATCTTGTTCTCCTTATAAACTGTATAGTATACGCATATAACAATCTACTTGATATTGTTGTAGCTAACACCGGGGCACGCCTCAGCGACGAGAACCTGAATGCCAATATGTTTGGCTACCTTCTGTTAAGCGCAACATTCATAACATTCTATTGGGGATGCATATCCAAAGGATATGCGAGACGCATTTCCAATCTGTTATTTCTTGCAATCATTCCTATATCTTTCATATTGGCTCTCCTCACCGCATCAAGACAGATATTGATTTTGGAAATTCCTATGATAGGAATATATCTTTTTTTAAGATATTGGAAACCAAAAGCAAAAATTTTCCTTTCCGGGGTTGTGATACTATCTGTTGCCGGTTATGTCGGATTCGAATATGTCACAAAATTTTATGACGAAAGTGAGTTGTCAAAACGTTCGCAAGTCAGAGCTATTGACGACCCTCGAGTTGTTCTTATCAAAGATGCCATACGCATCGGATGCGAAAATCCCATTACTGGGGTAGGTCCCGGTAATTTCAGACTCCTTACCCCCGAGGGTTGTTTTTCACATAACAGCTATCTCGAGCTTTTCGCAAATAACGGACTCCTTGCATCTGTAATCTATATCATGCTAATATGTAGACTCATCCGACGAGCATATCTCGCAAGACGAAAGGGTATTGACAACACTGTTGCAAACTGCTTCCTTGTCTATGGAATATTCTATGCCATAGACAATGTATTCTATGTCTTTTACATAAACCCATGGCTATTGAGTTTTTTTGTCTCCGCAGCAACCATAGCAAACTCCATACTTAGACCTTCAAAACGTCATATCAGCCTATTCATGGCAGTCCGTAACAATCAGAAGACCATCACAGCATGAAGATTCTCCTTGCGACATCAATGGCTATTCCCTCCGGTGGAGGGATAGCGTCCTACAATCAGGAGCTTGTCAGATTGCTCAGTCATAAAAACAGTATTTATCTACTGACTGATGCAAATGAGGTTGAAGTAGAAGGGTACGAAAAAACATACCGCACTTACGGACATTCAAACAATGACTATGATTATTGTGCCAAACTTGTAACAAAAATAAACGAGGATGAATACGACTGCATCATAAATAGCAATTCTCAATTCATCCCGGTTTTAGCCCCATTTCTTAAACCTGCAATAATCAGTGTAAGTCATTTTGTAAATGGCAAACTTGCCCTTAATGCAGGCTACAACGCAGATAATATAGATGCAATAATTGCTCTGTCAGAATATGGCAAGAAATTCCTGATAGACAGATTCCGCATAAAAATAACAGAGAAAATAAAAGTCATCTACAACTTCGTTGAAACGTCTAAAAGTCCAAAATTAGACAAGGCATCACATAAACCTCTACGAATCGTATATCCCGGCGGTACATCTATTGAAAAAAGTGTTGATGTAATCCAAAAGCTGATATACAGGTTAATCGACTCTGATTTAGACTTTGAATTCTACTGGCTTGGAGGCACGAAACTCCCGAGTGCCAACCTATCCATATTCGGTCTCCATGAGACATACGATTTATTCAAATCTGACCCAAGATTGATAATCACAGGTAAATTATCTCGAGAGAAAGCAATTGAGATTATTGAGTCAGCGAACATATTTCTACTTCCTTCCCGAGGTGAAGGATGTCCGATGACATTGCTTGAAGCTATGAGAGGCGGATGTATTCCTGTAATAAGCGATTCGAAGCACGGAAGTAGAGAATTAGTTGAGGCGAGTGGGGTCGGCTTCATAACGAAGCAAGGGTCATCATCAGATATATTTGATAAACTGTCCTACATAATCACTAATCATAACAAATATATTGACCAATATACACAATCTTTCAGATTTCTCACTGATAATTTATCGCATGTGATTTGGGCTGATAAAATGGAGAAAGTCATGAGTGAGGTCATGAGCCATCCATCAATGTATGTTCCAATTACAAAGAATACGTTTTTTAAATCTGCAAATGGATATAGTAGATTAACTAAATTAGAGCGAATCAAGACCATGGTGAAAAGCCTTCTTTATCGGGCCAAAATTGACATATCATTTCTGAGATCCAAAATATGATAAGGTTCCTAAATGAAACATCTTTGCATAATATATAATTTCGCGCAAAAATATAGGGAGGCCATTTACCGTGAGATAGATAAGGCATGGGAATGTGACTGGTATTTCGGCTCTAATGATACAGACATAGAGGGTTTTGACCTGTCAGTCCTTAAAAGGGCCACTCTCGTCAATAACACTGCATTAATCAAACCTTTCTATTTTCAAAACAACATCATAAGGCTGCTTGTAGAAAAGAAATATGACACCTACCTCATGTTAGGGGAGTTCAACTGTATCTCTACATGGATTATGCTGCTCATAAAGCCGCTCATAGCGAGAAACAAGAAGATATTCCTTTGGACCCATGGTTGGTATGGACGCGAAGGAAAGCTGAAAAAAATACTTAAACGTATCTTTTTCAGACAGGCCGACGGCATATTCCTTTATGGCAATTATGCAAAAAAACTTATGATAGAGGAAGGCTTCCCAGAAGACAGGCTTTTTGTAATCCACAACTCACTCGATTATGAAAACCAAAAAGCCTTACGTGAGAGACTTGACAGCTTCTCCATATACAAGGATCATTTCAAGAATGAAAGTCCGAATCTTATATTCGTGGGGCGGCTCACGCCAATCAAACGCATCGACATGCTGCTTGAAGCTATGAAGATACTGATTGACAAGAATTTTTATGTCAATCTCACACTTATCGGTGACGGAAGCAAAGCCGAAGAACTTAAGTCCATGACAAAACGTCTCGGCCTTGAGGAGAGAGTCTGGTTTTATGGCGCCTGTTATGATGATTCTAAAAATGCGTCATTGATATATAATGCAGATTTATGCGTGGCACCGGGAAACGTAGGGCTTACGGCAATGCATACCATGGCATTCGGAACCCCCGTCCTCACGCATGACAACTTCCCGATGCAGATGCCGGAGTTTGAAGCAATAATCGAGAATGGGACTGGAGCATTCTTTAAGTACGGGAATGTCGAGTCATTGGCCGAGGAAATATCCCGGTGGATAGAACGCCATAAGAGCGACAGGGAAAGTGTCCGGGAAGCATGTTACAATGAGATAGAATCGGCATGGAACACAAAATATCAGATGAATGTTTTAAAGGATAATTTGAGATAATGGGATACCTGAAAGGGATATTTAGACATCTGTTCCAACGGGGAGTATCTTTGACTGCACTTGTCGATGACAGGTCAACGATAAGTCCGAAGGCGAGGATTTACAGAAACACCCATATTATCAACTCTTCAATCGGACGATATAGCTATGTCGGTATCGGGAGCTGGATATGCGAGACTGACATGGGGGCATTTTGCTCGGTTGCAAGCAATGTCAATATTGGGCTCGGCAATCACACCATGAACTTTCTGTCTACATCTCCCATTTTCACGGAAAAGCAGAATGCGACAGGATATTCATGGATAAGCGAATCAGTCGCACCCCCATTCAGGCGCGTAAAGATAGGGAATGATGTCTGGATCGGGTATGGTGCCATGATTCTTGGAGGAGTCACAATTGGTGACGGAGCATGCATTGGAGCCGGAGCGGTCGTTACAAAGGATGTCCCCCCCTTTGCCATTGTCGGTGGCTGTCCAGCAAAAATAATCAAATATAGATTCTCGTCCTCAATTATAGAGAGAATTCTGAATGAGAGATGGTGGGATAGGCCGGACGAGGAGCTAAAGAGTTCAATCCCGGATTTCCAGAAGGCAATCGAATGAAAAACGCCCTTATAATCTCATTGAATTTCCGTGTGGCACATGTGTCACACCTTGTGGCAAGCTATCGCCAGTTTGAGGAAATCGGATTCAGGAGCTGCCTATACATAAATCCGCAACTCGCACCATTCCTGCCCGAAGATGTCAGATACATAACAGACCTCAGTCAGGCAGAGAGCGTGGATATAGCAGTATTCTGGTTTCCGGCCACAGGCAACATCAGAGAGATGATGAGGCTAAAATCACGGTTTGGAGCAAAGATAATATTCGTGTTCCACGAACCGCTTGAGGCATTCGGCGTTTACCGCAGCCTCGGGCTGCCCGGCATAGAGATTGCCAAGATATATGCCCGCTATCTCGTCACGCTGACATTCATACAGCTCTCAGATGTGATATTGCTTCCTTCGCGCAAGGCTTACAGCCTGTATGAGGATTCGTTGGCAAGTAAGATAAACAGCAGATACCATCATCTCCCCCTGCTGTTCTGCGACGAGTCTACGGCCGGGCGCCCCGAGAGGAAGTATTTCTCATACATAGGCACAATAGCCCAGGATCACGCCTTCGACGATTTCGTCAGATTCATAATCCGTGCGTCTGAAGATCATGAGCTGACCGACAGGCTCAGATTCATGATAGCCACACGCAACACTGTGCCCGACAGCCGCGAACTGCGTGAGATGAGAGAGAAGGGACTGCTCAAAGTGATAGACGGCCACCCTCTCTCGGACGAAGAGATAAACCGATGTTACGCAGAGTCATATTGTGTCTGGAATGCCTATCACCGTACTACTCAAAGCGGTGTGCTTGCCAAGGCCGGGATGTTCGGCACACCGGCCATTGTGCTGAGACGAAACCTTTCGGAGTTCTCTATCGAGGGCAAAAACGTCGTATGCTGTGAAAACAATCAGGATTACGGACAGATAAAAGAAGCGCTCCTAAAGCTGCTGCATGATTTTCGTGATTACTCCGAAAACGCCCGTGATATATTTGAAAAGACATTTTATTACCGAAACAACAACAGTAGGATGAAGGATATTGTCGATAATATCCTTATATAACGAGTCATATTCTGTATATGAAAATCTCAATAATCACAGCTACTTACGACAGCGGGAGGACTTTGCAGGATACTCTGGAGAGTATCCTGGCGCAGACTTATACCGACTATGAGGTGCTGATAATCGACGGTGGGTCACGCGACAATACTAAGGAGATTGTCGACGGGTTCATGCCAAAATTCGGAGGAAAGCTCAAATGGTATTCCGGCCCGGACGACGGGCTATATGATGCGATGAACAAAGGCATCTCCCTTACCACGGGTGATGTCGTGGGCATACTGAACTCTGACGATTTCTATGCCGACAGCGACGTGCTCAGGCTTATCGCCGAAGGCTGTGCCGATGTCGACGCCGTATATGGAGACCTTGATTTCGTCGACCCGAGCGACACCTCGCGCATAGTACGCCAATGGCGTGGCTCACAGCATTTTAGGGGGGGATTCCTTCAGGGCTGGCATCCTGCGCACCCCACATTCTATGTCCGCAGGGAGTGTTTCGGGCGGTTCGGTGTCTTTGATACATCGTTCGAGGTGTCGGCCGATTTCGAACTCATGCTGCGGTTTATCGAGCGTGAAGGCATTTCCACCAGATACATTCCGCATACATTCGTCAAGATGCGCATGGGAGGCAAGAGCACCGGGGCTCTCTCCAACATCATCAGGGGCAACTGCAACGTCATGAGGGCATTCCGCAAGAACGGGTTCGAGGTCTCGTGGCTCTACCCTGTGAAGAGACTTGCTCCCAAGGCCATAGACATGATACGACATAAGTTAAAACTGTAGACATACCACCAGAAACACAAATACAATTCCACATTATGAAAATTGCTCTTATCGGTGCCAGCGGCTTCGTAGGCACCAGAATAATCAATCTTCTTAAAGACGAGCCGGATAGATACGAATGTAAGAACATTGACCTTCTCCCGAGCCATTTCTTCAACGACCTCACTGTCATAGGCGACGTGCGCGAGCAGGAGCAGATGGACCGCGAGCTTGCAGGTGCCGACCTTGTGATATTGCTGGCGGCACAGCACCGAGACGACGTGACACCAACATCGCTTTATTATGAGACCAATGTCGGCGGCATGGAGGTGACGCTGCGGGCAATGGAGAAGAACGGAATACGGCGCATCATCTTCTTCTCCTCGGTTGCCGTCTATGGACTCAACAAGAAGAACCCTGACGAGAACCATCCCAAAGACCCTTTCAACCACTACGGCAAGTCCAAATGGCAGGCCGAACAGGTGCTTGAGCGCTGGTATGAGTCGCATCCGGGGTGGAACATAGACATCATCCGCCCCACAGTCATCTTCGGCGAGCGCAACCGAGGGAATGTCTATAACCTTCTCAGACAGATTTCGTCCGGGCGGTTCCTCATGGTCGGCTCGGGCGAGAACCGCAAGTCCATGGCATACGTAGGCAATGTCGTTGCATTCATAAAATACATGATAGACAATATAACCGAGGGTTACAACGTTTTCAACTATATAGACAAGCCGGACAACAACATGAACCAGCTCGTCAGCCATGTGTCGAAAGTGCTCGGCAAACAGATTCCGGCCACACACTTTCCGCTGTGGATGGGGATGCTCGGCGGCTACTGTTTCGACCTTCTGGCCATGCTCACGGGCAAGAAGCTGACCATCTCGTCTGTGCGAGTCAAGAAATTCTGCGCCACCACCGAGTTCGATGCCACCAAGGTCCATTCGTGCGGCTTCAAGGCTCCCTATACCCTCGACGAAGGGCTGGCAAGGACCCTCGAGTTTGAGTTTGTCCATCCCAGGCCCGACGAAATCACGTTCAAGTCAGAGTGACCCCGCGCCACTCCATACGCAGAATACACACATTCTCAACACCATATAATTTCCAATTAAGTACACTTACAATGAAGAAAGCTTTAATCACCGGTATCACCGGCCAGGACGGTAGCTTCCTGGCCGAACTCCTGCTTGAGAAGGGTTATGACGTGCACGGCACCATCCGCCGCTCGTCTGTCGATTTCCGCGAGCGCATCGCCCACCTCGAAGGCGAGCCTCATTTCCACCTCCACTACGCCGACCTGGGCGACTCGATGTCGATCATGCAGGTTGTGTCGAAGGTGCGTCCCGACGAAATCTACAACCTCGCGGCACAGAGCCACGTGCAGGTATCTTTCGACTCGCCCGAGTTCACGGCCGATGTCGACGCTACCGGTGTTCTCCGCATCCTCGAGGCTGTGCGCCTCTGCGGTTTGGGCGACACATGCCGCATCTATCAGGCTTCGACCTCCGAGCTCTACGGCAAGGTCGAGGAGGTGCCCCAGAACGAGAAGACACCCTTCCATCCCTACTCCCCCTATGCCGTAGCCAAGCTCTATGGCTTCTGGATCATCAAGGAGTATCGCGAGGCTTACAACATGTACTGCTGCTCGGGCATCCTCTTCAACCACGAGTCCGAGCGCCGTGGCGAGACATTCGTGACCCGCAAGATTACCCTCGCCGCCGCCCGCATCGCACAGGGCAAGCAGGAGAAGCTCTATCTGGGCAACCTCTCCTCGCTCCGCGACTGGGGCTATGCCAAGGACTATGTGGAGTGCATGTGGCTCATCCTGCAGCAGCCCAAGCCCGACGACTATGTGATTGCCACCGGCGAGCAGCACTCCGTACGCGAGTTCTGCCTGCTGGCCTTCCGCCGCGCCGGCATTGAGCTGCGTTTCGAGGGCGAGGGCGAGAACGAGAAGGGCATCGACGTCAAGACCGGCAAGACTGTCATCGAAGTGTCGCCCGACTTCTACCGTCCCACCGATGTCGTCAACCTCTGGGGCGACCCCTCCAAGGCCCGCAAGGAATTGGGCTGGGATCCCACCAAGAAGACATCGTTCGAGCAGCTTGTCAACCTCATGGTCGACGCCGACATGGCCAAGGTAGCCGTGGAGCGCGCAGGCGAACAGGTGAGGACAAACCTTGAGGAGTATCTTGAGAAGGGTATCGTGAAATAACCCTCCCCTCACCTCCATAAGGCCTGACCAATATGGCGGGTGCCGTGACACAGCTCACGGCGCCCGTCACTTTTTTTTGACAAATCCACAATTTTTGTCCCCAAAATTCAATTTTTTCATCAATTTCTTATCCATAAGTTAAAATTTATACATACCTTTGCACAGACTAAAGCACAAAGTGCATATACAAACACCTAATCAAATCATATGAAGAAATCTTTACTCGCAAGCGCAGTGGCCCTGCTCGCCGCAGGTGCAGCCTCGGGCGCGACTCCCGAGACAATCGAAAACTTCTATCTCCAGGGCATATCACCCGACGGACGCTATATCGTCTCGGTGAAGGACGGTGAGCTGACCATCAAGGACCAGCAGACAGGCCAGATATATGACTATCTCGGCGACGGCATGACGACCGACTATTCGGTCGGTCACGGCAACGTCTTCTCGAGCAACGGCATCATGGTCGGCTCGACCACATACGACGGCGATGCCGCATACTGGCGTGACGGCGAATGGCATCAGATTGCCTCGGCAGCCAAGTATCCCATGCGATTCACCAACGCCATCACCACCGACGGCACCATGATTGTCGGCGACGTCTCCAATCTCGACAACACCCTCGGCAATGACGGCACGATGATGATACCCGTCTACTGGCTTGACAACGACGGCGACGGCATCTACGAGAGCGAGAACCTCCTCCCGTGGCCCGAGACAGATGTCTTCGGCGGTCATCCCCAATACGTCAACGCCCTCTCGGTCAGCGCCGACGGCTCCGTGATAGCCGGTCAGGTAGTCGAGGAATCCGGCTTCTACATCTATCCCATCCTCTGGAAGAAGAATTCCGAGGGAAGCTACGAATACTCGTACCCCGGCAGCGAGCTGTTCAACCCGAACCATCTTGATATTCCGACCAATCCCGGCCCCCAGCCCGAAGGCCCCGAGTATCAGGACTATATGACAGCCGAGGAGCTTGCCGCATATCAGGCTGCATACAATGAGTGGATGATGACATGGGAGGGAGAGGCCCCCGAGCCCATATCATACATGTCACCCGAGGAGGCAGCCGCCTATCAGGCCGCTGTGACCGCATACAACGAGGCCTATACCACCTGGTACACAGCATGGGAGGCCTACATGAACACATTCTGCGAAATCATCGACGCGTCGCCCAACTACGTGTTCAACGTATCCCTCATCTCGCCCAACGGCAAATATCTCGCAGGTGTGGCATCCAAGGCCGGCGAGACCTTCTGGGATCCCTCAATGAACTATACCGTGCAGCTCGACTTAGAGACCGGTGCCTCCAAGGTCTTCCCCACCACACAGAATGTGTCCGCATCGGCCATCATGGACGACGGCTCGATGCTCGGCACAAACTATTTCGACATGATGTCGACCACAATGCCCACACAGGGATACATCTATAAGGCCGGTGCTGAAGATTTCGTACTCATCTACGACTATTTCAAGACAGCCGATCCCTCGGTGGCCACATGGATGGAAGAGAACCTCAAGCACGACATCGAGACCATCGACGCCGAATACAACCCCATCACCATCGAGGGTGTCCTCGTGACCGGCACTCCCCTCTGCACTCCCGACATGTCTACCGTCACCCTCGCGGTCTTCCCCTACGTATTCTGGACAGCTGAATATGACTATATCTCATACGTCATCGGCGGACTCGAATCCGGCATCAAGGAGACTGTGGGCGATATCAGCTCCTCACTCACACTCAAGGCATCCAAGGGTGGCGTCTTCACCCTCTCGGGCGATGCACGCAGCCTCACCGTCTACGACCTCAACGGCCGCACCGTCTACACCTCGGCACAGCCTGCCGCAGTCATCGAGACAGGTCTCGGCTCGGGCGTATATGTAGCCAAGGCCATCGACGCACAGGGCAATCCTGTCGTGGCCAAGGTAGTATTCTGACAATACCCTGACCCTCAATAACCCAAGCGTCCCACAGCCTCGCGAGGCTGTGGGACGCTCTTGTGTTTATATGTCAGAGTCTGTAGAGTCAGGTCATTTGGTGGTGTGAGGTTGCGAGAGTTCCCGGTCGCGTTTGCGCTCGGCACGACGTTCATATCCACGCCCCATTATCATAAGCAGGGCGCCTATCAGTATCACCGCACATATCGAGAGCACAGCCGTAGTGGTGGCGAACGCTATCGAGCCCGCAATCATCATGATGAGATAAGCGAATACGACGCCGATCAGTACTATAAATCCCAGCCAGAAGAGGCCCTTTCCGAGAGTATCCATATCTAAAGAGTTTTAACGTTTATATAGATAATGCCTCAAAGGGCCGAAAAGTTCATAGACAGACGGCCCACTGTCCATCAGGAACAGTGGGCCGTCTTAGGGTCAGTGCCTTAGAGGCTTATTTAGGCAGATTGAATGCCTTGGTCATCTCGGCCATCTGCTCGTCAGACATGCCGTCGGGCTCGAAGCCCATGTTCTTGGCGGCGATGTAGATGAGGGCCGACTTGTTGAGCACGTCCACCTGGTCGAAGGCAGCCATGATGTCAGTGTCGATGGCAAACACGCCATGCTTCTCCCACAGGGTCACGTCATAGTCGCCGAGCTCGCGGATGGTCGAGGTGGCGAGCTCGTTCGAGCCGGGGAGCTGATAGGGGATGATGCCCAGACCGCGCGGACAGAATGCTTTGGTCTCGGGGATCATGCTCCAGAGCAGACGGGTGGCGACATCCTTGTCGAGGAATTTCTTGCAATGGCTCATGGCCACGAGCTCGATGGGATGTGTGTGCAGCGATGCCTTATAGGGCGAGCCCTTCTCGATGAGATAGTTGTGGACGGCCAGGTGCGAGGGGAGCTCCGAGGTTGGCTTCACGGGGTTGTCGGCTATTATCTCATAGTGGGCGCAGTCGTCGAGGATGCGGATGAACGAGCCGTTCTCCATAGGCCAGCGGGCCAGGTCGCGCATGCGGCGGTTGGTGCCCTTGCAGAAGAAATAGCAACCCTTGAGATGAGGCAGTGTGGCGCCTATGGCCACTGCCGGGCTGATGGCGGGCATGGCACGGATAGCGTCATCCACATATTCGGTCACATTGACGGTGATGTTGCCGCCATTACGTTCAGCCCACCCTTTCTGCCAGAGGTATCCGGCCACTTCGGCCACCTGTTCTACCTCGCGGGCAAGTGCGGGACGGTTGTCTAAGATTGACATAACTGGTATTGTTTAATTTTGGTCGGTTAGATGAGTTGCGGTAAGAACGAGGAGACGATAAGTATCACAAGGCCGATGACAAGCACGGTGATGGTCGAGCGCGAGCACCCCTTCCATTCCTTGAGGATGATGCCCCACACGTTCGAGAACACGACGTTGAGGGCCATCAGTATGCACCACGAGAAGGTGAGCAGCGGGGGATAGTCGGTGAGGAATCCCTTGCCCAGCGCGAGTCCGAAGAACTGGCTGTACCACAGCAGTCCGGCCAAGGCGCAGAAGAAGAGGTTGTTGGCATAGAGCGCGGTCTTGCCATAGTCGCCGAAAGTGCGGTTCTTAGAGTTCTGATACAGGCAGTAGACGGCGTTGGTGACAAATCCGCCCAGCGTCACAAGGAAAGTGGCAGGGAGGGTCTTGTACATTTCGGCAGACTGCTCGAATGTTATGGCCGAACCGAACTCGAGGCCTACATTGAAACAGCCGCTCATCACGCCTGCCAGCAGGGCGATGGTGATACCCTTGGGGAAATTGAAGTCGGCCACGGCCTTTTTCTTCTCCTCCTCGCTCAGCGACGCCGACTTCATGCCTCCGGCGATACCGATGACGGCGATACCGATGAGGGTCACGACAACACCGATGATGACAGATGCAGTCAGCTTGGACAGATAGTCACCTTCGGGGAAGAAGATATTGAGCATCACCGGGCCGAGGATGGTGCCCAGTCCGGCACATGTGCCCAGGGCTATCGACTGGCCGAGGGCCACGCCGAGATAGCGCATCGAAAGGCCGAACGTGAGGCCGCCGACACCCCAAAGGGCGCCGAAAAGGATGGTCATCCAGATACGGAACGAGTTGTCGGCCGTGAAGAGCTCGCAGAGGGTATGACCTTCGGGCACAGCCAGAAGAGCCCCGAGCAGCGGGAACACAAGCCACGCGAATATACCCTGCACCAGCCAGTAGCTCTCCCAGCTCCACGATTTTATCTTGTTGATGGGCACATAGCAGCTTGCCTGGCAGAAGGCTCCGATGGCTATGATGAGTAGTCCTATGATAAGCATAAGCGTTTAATGAGAGAGTGTGAGACCCTCCCGGATGCCGCGCAGGCGACCCGGTATGGCCTCACACTTCGTTTGTCTTGATTAGCGCTTTGAGGTTACTTCAGCCTCGTATTTCTCGATTTCCTTGATGAAATCGGCACCGGCGGGAACATTGTTTCGCAGGCAGAACATATTCCATACGTCGCCGAAAGGCATTGCCTTGGCCTCTTCCATGAGCGCGAGCTTCTGGAAGTTGCGGTCGGTGGTCTCAAGCTCGCTGAGTGTAGCCACGGGCTCGAGGAGGCCGCGGAGCACAGACTTCTGTGTGGCGCGTGTGCCGATGACGTATGCACCGATGCGGTTCATCGAGCCGTCGAAATAGTCGAGACCGATGTGTACGCGGTCAAGCGCGTTGCAGCGTGTGATCTCCATGCACAGCTCGAGGGTAGCCTCGTCCATGATGGTCACGTGGTCCGAGTCCCAGCGCATGGGGCGCGATACGTGCAGCATGATCTCCGGGCAGAAGAGCAGGATTGACGACACCTTGTCGCCCACAACCTCGGTGGGGTGGAAATGGCCTGTGTCGAGGGTGACGATCTTGTTGTTCTGGGCGCAATATGCGGTGTAGAAGTCGCTCGAGCCTACGGTCATGGCCTCGAGGCCGATGCCGAATACCTTAGACTCAAGGCAGTCCTTCATGTGGTCGTACTTGGTCTCGAAGATTTCGTCAAGCGACTGCTTCAGCAGCGAGCGGTAGAGCATACGGTTCACTGTCATCTCCTTCTGGCCGTCATGTACCCAGAGGTTCATGATGCACTGGTCGTCGAGCTGACGGCCCATCTCGTTGGCGATGGCACGGCAGCGCTTGGTGTGCTCGATCCAGAAATCGCGGATCGACTTGTCGGGATTGGACAGCGAGAGAGAACCGCTCTTGGGATGCGAGAACGATGTCGAGTTGAAATCGAGCTTGAGGTTGTTGGCCTTGGCCCAGTCAATCCAGCCCTGGAAATGCTCGATGGTCACCTCGTCGCGGTCTACCTTCTTTCCGCCAAACTCTCCATAGATCTCATGGAGGTTGAGACGGTGGCTGCCTGCGATGAACGAGAGAGCCTTGAGGATGTCGGCACGGAGCTCGTCGATATTGCGTGCCTTGCCGGGATAGTTGCCTGTGGCCTGGATACCGCCGGTGAGGTCGCCGGTCGACTCGAAGCCGGCCACGTCGTCTGCCTGCCAGCAGTGGAGCGAGATCTGTACGTTCTGGAGTGTCTCGAGGGCCTTCTCGGTGTCGATGCCGAGCTCGGCATAGCGCTCGCGGGCTATCTCATAAGCCTGCTTGATTGTAGCTTCTTTCATGGTTTAATGAAGATTGGTTTTATGTTTTTTGATGATTCTGTCTTGTTTTTTACTTGGGCATATATGTCTTGGTCTCGGTCGAGGCTGCCGACACGCGGCGCATGGCCTTGAGGTCTGACAGCTCGCCGCATGCGCGGAGCTGCACCAGCACATTGCCGAGGGCGGTACACTCTGCCGGACCGGCCACGACGGGTACGCCGAGCGTATCTGCCGTCATCTGCATCAGGTGGCCGTTGAGCGAGCCGCCGCCGATGACATGGAGCCTCTTCACCTCGGGCTCGGGATGCAGTTCCTTGAGCCATCCCAGCACCTCCTTATATCTGTTGGCGAGGCTGCGGAAGATGACACGGACATAATCGGCCGGTTTGGCGGGCACCTCCTGACCTGTCTTCTCGCAATATGCGCGGATGGCGGCGGTCATCGACACGGGATGGTCGAACGAGGGGTCATCGGGATTGATTATGGACGCGCACTCCGAGTCGTTGCACAGACCCGTCAGGGCCACGACATCATTGACAGGGGCTTCGGCCTCTGACCACTCGGCACGACAGCGCTCAAAGAGCCACATGCCACAGATATTCTTCAGGAAGCGTGTGGTACCGTCGATGCCACCCTCGTTGGTGAAATTGTATGCCCTCGAACGGTCGTTGATGATAGGCCTGAGGCTCTCGATGCCGAGCAGCGACCATGTGCCGCAGCTCAGATATGCGTATTCGTCATCGGGAGTAGGCACACCGATCACAGCCGACGCGGTGTCATGTCCGGCCACAGCCACGACGGGCACGGCGCCAAGGCCGGTGAACTCCTGGACCTGCGGTGTCAGGGTACCAATAACATGTCCCGGATTGACGATGGGGCCGAACTTGTCGCGGGTCAGTCCGGCCTCCTTGAGCAGTGTCTCGTCGAGGTCGCCGGTGTTGGGATTGAGTATCTGCGAAGTCGAGGCCACGGTGTACTCGGTCACGGCATTACCTGTGAGCATATATGAGAGGGCGTCGGGCATGAACAGTATCTTGTCGGCCTTGGCTATTGCATCGGCGCCCTGACGCTTCATGGCGTCGAGCTGGAAAAGCGTGTTGAAATCCATGAACTGGATACCTGTGAGGGCGTATGTGTCCTCGCGGCTCATGTTGCGGTGGAAGGCATCGCACGCGCCCTCGTTGCGGACGTCGCGATAGCACTGGGGCATTCCGGCGATGGTGCCGTCGGCGTGGAAGAAGGCCACGTCGCATCCCCAGGTGTCAATGCCTATCGAGGCAAGCTCTGCACCCTTGGCATCGAGTATCTCCTTGGCTTTCTTGAGCCCCACGAGCACCTGATGATACAGTTCGGGAAGATTCCAATATATATGTCCCGCTATCGGGAGCATGGGATGTTTGAAACGAGAGACCTCCTGCATCTCCACCTTCTCGCCATCAAACGAGGCAAGGATGGTGCGGCCGCTTGTAGCGCCAAGGTCGACTGCAAAATGATATGTCATAGTTAATTAGAAATGAGGAATTAGGAATTAGAAATGAAGACTAATGAGGACTAATGAGAAATTAGGAATGAAGAGATTGAGGTTCAGATTGCCGGTCCTTAACCTTTACCCCTTAACCGAATAACCTTTAACCATTAACCTTTAACCATTAACCCAAATCAGTCCATGTGCCAGAGCTCGGTCAGAGGCTCGGTGACGGGAGAATTATCGGGATTGACTGCCATGAGGTCTGCCATATAGTCCCACCAGCGGCGTGTCACCTCGTCGGCAGCCTCGGCGTCCTGCGAGTTGCTGTCACCTGTGCCCTCCTGATAGCCGAAAAGCGTGAGTGTCTCGGGATCAAAGAAGATTGAGTAGTTCTTCACTCCAGATTCCTGAATCTGCTTGCGAAGCTCGGGCCAGAGCTCGGCGTGGCGGCGTTCATACTCTTTCTCGCAGCCCGGTTTGAGATGCATCTTGAATGCAAAGCGTTTCATGGTCAGTATTGCTATGTAATGTTGTTGAAATAGTCTCCGTGTGAGAGTGTATGGCAAAGGTACAAAAAAATATCTATCCGCCAACCTATCGCAGGCAAAAAAGAGAGATGCCTGTGGTCATATTGACCTATTTCCGTGGTTTGGCGAGCGAATTTTCGATTATTTCATGCACACCCTCGGCGGTTTTCTGCAAGTCGCCTCCGAAATCCGCAAAAGTCACAGGCCTGTGTATGGTCAGCGAGATGTGTCCCGGCAGGGGAAGATAGCGCCAGCGGGGCATCACGTCGAAGGCCCCGTTTATGGTCATAGGCACTATGGGGAGGTCAAACTCGGAGGCCAGCTTGAATGCCCCGCGCTTGAAGGGACGCATCTTGCCGTCCCATGTGCGCGCTCCCTCGGGAAATATCACCATCGACATCCCTCCGCTCAGCACCTTCTCGGCCTCCTGCATGGTATGGCGTGTGGCCGAAGGGGTCGAGTTGTCCATGAATATCTGCTTGGACCACCTGCATGCCCACCCCACAAAGGGTATCTTGCGCAGGCTCGCCTTCATCATCCACCTGAAATTATGTCCCAGATAGCCGTAGACAGTGAATATGTCGTATGCCCCCTGGTGGTTGGCCACGAACACATAGCTGGTAGAGGTGTCGATGTGCTCGCGGCCGGTCACGCTGACGCTGACAAAGTTGAGCCAGCAGAACAGACGCGACCACAGCACCTCGGGATAATAGCCGCACCATCGTCCGAACCCCATGGCCGAACCGATGACTGTGAATGTCGCTGTCAGTATAGTCGACACCGCGATGAGCGGACACATTATCAATATCTGATAGACTCTGTAGAGTATGATGAGCATGTCTTAGGGTGTGTTTAGGTTGTGACAGCACAAAATTAGTGATTATTTTTCAAAAATCATTACGGAAATTTTTCTTTAAATTTGCGTGTCAAGCGGATTTGCATTAACTTTGCAGAAGAAAAAGAGGCCCGCCAGGGTCGGAATAGGTACACCAGTCATTGACAAAAATTTTTTCAACAATAATCATTATTTAATTTACCATCAACTACTATGTGGTTAACATGCTCATCTATAGGACGCAAGCTCGTGATGGCAATCACGGGCATCTGCCTTGTCCTATTTGTCACGTTTCACTGTCTGATGAACGGCGTGGCCCTCTTCTGGCCCTCGGGCTACAACGCAGTGTGCGAGTTCCTTGGTGCCAACTGGTATGCCCTCGTGGCCACCGTCGGTCTTGCCGCACTCTTCATCATTCACATCATCTATGCCACCTGGCTCACAGTGCAGAACCGCCGTGCCCGCGGCAACGACCGCTATGAGGTCAAGTCGATTCCTCCCGGCGTAGAATGGTCGTCGCAGAACATGCTGGTCCTCGGCCTCGTGGTACTCGCGTTCCTCGTGGTCCACATGATTCAGTTCTGGGCCAAGATGCAGCTCGCCGAGATTCTCGAATTCGAGCATGTACACAACGGTGTTGAGGTTCCCCCCGCAGCCGGTACACTGTTCATCCAGATTGCGTTCGCACAGATATGGACACCCATCGTCTATATCATCGGTTTCGTGGCCCTCTGGTTCCACCTCAACCACGGTTTCTGGTCGATGATGCAGTCTGTAGGCTGGAACAACGACATCTGGATCAAGCGCCTCAAGTGCATCGGCTTCTGGTGGACCACCATCATCGTAGGTCTCTTCATCGCCGAGGCTGTAGTCTTCACAGTACGCGCACACCGTCAGGATTTCGACACCCAGATGGCCGAGTATGTAGAGTGGAAATCTTCTGAATATGCCCTCGACACCGATGCCGAGAGCCTCGGTGAGCCTTGGAGCTGCCAGGCCGCACAGGGCTGCAATGCCCAGGCCGCAGGCTGCGCCACATCGTGCACCGGTTGCACCGCCTGCCCCGGCTGCGCCGAGGGTTGCGACAACTGCCCCGGGTGTGCCGACGGTTGTGCCAACTGCGCCAAGTGCGGCGAGTGCGCCACTGCCGCAGGTTGCGCCGACTGCCCCAACAACTAAGTCTATCCCCTACACATATTAATTACCCACATCACACATCTTCTAAGATATGGCAGATATTAAAGACCTCCAGGGGATGATTGACTCTACCCCCATCATGAAGGATTATGCCGACATCGAATCCTCGAAGCTTCCCGAATACCAGATAGATTCCAAGATTCCCGAAGGCCCCCTCGCCCAGAAATGGACCAACTACAAGGCCCATCAGAAACTGGTCAACCCCGCCAACAAGCGCAACCTCGACATCATCGTCGTGGGTACCGGCCTCGCCGGCGCATCGGCAGCATCGACCCTGGCCGAGCTCGGATTCAACGTTTGGAACTTCTGCATCCAGGATTCTCCCCGTCGCGCCCACTCCATCGCCGCACAGGGCGGTATCAACGCAGCCAAAGACTATCAGAACGACGGTGACTCGGTTTACCGTCTCTTCTACGACACCATCAAGGGCGGTGACTTCCGCTCGCGCGAGGCCAACGTCTACCGTCTGGCCGAGGTGTCTAACAACATCATAGACCAGTGCGTGGCTCAGGGCGTTCCCTTCGCCCGCGAGTACGGCGGTCTCCTTGCCAACCGCTCGTTTGGCGGCGCACAGGTATCGCGTACATTCTACGCCAAGGGCCAGACCGGCCAGCAGCTCCTGCTTGGCGCATACTCGTCGCTCAACCGTCAGATCCAGAAGGGCCAGGTGCGCTCGTTCAACCGTCGCGAGATGCTCGACATCGTGCTCATCGACGGCCGTGCACGCGGCATCATCGTGCGCAACCTCGTCACCGGCGAACTCGAGCGCTATGCCGCACATGCAGTCGTGCTCGCTACCGGCGGTTATGGCCGCGCCTTCTTCCTGTCGACCAACGCCATGGGCTGCAACGGCTCGGCTGCCGTACAGGCCTTCAAGAAGGGCGCATATCTTGCCAACCTCGCCTTCACACAGATTCACCCCACATGTATCCCCGTACACGGCGAGGACCAGTCGAAGCTCACACTGATGAGCGAGTCGCTGCGTAACGACGGCCGAATCTGGGTTCCCAAGAAGAAGGAGGACGCCGAGGCCATCCGCGCAGGCAAGAAGAAACCTACCGACATCCCCGACGAGGACCGCGATTTCTATCTCGAGCGCCGCTATCCCGCCTTCGGTAACCTCTGTCCCCGCGACATCGCCAGCCGTGCCGCCAAGGAGCGCTGCGATGCCGGTTACGGCGTAGGTACAGGCAATGCCGTCTACCTCGATTTCAAATATGCCATCGACCGTCTGGGCGAGAATGTCGTGCGCGACCGCTACGGCAACCTCTTCGACATGTACCAGATGATCTCGGACGACAATCCCTACGAGACCCCGATGATGATATTCCCCGCCTCGCACTACACCATGGGCGGTATCTGGGTCGACTACGAGCTGCAGACTTCTATCCCCGGCCTCTTCGCCATCGGCGAGTGCAACTTCTCTGACCACGGTGCCAACCGCCTCGGTGCATCCGCGCTCATGCAGGGTCTGGCCGACGGATATTTCGTCATCCCCTACACCATGCAGAACTATCTGAGCGACCAGATCAAGGTGCCTCATTTCAAGACCGACACCAAGGAGTTTGACGAGGCCGAGAAGGGCGTGCGCGACCGCATCGCCAAGCTCATGGCCATCAAGGGCACAAAGAGCCCCGACCAGATTCACAAGCGTCTCGGCCATGTGATGTGGAACCTCGTCGGCATGGGCCGCACACTGCAGGGTCTCGTCAAGGCTCTCGACGAGATCGAGGAGGTACGCAAGGAGTTCTACTCCGACCTGCGCATCGTCGGCAAGGCAGACGACCTCAACCAGGAGCTCGAGAAGGCACTCCGCCTCGAGGATTTCCTCGTCATCGCCAAGATGATGGCCATCGACGCCCTCAACCGCAACGAGAGCTGCGGCGCACATTTCCGCGAGGAGTACCAGCTTGCCGACGGCGAGGCCGCCCGTAACGACAAGGACTACATGTACGTGTCGTGCTGGAAGTATACCGGCGACAACGAGAAGCCCGTGCTGCTCAAGGAGCCCCTCAACTACACCGAGATCAAGGTGCAGACCCGCAACTACAAGTCATAACACCCCCACTCAACCCGTCACAACGACTTAAACAGACAATCACACAATGGAACATAATATAAATGTAAACCTCAAGATTTGGCGTCAACGTGGTCCCAAAGAGCCGGGGGCGTTCATGAACTATCGCGTGGAGAATGTCTCCACCGGCAGCTCGTTCCTCGAGATGCTCGACATGCTCAACCAGCAGCTCGTCGAGAAGGGTGAGGAGCCCGTCGCATTTGACAGCGACTGCCGCGAGGGCATCTGCGGCATGTGCTCGCTCTACATCAACGGACATCCCCACGGTCCCGTGCAGGGCATCACCACCTGCCAGCTCCACATGCGCAAATTCAAGAACGAGGACACCATCACCATCGAGCCCTGGCGCTCGGCAGCCTTCCCCGTCATCCGTGACCTCATGGTAGACCGCAACGCCTTCGACAAGATCCAGCAGGCCGGTGGCTATGTGTCTATTAACTGCGGTGGCGCACCCGATGCCAACAACATTCCCATCTCCAAGGAGGTGGCAGACATAGCCATGGACTCTGCCACCTGCATCGGCTGCGGCGCCTGTGTCGCTGCCTGCAAGAACGGCTCGGCCATGCTCTTCGTCTCGGCCAAGGTGAGCCAGTTCGCACTGCTGCCCCAGGGCCAGGTGGAGCGCGCACGCCGTGCCCGCGCCATGGTGCGCAAGATGGACGAGCTCGGATTTGGCAACTGCACCAACACAGGCGCATGCCAGGCCGAGTGCCCCAAGAACATCTCGATCAGCAATATCGCACGTCTCAACCGCGAGTTCATCAAGGCCAAGCTCGCCGACTGATGACAGCCCGTCACTGAAGACATATCACCCCACCGCAGACTCCCGGCCAACACGTGCCGGGAGTCTTTTTCGATAGACAAGACAATGACAATATACTCAGCTCCCCTCCAGGGATACACGGGTCCCGAATGGCGCCGCCTGCATGCCTCTATGTTCGGAGGTGTCGACAGGTATTGCTCACCCTTCCTGCGGGTCGAGAAGGGGGCCGCACGCCCCAAAGATGTCCGCGCCATATCTGTCACGGACGTCACACCCGACGTGCTGCCGCAGATACTATTCCGCGACATAGACGAGTTCCGCATACTCACAGACGCCGTCATCGGGGCCGGACATACGGCGGTCGACCTCAATCTCGGGTGTCCTTTTCCGCCTCAGGTCAAGCATGGCCGTGGTGCCGCGCTGCTGCGCAAGCCCGAACTGCTCGGCGCAGTAGCCGAGGAGATGCGCACACGCTACCCGCAGATGACATTCTCGGTCAAGGTGCGTCTCGGTGTCTCGGAGCCCGACGAGTGGCGCGCCGTCATGCCACAGCTCACCGGGATGCCACTCTCCCATATCGCGGTCCATCCGCGCGTGGCAACACAGCAATATGGCGGAGAACTCCGGCTTGATGAATTCGGTGAATTCCTGACATCATCTCCGCATCCCGTCATCTATAACGGCGACATACTCTCACCGGCAGATTACGGCACAGTCACAGACCGCTTCCCTACCCTCACGGGCATAATGATAGGACGCGGACTCCTCACGCGCCCCTCACTTGCCACCGAGATACGCTCCGGTCAGGAATGGGACGAGGCGCGCCGTCTCGCGTCGCTGCTCGACATCAACGACGCCCTGCTCGACATCTACCGCGACACACTCTGCGGCGATGCCCAGATACTCTCCAAAATCAAGCCTTACTGGGACTATGCCGAACCCATTATAGGACACAAGGCCGCCAAGGCCATCCGTAAAGCCACAACCATGACCGCATACAGCTCGGCAATAGCCAAAATCTGACCTCTTGGGAGGCAGTTTATTTGACGCTGACGACAAAGTTTCGTAACTTTGCATTTGATATGATTTTCCCGGACAAGACAGAGATAAAGATAGGTTTTGACGGCGTGCGCGAGAAGATTGCGCGCCGCTGCCATTGCGAAGGGTCGAGGCAGAGATGCTCCGACATGCAGTTCCTGACAGAATTCAAGGCCGTGAAGAGCGCCCTCGAGGCCGTTGCCGAGATGGCCGCGGCCAACCGCAGCGAGGAGACGCTCCCCCTATCGGGCATCAACGACATCGACGGCCCGCTTTCGCTCATCAGGATACCCGGCACTTTCATCGAGATAAAGGATCTCGTCAAGGTGCGCCGTATGCTGCGCTGCTTTGCCGAGCTGTCTGCCTTCTTCGCCCGTCACCGCACCGAGTCGGGCGCGACGCCTTATCCCCGCCTCACGGCCCTTGCCGAACCTCTCGAAGGGGTCTCCCCTGCCCTCGCCGCAGGGATAGACCGCGCGATAGACGAAGGGACAGGGATGGTCAAGGACAATGCATCCCCCGCCCTCGCCGACATACGCCAGCGGCTCCGCGGCATGGCGGGACGTGTCAACTCGATATTGCGACGTGTTCTCTCGTCTGCCGTCTCGCAGGGCTATCTCGATCCTGACACCGTTCCCTCGATGCGCGACGGACGTCTCGTGATTCCCGTGCCCCCGATGCACAAGCGCAAGATTCAGGGCATCGTCCACGACGAGTCGGCATCGGGCAAGACAGTCTTCATAGAACCTGCCGAGGTGGTCGAGGCCAACAACCTGACACGCGAGCTGCAGATGGAGGAGCAGCGCGAGATAGTGCGCATCCTCACCGTCATAGCCGACAACCTGCGCCCGGCCATCCCCGAGCTGATGGATGCCGCCGAGATTGTCTATCACCTCGATTTCATCAATGCCAAGGCCCTCTATGCCACTGCCGTGGGAGGTGTCATGCCTCATCTGCACGACGGAGAGGAGCTTGAATGGTATCACGCATGTCATCCGGGGCTCAAGATGGCCCTCGAGAAACAGGGGCGCGAAATTATCCCAATAGACATCACCCTGACACCCGAGAAGAGGATTCTTGTCATCTCGGGCCCCAACGCCGGAGGCAAGTCGGTATGCCTCAAGACAGTCGGCACGCTCCAATATATGGCGCAGTGCGGAGTGCTCCCCCCGGTCTACGAAAACTCGCATTTCGGCATCTTCAAGGATATGTTTGTCGACATCGGCGACGACCAGTCCATCGAGGATGACCTGTCGACATACAGCTCTCACCTGCGCAGCATGAAATTCATGCTCGCACGCGGCCGCAAGGGTTCGCTGTTCCTCATCGACGAGATGGGCTCGGGCACGGAACCACAGATTGGCGGAGCACTCGCCCAGGCCATCCTCGCCGAGATGAACCGTCAGCAGATGTGGGGCATAGTCACCACCCACTATCAGAACCTGAAACATTTTGCCGAGGACACCCCCGGTCTTGTCAACGGCTCGATGCTGTACGACCGTCACCTCATGCAACCCATGTTCCGCCTCTCTATAGGCAATCCCGGCAGTTCGTTTGCCGTGGAGATTGCCCGCAAGATAGGACTCCCCAAGGGCATCATCGACAATGCCGAGGAGATTGTGGGGAGCGACTATATAAATCTTGACAAATACCTGCTCGACATCACGCGCGACAAGCGTTATTGGGAGAACAAGCGTACCGAGATACGGCGCAAGGAGAAGCAGATGGACGAGAAACTCGCCCAATATACCGAAGACGCCGAGACCCTGCGTCAGAAACGCCGCGAGATAATCGAGGAGGCCAAGGCAGAGGCCCGCAAGATACTCGACGGCTCAAACGCCGCCATCGAGCGCACCATTGCCGACATCAAGAATGCCAACGCCGAGCGCGAGCGCACCCTCGAGGCACGGCGCAAGCTGCGCGAGGAGCGCAAGGCGCTCGAGCACGAAGGCAGACATGACGACAACGCCCTGCTCGGCAAGGCTCCCCGCCGCAAAGGGAACCGTCCCAAGACGGCACAGCCTGGTACCGTCCCGGCCAAGATTGAGCCGGGTGTGCGTGTACGGCTTGACGGAGCCGGGACAGTGGGCACCGTGCTTGAGCTGTCGGGCAAGAATGCCATCGTCGCTTTCGGCAACCTCAAGACCAACGTGAAGATTGACCGTCTCGTCCCCACAAACGCCCTGCCACCCGAGAGCAAGAAATCGTCGGTGAGCATGTCGACAATCGACTCGGGCTACGACCGGCGCCTCAATTTCAAACAGGAGATTGACGTGCGCGGCATGAGGGCCGACGAGGCCATACAGGCCGTTACATATTTCATCGACGACGCCATACGGTTCAGCGCCGAGAGGGTACGCATACTCCACGGCACAGGCACAGGCGCCCTCCGTCAGGCCATACGCGAGTACCTGCAGACCGTCCCGGGCGTAGCCTCGGCCCACGATGAAGATGTGCGGTTCGGAGGGGCCGGAATCACCGTGGTCAACCTGCGGTGACCCCTGTGTGAGACTGCCGCCCCATACGCCTTGCCTTTCCGACAAGATAGAATGTCACGATGACCGCCAGGGTCAGCATCTCGGACACCGGTATCGCAAGCCACAGGCCTGTCTCACCCCAGAAATGCGGCAGGACAACGAACCCCGGAATCATGAATATGACACCGCGAAGCAGCATGTAGACTATCGATCGGCCTGCCTGCTCACAGCTCTGGTAATAGCCGATAAAGGTGATGTTAAGCGCAAAGAACAGCGCACACAACCCGAGCACAGGGAGACCTGCCGAAGCTATGGAATAGGCCGTCTCGGACGGGTCGAGGAAAATCCTTGCGAGCAGGGGCGCTCCCGTCCACATTCCGAGCGTGATTATCGCGCCACAGATGCATGCCGTCACAAGGGCGATTCTCAACGCCTGCCCGACACGGTCGGGACGTCGCGCGCCATAATTATAGCTGATTATCGGCTGGGATGCCTGGGCGACAGCATTATTTATCGAGAAAATCAGCGGGAACAGATAGCATCCGATACTGAAAGCCGCCACTCCGGCCTCGCCGAGATAGGACATGAACATATAGTTGCCCGTCACCATCATTATGCCCATGGCCAGTTCGGCGATGAACGTCGCAAGTCCGATCCGGGCCATATATCCCGTGTTGCGCAGCGACAGCCTGAGGGATTTGGCCGTAAGCCTGAGACGGTAGAATTTCAGCTTGTCGGAAAAGAAGATGAAATAGGCCAGCACCATCAGGCCACCTATGGCGCACGATATTGATGTCGCCACCGAGGCACCCATAATCCCCATCCCGAGCGGGAACACCATCAGCCAGTCAAGAAATATGTTGACGACAGCGGCCACTATCTGTACGCTCATGGCATACCTGGGCGAACCGTCGAGCCTTATCAGCATCATCCCGGCACATTGCAGATAGAAGAATACAAGTCCCGGCAGAAGCCACAGAAGATAGTCTGTCGCAAGCTCCTCAAGGACAGGACTGCACCCGAGCAGATAAAGCAGAGGACGTGTGAAGAGCAACGACACCAGAACGACAAGACCGAATATCAAGGCTCCGGCTATACATGCCTGCGTCATTATTATCCGTGCGGCCTTGACATTCCCTTCGGCCAGCCTGATGCCTCCGATAACCGAGGCGCCTATGCCGAACATCAGTCCGATACCGGTGCAGAGGAGAAACACCGGCGCGACAATATTTATAGCCGCGAGGGCATTGCTGCCTACCCCGTGGCCAACGAACATTCCGTCACAAATATTGAGCACGGAATTGAACAGCATTCCTATCAGGGTCGGGAAGAACATCGCCCTGAACAGCGGGCCGATCTTGCCATTCCCGAAATCAAGTTTATCTCTATCCATCTCTATTTTATTTTTCCGGCTGCAAAATTACTCAAAAACGGAGTATAAACAGAGGTGCAAACCATCACAAAAAAGGTACTTTTTATAACAAACGGCCTTATCGAGACGTTATCATACAGTAAATATCCATACAGAGATGAACAGGACAACAGACACCGGGCAGAATCGGGGCATACCGATCTCTGTCGGCACCATAAGACATGGAGACTGGGACACAGGACGCCCATTGCCACTTGACGGTTGCTCGGTCATGCTTTGCAATCGTGGGAGTGCGCGTCTCTCGGTCAACTCACATGAATACACCATGTCTGCAGGCATGATGTCATTCATCATATTCGATATGGTCGTGATTCCGATCGAGACGTCGCCCGATTTCGAGGCCCGGTGCCTGGATATGGATTTCGACACGACACAGGACATATCATTTCTCGTCACATCCCAGAGATTCTGGGATTTCATCTACACCACACCCGTTTTCCCTCTCTCTGACGGATTGCCCGAGGCAGTACGTCACTGGTTCTCGCTGCTGCAATGGATGGAAAGGGCTTGTACCCCTGAGACAAGTGCCGCCGTGATGCACAACGAAGCCGAGAATTTCATCCTCATCATGGCCGAGCAGGTAGAGTTGCGTCTTGGACTGCTTGGCGTGAGCTCACAGAAGAACAGGGCGTGGAGTATCGTCAACGACTTCACCGCGTTGCTCAACCGTCATTATGCCCGGCATCACGATGTGGCATACTATGCCGACCGCCTCAACGTGACACCCAACTACCTCAATATCATTATCAAACGTAATACGGGCATCTCGGCAAAAGAACAGATAAAGCTGCAGCTCTGTCTGGTCATAAAGACTCTGCTCGACACTACAGACCTCTCTGTCAAAGAGATTGCCGAAAGACTGCACTATGACGACCCGTCATATCTCTGCCGCATATTCCGCAAGCAGACAGGGATGACTCCGATCCAATACCGCAACAAACTGCGCACCACCTGACAGGAGTCCGGGTTAAGATTTTTTATGATTATAAGGAGGACGGGATTTCGTAAAAAAATGTAATTTTGTAGACCAATAGACAATAACCAACAATTTCATCGCCATGGCGACAAAACCTTTTAAATATCAGGAGATGTTCCCTCTGGGGCCTGACACCACCGAGTATTATCATCTGACCTCAGACTATGTGAAGGTCGAGAACTGGGGAGGACACGAGTTCCTCGTGGTCGACCCTGAGGCCCTTACCGTGCTTGCCCGCGCCTGCACACACGACAACGCATTCATGCTCCGCCGCGAGCACAACGCCATGGTGGCCAAAATCCTCTCTGACCCCGAGGCTTCGGAGAACGACAAGTTCGTTGCGCTGACCATGCTGCGCAACGCCGAGGTCGCCGCCAAGGGTCAGCTCCCCTTCTGCCAGGATACAGGCACAGCCATCTGCCACGGAGAGAAGGGCCAGAACGTATATACAGGATGCAACGACGAGGAGAAAATCTCGAAGGGCGTCTACATCACATATACCACCGACAACCTGCGCTACTCGCAGAACGCGCCCCTGACCATGTACGACGAGGTCAACACAGGCTGCAACCTGCCGGCCCAGATTGATATCCACGCCACCGAGGGTGACGAATACAAGTTCCTGTTCGTGGCAAAGGGAGGAGGCTCGGCCAACAAGACATATCTCTTCCAGGAGACCAAGGCCATCCTAAACCCGGCGACACTTGTCCCCTTCCTTGTGAGCAAGATGAAGAGCCTCGGCACAGCCGCGTGTCCCCCATACCACATCGCCATCGTCGTGGGAGGCACATCGGCTGAGAAGAACCTCGAGGTCGTGAAGAAGGCCTCGGTCAAGTATCTCGACTCGCTTCCCGACCACGGCAACGAGCTTGGTCACGCATTCCGCGACCGCGAGCTTGAGGCACAGCTCAAGACAGAGGCCGAGCGTCTGGGCCTCGGCGCACAGTTCGGCGGCAAATATTTTGCCCACGACATCCGCGTCATCCGCATGCCCCGTCACGGTGCATCGTGCCCCGTCGGCATCGGCGTATCTTGCTCGGCCGACCGCAACATCAAGGCAAAAATCAACCGCGACGGCATCTGGATCGAGAAACTCGACTCCAACCCCGGCGAGCTCATCCCCGAGAAATATCGCCGTCAGGGCGAAGGTGAGGTTGTCAGGATTGACCTCAACCGCCCGATGCCCGAGATTCTCGCCGAGCTCACCAAATATCCCGTCTCGACACGCCTGTCGCTCAACGGCACCATCATCGTTGGCCGCGACATAGCGCACGCCAAGATCAAGGAGCGTCTTGACAAGGGCGAGCCCATGCCCCAGTACCTCAAGGACCATCCCATCTACTATGCCGGCCCTGCCAAGACACCTGCCGGAATGCCTTCGGGCTCATTCGGCCCCACCACGGCAGGGCGTATGGACTCGTATGTAGACCAGTTCCAGGCAGCCGGAGGCTCGATGGTGATGATTGCCAAAGGTAACCGCAGCAAGCAGGTGACCGATGCCTGCCACAAGCACGGCGGCTTCTATCTCGGCTCTATCGGCGGTCCTGCCGCCATCCTAGCACAGAACAGCATCAAGAAGGTCGAGCTGCTTGAATATCCCGAACTCGGCATGGAGGCCATCTGGAAGATTGAGGTCGAGGATTTCCCCGCCTTCATACTTGTCGATGACAAGGGCAACGATTTCTTCACCCAGATTGCCGAGAAATGCCAGGGATACGCCCTTGCTTCTGACGACAAGCACTGAAACCTCATACTGACCAACCACATTTAGTGGCCCGTAGCATATACGACATACGGCAATACGGCATCATCGGTTTTCTGGTGGTGTCTGTTGCCGTTGTCGGTATATTCCTGTTGTTCTCCGACTCCCTGGTCAAAGACCTCTCGGTCCAGGAGCGCGCCCGTATGCAGATATGGGCCGACGCCACACGCGAGATTGTCAATGTCGGGGCCGACGACGGCTCGGACAGCCAGACCGGGGTGATGGACTTCCTTCTCTCAATCATCGAGGGGAACAGCAACATCCCTGTCCTTCTCACAGACAGTGCGGGCAACATCCTGATGCACCGCAATTTCACGCTGCCCGAGCCTATTGACTCATTGTCGCCGTTCTTCATATCCGAGACAAACCAGCGATTCCTCGAGGAGAAATATCTCGACCTTCGCGATGGCCCCAACGTCATAGAGATCGAGATGGGAGGGGCGGGGCGACAATATCTCTACTACGAGGATTCCAAGCTGCTCAGAGCCATCAGCTATTATCCCTATGTCCAGGTGCTGGTGCTCCTGGCGTTCGTGCTGATAGTCTATTATGCCGTCTCGTCGACCAAACGAGCCGAGCAGAACAAGGTATGGGTCGGCCTCTCGAAGGAGACTGCACACCAGTTGGGTACCCCCATATCGTCGCTCATGGCATGGATGGAGCTGCTCGAAGACCTCGGCGTCGACCACGATACCGTGGCCGAGATGAACAAGGATGTCAAGCGCCTCTCTACCATTGCGTCTCGTTTCTCCAAGATAGGCTCGCGCCCCTCGATGGAGGACGGAGACCTCGGACTTGTGGCTGCCGGAGCCGCCGAGTATATGGCCACGCGCATATCGCGTCAGATAAAGCTCGAGGTCATCCCCTCGCCTGTACCATTGCCCGTCAAGCTCTCGGCGCCTCTTACCGAATGGGTCATGGAGAACCTCATCAAGAACGCCGTAGACGCCATGGAAGGGAGCGGCTCAATAACCGTCCGGGCCTATGCAGAGAAGGATAAGGCCGTAATCGACGTCACCGACACCGGCAAGGGAATCCCGCGCAAGAAACAGAAACATATCTTCAGCCCCGGATATACCACCAAGAGCCGCGGATGGGGTCTCGGGCTCACGCTGGCCAAGCGGATTATCGAGGAGTATCACGGTGGCCAGATATATGTTAAACGCTCTGAACCGGGGGTAGGCACAACATTCTCAATCGAATTACCTCTCTCTAAAGATGACACTAAGACAACTGCTTGACAACGGCCGCGCACGTCTCGCCCCGCTCTACGGACAGGGCGAGGCCGACTGGATGATGCGCATAATCATGGAATACCTCAAGGGATGGAAGCAGGCCGACCTACTGCTGCGTGCCGACGAGGAGGTGAGCGATTTCATAGCCGGAAAGGCCGATGCAATCATAGCCAGGCTGCTCGATAACGAGCCCCTGCAATATATCCTCGGCGAGACCTACTGGCACGGCATGACACTCAAGGTCACACCTGATGTGCTGATACCCCGCCCGGAGACATCCGAACTTGTCGACTTGATTACATCAGAGAATATAGCACCCGACCTCAACGTACTCGATGTATGCACAGGCTCGGGCTGCATCGCCGTGGCACTCGCCAACACACTTCCATTCTCTAAGGTTACGGGGACAGACATCTCGGACGCGGCCCTTGCCGTAGCCCGCGAGAATGCCTCCCTGCGCAAGCTGAAAGTCGGGTTCATGCATTCGGATGCCCTCGGCCAATTCCCCTTTGACGACGGGAGCATGGATATTGTGGTGAGCAACCCGCCCTACATCACCGAGAGCGAGAAAAAGGAGATGGAGCCCAACGTGCTCGACCATGAGCCCGGGCTGGCCCTGTTCGTTCCCGATTCCGACCCTCTCAGGTTCTACACGGCAATATCCCGCGAGGGGTTTCGCGTCACACGACCCGGCGGTAAAATCTATTTCGAGATTAACCCTCTCTTTGCCCGTCAGGTGTCACGGATGATGACGGAAACAGGATGGGATGACGTGCAGATTCTCCCCGATATGCACGGCAAGCAACGTTTCGCCAAAGGTATCCATCCGGCATGAGACCGCGCAAGATACTCACCCCTGCCGAGGCGCTGGCACGCGCTGCCGCCCTCTGCGACAAGTGCGAGCAGTGCTCTCCCGACATCATCAGGAAGCTCGCGGCATGGGGAATCCCGGCCTCAGACACAGCAAAAATCATCGAACGGCTCCGCCAGACGCGCTATCTCGATGACATGCGCTTTGCCCGCGCGTATGCCCACGACAAGATGGCATACAGCGGATGGGGACGCAACAAGATTCTGCAGGGACTGTGGGCCAAACGCCTCGGACGAGAGTACATCGAGGCATCGTGCGACGAACTTGACGAGGAGGAATATAACGACATCGCAAGACGCGTCATCCGCTCAAAGGTACGCAGCCTTCCCGAAGGACTCTCGACCTACGAGAACCGCATGAAGGTGATGCGCTTCGGCGTGCAACGCGGATTCGAGGCACGTCTGGTATCGCAGATCATCAACCGGCTTGTCCGCGAGGCCGATGAATAGGCTTGCCGAGCTCGGCTCTCTCGTCGCCGACATACTTTTCCCGCGCGTATGCGCCGTATGCGGCCGGCCGCTCGTGAGCGGCGAGGATGTGATGTGCCTCGGCTGTCTCATCGACCTCCCGCGCACCAACCAGCACCTGCGTCAGCCCAACGACATCCACACACGCCTCATATCGCTCCACGCGCCGCTCGAGCGATGCGCGTCGCTGTTCCACTATCATAGGGAAAATCCCTACTCGCGGCTTATAAAGGGAGCAAAATATCGTGGCAGACCCTCGATAGGGCGCAAGCTCGCCCGGATGTTTGCCACCGAGCTTAAGCCGACAGGTTTCTTTGACGGGATAGACTTGATTATTCCCGTCCCGATTCATCTTTTCAGATTCCTCTCGCGAGGCTATAACCAGACACACTACATAGCCCGCGGCATCAGTGATGTGACGGGGATTGAGGTCTGGGACAATCTGCGCGCATCCCGTCCTCACTCCGCACAAGCGCGCAAGGGAGCGGAAGCACGCCGCGTCAACGCAGCCGGAACATTCTCGGTCTTACGTCCGCGCGAGCTTGCCGGACGCCACATACTCGTCGTCGATGACGTCATCACCACAGGCTCGACAATGGTCTCGGCCCTCGACACAATAAAAAACGCCGAGCCCTCAGCCAGACTCAGCGTATTGTCTCTTGCATTGACATATTGATCTCAGAAATCCTCTGTTTCTTCATAGGTTACGATGTGGCCCGGGGTGGAGTGGCGTACGGAAATCAGGCGCTGGTTTGCGGAACCACGGAATAGGAGGCTGACATCGCGCTGCGACTGTATGAACGGCCCGTCAACAAGCACATCTATATGCCGGAGGATGGACGACAGACGCGGGTCTGAGGCAATATGCCCGTAGGTATATCCCGTGTAGCACCACAGCCCGTAGCCGAGCGAGCGGAGACGTGCGGCCAGACTGCACAGAGCTTCAACCTGGAAAAGCGGGTCGCCACCTGTGAATGTGACATCAAAACCGTTTCGCTCGACCTCGGCGACAATCTCGTCCTCAGACATCTCGCGCCCTGCCGCGGGGTCGTGGGTCTGCGGGTTATGGCATCCCGGACAACCGTGCGTGCATCCGGCAAAATATATGGACGTGCGAAGTCCCGGGCCGTCGACTGTCGTGCCCGGGACTATATCTATCACTCTCATCTGTGTACGACACGATCCTTGAGCTCGGCCAGCTTGGCACTGTTCCAGCGGTCTGTGGTGCCGACAAGATAGCCGGTGATGCGCTGGATGCTGTCGATATGGTGGCTGTGGCAGTTGGGACATTCTGTCAGCCCCTCCTGCGCGTCCTCATATCCGCAGTCCATGCAGCGGTTGCGGTTATGGTTGACCGAGCCATAGCCGATGTTATACCGGTCCATCAGGTCTACAATGTCACTAATGGCCTTGGGGTTGTGTGTGGCATCGCCGTCAATCTCGACATAGAAGATATGGCCACCACCCGTCAGTGCGTGATAGGGAGCCTCGACCTCGGCCTTGTGGCGCGGCGAGCACTTGTAATAGACGGGGACATGGTTTGAGTTGGTGTAGTAGTCCTTGTCCGTCACGCCCGGGATGACGCCGAAGGTGTGGCGGTCGCGGCGTGTGAACTTGCCCGAAAGCCCCTCGGCCGGAGTGGCGAGCACAGAGAAATTGTGCTGATATTTCTCGCTGTATCCGTTGACCTTCTCGCGCATGTGCGACACGATGCGGAGGCCAAGCTCCTGAGCCCTCTCCGACTCACCGTGATGCTTGCCGACAAGTGCGATAAGACACTCTGCCAGACCTATGAAACCGATTCCGAGCGTACCCTGGTTGATTACGCTCTCGATGGTGTCGTTGGGGCCCAGTTTCTCCGCACCGTTCCACAGACGCGACATGAGCAGCGGAAACTGCTTGGCCATGGCTGTCTTCTGGAAATCGAAACGCTCGCACAGCTGACGTGCCGTGATGTCGAGCACCTTGTCGAGCTTGGCGAAGAATGCGTCGATGCGCTCGGGTTCATCGGCAATCTCCATGCACTCGATGGCGAGACGCACGATGTTGATTGTCGAGAAGCTGATGTTGCCACGGCCGATGGATGTCTTCTCGCCATAACGGTTTTCGAAGACACGTGTGCGGCATCCCATTGTAGCGACCTCATACTTATAGCGTTCGGGGTCGTTGGCGTTCCACTTCTCATGTTGGTTGAATGTGGCGTCGAGGTTGACGAAATTGGGGAAGAAACGGCGTGCTGTCACCTTGCATGCCAGCTTGTAGAGGTCATAGTTGGGGTCTTCGGGGAGATAGCTCACCCCACGCTTCTTCTTCCATATCTGTATCGGGAAGATGGCGGTGGCGCCGTTGCCTACGCCCTCGTATGTCGAGTTCAGCAGCTCGCGTATGATGCATCGTCCCTCGGCCGAGGTGTCGGTACCATAGTTTATCGAGCTGAATACAACCTGATTGCCTCCGCGCGAGTGGATGGTGTTCATGTTGTGTATGAACGCCTCCATCGACTGATGCACACGGCTGACAGTCTGGTTGACGGCATGCTGCAGATAGCGGGCCTCCCCCTCAAGCCCGTCGACGGGAGCCTTGATATAGTCCTTCAGCTCCACGTCATACAGATGTTTCAGGTCGAGCCCGGTGAGTTCCTCGAGCTTCTTTATCTCCTCGACGAACGACGAGCGTACAAACGGCGCCAGATAGAAATCGAACGCGGGGATAGCCTGGCCGCCGTGCATCTCGTTCTGTGCGGTCTCGAGCGAGATACATCCTATGATGCTGGCTGTCTCGATACGCTTGGCAGGGCGCGACTCGCCATGTCCGGCCACGAAACCGTATTTGAGGATGCGGTCGAGCGGATGCTGCACGCAGGTGAGGCTCTTGGTGGGATAATAGTCTTTGTCGTGTATGTGGAGATACCCCCCGTTGACTGCCTCGCGTACCTCGGGCGAGAGCAGGTAGTCGTCGACAAACGGCTTTGTAGTCTCGCTGGCAAACTTCATCATCATGCCCGCGGGCGAGTCGGTGTTCATGTTCGCGTTCTCGCGGGTGATGTCGTTGCTCTTGGCCTCGATAATCTCCAGGAACATGTCGCGGGTCTTGGCGCGGCGCGCGATTGAGCGCTGGTCGCGATAGGCGATATATTTCTTGGCTACCTCCTTGCGGGGCGAGTTCATCAGCTCAAGCTCTACGCGGTCCTGGATCTCCTCGACAGTCATCTGGCCGGGACCGGTCATGGTGATGATGTCGGCGATGCGCGATATGAGTGCCTCATCCTCGCCGGCCTCTGTGGTGAGCATGGCCTTGCGGATGGCTGCCTTGATTTTCTCTTCGTTATAACCTACGACGCGACCGTCGCGTTTAACCACTGTATGTATCATTGCGTTGGGGGAGGAATTGAGGGATTTTCGGGGTTGATTTGTGAGATTTTGACACTGCAAAGTTACATCGCAGATGCGTCAAATGCAAGAAAAAATTTGTTAAAATGGAAAATAAGTTTTCCGTTTTGGACAACTTTGTGTAAAAATAAAAATACCAACTATCTGTATGACAGATAGTTGGTATTTAGTTTTGGATAACTTCGCGCATTTACACATACATCCGGCTCACCAAATCAGGTATCTCTGTCAACGAGCGCACCGTAAAATCGGACAACTCGTCGGGATTCCTCTCTGCCAGCCGCTGAGGGTGAATGTTTTGCCCCGCATCGTGCAGGCAGACGGTGCGCCACCCGAGCTCACGGGGCACCTTGAAATCCTTGTCGGGATTGTCGCCGACATAGACATACGCCTCTCCCGGATAACGGCGCATCAGCGCGCGGAACGCCTCGCCGTCGGTCTTGAGATGGCCGAAAGACTCTGATATGAACACATCTTCAGGCGCTACAAACCGGCCGAGCCCGAGAGCATCAATCTTATTCTGCTGCGTGACGGCGCGTCCGTCGGTCACTATCGCCGTATGATGGCCGGAATTATGCAGCAGCGCGAGCGTATGGAGCGACTGCCATGGAAGACGGATATCGGGCCTGTGCGAGCGGTACAGTCCAAGGACGACATCGGCGGGAAGCCCTGTCGAGTCGAACGCCTCGCGCGGTGTCGGAGCCGCAAGCATCGCGGGGAGCAGATGCAGACCATAGCGTGACGCTATAGCCCGATAGGCCGAGCGTACAAACTCAATCTCGGGGAACAGGGTATCGTCAAGGTCGAAGGCGACGAGAGCCATCAGTCGCAATAATAGTCGACACAGGCGCGGGCCTCCTTGTGTCCGGCCAGCAGCGCGGCAGCAGCCACGTGGGCCGGATGCTTGGCATAGACCTCGACCGAGGCCATGTCGGGCAGAAGTGCTGTGAGCACCACATCCCAATCTTCGGCAGGGTTCTCGTTGATGCCTACCTCTATCGACTCGAGAGGCTCGATGACGGCCGGAAGCTCGAGCAGAGCCTCGCGAAACCGCATCGCAACCCTGCGGCGCTCCTCGGGAGTGCCGCAGAGTCTGAATGATACGATATGCTTTACCATTGCGTGACGGAATCAGATAGATTTACGCAGTATCTCGAGAGCAGCCGAGAGGCCATCCTTGTCCTTGCCACCGGCCTGGGCAAAACCGGGCTGGCCACCACCGCCACCCTTGATGGCCTTGGCGGCCTCGCGGGCCATGACAGAAGCATTGAGGCCCGACTTGACGACGTCCTCAGTGAGGGCCACAGTGATGAGGGGCTTGCCCGAGACATCGAGTGTGGCGGCTACGAAGACGGTGTTCTCAGGCGAGAGCTGACGTACCAGGAAGGCGACATTCTTGACAACCTCGGGCACATAGAGGCCGGTCATAGCGACAGTCTTATAGCCATCGACAATCTCAGCCTTATCAATCAGCGACGCCGCAAGGGCGCGGACTTTCTCTTTCATATACTCCTCGGCCTGCTTGCGCAGCTCTGTGTTCTCGTCGATGGAGCGACGTAGCGCAGCCACGATGTCGGGAGCATTGTGCAGCAGCTCTCCGATGGCACGGAGTGAGTCTGTAATCTGGTCCACAGCATTCTCAGCTGTCTCTGCGGTGATGGCCTCGATGCGGCGTATACCGGCAGCGATGCTCGACTCTGAAACGATGCGGATTGTGCCTATGCAGCCTGTGTTGGGCACATGCGTGCCACCGCAAAGCTCGACCGAATCACCATACTTGATCACGCGCACCTCCTCGCCATATTTCTCGCCGAAGAGTGCCATCGCGCCCATCTCGCGGGCCTTTTCAATGGGCACGCAGCGGTGCTCGTCGAGGGGGATGGCTTTGCGCACCATAGCATTGGCGATGTGCTCTACCTGACGCAGCTCCTCGGGCGTCACCTTCTGGAAATGGCTGAAGTCGAAACGGAGCATCTTGGGCGACACATACGAGCCACGCTGCTCGACATGTGTTCCGAGTACCTGACGCAGGGCGGCGTGGAGCAGGTGGGTAGCCGTGTGGTTGCACTCGGCTGCGCGACGAGCCTCGACGTCGATGATGGCCTCGAAGGTGGCGGTGACATCGGCGGGAAGCTGACGCGAGAGATGCACGGCCTGGCCGTTCTCACGCTTTGTGTCATATATCTCAATCTTCGAGTCACCGTCGATGAGCCAGCCTGTATCGCCGACCTGACCACCCATCTCGGCATAGAACGGAGTGACAGAGAGTACTATCTGATAGAATTCCTTCCCCTTCTGCTTCACCTTGCGGTAGCGGAGTATCTGTGTGGGCACCGATGTCTCGTCATATCCGACAAACTCGGTCTCACCCTCGCGCACCTCTACCCAGTCGGTGGCCTCGACGGCGGCAGCATTGCGGGCACGGGCCTTCTGGGCCTCCATCTCGGTGTCGAACTCCTTCTTGTCGAGGGTCATGCCGTTCTCCTTAAGGATGAGCTCGGTGAGATCGAGGGGGAATCCGTATGTATCATAGAGCACAAAGGCATCCTTGCCCGAAATCTCGGTCTTTCCGGCAGCACGGGCGGCACGGATGGAGTCGTCGAGAATCGAGATACCTTTGTCGAGGGTACGGAGGAAAGAGTCCTCCTCCTCCTTGATGACCTTCATTATCAGCTCGCGCTGTGCGGCAATCTCGGGATAAGCCTCGCCCATCGAGTCGATGAGGGTGTTGACCAGCTTATACATGAATGCCTCCTTCTGGTCGAGGAAGGTATATGCATAGCGCACGGCGCGGCGAAGGATGCGGCGGATGACATATCCGGCCTTGGCATTGCCGGGGAGCTGCGAGTCGGCTATTGAGAACGAGATTGTGCGCACATGGTCGGCGATGACACGCATGGCCACATCGACCATCTTGTCCTCGCCATATTTCTTGCCCGACAGGCGTGAGATTGTCTCGATGAGGGGGGTGAAAACGTCGGTGTCGTAGTTCGACTTCTTGCCCTGCAGGGCCATGCACAGACGCTCGAAACCCATGCCGGTGTCGATGACCTTTGCGGGCAACGGTTCGAGCGAGCCGTCGGCCTTGCGGTTATACTGCATGAACACGAGATTCCATATCTCTATCACCAGGGGATTGTCGTGGTTGACCAGCGATGCGCCGTCGACCTGAGCGCGCTCCTCGTCAGAACGGAGGTCGATATGTATCTCCGAGCAGGGGCCGCAGGGACCGGTATCGCCCATCTCCCAGAAATTGTCGTGCTTGTTGCCGTTGATGATGTGCGACTCGGGCAGGTGCTTGCCCCAGATAGCGGCAGCCTCGTCGTCGCGCGCCAGGCCCTCGGCGGGCGAGCCCTCGAAGACGGTGGCATACAGACGGGCCGGATCGAGCTTGAGCACACCTACCAGATATTCCCATGCCCAGTCTATGGCCTCCTGTTTGAAATAATCGCCGAAGCTCCAGTTGCCGAGCATCTCGAACATGGTGTGGTGGTAGGTGTCCATGCCCACCTCCTCGAGGTCGTTGTGCTTGCCGGAGACGCGCAGACATTTCTGCGAGTCAGCCACGCGCTGGTACTTCGCCGCCTTGTTACCGAGAATAATGTCTTTGAACTGGTTCATACCGGCGTTGGTAAACATCAGCGTGGGGTCATCCTTGATGACCATTGGTGCTGAGGGTACGATATGGTGTCCCTTGGAGCGGAAAAACTCCTTGAACGACTCGCGTATTTCCTTTGCAGTGAGCATGATTTGGATATTTATATCTTTGTATTTTAGTTTCTGAATCTGATTTTGAGAGTGCAAAATTACGAAATTTTCGTCAATCCCGTATGTTTCAGAGGGCATAAAGTGGCGTGCGCTCGTATCTGGGCAACGGAATCAGCGCAAGGCGCGGACGAGCCCCCTCGGCCACACTGTCGCGAGACAGGGCCGAGCCCTCGAACTCGGTGACGCCAAGCGGCCCGAACTCCTCGGCAAACGCCTTCATGGCCAGCAGAGGTGTGTTGTTGTCATGAGACAGATGGCAGAGGAAGACATTGCGCAGGGCCGAGCTATAGACCGACGCAACGAAATGAGCCGAGACACGGTTGTCAAGATGTCCGTTGTCGGCAACAATACGCGCCTTGAGATGTTCGGGATATGTGCCCCCGCGCAGCTTGTCATAGTCATAATTGGCCTCTATGACCATATTGTGGGCCTGGCGCATATAGAAATCCACACGTTCGGAGATACATCCCAGGTCAGTGGCGACACCGAGGGTATCCGCGCCGTGCTCGATAAAGAATCCCACGTTGTCGGCTCCGTCATGCTTGACCTCGAACGGGGTGATGGTGAAAGCCCCTATCGTGAAGGGGAACTCCTTGTAGATTGGAGTATGATAGTCCTTGATGCGCCTCGACACATTGCGGCGCCGCAGCATGCCGTTGAGGGTGCGCGGGGTGCAGTAGAGCTTCATGTGGCGATAGTTGCGCAACAACGGATATGCCTGGCTGATATGGTCGTGGTGGTCGTGGGTCAATATGATGCCCTTGACCTGCTCCGGCATTATGCCGTTGTCACGGAGGTCAGTGATGACCCTCTTGGCGTCTATCCCGGCGTCGATGAGGAAACCGCAGCGGCGGTCGCCCACATAAGAGCAGTTGCCGCTGCTGCCGCTGCCGAAGCTCATGAAGAACATACGGTCGGTGGGCTCGAGCGCCGGCATCTCGTCGATGGCCGGAGCCGGAGCGGGCGCATGGAGCCGCGCTATCTCCTTGAGACGTTCGGGCGGTATGAAATCGAATCCTGAAGCCTGAGGCTCGATAAATTCGTCGAGCGAGTCAAAGAGGCCGGGCTGAAGGCGTGATACATTATTATTGAAGTTTTTCTTTCGCATTAGTTCAGGTTAATTGTACAGCAGGAAGATTGTGGGCACTTTGTCGTAGTTGCAGGTTGTGGTAGCCCACTCGGATAAAGGCTTGGTGATTATCGACTGACGCGGGCCGGTGAGGTCCGAGGCCACACAGAGCCGCAAGCCGCCGGGAAGCGTCGAGACGAGCTCGGCTATGAGGCGGTTGTTACGGTATGGCGTCTCGATGAATATCTGTGTCTGGTGGCGCTGACGTATCAGACGTTCCATCTCGCGCAGGGTCGCCGCACGCTCGCGCGTGTCATGTGGCAGATACCCGGCAAAGGCGAAGGTCTGCCCGTTGAACCCCGACCCCATCAGCGCGAGCATGATGCTCGAAGGGCCCACAAGGGGGATAATCGTGAGGCGCTTGCGCTGTGCCACAGCCACAAGGTCGGCACCGGGATCGGCAACCGCCGGACATCCGGCCTCCGAGATGACCCCTATGGGCTCGCCGTTGACAAGCGGGTCGAGCATCGGTGGAACCTCCTCGGCGGGAGTATGCTCGTCAAGCGTGACGAATGTCAGGTCGTCGATGACGATGGACGGGTCGCACCGTTTGAGGAAACGGCGCGCGGTGCGCACGTTCTCGACCACGAAATGACGTATGCCGCGTATGATGTCGATGTTGGCCTGTGGTATGGCCACACTGACAGGCGCGTCGCTCATGGTCGAAGGGATCAGATAGAGCGCCGGGGCAATTGGCTGCGTTTCTGTCATGGTCGGATTCATGTCAATCTATTCTTTTAGTAATGGCGTCAGCCCACAGACCCCTCGAGGGTAATCTGGAGCAGTTTCTGCGCCTCGACGGCAAACTCCATCGGGAGCTTGTTCATCACCTCGCGGGCATAGCCGTTGACAATGAGGGCGATGGCCTCCTCGGTGGGGATGCCGCGCTGGTTGCAGTAGAAAAGCTGGTCCTCGGAAATCTTGGACGTGGTGGCCTCGTGCTCGACAATGGCCGAGTCATCGAGGATGTCGATATACGGGAAGGTGTGCGCGCCGCAATGGCTCCCCATCAGCAGCGAGTCGCACTGGGTATAGTTGCGGCACCCTGTCGCACCGGGAGCGACCTTGACCAGACCGCGGTACGAGTTCTCCGAGTGTCCGGCCGAAATTCCCTTAGACACGATGGTCGAGGTGGAGTTCTTGCCGATATGTATCATCTTGGTGCCTGTGTCGGCCTGCTGGCGGTTGCGTGTCACGGCGACCGAGTAGAACTCGCCGCGCGAATTGTCGCCCTGCAGCACACACGAGGGATATTTCCATGTGATGGCCGAGCCGGTCTCGACCTGCGTCCACGAAAGCTTGGAGTGGTCACCGCGGCACAGACCGCGCTTGGTGACGAAATTGAATACACCTCCCCTGCCCTCGGCATCGCCGGCATACCAGTTCTGGACGGTAGAGTACTTGACCTCGGCCCTGTCCTCGACGATAATCTCGACGATAGCGGCATGGAGCTGGTTCTCGTCGCGCATCGGTGCGGTACATCCCTCGAGATAGCTGACGTATGCGTCGTCATCGGCCACGATGAGGGTGCGCTCGAACTGGCCGGTGCCCGCCGCGTTGATGCGGAAATATGTCGAGAGCTCCATGGGACAGCGCACCCCCTTGGGTATATAGACGAACGAGCCGTCGGAGAACACCGCCGAGTTGAGCGCGGCATAGAAATTGTCGCGATAGCTCACCACCGACCCGAGATATTTCTTCACCAGGTCGGGATAATCCTTGACGGCCTCCGAGATGGAACAGAATATGATACCCTTCTCGGCCAGCTTCTCGCGGTGTGTTGTCTTGACACTCACCGAGTCCATCACGGCGTCGACAGCCATGCCCGAGAGCAATTTCTGCTCCTCGAGGGGTATCCCGAGGCGGTTGAATGTGTCGAGCACCTGCGGGTCAATCTCATCGAGACTGCTCGGGCCCTCCTTCTTGGCAGGCTCGGCATAATAGCTGATGGCCTGGAAATCTATCTCGGGCACATCGAGATGCGCCCAGGTGGGAACCTTGAGCGTCTGCCAGTAGCGGAAAGCCTTTAGGCGGAATTCAAGAAGCCATTCGGGCTCCCCTTTCTTGGCCGAGATGAGACGCACCACATCCTCGTTGAGTCCGCGAGGGATGATGTTGGTGTCTATGTCCGAGGTGAACCCGTACTTGTACTCGCCTGAGGTGGCATCGCGCAGGGTATCGCCGGTCTCGTTGTTTAACTGTTCCATAACTATTCTTGATTAGGCAGGACAGCACCGACTATGCGCGGCGCAAGTCCTATTACCATGGCCACGGCTTTGCCCTCGGCAATCTTCGAGGTCTTCTGCAGGTCGCTGTCAGGGAAGATGACCATATAGACATTGAGGAGAAAACTCAGCATTATGAGGCACTTGCCTATGTTGAGCAGGGCACCCGCGATACGGTCGAGAGGCCCGAGGAAAACCGTGTGGACGGCCAGCTTGAGCATCTTGGCCACAAGCAACACGGCATAGTAGGCAACGATATACAGCACTGCGTATGCCATGACCACCGCGCCGATATGCTTTGACGAGAAGGCATCAGCCTCTCCGGGAGGGCATATCAGCTCGACAGCCTGCGGCCCGAGCATACGGCATGCGATAATGCCGACAATCACGGCGGCAATCGCACCTATCTGGTGGATGAACCCCTTGGAGAATCCCCAGATACCCGCGCCCACAACCACTATGAGCAGTATGATATCTATTGTTGCCATAACTTTTCAGTTTAAAGATGAAAGATTAGAGTTTAAAGAGCAATGATGCAAGCCTATGGGCCGCAAAATCTTTTATCTCTAATCTTATCATCTTCAAACTTTATCTATCTCTTTAATCTTTAAACATTAAACTCTATCCCAGTGCCGCCAGGTTGGCGCGGAGGGCGTCGAGCTTGGCGTTTGCATCGGCGAGTTTCTTGCGCTCGGCCTCTACGACGGGAGCCGGAGCGTTCGACACGAAGCGTTCGTTAGAGAGCTTCTTCTCGACCGAGGTCTTGAAGCCCTCGTAGTAAGCGATATCCTTGGCGAGCTTGGCCTTCTCGGCCTCGACATCAATGCTGTCGAGCAGAGGAATGTTGAATTCATCTGTACCGACCATGAATGTGGCTGCGGCAGGGTCTTTCTCGCTCACTGTCTCGACCGATGCGAGCAGGGCCAGACGGCTCACCACATCAGCGAGGGCAACCGAGGTATTGATGGCGCGGAGAGTGAGCTTGTCGCGCAGAGGAATGTTGCGCTGGGCACGGACACTGCGCACACCGTTGACAATCTCCTTGGCCTTCTCGACTGCGGCAAGCAGCTCGCGGTCAATCCCGGTAGCCTCGGGCTGCGCGGCATACATTATTGACTCGCCGGGGCGACGGTCGCCGATATGCTGCCAAAGCTCCTCGGTGATGAAGGGCATGAACGGATGCAGCAGACGCAGCAGCGAGTCGAAGAATCCGATGGTAGCATCGTATGTCGCGCCGTCGATGGGCTGCTGATAGTCGGGCTTTACCATCTCGAGATACCACGACGAGAACTCATCGCGGAAGAGGCGGTAGGCGCCCATCAGGGCCTCGGAGATGCGGAACTTGTCAAACGAATCGTTTATCTCCTCGACAGACTCGGCCAGTTTTGAGCCGAACCACTTTATGGCAGTGGCGGCATGGGTGGGCTGCGCGAGAGTGCGGTCTACCTGCCATCCCTTGACGAGACGGAAGGCATTCCATATCTTGTTGCAGAAATTGCGTCCGTTCTCACAGAGCGACTCGTCAAACATGATGTCGTTTCCGGCTGGGGCCGAGAGCATCATGCCCATACGCACGCCGTCAGCGCCATATTTGGCAATCAGGTCGAGCGGGTCGGGCGAGTTGCCGAGGCTCTTCGACATCTTGCGTCCGATCTTGTCGCGCACGATGCCGGTGAAATATACATTCTTGAAAGGCTCCTTGCCCACATACTCGTATCCGGCCATGATCATGCGTGCGACCCAGAAGAAGATGATGTCCGGGCCTGTGACCAGAGTGGCGGTGGGATAGTAATAGTTTATCTCCTCGTTGCCGAGGTTGTTGATGCCGTCAAAGAGGGTGATGGGCCAGAGCCACGACGAGAACCAGGTGTCGAGGGCACCCTCGTCCTGACGCAGGTCGGCGGCAGCGAGAGCCTCGCATCCGGGGAGGGCGTTGACTTTGGCAAGCGCCTTCTCGGCATCCTCGGCCACGACAAACTTCTCCTCGCCGTCGGCGGGGTCGATATAGTAGTAGGCAGGTATGCGGTGGCCCCACCAGAGCTGACGCGAGATACACCAGTCCTGGATATTCTCGAGCCAGTTGCGGTATGTTGTCTTGTATTTCTCGGGCACGAAACGGATTATGTTGTCCATGACGGGCGCGAGCGACATGTCGGCAAAATGCTTCATGCTCACGAACCACTGCAGCGACAGCCTCGGCTCGATGGGCACCTTGGTGCGCTCCGACAGGCCGATGTTGTTGGTATAGTCCTCGATCTTCTCGAGCAGACCGGCCTTGGCCAGATCCTCGGCAATCACCTTGCGGCACTCGAAGCGGTCCATGCCGACATACATTCCGGCACATTCGGCTATGGTGGCGTCATCGTTGAAGATGTCTATCACCTCAAGATTATGCTTCTTGCCGAGCATCTCGTCGTTCTTGTCGTGGGCCGGGGTAACCTTGAGGCAACCTGTTCCGAACTCGATGTCGACATAGCGGTCCTCGATGACGGGGATGACACGGCCCACCAGAGGCACGATGACCTTGTGGCCCTTAAGCCAGGTATTCTTGGGGTCTTTGGGATTGATGCACATGGCCGTATCGCCCATGATTGTCTCTGGACGGGTGGTGGCGACCACAGCATAACGGCGTCCCTCGGCATCGGTATGTATCACCTCACCCTCTGCAGCGGCAGCCTTGACGGCATCGTCGTCTGCCAGATAGTAGCGCAGGTAATAGAGCTTGGCCTGCTCGGTCTCATAGAACACCTCGTCATCCGAGATGGCGGTGAGGTTCTGGGGATCCCAGTTGACCATACGGAGGCCGCGATAGATAAGCCCCTTGTCGTAGAGGTCGCAGAACACCTTGGTCACTGCCTTCGAACGCTCCTCGTCCATGGTGAACGCAGTGCGCTCCCAGTCGCATGAGGCCCCCAGCTTGCGCAGCTGGCTCAGGATGATGCCGCCGTGCTTGTGGGTCCAGTCCCATGCATGCTCCAGGAACTGCTCGCGGGTCAGGTCGGTCTTCTTGATACCCTCGGCAGCCAGCTTGGCAATCACCTTGGTCTCCGTTGAGATGGAAGCATGGTCTGTGCCCGGCACCCAGAGAGCATTCTTGCCCATCATGCGCGCACGGCGCACCAATATGTCCTGGATGGTGTTGTTCAACATGTGGCCCATGTGAAGCACGCCCGTCACATTGGGGGGCGGAATCACTATGGTGTATGGCTCACGGGCATCCGGCTCGGAGTGGAACAGACGGTGTTCCATCCAGTAGGCATACCACTTGTCTTCGACTGCACTCGGGTCATATTTCGATGCTAATTCTTCCATTGAGACGGTAGATTTTGGGAAATTTTGCACAAAATTACAAAAAAACACCGACATTTCAGTTGTAACCCCATATTAATTTAGCTCAAAATTCCCAAAGAGGTCTTGCCCGTCACATGTGGATGTCTTTGTTGGTGCCTGTGTAGATGACGGGGTCGGAGTCGAGAGAGGTGAATGTGCATCCCTCGAATGTGGCGTCAGTGACGTTGTTGATGGTCATGGCGGGGCCGGAAACGGGGGTGACGGAGACATTCTTGAAGCGTATCTCCTTTGATTCGGAGAGCAGTCCACCCTCGCGGGCCGTGAAGAGGGAGTTGGACACATGGATGTTCTCGATGGGCATTTCGGGAATGCCGTTGAACTTGAGCGCCTTGCCTGAGTTGCGCGAGGTCACGCCGTTGATATATATGTCGCGGAACTGAGGCGTGGTCTCGTCGACAGGGGGTATCTCGGTGACAGGGGTGAATACCCAGTAGTAGAGGTCGAACGTGATGGCGTCGCCCGAAATGTCGAGCATGTTCACGTTGTCGATATGTATATTCTTCACCACACCTCCGCGGCCTCGGGTGCTCTTGAAGCGAAGGCCCACATCGGTGCCGATGAACTGGCAGTCGCGCACCGAGACATTGGAGACTCCGCCCGACATCTCGCTGCCAACTACAAATCCGCCATGGCCGTGGAACACACGGCAGTCGCGCACGATGACATTCTCGGTGGGTATGCCGCGGCGGCGTCCGGCCTCGTCCTTGCCGGACTTGAGGCAGATGGCATCGTCGCCACAGTCGAGGGTCGAGCGGTAGATGATGACATTCTTGCACGACTCGATGTCAAGGCCGTCGCCGTTGACGGCATAGACGGGATTCTTAACGAGGATATTGTCTATGATAAGGTTCTCGCACATCAGGGGATGGATATTCCACGATGGTGAGTTCTGGAAAGTGACACCCTCGAGGAGTACATTGCGGCATCCGACGAGCTGAATCATCACCGGGCGCTGATAGCGCTTGACCTTCTCGGCCTCCTCGCGCGTCAGCTCGGCGCGTTTCTCGTGCAGGGGAATGCCGTCGATATAGCTCTGCGACGGATACCATGTATCCTCCTTGACAATGCCGCCCTTGGCGAGATAGTTCTTCCACTCGGCACCGGTGAGCTGGCTCTTCCTCACGGGACGCCACACACTGCCGTTGCCGTCTATGACACCCTCGCCGGTTATGGCCACGTTCTCGAGGTCCTTGCCCGAGATGGGCGACTGGGCGCGCCATGCCTCGAACCCCTCATAGACGACATAGACCATCTTGTAGAGTGTATCGTCGCCCGAGAAAGTGAGTATCGCCCCACGGTCGAGGTGCAGGTTGATGTTTGATTTTAGCTCGATAGGGCCTGTGAACCACACTCCGGCCGGAAGGTTGAGGGTGCCCCCACCCTGCGATGCCAGCGACTCTATGGCCTTGGCAAAAGCATCGGTGTTGAGCGTCACGCCATCCCCCACTCCGCCGAAATCGGTGATTGAGACAGTACGCTCCGCAAAGGCAGGACGGTCTATGACAGGCATATCGAACTGCAGCCCCTCATAGAGATGGGCATATGCCGAACCTGCGTTGGCCGGGAGAGAGATAGCGAGCACGATGGCCGCAAAGAGTGACTTTAATTTCATGGTACAGGTGTTATACGTAAGAAAATTTATGCAAATGTAGCGTTTTTTCCTCAGAATAATGCCGGATGTTGGCGGATAATGCGTAATTTTGCATGACAAGAACCAAAATCATCAATCATAAAAACCTTCTCGAATATCATGTCCGAATCCAAACAGTTCACTCCCGCCGAGGCAAAGGCCTGGGTCGAGAGCCGCGCATGGGCCAACGGCTGGGACGTCAACGCCGACGCCTCGATAGACGCTGTGGAATTTGCCAACCAGTATGCCGCAAACAAGGAGCTCTGGGATGCCCTCTTCACATTCCTCAAGAACGCAGACCTCGACACAATCGAGGCAGGCAAGCACGAGATTATCCCCGGCCGCGTGTGGGTAAATGTGCTCGAATACACCCCCAAGGATGCCAAGAACACCAAGATTGAGTCGCACAAGAATTTCATCGACCTGCAGTACACTTTCGTCGGCGAGGAGCTTATGGGCCTGGCAGGCAACGTCACCCCCACAGGGCCGTATGACCCCGTCAAGGACAAGACCAACTATACCACCGACGAGGAGATTGTCTACTCGCCCGCCCCGAAAGACAGGTTCTTCCTCTATTTCCCCAAGGATATGCACCAGCCCTCGGTGACAGCCGTAGAGCCCCCTGTGCCCTCGCGCAAGATTGTGGGCAAGATAGAGTATAAGCACTGATACCCACAGACATATCCCTGAACATAAATCACGGCTATCGGACAATTTCCGATGGCCGTGATTTGCTATTCACTCGGGGTCATCGAGGACAAACCCGGAATACGGTATCTCGATGTCAATGTCGTCATCTTCTTCATCGAAATCCTCATCCTCATCCATCTCTTCCTCTTCCTCCTCCTCTTCTTCCTCATCGTCATCTTCGTCGAAATCATCATCCGGCTCCTCATCTTCGTCAAAGTCATCCGAATCAAGATTCCAGTCATCAATGTCCAAATCATCGTCAAAGAGGTCAGTGAGCTCGCCGGTATGGACGTGATAGGAATAATCCACCTCCATATCATGGACAGGGTCGCCGTTATAGCCGCCAAGGTCGGCATAACCGCCAAAATCATCATAATCACACATAGCAGAGTCAATTTATTGTCATTTAAAAAAACCGCACTCCCGGTGACGTCCGGGAGTGCGGCGGTCTATGATATTAACGTGCAGGCAGGGGGATTATTTGTTGGCGCGCTTGCGCTCGAGCTCGTCGAGGATAATCTTGCGCAGACGCAGGTGATGGGGTGTCACCTCGACATACTCGTCCTCCTTGATATATTCGAGAGCCTCCTCGAGCGAGAAGACAACCGGGGGCACGATGCGGGCCTTGTCGTCGGCGCCGCTGGCACGCATGTTGGTGAGTTTCTTGCTCTTGGTGACATTGACCACGATGTCATTGTCCTTGGCGTTCTCGCCCACGACCTGTCCGGCATATACCTCCTCCTGCGGGAAGATAAAGAAGCGGCCGCGGTCCTGCAGCTTGTCTATGGCATATGCATATGCCGTACCGGCCTCCATGGCGATGAGGGAGCCATTGGTGCGACGCTCGATGTCACCCTTCCAGGGCTGGTATTCGTGGAAACGGTGTGCCATGATAGCCTCGCCGGCCGATGCGGTGAGCACGTTGTTGCGGAGGCCGATGATGCCGCGCGAAGGAATCAGGAACTCCATGTGTATGCGGTCGTTCTGGGTGGTCATCGTAATCATCTCACCCTTGCGGCGGGTCACCATGTCGATGATTTTCGACGAATACTCCTCGGGTACGTTGACGGTGAGCATCTCGACAGGCTCGCATTTCACGCCGTCAATCTCCTTGACGATTACCTGGGGCTGTCCCACCTGAAGCTCGAAGCCCTCGCGGCGCATGGTCTCGATAAGCACCGAGAGATGCAGCACGCCGCGGCCGAATACAGTCCAGGTGTCCTCATGGTCGGCCTTGGTGACACGGAGCGCAAGATTGCGGTCGAGCTCCTTGGTGAGACGGTCGGCTATGTGGCGCGAGGTCACATACTTGCCATCGCGTCCGAAGAAGGGTGAATCGTTGATGGTGAATGTCATCGACATCGTAGGCTCGTCGATGGCGATGCGGGGCAGCGGCTCGGGGTTGTTGGCATCAGCAACGGTGTCGCCTATCTCGAAACCCTCGATGCCAACAAGCGCGCAGATGTCGCCACTCTTGACGCTCTCTACCTTCTTGCGGCCCATTCCCTCGAAGGTATGGAGTTCCTTGATGCGCTGCTTGACGACACTGCCGTCCTTCTTGCAGAGGGCAATCTCCATGCCCTCGCGCAGCTCGCCGCGATGCACACGTCCTATGGCGATACGACCCACGTATGTGCTGAAATCGAGCGATGTTATGAGCATCTGGGCGTCACCCTCGATTGTCTCGGGCTCGGGGATATACTCGATGATGGCATCGAGCACGGGAGTGATGTTGTCTGTCGGTGTGTTATAGTCTGTGCTCATCCAGCCCTGCTTGGCCGAACCGTAGATGGTGGGGAAATCGAGCTGGTCCTCGGTGGCGTCGAGATTGCACATCAGGTCGAACACCATCTCCTGCACCTCGTCGGGACGGCAGTTGGGCTTGTCGACCTTGTTGATGACCACCACAGGCTTCAGGCCCATCTGTATGGCCTTCTGCAGCACGAAACGTGTCTGGGGCATCGGACCCTCGAAGGCATCGACCAGCAGCAGACATCCGTCGGCCATATTGAGCACACGCTCCACCTCGCCGCCGAAATCGGCGTGTCCCGGGGTGTCGATGATGTTGATCTTATAGCCGTTATAGTTTATTGATACGTTTTTGGAGAGGATAGTTATGCCGCGCTCGCGCTCGAGGTCGTTGTTGTCAAGGATAAGTTCACCTGTAGTCTGGTTGTCGCGGAACAGTTTACCGGCCAGGAGCATTTTGTCGACCAGTGTGGTCTTGCCATGGTCGACATGGGCGATGATGGCGATGTTGCGTATCTTCTGCATCTTGTTGTCTTCAGAAATTTTTCAAGGTGCAAAGTTACGAATTTTCCTCCACCCGACAAAAACATCTCGACAAAAACGGGAAAACATACTCAATCCATTGCTTCATTATATGCGTCAATTGTAATTTTCAAAAAATTTACTGATTTCTCCAATAACTGAAACGCATCATTTATAAGATTATAATTAGCCATCAAAGTACCAAGTTCTGATTCAGAAAATGAATGAGTAATTAGCATTAAAGCAAAAAAATCTTTTTTAGCCTCAATGAGATCGCAATAGGATTGTTTTCTTTCCAAGCAGGACTCATAATACTGACGGTTTCCTGTTCTTAATTGATAAGCAAAATTTCGAGTTGCAAGATCCAATCTTATTCCCAATGAAAAAATTCTAACTTCATTTGAAAAAATTGTCAAATCTGTGCTTAACCTACCCAGTTCATACGAAAGATTTAAATATGAAAGAGCATGTTCAAGGGAATCAACCCTTTGAGTATCTGCATTCATTTCAGACTGCACAATACTTGAATTTGATTGCGCAGACATAGGGATGGCACAAAACACCAGGAAAACTATAAATATAACTTTATTCATTAATTTAAAAAAGTCTTTCATGTTAGTAAATACTATTATAAAGATGCAGCCTCAAAAGAATACTACACATCTGAATTTAATTGCAAAGTTACACTTTTTTTCAGAAACTTCATAAGTCTCGTAAGTAAGTTTAGTTCTATCATATATTCCCACAACTTCAAATAATAAATCATTTGTATTTTATAGCATTATTAGATGTAATCTCTATTATATACATCTAAATTTTATATTTCAACAATCTTTGATAAATTTAAATCAGGAATTTGTATTTGATTGACATTTGCAATCTCCCCTATATTCTACTTCCAAAAAACGAATCACCCTCCGGCTGCGGGGCGGCCGGAGGGTGATGTTATGTCAGTGCGGGGATGCTATCAAGCCTTGCCTGCGGAGCCGAGTACGGCTACGATTTTGTGCTTGTAGAGCTTCTCCATGTTGTCGCGGGCCGGGCCGAGATACTTGCGGGGGTCGAATTCCTCGGGGTGCTCGGCGAGGGTCTTGCGCACGGCGGCGGTCATGGCCAGACGCGAGTCAGAGTCGATGTTGATCTTGCAGACATCCATCTTGGCAGCCTTGCGGAGCTCCTCTTCGGGGATACCGATTGCGTCGGGGAGCTTGCCACCGAACTTGTTGATGGTGTCGACCTCGTCCTGGGGTACTGACGACGAGCCGTGGAGCACGATGGGAAGGTTGGGCAGCTTCTCCTGAACGGCCTCGAGAACGTCGAATGCCAGGGGGGGAGGAACGAGGCGGCCTGTCTTCGGGTCGCGGGTGCACTGCTCGGGCTTGAATTTGTATGCGCCGTGGCTTGTGCCGATAGAGATGGCGAGCGAGTCAACGCCGGTGCGGGTGGCGAAATCAATGACCTCGTTGGGGTCGGTATAGGTGTGGTGGTCGGACGAAACCTCATCCTCGACACCTGCGAGTACGCCGAGCTCACCCTCGACAGTCACGTCATACTGGTGTGCATAGTCGCAGACCTTCTTGGTGAGGGCGACGTTCTCCTCGTAGGGGAGGTGCGAGCCGTCGATCATGACAGACGAGAAGCCGTGCTCGATGCAGTCCTTGCAGAGCTCGAAGCTGTCGCCGTGGTCGAGGTGAAGCACAATCTGGGGATGCTCCCAGCCGAGGCTCTTGGCATACTCAACAGCGCCTTGGGCCATGTAACGGAGCAGGATGGGGTTGGCGTAGTTACGTGCGCCCTTCGAAACCTGGAGGATTACGGGTGATTTCTCCTCGGCAGCGGCCTTGATGATAGCCTGAAGCTGCTCCATGTTGTTGAAATTGAAGGCAGGCACGGCATAACCGCCCTTGAGGGCCTTGGCAAACATCTCGCGGGTGTTCACCAGACCTAAGTCCTTATAATTTACCATTGTGTCAATTATATATTGGTGGTTTGAGATTGATGATTCGTGTAAAAGACACATTATGATGTGTGCTTTATGTACCGCAAAGTTAATAAAATTTTTGCAAAACCGACTCCCGAGGCGCAAAAATATTGTTAATTATTCCAATCAATCCTTTTTGACGCGTGAAATGAATTTTTTAGACTTATTTTTTGTAATTTTGCAAAACATATATCCATCCACCAACCACATGAAACTATTATCAGCATTCCTCGCCTTATTGAGTCTCCCCCTCGGGGCGGCCGCCCAATATGCGGTCAACTATGAGGGTTCGATAACTGCCGGAGGAGGCTCGGGTGAATTCTCACCTTATTATATCAACGCCCTGCGCCACGGCCGCTTCTCGCAACAGTACACGTTGCAGGCCGAGGCAAAGGCCTGGCGTCCAGTCGAACGGTCGGAGCGTTTCAGCTACGGATTCGGCATCGACCTCATAGGCAACGCCACATCGGCCACAGACTATGAGCGTTATGATGCCGTCAGCGACAGATGGTATTATCATTCCGTCCGTCCGTCGGCGGTATGGCTGCAGCAGTTCTACGGCGAGGTGAAATACCGCAGTGTGTTTCTGCTCGCGGGAATGAAGGAACACGAGTCGGCCCTGCTCAACCAGCGTCTGACGAGCGGTGACCTTATCGAAAGCGGCAACACCCGTCCGATACCCGAGCTGAGGGCCGGCTTCATAGATTTCCAGGACATCCCCTTCACCAACGGATGGGTGCAGATACAGGGTGAGATAGGCTACGGACGACTGATTGACGACGGATGGCGCCGCGACCAGTACAACTATTACAACTATCACATAAGCCGCAACGAGTGGTACAACTACAAGCGCTGCTATTTCCGCACAAAGCCCTCCATGCCGTTCTCAGTGACCGTGGGCATGCAGGCCGCGGCATTCTTCGGCGGTGTCGAGGACTGGTATTCCAAAGGGGTCATGACCTCGCAGACACACTACTCGCACGACCTCAAGACATTCTTCAAGATGCTGCTACCTACCGAAGACGGGGGCGAGGCATTCTATACCGGCAACCATCTCGGGTCGTGGGACCTCAGGGCCCGATACAGGCTCGATAACGGCACCGAGCTCTCGGCCTATTTCTCGTGGCCCTGGGAGGATGGCTCCGGCATCGGCAAACAGAATGGCTGGGACGGCCTGTGGGGACTCGAGTACCGCGCTCCGCAGCCCGGAATAGTGAGCGGCGCCGTGGCCGAGTATATGGACTATACCAACCAGAGCGGGCCCATACATTTCGCTCCGGCAGATTTCGAGGGAACAACCATCCCCGGCCACGCCTCGGGAGCCGATGACTATTACAACAACCGCGCCCACAGCTCGTATGCATATTTCGGACATTCGATAGGCACCCCGGCCATCATGGCTCCGATATACAACACCGGGGGCTATCCGGGATATGTGGCCAACGTGATGCGCGGATTCCACATAGGCATCGAGGGACAGATTACTCCTACGGTCGACTATGTGGTCAAGGGAGGATACCGCAAGGCGTGGGGCAACGGATACTATCTGCTGCCCGAGCCCATCGACCTCACCGCCGTGATGTTCGAAGCCACATGGCACCCCGCGCAGGTAAAGGGGCTCTCGGTCAACGGGCGTCTTGAGCTCGACCGCGGCTCTATGCCCTGCAACGCCTTCGGCGCCATGGTAACGGTAAAATATGACGGACTCCTCAAATTCTGACCATATGAAGACAAAGATAAGGATATACGTTCCACTCATACTGTCAGCGATTATGCTCGGCGGATGCACGCACAACAACGGCGACATAGGAGACCTGTTCGGCGAGTGGAGGCTCGAGGAGCTTAAGGCCGACGGAGTGCCACAGCCTCTCTATGACAACGAGACACTGCTTTATACCTGGGAGTTCCAGAGCGACATAATATTTATCCAGACCATATTGCCGCACGAGAGCTATGCCCGGGCCAAAGGCACATGGAGCCGCACCGACGGCATGCTGATGCTCGATTTCGACCACCACGACATAGACGGATACATCTATTATACGCCCCCGGCCCCGCTGCATCTGGTCGAGAGGGGGGTGACACCGCTTCACCTCGTCACGCTCGACGGCAAGAACCTGAGGGCCGAATATACCGCCTCGGATGGTATCAAATATGAATATGTACTCAGAAAAGCCTACTGACACATGAACAAAGAGAAAGTACTTGTTACGGGCGCCGACGGATTCATCGGTTCGCACCTCGTCGAGACCCTGCTGGCCGAAGGATATGCCGTGAGAGCCCTGAGCCAATATAACTCATTCAACTATTGGGGATGGCTCGAAGGCATCGACCACCCTGACCTTGAGGTCGTGACCGGCGACGTGCGCGATCCGCTCCTGTGCGACGAGATTGCCGAGGGGTGTACAACCATATATCACCTTGCCGCACTCATCGCCATACCATACAGCTACTCGGCCCCCGACAGCTATGTCGACACAAACCTGAAGGGGACCCTCAACATGTGCAAGGCAGCCCTGCGCCACAAGGCAAGACGTATCGTGGTGACATCCACCAGCGAGGTCTACGGCACGGCTCAGTATGTGCCCATCGACGAGAACCATCCCCGTCAGCCACAGTCACCGTACAGCGCCACAAAGATTGCCGCCGATGCCATGGCCCTGAGCTTCTATCACGCTTTCGGGCTCCCGGTCGTCGTGGCACGCCCATTCAACACCTATGGCCCGCGACAGAGCGCGCGTGCCATCATCCCCTCGATAATAACCCAGATTGCCACCGGCAAGCGCGAGATAATGGTCGGTGACCTCACCCCTACCCGCGATTTCAATTTCGTACTCGACACCACCGCCGGCTTCGTGGCGCTTGGACGTGCCGAGGGCATCGAGGGACGCGAGATCAACATCGCCACAGGCACTGAGGTGACGATGCGCGAGACCCTGGAGATGATTGCCGGCATCATGGGCGAGGATATACGGTATACCGTCGATCCGGCCCGTCTGCGTCCCTCGGGCAGCGAGGTCTTCAGGCTCTGCGGTGACAACAGGCTCATCACGTCGCTGACCGACTGGCGTCCTGAGTTCGATCTTGAGGCAGGCCTGCGCAAGACCATCGAATGGATTACCCGTCCCGAAAACCTCGCCGGATACAAGGCCGGAATCTATAACGTCTGACAAACACCTATGGAGCTGAAAGCCAAAAAGGACAAGAAGGAAATAAACATCCTGTTTCTTGGAGGAGCAAAGCGCGTGTCACTGGCCCGCAAGGTGATAGCTGCCGGAGAGCGACTTGGAGTAAAGGTCGGCATCTACAGCTACGAACTCTCGCCCGAGGCTCCTATCGCGCTTGTAGGCAAGGTGGTGACGGGTCTGAGGTGGAACGACGGCCGGATTATGGAACACCTCTATGACACCGTCGTGACCAATCATATCGACATAATGCTCCCCTTCGTAGACCCTGCCATAGAGATAGCGGCAAGGTTTACACAGCTGTATCCTGATGTGTGGGCACCTGTTGTAGAGCCCGGCCTCGCAGATGCGCTGTTCGACAAGGCAGCCTCGGCATCGCTCTTCGCATCAAAGAAACTCCCTATCCCCGCCACCTATACGGGGGGACGCCCGACATTCCCTCTCATAGCCAAGCCCCGCCACGGGTCGGCATCCAAAGGGATAATGGTGATAAAGGATGTGGCGGATTTCCGCCGTGTGCTCAGGATGGGCGACTATATGATGGAACGCTACATCGAGTCGCACAAGGAATATACAGTCGACGCCTATGTCTCGCAGAGGGGTGAGATACTGTGTGTGAGTCCGCGACTCAGGATTGAGGTCCTTGGCGGCGAGGTGACACGAAGCATCACAGTAGACTATCCCGAACTGTACGCTCTCGCGCGAAGATGTATCGCGGCGCTGGAGCTCAAGGGCCCTGTCACGCTACAGTTCATCCGCGACGAGGAGACCGGCGAGCTGATGCTGATGGAGGTCAATCCCCGTCTGGGTGGCGGCGTGGTCTGCTCGATACATGCCGGAGCCGATATGCCCCGCCTTCTGCTCGAGGAGTATCTGGGCCTCGGGCTAAAACCGGTCAGTCACGTAAAACCCGGAGTACTTATCTGTAGATTTTTTGATGAGACAGTCTTCAATGCCTGAATCAAAACATATCATAATAATAGCCGAGGCCGGTGTCAACCACAACGCCTCGATGGAGATGGCACGCCGCATGGTGCGCGAGGCGGCCCGCGCCGGAGCCGACTATGTGAAGTTCCAGACCGCTGTGCCGGAGCTCGTCATATCGTCAATCGCTCCGAAGGCCGAATATCAGAAAGAGACTACCGGCGAGGGTGAGTCGCAGCTCGACATGTGCCGCGCCATCCACCTGCCGCTCTCGGCCTATGCCGAACTTGCCGAGCTATGCCGCGAGGAGGGAATCGGATTCATGAGCACCCCCTTCGACCTTGTGAGCATCGACACACTTGCACCCCTCGGGATGGACTACTGGAAGATTCCCTCGGGCGAGATAACGAACCTCCCCTATCTGCGCAAGATAGCATCGAAAGGGGGCAAGGTAATACTCTCGACGGGGATGTCGACCCTCGATGAGGTCGAGACCGCAGTCTCCGTCCTCGAAAAGGGAGGCATACCGCGCCGTGACGTCATACTGCTGCACTGCACGACACAATATCCCACCCCGATGAAGGATGTAAACCTGCGTGCCATGGATACTTTGGCTACCCTCGGATGCGGAGGCACCGGATACAGCGACCATACCCTCGGAATCGAGGTGCCGATAGCTGCCGCCGCCCGTGGAGCCGCCGTAATCGAGAAGCATTTCACACTCGACAAGAACCTGCCCGGGCCCGACCACCGCGCGTCGCTCGAACCGGCCGAGCTCAAGGCCATGGTCGACGCCGTGCGCAACATAGAGGTGGCACTCGGCACAGGTGTCAAGACAGCCGCACCCTCCGAGGTGGCAAACATCAACGTGGCCCGCAAGAGCATCGTGGCCGCGAGAGACATAAAATGCGGCGAGACATTCACCGAAGAGAACATAACCGTAAAACGCCCCGGCGGGGGTATCAACCCTATGCTTTGGGACGATGTTATAGGTAAGAGAGCGTCGCGCGACTTTGCCTACGACACCCTGATAGAAATCTGATGAAAGAAGCACTCAGCCAGACCCTCACCCAACGACTGCAGCAACGGCTCTCGCCGCTGCAGATGCGTCTTGTGAGAATGCTTGAGATGTCAGAACCCGAGATGGAAGATGAGGTGCGGCGCGAGCTTGACGACAATCCTGCCCTCGTCACCGCCGACAGCGACAACGCGACAGAACAGTTTGCCGAGACTGCCGAAGAGATGCAGATGGCAGACTATCAGTCGGAAGACGACATACCATTCTACCGTCTCGACACACGCAACCATAGTGCCGACGATACATATTATGAGCCCGTGGCCGTGGCCGGTGACGGCTCGATGATGGATATGCTCATGGCACAGATAGCCGAGACCGACATCCCCGAGGAGGATATGCCGATAGCTGCCTATATAATAGGCAATCTCGACGATAACGGCTATATGACACGCACACTTCCACAGATAGAGGATGACCTGGCCATCAACGCAGGCATCGACGTGACATCCGACAGGTTGCGCTCGATATTCGACCGCGTGAGGGCACTCGACCCTGCGGGAGTCGGAGCGATGGACCTGCGCGACTGTCTGCTGCTACAGCTTAGACGTCGCCATCAGGACGCTGACACCGAGCTGGCCACCGAGATTGTGAGTCATTATTTCGACCTCTTCTCACTGCGCCATTTCGACCGTCTCGAGTCCATGCTCGGTGTGAGCCGTGACAGCCTGCGCCGTGCCGAAGAGGTGATAAAGTCGCTTGACCCCAAACCGGCCGGCAAGATGGGCGAGAATGTCGACGACGACCGCACGCGCCACATAGTGCCCGATTTCATAGTCGAGACCGCGCCTGGTGACGTCATAACGGTGACTATGCCCAACAACATCCCCGACCTCGTGATCGAGAGCAGCTTCCGTGCCGACGCGGACATGAGCCATGACACCTCTACCGCCTCATCGAGACGCCGGGACGCGCTGACATTCATAAACCGCAAACGCGAGGAAGCATCCGATTTCATCGACCTCCTGAAACTGCGTCGCAGGACCCTGATGAGGGTGATGGAGGCTATTGTGAACATCCAGCGGAAATTCTTCCTCACCGAAGACGAGTCTGCCCTGCGCCCGATGGTGCTCAAGGATATAGCCGCCCTCACGGGATTCGACATATCGGTAATATCACGCGCCACCGCAGGCAAATATGTCGCCACGGCGGGAGGCATCTATCCGCTGAAATTCTTCTTCAACGAGGGTATCCGCGCCGAAGGGGACGAAGAGGCCTCGACGCGCGCCATACTCGCTGCCATACGCACACTCGTCGAGGCAGAGGACCCTTCCACACCATTGAGCGACGAAGCCATACTGGCCCGGCTCAAGGAGCAGGGCTACGAGCTGGCCCGGCGCACAGTGGCCAAATACCGCGACAGACTCGGCATCCCGGTGGCCCGTCTGCGCAAGAAAATATGAAACATAAATCTCCTCCATACAATGTTCAAGTTCTGTAAAATCATCTCGGCCATATTCTCACCGCTTCTGGTGCCGACATACGCCATGATTCTGGCCACGCACCTATCCATACTCAGTATACTCCCTGCGGGAGCACTGTGGGGAACGGTAGGTGTAGTGTTCCTCATCACAGCATTCATCCCTGCTGTCGGCATCATGACGCTCTATCGCACAGGAGTTGTCAGCGATACCGGCCTCAACAACCGCACCGAGCGCACCATCCCCTATATCATTGTGGTGCTCTGCTATGCGGCATGTGCATTCTTCCTGTTCAGGGCAGGTGCCCCGGAGTGGCTTCCGATGTTCTTCGCCGGTGCCGCATGCGCCACGGTGATAAACATAATCGTGAACCGCTGGTGGAAGATTTCGGCCCACGCGGCCGCAATGGGCGGACTCGTGGCCATGTTGTTCAGGATAACGGATTTCCATCAGGCCATCGTCACGATGGACGTCTGGCTCTCGGCAGCCATACTCCTGACAGGACTTGTGATGTCGGCCCGCGTGTATATGCAGCGGCATACGTTGCTGCAGTTCCTCGCAGGCGCCGCCAACGGATTCCTATGTGTCTGGTTCATAGTTTAAAGATTAAAGAGGAAAGAGTAAAGTTTAAAGTTTAAAGAACTTAGACTATTAACTAAAACTCAAACTCCCGACTTTAATCTTTAAACTCTACTCTCTAAACTTTAATCTTTAATCTTTCATCTTTAAACTCTATTCATGACCCCTATCGTCAGTATCATCATGGGGAGCACAAGTGACCTCCCCGTACTCAAGAAAGCCGCCGATTTCCTCAACGATATGCAGGTGCCTTTCGAGATGAACGCCCTCTCGGCCCACCGTACGCCGCGCGAGGTCGAGGAGTTTGCCCGCGGAGCACGCGACCGAGGCATAAAAGTGATTATCGCCGCAGCCGGAATGGCAGCAGCGCTTCCCGGCGTCATCGCCGCCATGACTCCCCTACCCGTCATAGGTATTCCCATCAACTCGTCGCTTGACGGACAGGACGCCCTCTATTCTATCGTGCAGATGCCCCCGGGCATATCCGTCGCCACCATGGGCATCAACGCCGGAGTCAATGCGGCCGTGACAGCCGTACAGATTCTCGCCCTCTCTGACCCCGCGCTGGCCGAGCGTTTCGACAGATACCGCTCGACACTCTCACAGAAGATTGTCAAGGCCAACGAGGAACTGAAGGAGGTGAAATATGAATTTAAGGTAGACTGATGGCATCATACAGCTATAAGCGCCGCCACTCGTGGCCTGTCCGCATCGGTGGTGTAACCATCGGCGACGGGAATCCCGTGGCGGTGCAATCAATGACCTCTACGTCGACCATGGACACACCCGGGTCGGTGACTCAGATAGAGCGTATCGCCGATGCGGGGGGCGACATAGTGCGCCTCACGGCACAGGGTGTGCGCGAGGCCGAGAACCTCGCCCCTATCCGGGCACAGGTACGGGCCGACGGGTATGACGTCCCACTCGTGGCCGACATACATTTCAACCCTAAAGCCGCTTTCGCATCGGCATCGCGTGTCGAGAAGGTGCGCATCAATCCGGGTAATTTCGTCGACCCGGGACGTGTGTTCAAGAAAATCGAGTTCACCGACGAGGAGTACGAGGCCGAGATAAAAAAGATTGACGAGGCCCTTGTGCCTCTGCTCGACATCTGCAAGGCCAACGGCACCGCACTCCGCATAGGCGTGAACCACGGTTCGCTCTCAGACCGCATAATGAGCCGCTATGGCGACACCCCCGAGGGAATGGTCGAGAGCGCGCTCGAATTCCTCCGCGTCTGCATCAGGCATGATTTCCGTGACGTGGTCATCTCCATCAAAGCATCGAACGTTGTCGTGATGACCCGCACCGTACGCATGATGGCCGAGGCGATGGATGCCGAGGGGATGCACTTTCCGCTCCATCTCGGCGTCACCGAGGCCGGCGACGGAGAGGACGGACGCATCAAGAGTGCCACCGGCATAGGCTCGCTGCTGCTCGACGGCCTTGGCGACACAATACGTGTGTCGCTGAGCGAGAATCCCGAGAACGAGATCGCACCCGCGCGGGCCATCCTCGCCCACATAGCCGAGATTGCAGCCTGTCCCGTAACCGTACCTGATGCACCGGCCAATGACCGCTCTCCCCGCAAGAGCCTCTGGAGCGAAGGCGTGAGCCGTGTCGAAGGTCTCGATTTCGAGGCCTCGGAACTGTCCGGCCTAATCAGTGCCGACCTGGCCAAAGACACCGCCGACGCACTGCTCGAAGAGATGGCGGCACATCCCGGAAATGTTGTGAGGCTGTCGGCCTCGAGCGTCAATGCTCCCCTGCTGATGAAATCGTTCATGGCACGTGTGCGCGAGGCCGGGCTGATGAATCCCGTGATACTCCACACAGACTATACGGGAAAGGATGCCGAGGCCACGGCAATCGCCGCCTCGATAGACCTCGGATCACTGCTGCTCGACGGATATGCCGACGCCATATCAATCACCAATCCGACTATGTCGCGCGACGAGCTGAACGCCCTGAGCCTCAACATACTCCAAGGCACGCGCCACCGCATCAGCAAGACGGAATACATTGCCTGCCCCGGATGCGGACGGACACTGTATGACCTCCAGAACACCCTCAAGGCCATCAAGGAGGCGACATCGCATCTCACCGGACTGAAAATCGGCGTCATGGGCTGCATCGTCAACGGCCCGGGCGAGATGGCCGATGCCGACTATGGCTATGTAGGTGCCGGAGTGGGCCGCGTGAGCCTGTATAAAGGCAAGCAGTGCGTGGTCAAGAATATTCCTGCCGACGAGGCCATCCCTGCCCTCATAGCCCTTATAAAGGAAAACGGAGACTGGAAAGAACCCGAAATAAAATGAACAGCGACCCGAGATATATGCGCCGCGCGCTCGAGCTTGCCCGGCACGGTGAGCTCGACGCATCGCCCAACCCTATGGTCGGGGCCGTCATCGTCGCGCCCGACGGACGTATCATAGGCGAGGGGTGGCACCGCCGCTGCGGCCAGGGGCACGCCGAGGTCAATGCCGTGGCTTCTGTCAGAGACAAGGCATTGCTGAAAGATGCCACCATGTACGTGACACTCGAACCCTGCGCCCACTACGGCAAGACCCCGCCCTGTGCCCGGCTCATCATAGAGACAGGCATCCCGAGGGTAGTCATAGGATGCGCCGACCCCTTTGCCAAGGTTGCCGGACGCGGCATAACCATGTTGCGCGAGGCGGGCGTCGAGGTCGAGGTCGGAATGCTCGAGAAGGAGTGCATGGCCCTCAACGAGAAGTTCATGACGGCCCATACACACCGGCGTCCTTTCGTGACTCTGAAATGGGCCGAGAGTGCCGACGGATTCATCGACGGACATATATCCACTCTGCTCAACTCGTGTGCGGTGCATCGCCTCAGGGCCACGCACGACGCCATACTCGTCGGGAGCGGCACATGGCTTGCCGACCATCCGCGCCTCGACACGCGCCTCTTTGCCGGACACTCGCCGCGCCGCGTCGTGCTCGACCGCCGGGGACGGATTACCGACACCCCCGACGACGTGCTGGTGATGAGGGATTATGGCTCGCTCGCCGAGGTTCTTGAAATGCTCTATACCGACCACGGCATCACCTCACTGCTTGTCGAGGGGGGTGCCGAGGCGCTTCGTTCGTTCATGGACGAAGGGCTCTGGGACCGCATACGCATCGAACGTTCCCCTCTGGCCATACATGGCAAAGTGCCCGCGCCATCGCTTCCCGCAGACATCCACATAAAGGGAACAGCAAAAACAGACAACCACGACATAATCGAGATAACACGACAATGAACATCAGACCCGCAACACCTGCAGACGCGCGGCTCATAGCCCAGTCTGTCACCGAGGCTATCGGTGCCGAGATTACCGACAGTCTTGCCGGAGAGGCACATACCCGCGAGGATGTGATAGACCTCTTCGAGTCGCTGGCACGCCGCGACGACACCCAGTACAGCTATCTCAACACCCTTGTGGCCGAGGATGACATGGGAGAGCCGTCGGGCGTGTGCGTGGCATACGACGGCGCGGGGCTACGGGAGATGCGCGAGCATTTCTTCGCAGCCGCCAAGCAGTTTCTCGACCGCGACATGACAGCGATGGGCGATGAATGTACGCCGGACGAGTTCTATCTTGACACCCTCGCAGTCATTCCCTCACGGCGTGGACGCGGATATGCCCAGGCACTGATAATGGCCACTGCTGAACGTGCCCGCAAATGCGGCAAACCCCTCGGACTCCTTGTCGAGAAAGAGAATCATCCGGCCCGCGCGCTCTATGAGAAATGCGGGTTCCGCTTCTTCGACGAACGCCCCTTCGCCTTCGTCATGATGGATCATCTGCGGATGAAATAAGAGATAATGCATCCACATCACTTATCAAGCCGGAGAAAGGTGGCAGAGACGACAAATTTCTCCGGCTTTTTTTGTACGACGATAAAATATTTCCGGGCATGACGTGTCTTAACTGACAGAGCAGCTCTGACAACCATATCAAAAGATTTATCAAAATGAAAAAAGCAGTCAAGACAACAGTCATACTCGTCACATTTTTTGCCGCTATCCCGGCTCTTGCCTCACTGGCCATAACAGCCTTATGGAATGCCGTGCTGGTTTCGGCCTGCGGATTCGCCGCAATCGGTTTTTGGGAGGGGGCAGGCCTCTTCCTGCTTGGACAATTCCTTACAGGAGGTTTCATCATCGGGCTCTTCATACTTTTAGGGAGTCTGCACAGGGTTTTCCATCACCACGGCGACTGGGCCGCACATTGGCACGGGATGACCGATAGTGAACGCCGGGAGTTTATCGAGCGCCGTCGCCGTGAGCATCACATGTTCCACCACAGTGCCACAGACAGGGAAGATGCGGCCCAATGACAGACTCGGAGATATTGTGTCCGAGTACTCTCCGCGGCTCATGGGCTATATCCGCTCGATGGTCAAGACCCGCGAGGATGCCGAGGATATACTGCAGGATGTCTTCTATCAGCTTGCCAGGACATCGGCCGACGATGAGACCGAGATCGGCCACATTTCGGCTTGGCTATACCGTGTCGCGCGCAACTCCGTACTGAATTTCTGGCGCAAGAAGCGCGAAGTCTCCATCGAGACCGAAGACACAGTGTGCGAGGAGATAGCGCAAACCCTCTTCTGCTCCCCTCAGGATGCACCCGACACAATCTATCTGCGGCAGCTTGTATGGCAGGAGCTTGATATGGCCCTCGCAGAGCTCCCCCCTGAACAGAGCGAGGTTTTCTGCCTCACGGTATTCGACGGTATGCCCGTCAAGGAGATCTCTGCGGCCACAGGCATCCCGGCCGCGACCCTGATATCACGCAAACACTACGCTGTCAAATATCTGCGCAAACGCTTTCACGAGCTCTATGACGCGCTGACAATTAAAGACTGACCATCCCCCCGACAACATGCTAAGACAATATATCATGTGGGCATTGATATGCACCGCAGCCCCCTTCGTGTGCGCCGACGAATCGGCTATTGACCTGAATGAGATAACCGTCACCGCCTCTCCCGTCATCGACAGGAACGACCGCAAGGTGATACGTCCCGACAGAGAGGCGACCGCAAGCTCGACGGACGGGATTGACCTGCTGCGCAGGCTACAGATACCCTGGATTACCGTCAGTCCGTTCTCCGGCGAGATAACAATCCCCTCGGGAGGCAGCGTAATACTGTGTGTCAACGGAGTAGAATCGACCCCGGCACAGATTGCGGCCATCCGCCCGAAGGATGTGGTCAGGATAGAATACCATGACAGCCCGGGCATGAGATATGCCGGAGCCTCAGCAGTCATCGACTACATAACCGTACGCCATGACACCGGGGGAAACATATCTATGGATGCCTTCGGAGCCGTGGCGCGGGGACGCTATGCGTCTATCGACCATTTCGCCGGACAATATGACGACAGGAACTCGTCATGGAGAGCGAATATCGGTTTCATGGGCCAGCGCAAGGACAGATGGATAAGGGACTATGACGAGACATGGCACTATCCCGACGCCATACTCACCCGCCATGAGACAGGACTCCCCGTCACAGTCGGTGGCATCGGTCTTGAGAGCGCGCTCAGCTACGACTACCTGCATCCCGGGGGCGACCGGCTGCAGATACGCCTGGGACTCGACCTTGACAATACGCCCGACAAGGAGGAGGGAGACCGCAAGGGATTGCTGCACACATCAGATACGGACACCCCCGTCATGGTCACGGAACATACTGCCGAGCACTCGGTGCGTCCGGGCATCGGGCTATACGGGGTACACAGATTCACCGACAACAGCAACCTGACCCTCGACCTGCAGGGCTCCTATATACATTCACGCATGCTGCATGAATACTCGGAGGACGGCATCGGAGAATCAAGCCGCGTGAAGGGTGACAAATATGCCCTGAGATTTCTCGGAGTATATGAGAACCGTATCGGGAGCCGCGCATGGAGCGTAGGCATCACGGCCAACGTATCCTCGATACACAACGTCTACCTACTCCCCGAGACAGCCTGCGTCAATGTCAGGCAATCGGAGGGAGGCGTCGCCGGAGAATACTCCGACCGTCTGGGCAACTGGGGCATAGTCTGCAATCTACGTGGCTCCTATCGTCATCTGGGACAGAGGAATAGCGATATTGACGGATTTTTCCTCCATCCCTCGGTCAACATCTCCTATCGTCCCGCCCAAGGATGGTTCATGCGCTATACGGCTTCGGTCGACCATGTGATGCCATCGGCCTCAGAGATAAGCGACGTCTCGCAGCCTGTCCAGACCGGCATGATACGCCGCGGCAATCCCTCGCTGAGACCGTTCCGTGTCACACGGCAGTCATTCACGGCATCGGTCAGACAATCCCTTTTCAGCATCGAGGGGAAGATTGAATATCTCGACGAACACCGTCCCGTGATGGAATCCGTGTTATACGAACAGGGTATATTCGTGCGCACATACCTCAACCAACGCTCGTTCCGCACACTCTCCGCGGGAGCATCACTGTCCCTGCGTCCGTGGAACAACCATATCTCAATCACGGCACAACCCTTGCTGACGCGCTATTTCAGCCACGGCACAGACTATCGCCACACCCACAGCATCTTCCGTATGGGATTGAACGTAGATTTCACCTATGGGCACTGGCTCGCCTATGGCAACATAATGTCGGGCCCGGCAAACAGAATGTATGGCGAGGAAATAATCGAGGAGAAGGACATGAACCAGATTATGGCGGGATACCGTGGTAATGGCTGGAGCGCGCATATCGGGGTTTTCAACGCCTTCGTGCGTGACTACAGCATGGAGACGCGCAACCTCTCGGACCTCACGCCATATACATCCCTCGCGCACAGTGGACGTAGCAGCTCATACCTCGCACTCAGATTCAGCCTTGACCTCGAGTTCGGCCGCAAGCAGCGCGACATCAGCACCCACGGTCTTGAACCCGACAGCGACACAGGAATACTTTCAGGAAACAAATAAACAGAACGGAAAAATGGAAAAAACAGTAAGACATCCCTCATTCTCTCCCCGCAGATGTACCGCATGCTGGAAATGCGTCGAACGTTGTCCGCACAATGCAATACGCAAGGTCAGCTTCCTGTGGCACAGGCACGCATTGCCAATCCGCAAAAACTGCATCGGCTGCAACCTTTGCGTCCGCACCTGCCCCAACGGCTGCTTCAAAGCAACCGGGGAATAAGAAAGGTGCCGGAAACACCCTGTCTATGCAGGTATGTCTCCGGCACTTTTCAGTTTGAGGTCATTTCTGACCTATTCAGCGGTTGAGACGCTTAGAGCCTTTCTGTATCACCAGTCCGGGATAGTCTTTTCTGACTTTCTGTCCCAGGATATTGTAGCAATCACTTTCCTCGGCGTCCTCACCGGCCCATACCTCTTCGACCGAAGAATCGCTCCTGACAAGGGTTACCTCCTGTCCGGCCTCTGTAGGGATATCATACAGATAGGTCTGCGGGAGTATGGTATCGGGAATCTTCTTCATATCGGCAACTACGGGCGCAGGCATTCCATAGGGCTGCGTCAACATGTTGGTGTTATCTCCCGATGCTGCCTGAAGATCCTGACCGTCAGACATACGGAGTACTGTATTGGAACGGAGGCGCAAGTTTCCGCCCAGAGTGGACTTTATGGTCACACTCTCGATGTGCCCTTCCTTCCAGGCCATCTTGACAATTTCGAATCCGCCTCGCGCACGGAGACCTTCGACCTCACCGTCGGCCCACGCCGAGGGAAGTGCCGGAAGCAAATGCACGAAACCTGCGTGCGACTGCAACAGCATCTCCGCAATTCCGGCACAGCAACCGAAATTGCCGTCTATCTGGAACGGGGCGTGAGCATCAAACATATTTGCGTATGTGCCACCGTTGGGGTCAGACATGGTGATATTGGGGGAGACAAGGCGTAACTGATTCCTGATTATGGAGAGTGCATGGTCTCCGTCGAGCATACGGGCCCACTCGCACACCTTCCAGCCCATAGACCATCCGCGAGCAGCATCTCCACGACCCACAAGCGACTTATAAACGCCCTGGAACAGTGTGGGATTTTCATAAGGCGAGACCTGATTGCCCGGATAGGCACCCCACAGGTGGGAAAGATGACGGTGGGAGGTCGACTCGCGGTCCCAATCTTCCTGCCACTCCTGTACCTGACCGTACTGACCTATCTTATATGGAGTGATTTTCGCTTTCAGCTCGTCAAGTTCGGCTGCAAAGGGAGCATCCTTTCCAAGCACGCGGGCAGCCTCGGCTGTATTCTTCAGCACATCATAAACCATCTGATTATCCATGGCCACACCACCGAAGAGCGATACATTCATCTCCTTTCCGTCGCTTGTCGTATATTTCCATTTGCCCGGATGGTTTTCGGGAGAGTTTGACGGAGCGACAACCATATAACCTGTCTCGGGATCTCTTGTCAGGAAATCCTGAAAGAATTCGGCACAACCCTTCATCACGGGATATACCTCGGCAAGATAGTCCTTGTCGCCCGAGAAGAGATATTTTTCCCAAAGATGCGAACAGAACCAGGCGTTACAGGTTGGCCATATACCGACAGGACCATTGTCGACAGCACCGGTGACACGCCAGATGTCTGTGTTATGGTGAAGCACCCATCCGCGGGCACCATACATCTCACGTGCGGTCTGACTGCCTGTCACTGAGACATCCTTGACCATTTCGATGAATGGCTCGTGACACTCCGTGAGGTTGGCGACCTCGGCAGCCCAATAGTTCATCTCGACGTTGATATTCGAGGTGTATTTTGAATCCCATGCGGGATACTGACGCGCATTCGGATTCCAGATGCCCTGCAGGTTCGCAGGCTGTGTCCCGGGCTGCGAGGAACTGATGAGCAGGTAGCGGCCAAACTGGAAATAATTGGCCACAAGGCCGGGGTCATTTCCCTCCTTGTTGTATTCCTTGATACGTGTCTCGGTATCCTTCTGCTCTTTGGCTGCATTCTCGCCGAGATTGAGGCTGACGCGGTCAAACTGCTCGCTGTATCTTTCCACATGGTCGGCGAGAGTCGAGGCATAGTCCCTGTCTTTGGAGAGATAACTCTCCATATATGCCAGCGCCTTGGCCTCGGCGTCACCGCTGATATCGTCATAATTCTCGAAATTGGTAGCCGATGATATTATTATCGTAGCACATGTCGCATCGCTGACCTCAATCGTGGGGGCGGAAGGGTTACCTGCCACAAGTCCATACTGGACGACATTCTGATGGCCGGTGTTCGTCTGCGTTCCACCATCGTTTATGACTTTGATGAAGGTGTAGCAGTTGAGCTTGTTGTCGACATTCTCAGATTTCTCCCTTGCAGGTATGAGCGAAGCCTTTATCATGCCGTCGGGCGTGATCTGGTTTACGCCAAGCTTCTCCATATTTGTCTTGATAGGGGCCGCAAAGCACACGTTGAAATCAAGTCTGCCTGGTTCTGAAGACTCCAGACGAATCACGGTGACATTGTCGGCGAAAGAGGTGAACACCTCGCGCTTATAAGTCACACCGTCGGCTACATAGGATGTCGTAGCGACAGCCCTGCCGAGGTCGAGATCGCGTACATAAGCCTGAACATCACGGGAACCATCTGTCGCGCCCGGCTCCTCGTCATTATAACGATGTCCCGGGAAGCCCAGAAGGACACATCCGGCAGCCTGATACTGTGCACCATGCGATGCAGTTGACTGGAAATTGGGTATCGCCAGCTTCTGAGCCTCAGTATAGTCTTTGTTGAAAATCAGGTTTCTGACAGTTGCCAACACATTCTTGGCTTTGGGATTGTGATTCGTGTTGGGAGACTGTCCCCAGAATGTATCCTCGTTGAGCTGGATGGTATCTTTGGCGACACTGCCGCTCACCATCGCGCCAAGCCTACCATTGCCGAGAGGGAGTGCCTCTTCCCAATAGGATGCCGGGCGGTTGTACCACAGACGGTTCTTGCTGTCAAGCACGGGCGGAGGCACAGGACGCTTGTCGGAAGTCGTAAATGTAACCGAATATGCTTCCGTACAGATGTTTCCGGCAAGGTCTGAAAAGGAGTTAGCCGGTACAGTGAAGGTATATGATGACGACAGGTCGAGTTCCTCGAACGCAAAAGTGACTTTCGAGTTATTGACAACAGGTGTCAGCCTCTCGGATTTCTTGGTAGCGTTGTTTGTAAGGATGCCGGCAGCGCCATCGGCAGCGACGACACTCTCGTTGAATTTCATCGTAATCCGTCCCGTAGGCACGACATCGTCCTGACCTTGAGCCGGGTCAATGCTGACAAGTGCGGGAGCCTGGTTGTCGTCAGCCAGAATATTGAGATATTTGAGGTTATAGTTGCTGGTCTTGGTAGCCGACTGTATCAGCATTCGGACTATGAGCTTCTCCTTGTTGTCTGCCTGTAGCGGATATGTCACATCATTATATGTATTCCAATGGCTGCCCGACGTATAGTCCGGCAGGATGGTCCATGTCGCGCCACCATCTACAGAGTAGACGACCCCGAACTTTGTGGCCGAGCTGGAACCATCGCCTATGGCGAAATTCACCTTGATGTTGGTGAGTGATGTAGTGGGCATCTCGACCTCAAAGAACTGGTCATGTTTCGTACCGTCACTGTAATCGGCCTTAGGTGTGAAGCGCGTTGTGGAGGCAGTGTTGAGGCGCAGCAGATAGTTGGGTGCCGACCCGCTGGAGGTGAGCTGCCATTTGCCGTCGCTGGTATGTACGGTCACCTTGCAGTCATCCTGTGTCAGTGCGCAGGTGTTAGGCAGGAAATAAGGCTGCTTGGTCGACCAACGTTCGTTGGACGAGGCACTCCATCCATCGTCATTCGGGGTGTAGGTCACCGCCGAGCCGTTGCTTTGAGCGTCATAGCCGGTAGTAAACTCCCAATGGGCAACCACCGTCTGCTCGGCGCCAAAAGCCGTAAACGCGCCAAGAGACGCGAACAGGGCAATCAGTTTTTTTCTCATGGTGTCTGTATGAGGTTAGGGTTAATGATGAATTTCCGTGCAAAATTAGCCGAACGGATGCGAAATAATGGCGAAATTCGGGTCAAACGGGTCAAAAATCGGGTCAAAGAAACATATCGGCTTTGTTTATAAAGATTTTTAGACTAAATTTGAAGGTAGTAAAGGGTTACAGGCATGAAATTCTACCGCATCACTATTTTCGCGATAATACTATCCGTTGGGCTTGCACTGGGTGCCCGTCAGGTGCAGCAAAAGACCACGGAGCGTTATGACTATACCAGAGGCATGTCGGACTCACGGGTCGGAGGTGGAGTGCAGGACGATGAAGGCCTCCTGTGGTTCGCCTCCTGGAACGGACTGAACTGCTATGACGGCTATGATTTCCATTGGGTCAAAATACGACCGGGTGACAGCACGCCAATCAGGACTGACCGCATACGCGACATACTCCTTTCGACAAAAAGGAGCATATTCTGCCGGACGGATGACGGGATATACGAATTTTCACTTGACACATATACTTTCAATGATATTTCCGATACTCAGAGAGACTCGCTCACGCCACTAATGGGGCGTCCATGGAGAGGACTCACCGATGCGCAGGGGAACCTGTGGTGGGCAGACAGGAGCGGACTATACAAAACATCGGACAAACGTCGTCCCTCGCACATTCTCGGAGGGACAGAAGACGCATATCCTCGTTCTTTACTTCTCGACCGCGACGGAAGACTGCTGGTCGGATGCCGTTCGGACAATGCCATAAAGGTCTATCATCATCCCGGTGACTCGATTCCTGAGACCATACATATCGGCTCTGTCCCCTATGTCCTATACCAGACCCGGACCAGCGACATCTGGGTCGGATGTAAGCCCGGGGCACTGATGAGACTCGGACAACCGGCCATCGCCACAGATAGCGTCTATGACATACGGGAAGACAGCCGGGGACGCCTCTGGATCGCCACATATGGCAAAGGGATAAAATGTATCGGCAACCCCGCAGCAGAAAATCCGTCTTTATCGGCGTCACTGGGTGGATATAAGGTACGTAAATTATTGATAACACCCGACGACAGGATTATCGCTGCGACCACCGAGGGTCTGCTGATAGGCCGTATTGACAACGAAAACCATCTTGACACAAAGCTTCATCAGATTCACCGCGACGGGAAAGTTCCCGAAAGTCTGGCGAGCGACGCGACCATGGCACTCGCCCGCGACTCAAAGGGGAACATCTATATCGCACATGAGACATCTGGCATAGACATAATCAACGAGGACACCCTGTTCTCAGCAAATCCGGTTTTCACCCATGTCAACCGTAGCAACTCGACCCTTACCGGCGATGTCTGCAAGGCGATGACGCTTGATTCTGACTCGCTCCTGATTATCGTCAGCAACGACAATATCATGGCTTTCAACCCGAAGACAGGCCATACCGTCAATTTCGGCAAATCATTCTGGTCAGACACCTGCCGGTTCAACGAATGTACGCCACTGCGACTGCCCGACGGCTCATGGCTCTTCGGGGCTGAGGAGGGAGCATTTGTGGCGACTACCCACAATCTTTACAGCCAAGACTTCGTGCCCGGGATTGTGTTCACTACTCTGGCCGTAAACGGTGCTCCCGACGAGTTCTGTCTTCCTCCGCTGAAGGCCATCGAATTACCGGCCGACGGACGCAATGTCAGAATAGAGTTCGCTGCACTTGATTTCATTGACAACAGCGGAATACTTTACCGCACAAGGGTTGACAGCTCACCCTGGTCGAATGCCAGCAAGAAAAGGAGCGTCACACTGTTCAACCTATCTCCCGGCGAACATATCATAGAAGTGCAATCTACCGACCGCTATGGCCGATGGGTGGATAACAACAGGCATCTGTCAATCTCTGTCGCACCCTATTGGTATGAGACATGGTGGGCCAAGTTACTCTTCGCTCTCATTGCAACCGGGATAGCCGGGGGAGGTGTATATACATACATATATGTACGGCAGATTAAGCGCAACCGCAAGGAACTGCTCGACAAATACATGGCACTGATCCGCATCCGCGAAAATCAGCCTGCTCCAGAAATCACACCCGAAGAAAAGAATCCTGATGCACCATCAAAGCCACGACCTGAAGCGGTTCCACCCGAGAAATCTCCTTTTCTAATCCGTATAGGTAAATATATCGAGGAGAATATCGACAATCCGGATGCCAATATCGACGACATGGCATCCGCAGCCGCGACAAGCCGTTCAACGCTTAACCGGCATCTAAGGTCGCAGCTTGGAATCTCGGCCGCTCAACTCCTGATTGAGGCACGTATGCGACGTGCAGTGCAACTGTTGCTCGAACGTCCCGAACTCCCGATAACAGAAATAGCCGCGATGTGCGGCTATTCCGATTCTCAGTATTTCCAGCGTGCTTTCAAGAATAAGCAGGGGTGTTCGCCTTCGGCTTACAGACAATCTGCTTCTCAAAAACAGGAATAAGTATCAATATGAAAGTTGTCAATCGAGGTGGCCGATGAAGATGCCGTCCTGGTCGAACTGCAGTTCGAGGCCGTTGGTCAGCTCGACTTCATATCCGGCTGAGTTGCGGGTAATCTCGTTGACAAGATATGCGGGGAAATTCGATTCGACGTAGAGCTTGATTGGGGTGGGGATTATGCCCTCGGGTACAGAATGCTGGGCAGGAGCGTCAACATCAATCCAGAGACCGGCGGCATCAAACTCTATCTCATTGCCGCTGGCAAGCACGACCTCGTAGGCCGAGCCGGAGTGGTCGCCCTCGCGCACTACGCGCACAGGCTTGTCACCGGGATAATATTGTGAGATAAACTCCTGGGCAGTCTTTGGGAGCATATCGTATGACATGGGTACATCCTTGTCATCATCGTCTTTACAGCTCCACGCCATCACGGCGATGAGGCTGACCAAAAGGAACATGAAAGTCTTTTTCATAATGTCGTATTTGTGGTGATTACTGATAATACTACAAACACGCATCACAAAAAGTTCACATGCAAATGGCCTCTCAGTCGGCAAACAAGGTCGTCGAAAGGTATCTCTCGCCGGTGTCGGGGAGCAGCGCCACGATGGTCTTGCCATTGTTGGCAGGATCGCGGGCCAGCGAGAGGGCGGCATGGAATGCAGCCCCTGACGACACCCCGGCCAGCACCCCCTCATAGCGCGCAAGCATCCGGGCACCGGCCTCGGCCTCGGGATAGGTGACGGGGATGATCCGGTCGACGACCGAAGGGTCATAATTGCGAGGCACGAATCCGGCACCGATACCCTGAATCTTATGCGGACCGGGCTTTCCCCCTTCGAGCACGGGTGAGTCTGACGGCTCGACCGCAACAATCTCCACGGATGGGTTATGTGCCTTGAGTCCGCGTCCCGTCCCCGAGAGCGTGCCCCCGGTGCCGACTCCGGCCACGAATATGTCTACCTCACCGTCGGTATCGTCCCATATCTCCTGTGCGGTGGTAACCTCATGGCGCGCGGGGTTGGCGGGATTGTCAAACTGCCCCGGCATGAAAGCACCGGGATTCTCGGCAAGTATAGCCTCGGCGCGAGATATGGCGCCCGTCATCCCTTCGGAGCCGGGGGTAAGCACCAGCTCGGCGCCGAGGGCCCTGAGCAGGCTCATGCGCTCGCGGCTCATGGTCTCAGGCATCGTGAGTATGAGACGGTATCCCTTGATTGAGGCAACCCATGCCAGACCGATGCCCGTGTTACCGCTGGTGGGCTCGACGATAAGGCCCCCCGGCTCGATGAGACCGTGCTGCTCGGCATCCTCGATCATGGCGAGGGCCACCCGGTCCTTGACACTGCCGCCGGGATTGAATGATTCTATCTTGACGAGGAGACGGGCCTTGAGGTCTTCGGCCTCCTCGATGTTGCGCACCTCGAGCAGTGGCGTATTACCTATGAGCTCGATAAGAGAGGAGTGAATCTTTTTCATATAAATATTGTAACCGTTGAATCAGCGTCTCAAACGCGCGCCGACCTGACTTGCAATCGCCTCCATCCCCCTGACAGACGGATGGCCGCTCTGCTTGTCGATGTCACGCAGCGTTATCACAGGCACCTCGTAGTGGCGGCAGACAGTATAGACCGATTCGTTTATCTCGGGCTTGAGCTCGGTATTGAGGATGAAATATATCTTCGCATCCTGATACTGTCCCTTCAGTCCGTCCATCATCTTTGCCATGGCCGGGCGGAACGAGTAAAGCTCCTCGTCTGTCCAGTCTGACCATACATACTCACCGATGGGCGCACCGGCCCACGAGTCGTTGGTGCCTCCGAACACAAGTATTATGTCGGGATTGCCCAGATTGTTCATGCGCGTGATGAAGGCCCGGTCTGTATAGTCGGCACCCTTGTAGCCTGTACGGCACACGGTCGAGCCCGAATAGGAGTTGTTGACACCAAGCTCAAACTGGCTGCGGGGCGATGTCAGCAGTCCCCACCATGTCTGTGGCATGCTGTCGACGTCAGTGGTCTTCTCACGGCGCGGCGAATGATACCACACAAGATTTGTGTCGGGCTCGACATAACCCTCGAATGTAGAATAGGAGTCGCCCAATATCGAGATGACAGGACGCTCGGAGCGTGCGCTCAACAGCGTGAGCAGCAACGCGGTCAGGATAAACAGCTTTTTCATGTCCGCAAAATTAACTCTTTTTTTTCGTGAATCGTTAGGAGTATGACGGTTTTTTTGTAATTTTGTCAAAACTAATAACCCGCTAACCGCATAAATCTATGGAGAAAGAGTTAGATTGGAAAAACCTCTCGTTCGGCTACATGCCGACAGACTATAACGTGCGCTGCTATTTCCGTGACGGGAAATGGGGCGATATAGAGGTGTCGCAGAGCGAGGAGGTCAACCTCCATATCGCCGCTACCTGCCTGCACTATGGTCAGGAAATATTCGAGGGCCTGAAGGCTTTCAGAGGCAAGGACGGCAAGATCAGGGTGTTCCGTCTCGAGGAGAACGCTCACCGCATACAGGAATCTGCCAAGGGCATCCTCATGGAGCCGCTGCCCGAGGAGAAATTCCGCGAGATGGTGCTCAAGGTAGTCAAGCTGAACGAACGGTTCGTGCCCCCCTATGGCTCGGGTGCGTCGCTCTATATCCGTCCTATCGAGCTCGGCATCTCGGCTCAGGTAGGCGTGAAACCCGCCAAAGAGTATCTCTTCATGATACTCGTGACCCCGGTAGGTCCCTATTTCAAGACCGGCTTCCGTCCCACCAACATCTGCATCATGCGCCAGTATGACCGTGTTGCACCGCGCGGCACAGGACTCTGGAAAGTGGGTGGCAACTATGCCGCATCGCTCACCGCAGGCGAGCACGCCCACGAGCTCGGCTACTCGGCTGTCCTCTATCTCGATCCCAAGGAGAAGAAATATCTCGACGAGTGCGGCCCGGCCAACTTCATAGCCATCAAGAACGGCACATATATCACTCCGGCCTCAGACTCGATCCTTCCCTCAATCACCAACAAGAGCCTCATGCAGCTTGCCGAGGATATGGGCATACCCGTCGAGCGCCGCCATATCACCGTCGACGAGCTTGAGACCATCGACGAGGCCGCAGCTGTCGGCACTGCCGCTGTGGCATCGCCCGTAGGCCGGATCGACGACCTCGACACCGGCAAGAAATATGTCGTGTCGAAGGACGGCAATCCCGGCCCCATCGTGACAAAGCTCTATGAGACACTGCGCGGCATACAGTATGGCGAGCTTCCCGACACCCACGGATGGTGCACAATCGTAGAGTGATGACATATCAGGAACTCATTGACAGATATTACCCGGCGGACACCCTCCGCCGGGCAATTTATTTGAAGCACTGCCGTGCCGTGGCCGACCTCGCGCTCGAGATTGCCCGCGCCAGAGGTCTGTCGCTCGACGAGGACGACATCGAGGGGGCGGCAATGCTGCACGACATAGGCATCTGCATGACCGACGCAGCGTCTATCGACTGTCACGGCACAGAGCCGTATATCCGCCACGGCATACTCGGGGCGGAGATAATGCGCCGCGAGGGTATGCCAGAGATATATGCCCGCGTGGCCGAGCGGCATACAGGGGCCGGGATAACACGCGAGGAGGTCGAGGCACAGGGCCTCCCCCTCCCCACCGATGTCAGCTATATGCCCGAGACGGTGCTGGAGCGACTGATATGTTATGCAGACAAATTCTACTCAAAAAGCGGCGATATGCGACGCAAGCCGTTCGACAAGGTTGTCGCCTCGATGGAAAAGCTCTCGCAGGCAAGCAAAGAGCGGTTCATGACACTGAACGGTGAGTTCGGTCCTCAGTGACCGCCGAGCAGGAAACGCAGCGGGCGCCCGACACGGCGCATCCATGCATTCTCCTCATGCGGGGCTCCCTTATCCACATAGGTCTCGAGCGAGACAGGGCGTCGGTAGCCCTTGCTCTCGGCGAGACCTATCATTTTGTCGTCAGCCGGGCCATAGTGCGCGTCGACAGTCTCTGTGCCGCGGTCGAGATATAGCCTGTGAGCACCGTCGGCCGGAAAGTTTGATTCGAGATACCTGTAGACGGCATTGACAAAGTCCGGCTCGGGCTCGCCGTCAGTAAAACCGATCCAATGTGTCGACAGACCCGCAGCCGCACCGAATACGTCGGGATACTCGCACATCAGGTAGACGGAAATTATGCCTCCCATGCTCGACCCCATAACTGACGTCGAGGCCGCGTCTGTGCGGACGTTATAGACCGTATCGACCAGTGGCTTGAGCGTGTTGACAATGAAATCACCGTACCTGTCGCCACGTAGCACCATCTCCCCCATCCCTTTCATCGAGGCTGGAAACGCCTCAAGGGCACGCTGTGGCATAAGGTCACCGATGCGGGTCTCGGGGTTGCTGTGGATTCCCACAATTACAGGTGCCTCAATCTCGCCGGATGCGGCGAGACGTCCGGCTACCGAATCGACATTCCAGGTCTGATGATTCCAGGTTGTGGAGGCGTCAAAGAGATTCTGTCCGTCGTGCATATAGATGACGGGATATGGTGCCGCATGGCGCGAATAACCGGCAGGGAGCCACACGTCGACATCGACATCCTCGCCGAGCTGGGGAGAACGCACGACATGGCGCACAACTGTACCGGGCATCGCTGTCTGGAGAGGCGTGGCCCCGGTAATCGGCATAATGGCCGAGAAAAACAGAAAAAGTATGGTGAGCGGCTTACAGAGTCTTTTCATCAGTCAACGGTATATAAAGAAAAAAGCTGGTCGCTCGCACGTCGCGGGCAATCAGCTTGAGCTTTCTGTGGAATGCCAAAACATTGTTCTGGCAGTCGCGCTGTTGTGAGGCCTTATATATTAGGCGTTGGCAGCAACAGAGTCAACAGCAGCAGCAGCGCTATCAACGGGGGCAGCGGCAGAGTCAACTACTTCCTCAACAGCTACAACCTCCTCAACTACAGCTGCGGTGTCAGCTGCATTAGCGTCGGCAGCCTTGTCAGACGAACCGCAAGAGAAGAGAGAAGCGCTGAAAGCAACAGCAGCAACTAAAACTAATTTTTTCATTTTCGTGTTTTGTTAAATTATTGAACAATATTTAAGCTTCAAAAACGCTACAAAGGTAAGACAAAATTTTGACATACCAAACTTTTTTTAGCCATTTTTTCGTAGCGAGCCAATTTTAGGTTAAATTATGCAAAATATTGTATAAATCATGAAATAATTTTAACAATTTGCACATATTTTACCTTTTAGAGCATACCTTCAACGGCCCGAGAGATAGATGTCGATAGCCTTGGCAGTGTCGCGTCCCGAGGCTATGCCCCTCACCACAAGCGAGGCCCCCGAGGCAACATCTCCGGCGGCAAACACACCGGCAACGGATGTGGCATGCGACGCATCTGTCCTTACATTGCCACGCCCGTCAAGCGCAACTCCAAGCTGAGACAGGAGCCCTTCGGCCACAGGATTTGTGAAACCCATGGCAAGAAGCACAAGGTCGGCCTTTATATTATAGGTATTGCCTGTATGGACGAGATTCATGCGTCCTGTCTCGGGATCTTTCTCCCATCTCACCTCCTCGACCTCAACCTCGCGCACATGACCCGACTTGTCGGCTATGATGCGCCTGGTGTCGAGAAGCCACCGGCGGTCGCACCCCTCGAGATGGCTGCTTGATGTCTTGAGCACCTGAGGCCACGCGGGCCAAGGTGTGGCGGGGTTATCGCCAACCGGAGGCTTTGGCATAATCTCTATCTGAGTGACGGACAGGGCACCCTGTCGGTGTGAGGTGCCTACGCAGTCGCTGCCCGTGTCGCCACCCCCTATCACAAGCACATGCTTGCCCTTGGCGGTGATGCGGTCGGCATCGGCCACCTCAGTCCCGGCATTGACACGGTTCTGCTGCTGCAGGAGCTCGAGTGCGAAATGCACTCCCTTGGCGTCACGTCCCTCGGCCCTGAGGTCGCGGGGCACCTCGGCACCCATCGCAAGACATACGGCATCAAAGTCATCAAGAAGCTGTGAGGCCGTGATGTCTTCTCCCGCCTTCACGCCACACTTGAACTCAACCCCTTCGGCCTTCATCAGCTCTACACGGCGGTCTATGACACGTTTGTCGAGCTTGAAATCAGGAATGCCGAAACGGAGCAGTCCCCCGGGGGCCTCGTTCTTCTCGAACACGGTCACGGTGTGTCCCATACGGTTCAGACGGTTTGCCACGGCGAGCCCTGCTGGCCCCGAGCCTATGACGGCAACCTTCTTGCCCGTGCGCTTTTTGGGCGGACGCGGCGTCACTATACCCTCGGCAAAGGCACGCTCGATGATGGCGCGCTCGTTCTCACGGATGGTGACGGGCTCGTGCTCCTTGTTGAGAACACACCCTTTCTCACACAGGGCCGGACAGACACGCCCCGTGAACTCGGGAAAATCGTCGGTCATCGTCAGGAGCTCGTATGCTCCGCGGATGTCGTCGTGATAGAGGAGGTCCTGCCATTCGGGCTGGCGGTTGCCGAGCGGACAGCTCCAGTGGCAGAAAGGAACGCCGCAGTCCATGCAGCGCGATGCCTGCTCGCGGCGCTCGCCGGGGCGGAGGGTCATCTCGACCTCGGCATAGTCATTGACGCGCTCGTCGACGGGACGGTATCCGGCCTCATGGCGCGGTATATTGAGGAATGCTGTTGGATTGCCCATAATGTCAGTCTTTTACGGTTGATGCTTGCTGCTCGGCCTGGAGCACCTTCTTATATTCGATAGGGATAATCTTGATAAACTGTCCGACATAGTTCTGCCAGTCGTCGAGCATACGGGCCGCGAGAGGCGAGCGGGTATGCTTGAAATGCGCGGAGACGAGACGGTGCAGCTCGCGGTTGTCGGCTGGATCTTCGATGAGCGAGAGCTCGACAAGCTCCATGTTACAGAAATAGTCGAAATCTCCAGCCGGATCCCAGACGTAGGCTACACCGCCGCTCATTCCGGCTGCAAAGTTACGGCCTGTGGGGCCCAGCACAACGGTGCGGCCACCTGTCATATACTCGCAGCAGTGGTCTCCGACCCCCTCCACGACAGCGGTGGCACCTGAGTTGCGTACACAGAAACGCTCGCCGACACGGCCGCTGATATAGACCTCGCCGGAGGTCGCCCCATATAATAAGGTGTTTCCGGCTATGATGTTGTCCTCGGGGGCGAATCCCGAACCCGCGGGGGGCACTATGACGATACGGCCGCCCGAAAGCCCCTTGCCCACATAGTCGTTGGCATCCCCTTCGAGACGGAACGAGACTCCGTTGACAAGGAAGGCACCGAAACTCTGTCCGGCCGAGCCCTTGAAGGTGCAGTTGACCGAGCCCTCGGGGAGCCCTTCGGCTCCATACTGACGCGCTATCGTGCCCGAAAGCATCGCACCTACAGAACGGTCGGTATTGCCGACGGCAAACTCAAGCCCGACGGGCATCTGCATCCTTATGGCAGGTGCGGCACGCGAGATTATCTCACGGTCGAGCACATGCTCAATCTCGTGCCGCTGCTCGGTGGTATGTATTATCGCATGGTCGGACGAGGGGTCAGGCCTGTGGAGCAGTGCCGAGAAATCGACCCCCGGGGCAAAGCGGGCTACCTTGTCGGCATCGAACGTCAGCAGGTCTGTGCGTCCTATTATCTCGTCGAGGTGACGTACACCCAGCTCAGCCATTATCTCGCGGATGCCGCGGGCCAGATAGCGGAAGAAATTTACCACATACTCCGAGCGCCCCTTGAACCGGCGCCGCAACTCCTCGTTCTGGGTAGCGACACCTACGGGACAGGTGTTCTTGTGGCATTTGCGCATCATCACGCAGCCAAGCACGATGAGGGCGCTGGTAGCGAAACCATATTCCTCGGCGCCGAGCATTGCCATCACCACGACGTCGCGCGGTGTCTTGAGCTGGCCGTCGGCCTGCAGCTTGACCTGCCCGCGCAGGTTGTTGATGACGAGAGTCTGCTGCGTCTCGGATAGTCCTATCTCGACAGGTACGCCCGCATAGTGTATCGAGCTGGCGGGAGATGCCCCCGTTCCGCCATCGCTGCCGCTGATGGTGATAAGGTCGCTCTTGGCCTTGGCAACTCCGGCAGCAATTGTGCCGACACCTGTCTCGGAGACGAGCTTGACGCTGACCTTGGCCGACGGATTGACGTTCTTGAGGTCGAAGATAAGCTGCGCGAGGTCTTCGATAGAATAGATGTCATGGTGAGGGGGAGGCGAGATAAGGGTGATGCCGGGAATTGAATGGCGGGTTCTGGCGATTATCTCGTTGACCTTGAATCCCGGCAACTGGCCACCCTCGCCGGGCTTGGCACCCTGTGCCACCTTAATCTGTATCTCGTCGGCATTGACCAGATACTCGGTGGTGACGCCGAAACGGCCTGATGCAATCTGCTTGATGGCCGAGCGGGCCGATGAGCCGTCGGGGCGCGGGGCAAAACGCTCGGAGTCCTCGCCACCCTCGCCGGTATTGCTGCGGGCGCCGATCGAGTTCATGGCTATCGCAAGGGCCTCGTGGGCTTCGCGACTTATCGAGCCGAACGACATCGCACCCGTGACGAAGCGGCGCATAATCTCATCCTCGGACTCAACCTCCTCGAGAGGGACAGGTGTACCCTTCTTGAATCCGAGGAAATCACGTATGAAGAGGGGCTCCTCCTTGTCGTCGACAAGCGAGATGTATTCCTTGAATTTCTTATAGCTGCCGAGGCGCGTGGCGAGCTGCAGTGTAGAGATGGTCTCGGGGTTCCACGCATGTTTCTCACCATCCTTGCGGTATGAGTACTGGCCGATATACGGCAACGGGGCGGCTTCGTCGAACCCTTCGCCGAAAGCCTCGTCATGCGCCCTGAGTATCCCGGCGGCGATGTCGTCGAGCGATATGCCATCGATGGGGCTCGGCGTGCCTCCAAAATATCTGTCACACAGCGAGCGCGACAGCCCAAGGGCCTCGAAGAGCTGCGCACCCTTATACGACGTGAGCATGGAGATACCCATCTTGGACATGACCTTGAGGATGCCCTTGTCTACGGCCTTGATGAAATTGCGCGAGGCTGTGTCGAAATCAAGCTGCACCTTGTGGTCGCGCACCATGTCGTTGATTACCGAGAAGGCCAGGTAGGGATTGACCGCACTTGCGCCATAGCCGACAAGGAGGGCGAAATGCATCACCTCGCGGGCCGAGGCAGTCTCGATGACAAGTGCGGTCTGCACACGCTTCTTCTTATCTATAAGGTGGTGATGCACCGCCGAGGTGGCCAGCAGAGCGGGTATGGGAGCATTCTCCGCATCTACACCGCGGTCTGACAGTATCACATAGTTACACCCGTCGTCCACGGCCTGCTCTGCCTCGACACACAGACGCTCGACAGCCTTGGCAAGCCCCTCCGGTCCGTCTGCCACAGGAAATGTCATGGCCAGCTTGCGGGTGTTGAACCCTTTGTAGCGCAGGTTGCAGAGCAGGTCGAGCTCACGGTTGGTGATGATGGGACGGCGTAGGAGCACCATCTTGCACATCTCGGGCGAAAACTCCATCAGACTGAGTTTCACGGCACCGATATAGCTGTCGAGGCTCATCACAAGCTCCTCGCGCAGAGGGTCGACAGGAGGGTTGGTGACCTGTGCGAAATGCTGGCGGAAATAGTTGTAGAGAGTCTGGGGCTCGCGCGAGAAGACAGCCGAGGGGGTATCCTTGCCCATAGAGTTGACAGGCTCCTTGCCGTCGACCACCATAGGGGTCATAATCTTCTCGACCTCCTCGCGGTTATACGAGAATGTGTGCAATAGTCTTCGCGACCCGGCGACGGCATTGTCGACCTTGCGGCCCGAAGTGATCGAGTCGAGGTTGATACGGTTCATCGACAGCCAGTCTCGATAGGGATGCGCGCCGGCCAGTGCCTCCTTGAGCTCGGCGTCGTGATATATCTTCCCTTCCTGCATATCCACCATCATCATCTTGCCGGGACGGAGACGCCCTTTCTCGCGTATCTCGGACGGGTCGAAGGGGAGGACGCCTGTCTCGGAGGCGATGACGACAGTGTCATTGTGAGTGATGAGATAACGTGCCGGGCGGAGTCCGTTACGGTCGAGCATACCTCCGGCATAGCGTCCGTCGCTGAACAGCAGCGCCGCAGGGCCGTCCCACGCCTCCATAAGTATCGAATGATACTCGTAGAACGCCTTCAGCCCCGGCGAAATCGGGTTGCGGTCGTTGAACGACTCAGGCACGAGCATTGCCAGAGCGTGCGGCAGGCTCATCCCTGCCATCACGAAATACTCGAGCACATTGTCGAGCGACGCCGAGTCGCTCATGCCGGGCTGGATGATGGGGGTAAGGTCACGGCCTCTGAACACAGGCGAGTCAAGCACGCCCTCGCGGGCCTTCATCCACAGGCGGTTGCCCTGGATAGTGTTTATCTCACCATTGTGGCCGAGCATCCTGAATGGCTGTGCCAGCGACCATGTGGGGAATGTATTTGTCGAAAAGCGTGAGTGAACCAGAGCCATCGCCGTGGTGAAGCGGGGATTCATCAGGTCGGGATAATAATATCTGAGCTGGAGGCTTGACAGCATCCCCTTGTATATCATTATCTTCGATGAAAGCGACACGATATAGAACTCTTCCTTCCCGGCGATGTTACCCGAGGCGATACGGCGCTCGACGGCCTTGCGCAGAAGATAGAGGCGCAGCTCGACAGGCTCGTCCGTCTCCTCGTCAGAAACGAATATCTGCTTTATGGCAGGTTCGGCCGCGCGGGCTACCGAGCCAAGCTGCTCGTTGTTGACGGGCACATACCTCACGGCCATGAGCTGCAGTCCGAGCGCGGCGGCCTCCCGGTCGATGATGTCGAGCATCAGCTCCTGGGCATCGGTGTCGCGGGGCATGAAGACAAGCCCGGTGCCATAGCGCCCCTTCTCGGGGACAGGGACACCCTGCAGCAGTATGAACTCGTGGGGTATCTGGACCATGATGCCCGCACCGTCACCGGTCTTGGGGTCAGCTCCCTCGGCGCCGCGGTGCACCATGTGCTCGAGCACCTGGAGGCCCTGCTCGACAAGGCGGTGGCTTTTCAGGCCCCTGGCGTTGACCAGGAGCCCCACGCCACAAGCGTCATGCTCGTGACGCGGATCATAAAGTCCCTCAGCTTTTCTTATCATAAACAGTATGTGTGATGAAGATTATCGGTTTCAGTTTTCCTCGACACCCTTGAACCAGTCAGATTCTGACGGCAGAGCCTCGGAGGCGGCATTCTCATACTCCTCGCCATGCTGCGACGAGTCGAGGCCGACGCGCTCGTTCCACCCCGACACACGCATGGGTACAATCTTGTCGGTGAGCCAGTAGAGTCCATAGCTCATGACGAAGGTGTAGACAAACACACCTGCCATGACGATGACATGGTTGAGGAAGAACTCGCCGCGGCTGATCATGGCACCTTCGGCCGAAGCGGCGAAATAATCGTATGCGAAAATGCCGGTGAGGAGGGTGCCTATGATGCCACCGAGCCCGTGGGTCGGAAAGACGTCGAGGGCATCGTCAAGCAGACGCGAATATCCTTTAGAGGCGCATGCCATATTGCAGCACACGGTGATGATGAATGATATGGTCACACTCTGGCCCACAGTGACCCATCCTGCACACGGGGTGATGGCAACGAGACCCACCACAGCGCCGATGGCCGCACCCATGGCCGATGGCTTGCGGCCACGCACGGCATCGAGGGCTATCCATGCCACCATTGCGGTTGCGGCGGCAGTGTTGGTGTTGAGGAATGCCGAGATGGCTATGCCATCGGCTGCAAGAGAGCTTCCTCCGTTGAATCCGAACCATCCGAGCCACAGCAGGGCGCCACCGAGAAGCACAAAGGGGACGTTGGCGGGCTTGTTGCCGGAGGTCTCAGTGCGCTTGCCCAGGTACAGGGCTCCGGCGAGGGCGGCGATTCCCGAGGCGGCGTGGACCACGATTCCACCGGCATAGTCATGGACGTGCATCTGTCCGAACAGGCCGTCAGGATGCCATGTGCAGTGCGCCAGCGGGCAGTAGACAACCACGGTCCAGAGCATCATGAAGAGGAGATAGCCGGTGAAATGTACCCTCTCGGCAAAGGCACCGGTGATGAGCGACGGGGTGATGATGGCGAATTTCATCTGGAAGAGAGCAAACAGCGCGAGTGGGATTGTCGTGGTGACGAGACCTATCTGCGAGAGCTCATGCTCGGGGTCTGTAATGTTGGTGACCCCTACCCCTTTCATCATGAAGAAATCGCGGGGGTCACCGATGATGCCGCAGATATCGTTGCCGAAGGCGAGTCCGAATCCGAAGACAACCCACAGCACGCTCACGAACCCCATGACGATGAAGCTCTGGAGCATGGTCGAGATGACATTCTTGCGCCGCACCATGCCTCCGTAGAAGAACGAGAGGCCCGGGGTCATCATCAGCACGAAGATGGTGGCGGTGATCATCCATGCCACATTGGCACCCACTCCCGGTGAGGCGAGGTCAAACAGACCCTCATAACCCGATGGCCGGGCTCCGGCTATGCTCAGCACTGCCAACACTGCGGCGACGGCAATCCATCCGCCGCTCACTTTCTTACCTTTCAGTTTCATTGTCTCTGTGATTTACTGAATACCTATATGAAATATATGTTGCCTGTTGGAATAGCAGCCGGGGTCGTGCAGAGTGATGAAAAATCCGTAAAAAAGACTTAACAGAAACTAAACGACATCGCAAAAGTAGATATTTGCCGCGAAACACGCAAGATTTTTAACATTTTTCTTTCGTAAAACATAATTTCTGAGCATTTTTCCACAACATATAGCCAATTTTCGCAAACCCTCAAAAATTTAATACCGGGACGCTTCTCACGAGGCATCCCGGCGTTTATTTATGCACTATTTTAAAATATCACATGTAAATTTTCACCTTTTAGCGTTAGAATTTTCGTACGTCGACAGGTCATTGATTTTTTACACATTGCAAAATTAACCATTATTCGGACATCTTTATCAAGTTTAGATGCCAATCTAAAGCCAATATCAACGTTTCAAAAATTATATTGCTGATATACAGCAGTATGCACAATACTGACCAATCACTTAATCTAAACAAAAATATATCCTCCCACACACCTTCTCATCTCCTTAGAGGGGTCCCTGAAGCCGGAATCACATAGAATCCACGGTGAGCCTTAGTGTCAAGCAAAAGCTGGTCAAGGATGACATGGCTGTCGAGAGCGGTCACACTCACCACATGTCGCCCGGGTGTCCAGGGATGACTTGTCATGATCCTTGCCTGGTTGCGCATGACATTCTCCTTCCATCTGTCCGTACGCCCGCTTTCCTTGAAACTTACGGTCTGTGGTTCTCCATCGTCAATCCTCACCCGGATCCGTATGTCGCCGGTGTCGTCGGGCTGCGTGGGGATGACCGCTGTCGTCAGCGACACGATGCCATCGTGTTCAAGCTCCATCTCGAATGACAGGGTCTCGCCTTTGGGCAGCGGGACAGCCGCCTGACTGTGGCCAAGCAATGAGACCGGCTGTGGTATGAATGTGGCTGATGTGTAGTCGCAGCAGTTCACAGCCACATAATCGTCATGTGCGGATTGCAGTTCATTGTCCGGCGCAGGCACAAGATATGCGGCAACCTCCTCGGTGGTGAGTCCTACCGGTAGCACCGGAGGATTGAATACCGCAAGATCGCGCGGATTCATGCACATCGAGTGCCTCCATTTTCCTCCTGCAAGCGAGTCATTGTAATATGACGTGAGTTTCCTTATATTCTGATAGGCGTCAATACTTCTGGCACATGCTCCCAGCATAAGGCTGTCGCGTCCCCACAGAGTGTTGTCACACTGTCCCGACGCAAATGACCTTGCCCTCTGGGCCTCGAGCATCTTGACAGCCATATTGGCAGCACACACCACAGGATACCTTATTTGGGCGAAATAGTTGTCACGGAGCTGCTCGGGTACCCTGTGCCCAATATCTTCCGCCTTGTCTGCTATGGACCTGTATGCGTTCAGATAACGGTCGGCCTCATTGCCAAACTCCTTAAAGCTGAACTCTGTGTCCATCACATGCGAGCGCCCGCGCGGATAAGCCTTGCGGTCAGCGAGCTCGACCTGCGTCCAGCCCATAAATTCGGGACGGCGTATGGCACAGAGCCTGTAATACTCCTTCATGACAGGCGCAAGTTCCCGTCCTATGCTGTCGCCGAATTCCCGGCACAGCCATCTCTCCAGATGCCCTTCGACCCCGCAGGGAGATATAGAGCTGATGTCCCATGCCATATCCATGAATAGCTCAAGCGGATAGGAGGCAGTCTTCATATCATGGACATTTACAATCCACACCTTGCGGGCATTGTGGTCATATGCCTCCTTCATCTCGCTGTAGACGAGTCCCGGCTGCGTGGCACCGAGCCACATGTAATCGTGAGGGCGTCCCCAGTAGCTGAGATGGTAGTATACACCTGCCCCACCCTTGCGCCTCTGCTGCTCCGCGTCGCTTAGGCGTGTCATGTATCCGTAGTTGTCATCGCACCACATCAAGGTGACATCATCGGGTACCACGAGTCCGTGATCCATAATCTCAAGCACCTCCTTGTACGGCACGAAGACCTGCGGGATTGCAGTCACCGCCGAATCGACATACATGGCCAGCAGCTCGCGCTGGTCATCGAGCACCCGCTGCAATGCCGACACCTTCTCGTCCATCGTGCCCACACCCTCCATATGTCCGTCATGGATGCCGCGCATCCCTATGGTATACATATTCTCATACCTTCCGGCCTCTTTCAGACGTTCTGACCAGTATTTCCTGACAGACTCACTGTTGGTGATATAGTTATACGGGCCGCGCTCATCCTCTTTCCACTCGCCGACATTGTTGCGCATCAGCGGCTCGCAATGCGAGGTGCCGATTGCTATGGCACAACTGTCAGCAACCTCTTTCGCACCATCGACATAATAGAACGGTGTTGTCATGCCATGCATTCCAGGCCAGATTGCGTTGCCTCGGAGACGCAGCAGGAGCTTGAAAATCTCCTTGTAGGTCCCCGCTCCGATTGTTCCGGGCTTCTGCCCCGGCTCGAAAGTCTTCCAGCTCCAGGGCTGGAGAGTCCAGTCCTCGTCATTCAGGAATATGCCGCGGTATTCTACTGAAGGGGTCTGTATGGTCTCGAAATCATCCGGGAGGGTTATCCTCTCCTTCCGAGCCGGTGTAGCGTCGTTCCACCATACCCACGGCGAGACACCCATTATACGCGACACCTCAAGCATAGCGTAAGCCGTTCCACGGTCATCGGCACCGACCACATATAGCTTCCCACGGGCCGTCTTTAGCATGAAGCCATCCTTCTTTCCTTCGATGCGCGTGGCCCTGACCCCTGCCCTCTTCAATTCGGCAGCCTCCTCGACTCCTACGGTCGCGAGATTATAAATCCTTATAATGGCGTCCCTCCCGCTGTCACATATCACAGGCTTCTGCCCGGTGACATCCTCGACATCATCAGCCAGCATTCCGGCTGCAATCTCTGTCACAGGGCGTCCGCACCATCCGGGACGGCTGAAACTGACCGGATTCTTTCCGTCAAACAGTGTCACATCCGCCATGACACCGATGGCCGAGAAGATGACGAGCCCGGACAATACTATTCTTCTGAAATCTATGGTAAACATGATTCAAGATTATAATTGACAGCACAAAATTAGCCCAGGAACCATTTCATATACATACGCCATCCTGTCAATCCGGCTTCCTGGGAGATAAGACAGCATATTTGACAGAAAAACTGTCCCGCAGATATGAATCCGCGGGACAGTGGAATGCAGTATGCAATCACGCCATCAGTCGAGCGAGTGAATCACAAGGCCTGAGCGCAGTTTGGGCTCGAACCATGTGGTCTTGGGGGGCATTATGTTGCCTGTGTCGGCAATATCCATGAGCTGCTTCATGCTCACGGGATAGAGCGCGAGCGCCATGGCCATCTCGCCCGAGTCGACGCGGCGCTTGAGCTCGCCGAGCCCGCGGATGCCGCCGACAAAGTCGATGCGCTTGTCTGAGCGGAGGTCAGTGATGCCGAGGATATCGCGCAGTATCAGATCGCTCGAGATGGTCACGTCGAGTACTCCGATAGGGTCGGCGTCATCGTAGGTGCCGGGCTTGGCCGTGAGCGAATACCAGCGTCCGCCGAGATAGAGCGAGAAATTGTGCAGCGCGTCTGGACGCCAGGGCTCGCCGTCACCCTTGTCCTCGACGGTGAAATGCTCTCTCACCCTGTCGAGGAACTCCTCGGACGCAAGGCCATTGAGGTCTTTGACGACGCGGTTGTAGTCGATTATGTTGAGGTGCGAGGCGGGGAATGCCACGGCAAGGAAATAGTTGTATTCCTCGTCACCCTTGTGTGCGGGATTCGCGAGTGCCTTCTCATGTCCTACCAGCGCGGCGGCAGCCGAACGGTGATGGCCGTCGGCGATATAGAGCGAGGGTATGTTGGCAAACTCCTCGGTCACCGCAGCGATAAGCTCCTCATCGCTGATGACCCAGAAATGATGTCCGAAGCCGTCGGGGGCGATGAAATCATACTCAGGCTCACCGGCCGTCACGGTGTCGATGATATGTTGCAGACGCTCGTTGTCGGGAAACGCGAAAAACACCGGCTCGATATTGGCGTTATTGACGCGCACATGCTTCATGCGGTCCTCCTCCTTGTCGCGGCGTGTGAGCTCGTGCTTCTTGATGCGTCCCTCCATATAGTCGTCGACATTGGCGGCGACAACGATGCCATACTGCGTACGGCCGTTCATGGTCTGCGCATATATATAATAGTGGTCTGCGTCGTCCTGCACCAGCCAGCCGTTGTCGCGGAAGGCGTTGAAATTCGCTACGGCCTTGTCGTAGACCTCAGGAGCATGCTCGTCCGTGCCGGGAGCGAAATCAATCTCCGGCTTGATGATATGATAGAGCGAGCGGGGATTCCCCTCGGCCTCGGCGCGGGCCTCTTCGGAATTAAGCACATCGTATGGGCGCGACGCCACCTGGGTGACCAGTTCGCGCGGAGGGCGTATGCCCTTGAATGGTTTTACTTTAGCCATGGTCGTATGGTTTAAGGCGTTTGTAGGGTTTGTTCGTTTAAGACAATAGCCGGGACGCTCCCGCGTGGGTGCGTCCCGGCAACGCGGACAGGTTGATGCTTGCCCGTATTATTTCTTTCTCACGATGGTCTGCTTGCGGTCGGGACCGATAGAGACGATGGTGATGGGGGTGCGGAGCTCTTTCTCAAGGAAATCAATGTATGCCTTGAACTCGGCGGGAAACTCATCCTCGCTCTGCATCCCGGTCATGTCGGTCTTCCATCCCGGCAGGGTGGTATAGACGGACTCGATTCCCTCCTCTATCGAATAGGGGAACTGCTTGGTCTCCTCGCCGTTGATGCGGTATGCCGTGCAGGCCTTGATTTCGTCGAAGCCGTCGAGCACGTCGCTCTTCATCATTATGAGCTGTGTCACGCCGTTGAGCATGATGGCATAGCGGAGGGCCACGAGGTCAATCCAGCCGCAGCGGCGCTCGCGTCCCGTGACGGCACCATACTCATGGCCGAGGTCGCGGATGCGCTTGCCGGTCTCGTCAAAGAGCTCGGTGGGGAACGGACCGCTGCCGACGCGAGTGCAGTATGCCTTGAAGATGCCGAACACCTCGCCTATCCTGTTGGGAGCCACACCGAGACCCGAGCAGGCTCCGGCGCTGATGGTGTTCGATGATGTCACGAAGGGATATGAACCGAAATCAATATCGAGCAGTGTACCCTGGGCACCCTCGCACAGCACGCTCTTGCCCTCCTCGAGCAGTGAGTTCACAAGGAATTCCGAGTCGACAATCCGGAATGTCTTCAGATACTCTATGGCGTCCATCCATTTTGCCTCAAGCTCCTCCAGACCTTCGGGCTCGGCACCGAGTGCGGCGAGACGGGTCAGATGGAGATTGCGCAGGGAGGCATATTTCTCGTCAAAGTTATGGAACACGTCGCCCAGCCTGAGGCCGTTGCGCGAGATCTTGTCCGTATAAGTCGGGCCGATACCCTTGCCGGTGGTGCCGATCTTCTTGCCACCCTTGGCCTTCTCGTTGGCTGCGTCGAGCAGACGGTGTGTGGGGGCGATGAGATGGGCCTTCTTGGAGATGCGCAGGATAGAGCGCAGGTCCACACCGCTCTTCTCAAGTTCCTCGGCCTCCTGCTTGAACAGGACGGGGTCGAGCACCACACCGTTGCCTATGATGTTGACCTGTCCGTGCTGGAATATGCCGGATGGAATCGAACGGAGCACATATTTCTTACCCTCGAACTCAAGGGTATGCCCGGCGTTGGGGCCACCCTGGAAACGTGCCACCACGTCATAGCGCGGGGTGAGCACATCGACTACCTTTCCTTTACCCTCGTCGCCCCACTGGAGGCCGAGAAGCACGTCTACTTTCATGTATGCTTGTGTTAAGAGTTTATTTTTTTCAGGTTAAATGATTCGAGGTGAGAGTTTCAGAACAAGGCAGGCTGCGACGACAGCTTGCGGCATCGCGCACATAGACCTCTGACGCATACGTCTATGCCCGTGGCGGTGAACGACGCGAACCTGCGGGCCGATAACTGCCGCGACAGGGCCTGGTCGCGCAGGCTGCGGCGACGCCCGCAACGGGTGCAGACAAGCATGATGGACACGCCGCGGTCGGCGACAATCTCCCACAGCCGCGAGGCGGCATCCGCCTCGCCCGCATGGTCACGCCCCACTATGCCGGCCTGCTCGAAAAGCCTCAGCGCATTATAGAGGGTGGCACGGCTGACACGGAATCCGTCGGCCTCAAGCCTCTCGCCCAGAGCGGCCACGTCAAAGGAGCCGCGCATGGCCATGAGACTGTCGAGGATAGCGCGCCGCTCGGGGGTAGTCCGCATTCCGCGCGAGGCTATGTATGCCTCGAGCGCCTCACGGGCTGCCGATTTGCGCTTCTCGTCGTTCATCACGCTACAAAGTTACAACGAAACTCCCGATTTTGCAATTTTTAGGGCGAAATATCGAGCTGAAACCGCTCATACATCTATGACGCCACGTGCAGTGAGGATGCGGAATATCAGGTCGTGCAGCAACTGATATTCGTCCTGGCGCGACCCGATGCCTTTCGACCGTGTGTCACACTCGCGCAGGGCCGAGATTATCTCGATGGTCTGCCGCACATTGTAGGCTTTCGGGGCTGCCTCGAAAAACTTGAGCTGCCACTCGTTCCTGAACCCGAGGGCGTTCATGTATCCGTTCTTGGTCTTGTCTGCCGTATAGTGGTAGATAAGGATGTTCGAGAAATGGTTGAACAGCGTGGATACTGTCATCACGGTCGGATTGTTCTTGGGATTCTCCGAGAAATAACGGGCTATGGTGAACGCCTTGGCGGCATTGCGCGTATTCAGCGCCTCGACAAGCTCAAAATTGTTATAGTCCTTGGATATGCCGATGTTGCGTTCGATAGACTCGGGGGTTATCATGGCCTCCTCGCCCAGTATGAAGGCAAGCTTGCCTATCTCGTTATACAGCCGCGAGAGGTCGGTGCCTATATAGTCGCGCAGCATCGAGAGGGCTTTTGGCTCAATGTTCAGTTTCTTCTCCTTGACAAGCTCGGAGATGGCGGGGATTATGTCGCGTTCCTTGAGTTTCTGCGAGGTGAATATGACACCGTTCTTCTTTACGGCGGCTGTGAGTTCCTTGCCCTTCACCGAGGCTCCGCGCGAGCAGATGACAAAGACTGTCGAGGGATTGGGACGCGAGGCATAATGGTGCAGACGGTTGAGCTGGTCCGAGCGTATGGCCTGTGCCTCCTTGAGTATCACCACCTGGCGGTCGGCCATGATGGGATAGCGGCGGCAGATGTCCATGGGGGTATCGACACCCGACTCGGGCGCATAAAGGACATAGAGGTTGAAATCGCGCTCATCCTCGGGAACAAGACGCTCGAACTCCTTGACAAGCTCGTCGACAAAATATCCCTCCTCGCCGTGCAGCAGATAGACGGGGGCGATTTTGCCGGCGCGAAGGTCGCGCCGCAGTTGCGGATATGTCAAGGCGGGTGCGGTTGATGCCATAGCGGATGGATGAATTTGAATGTGTAAATTTACAAAGATTTTTTGAATCTTCGGCCCGTAATGCGTAATTTTGTACCCCAGACCATGCAGACAACGCACGATACAGACCATATAGCCCGCAGGCTCAACCTCCCCCCTGCCCCTCTGCGGCTGCGAAGAGGCCCCAAGGGGGTCGAGGTACACGACCCTATACGTTCGAAATGGCTTGTGCTTACCCCCGAGGAGTGGGTGAGGCAGCATTTCGTATGCTATCTCACCACCGACAGGCAGGTGCCCCGCACGATGGTGGCAAACGAGATGGGAATCACCCTCAACTCGACCTCAAAGCGCTGTGACACGGTGATATATGCCCCGGACCTGCGCCCGGTGGCCATAGTGGAATACAAGGCTCCGTCAGTGAGGATTACGCGCGAGGTATTCGACCAGATAGTACGCTATAATATTGTGCTTAAGGTGCGCTATCTCATCGTGAGCAACGGCCTGAGCCATTATTGCTGCCGTGTCGACTACGAGGACGCCCGGTGCTCGTTCATCGAGGGCATACCCACATACCCCGAGATGCTCGCCGACCGCAGTCAGACCACGTAACCCATCAGGGCGAGGATTGTGGGGGTGAGCAGAGCCGTGAGGAGTCCGTTGAGCGTCAGTCCGAGCGACGACCATGCCCCGTAGCGATAGCTGCCGCGCTCCATGATGATGGTCGTGCCCACGGCATGGGCGGCGGTACCCATCGAGAGGCCCTGTGCGATAGGACTCTTGACATGGGTCATCTTCATCACCCTGAATCCCGACATACCTCCGAATATGCCGACGGCACAGACAACAGCCGCCGTGAGGGGTGCAATCCCACCGAGGCTGCGGCTCACCTCCATCGCAATGGGTGTTGTGACCGATTTGGCCGCCAGAGAGATTATGACCTCGCGTGTGGCACCGAACCATTCGGCCAGAAGCACCACAGAGATTATTCCGGCCACACATCCCGCCAGCTCGGCGACAAGAATCGGGACAAGCTGCTTGCGAATGGTGGAAAGCTGTTTGTAAAGGGGTACTCCGAGGGCGACGACGGCAGGCTTGAGCCAGAACTCAATCATTCCGCCACCGACGGCATAGCTCTCGTATGGCACCCCGGCCACGACAAGAAACAGTATCAGCACCACAATCGTGACCATGATGGGGTTGAGCAGCATCACACCCGTGCGCCGGTAGAGGCGCTGTGCCACGACATATACTGCGAATGTCAGCGCTATGAGCAGATAGCTATTTTCGAGGAAGTTCATGAGTGTGATGTGCGAAATAGCGGCGTGTGAGCTGATGTGCCCAGCCTGTCACGCCTATTACTATGAATGTGCTCAGCGCCGATGCGCCCACTATGGCAACCCATTGCGACTTGAGCAGGTCGAAATAGCCCAGCAGCGCGACGCCCGCAGGCACAAAGAAAAATCCGAGGTTACCGACAAGGAAATCGGCCACCCCCGAGACATGCCGCAGACGTATCACCTTGCACTGCAAAGCAGCCGTCAGCAACAGCATGCCGATGATGCTCGAAGGGACCGGAATCCCGGTGAGCCATACCACAAACTCTCCCGCAGCGAGGAAAAGGAAAATGACTGCAAGCTGGAGAATCAACATAACAATGGACTTTGGGTTAAAGGTTAATGGTTAAAGGTTAAAGTTAAAGGATCAATGACAGATAGAACCTTTAACCCTATAACCTTTAACCTTTAACCTATTTTTTCTTAGCCGGGTCGCAGGTGAGGCCTACGCCGAGTTTCTTGAATATCTTGTGGTCGACCTCGCCGAGCATGACGGTCGAGTGTACCTGACAGCCGTAGAGCTGCGGCAGACATTCGAGGGCCCGGCGGCAGTTCTCGTCGGTGGTCGACAGCACGGAGAGCGCCACAAGCACCTCGTCGGTGTGCAGACGCGGGTTGTGCGAGCGCAGATAATTGGTCTTTGTGTACTGTATCGGCTCGATCATGTCCTGAGGAATCAGCTTGACCTTGTGGTCAATCCCTGCCAGATGCTTGATGGCGTTGAGTATGAGGGCCGCGCTCGGGCCGAGGAGCGCGCTTGTCTCGGCCGTGATGATGGTGCCGTCGGCAAGCTCGATGGCCGATGAAGGCACCCCGCTGCGCTCGGCCCTCTCGCGGGCAGCCTTGACGGGGCGGCGATATGAGGTGTCAATCTTGGCCTGCTTGAAGAGGAGGGCAATCTTGTTGACCTCACTGTCATTCCCCTCCCCCTGGGCCAGACGGTTGAGTGCGGTGAAATATCGGCGTATTATCTCGTCCTTTGACGCACGGCAGCAGACCTCGTCGTCAGATATGCAGAATCCCACCATGTTCACGCCCATGTCGGTAGGCGACTTGTAGGGGTTCTCGCCATATATACCCTCGAAGAGGGCATTGAGCACCGGGAAAATCTCGATGTCGCGGTTATAGTTGACCGCCGTCTTGCCGTATGCCTCAAGATGGAAGGGATCAATCATGTTGACATCGTTGAGGTCGGCGGTAGCGGCCTCGTATGCTATGTTTACGGGGTGCTTGAGCGGCAAGCTCCACACAGGGAAAGTCTCGAACTTGGCATATCCTGCCTCGATGCCGCGCTTGTGCTCGTTGTAGAGCTGGCTGAGGCAGACCGCCATCTTGCCACTGCCGGGGCCGGGAGCGGTGACGATGACCAGCGGACGGGTGGTCTCCACATAGTCATTCTTGCCGAAGCCCTCGTCAGAGTCTATGAGGTCAACGTTTGTCGGATAACCCTCGATGGTATAGTGGACGTATGTCTTGATGCCGAGGCGGTCGAGACGCGCGCGGAAGGCGTCGGCACTGCTCTGGCCGTTGTAGTGTGTCACGACCACGGAGCTGACAAGGAATCCGCGGTTCTGGAACTCGCTCCTGAGACGCAGCACATCCACATCGTATGTGATTCCGAGGTCATTGCGCACCTTGTTCTTCTCGATGTCGAGGGCGCTGATGACTATGACTATCTCGGCGCGGTCTGCAATCTGCGAGAGCATCCTCAGCTTGCTGTCGGGCTGAAATCCTGGCAGCACGCGCGAGGCATGATGGTCGTCAAACAGTTTTCCACCGAGTTCCAGATATAGCTTGTTGCCAAACTGGGCTATGCGCTCTTTGATATGCTCAGACTGGATTCTGAGATAGCGCTCATTGTCAAATCCGTATTTCATAACGGGACGCAAAGTTACAAAAATTAACGTTCACCAACAAATTTTTTCCGCACGGAAAAATTGCGGCAATATTCGGCTCTACCCCTCCGGCTTCATTCTATTTTACAAATTTTTGAAAATTTAAATAAAGAATATTTGGCAGATTGTAAGATTTGACATATCTTTGCAGCAAAAATCATAAGAGCTGACAATGACACGATTTAGCACATATCCCTTTTATTATTTTTATTTTGATGAAAAATAAGAACGGGACTCTGCGTGCTTAACCTACCAAAGCTCATAGACAACGACACCAACCTCACCACAGCCCCGTTTCACTCACCGCGAGTGTTGAAACGGGGCTGAAATTTTATATACCAAGGTATGAAGAAGATTACCATACAAGGCGAGACAGGATGCTTCCACGACGCGGCGGCACATCTGTATTTCGGCGACGAGGAGGTCACCACCATCCCGTGCGAGACATTCCCGGCCATGTTCGAGACACTGGCCACCGATGCCTCGCTGCTCGGGATTGTGGCCATAGAGAATACCATCGCCGGATCGCTGCTGCAGAACCATGAGCTGCTGCGCCAGAGCAACCTCCGGGTGATAGGGGAGCTGAAACTGCGCATCTCGCATGTGCTGTGCGCACTCCCGGGCCAGGGAATCGAGAGCCTGACGGAAGTAAACTCGCACCCCATGGCACTGATGCAGTGCGAGCAGTATCTGCGGCGACATCCCAACCTGAAGATGGTCGAGCGCAATGACACGGCCGGAAGCGCACGTGAGATTTCAGCCGAACATCTCACAGGACATGCGGCAGTGTGTGGCGAATATGCCGCCGGGCTTTATGGCCTCGAGATTCTGGAGAGAGGCATCGAGACAAACAAGCGTAACTTCACCCGTTTCCTCGTGCTTGCCGACCCGCTGACCGCCGCCGAGATAGGGCCTGCCGAACGCGACATAGACAAGGCGTCGATTGTCTTCACCCTCCCCCACACCAACGGCGCGCTCTCCAAGGTACTGACAATCCTGTCGTTCTATGACATCAACCTATCCAAGATACAGTCTACCCCTATCGTGGGGCGCGAGTGGGAATACAGGTTCTATGTCGATGTCACCTTCGACAGCCTCGTGCGCTATCATCAGGCCATCGAGGCCATCCGCCCCCTCATCCGCGACCTCTCCATCCTCGGCGAATACGCCGAAGCGAAAACAACCCACTGAAGGGGGGGAGGTTATAGGGTTAGGAGGTTAAAGGTTAAGGGTTAAAGCCGAATCTTCTAATTTCTAATTTCTAATTCCTCATTCCTCATTAAATTCCTAATTTCTCATTCCTAATTTCTCATTAAAAAATGATAAGGCCGTCAAATAGAGTTGAAAATATAAAGGAATATTATTTCTCAAAGAAGTTGCGTGAGATTGCCGAGCTCAGGGCTCAGGGCGTCGACATCATATCCTTAGGTGTGGGTGGGCCTGACCTGCCCCCTCCGGCAGATGTCGTCGAGACACTTTGTGAGGCCGTACACAATCCTGCATGTCATGGCTATCAGCCCCATGTGGGCATAGCCGAGCTTCGGCAAGGATTTGCCGACTGGTACAGACGCTCGTATGGTGTCACCCTTGACCCGCGCACCGAGATTCAGCCCCTCATCGGTTCGAAAGAGGGTGTGACACATATCTCACTCGCCTTCCTCAATCCCGGCGATAAGGTTCTGGTGCCCGATCCCGGCTATCCCACATATACATCCATCTCCCGCATGGCCGGGGCCGAGCCTGTATTCTACGACCTGACCGAAGAGGGAAGCTGGCAACCCGATTTCGACGCCATCGAGCGTATGGACCTCAGCGGCGTGAAGCTGATGTGGCTCAACTATCCCCACATGCCCACAGGGGCATCCGCAAGGATGGAGACCTTCGAGAAGGCCATCGCGTTCGGCAAGAAGCATGACATTGTTATTGTTCACGACAACCCCTACTCGTTCATCCTCAACCCCCACCCCATGAGCATAATGGAGGTAGAAGGAGCAAAAGATATTGCTATAGAGCTCAACTCGCTCTCCAAGAGCCACAATATGCCCGGATGGCGCGTGGGTGTGGCCGTGAGCAATCCCACCTTCCTGTCATGGATACTCCGCATCAAGAGCAACATCGACTCGGGACAGTTCAAGCCCGTCATGCTCGCCGCGGCCAAAGCCCTGACCCAAGGCCCGGAGTGGCACAGAAAGCTGAACGAGGCATACGCCCGACGCCGCAAGATTGCCGAGGAGATAATGACCGCCCTTGGCTGCTCATTCGACCCGACCCAGACAGGACTCTTCCTGTGGGGGCGCATAGATGACCCCGCTGTAGAGTCTGAGGTTCTGGCCGACAGGATACTCGCCGAGGCAAGGGTCTTCATCACCCCGGGATTCATATTCGGCAAGAACGGCGACCGCTACATACGTCTGTCGCTATGCGCACCTGAGGAGAAGCTGACCGAAGCCCTCGGAAGAATCAAAAACACATTGAACAACTAAACAAACCACCACGACATCATGACAATGGATTTCGCACCACTCGCCATAGACGGCAACCAGCTTGACCGTCCCATAGTTATCTCGGGACCCTGCAGCGCCGAGACAGAACAGCAGGTACTCGACACCGCACGCCGCCTCGCACGCGCCGGAATAAAGATTTACCGCGCCGGAATATGGAAACCCCGCACCAAGCCCGGAGGGTTCGAGGGAGTAGGCATACCCGGACTGGCATGGCTTAACAAGGTCAAGGAGGTCACCGGCATGAAGGTCTCGACCGAGGTGGCCAACCGCGGACATGTCGAGGCCGCGCTCGAGTACGGTGTGGACCTGCTCTGGATCGGAGCCCGCACCACGGCAAACCCCTTTGCCATGCAGGAGATTGCCGACGTGCTGCGCGAGAGCGGCAAGGATATTCCCGTGCTTGTCAAGAACCCCGTCAATCCCGACCTCGAGCTGTGGATCGGAGCCCTCGAGCGCCTGTATAACGCCGGGATAACCCGTCTCGGGGTGATACACCGAGGCTTCTCGACCTACGGCCTCAGCACCTACCGCAACCATCCGCAGTGGCGCATCCCGCTCGAACTGCGCATACGTTATCCCAAACTCCCCATCATCTGCGACCCGAGCCACATTGGAGGCAAGCGCGAGCTTATCGCCTCGCTCTCGCAGCAGGCCCTCGACATGGGATTCGACGGCCTCATCATCGAGAGCCACTGCGACCCCGACTGCGCGTGGAGCGACCGCAACCAGCAGGTGACACCCGAGGTGCTTTCGGTGATACTCGACAACCTCGTCTATCGTGACACCCCGGTGCCATCTGACTCGCTCGTATCGCTGCGCCGCCAGATTGACCAGCTCGACAACGAACTGCTCGACATCCTGGCCAAGCGCATGAACATCTCGCGCGAGATCGGCGAGTACAAGCTGGCCCACAACATGCCAGTCGTCCAGGCCGGACGATATGGCGACATCATGACATCGCGCATAATGGCCGCACGCAGCATGGGCATGAGCGAGGAGTTCATGCGCTCGGTGCTCTCGGCAATCCACGAGGAGTCGGTGCGTATACAGGTCGAGATCGGCAAACGCAAGGAGGAGGGAAAGAAATGAAGATACTGATACTCGGAGCGGGCAAGATGGGCTCGTTCTTCTGCGACCTTCTGTCGTTCGACCATGAGGTGGCAATCTATGACCCCAACCCGCAGAGGCTGCGCTACACGTTCAACGCACTGCGTTTCGCATCGCTCGACGAGGTTGATACCTTCGCCCCGCGCCTCGTCATCAATGCCTCGACTGTCAAGTACACCATCGAGGCCTTTAACGCCGTGATGCCGCATCTTCCCTCAGACGCCATCCTCTCGGACATCGCATCCGTAAAGACCGGGCTCCCGGAGTTCTATGCCGGATGCGGGCACCCGTTCGTGAGCACTCATCCCATGTTCGGCCCCACGTTCGCCTCGCTCTCGAACCTACGCAACGAGAACGCCATCATAATCTCCGAGGGGGACCATCTCGGCAAGGTGTTCTTCCGCGACCTATATTCACGCCTCGGCCTCAACATAGTCGAATATACCTTCGAGGGGCACGACGAGACGATAGCCTACTCCCTCTCCATCCCCTTTGCAGCCACACTGGCGTTTGCCGGAGTGATGAAGCATCAGGATGCCCCCGGCACGACCTTCAAGCGCCACATGCAGATAGCAGAGGGTCTGATGGGCGAGGACGACTATCTCGTCAGCGAGATTCTCTTCAACCCCCACACTCCCGGCCAGCTCGACAAGATAATCGAGGGGCTGACCGAGCTGCGCGGCATAGTCGAGCGACGCGACTCACAGGCCATGAAAGCCTATCTCGACCGCGTGAGAGAGAATATCAAATGAGCCATCTCAATGCCTGACAGGCATTTTTGAGAAGCGCAGCGTGGTCTTGAGCAACGGGAACGACAGGGTGAGTATGGCACCCTGAGAGATGTCGGCATGTATATCCTCGGTGACAGGCTCGAACTCGGCGTCAATCCATTCGAGCGAATAATGGTTCTCGAATATTCCCGGCCTAAGCCTTCCCTTCAGCATAAGTGGCTTCCAGCGGTCGGCGAGGGTCTGTGCCCCGTCGACATATAGAATATCATACCCTCCCGCTCCGTCTGATACGAGCGCGAGGGTATATCTTCCGCCCGGACGGGCATACGATGGGTCGTTCGCACGGTCGAGGTAAGTCCAATATCCCTCAATAGGGTCTGATGTCGATGCAAGACACGATTCAAGTGCCTCTCGCGTCCACTCGGTCATGGTCACGGTCTCGGGTGCAGCCTCGGCCTCGGCAACAAGCAACGACACACGTCCCGTGCCTTTGCCGTCGGCCCGGACGCATGTGGGGATAAAGCCATCGTCCAACGTGGCCTCGCATAGCGCACCGCGACTTGCCGAACCGCCATAAACCTTGACTACCGACCCTGAAATACCGATTCCGAGGGTATTGTATGCCCCTGAATGTGTGGCGAATCCGTCGACATCCTTCTCGACAAGCACAGAATCGCCCATGGTGACGGTGAGCCGGGTGAAACGGCGGTCAAGCATGTCGCCATAATCGGTATTGCCCCAGCGCAGGGTTGCCCTGAGCGTGTCAGTGCCTATGACCGGGACAAGCTCAAGCCACCATGAGCCGTGAGAGAAGCCGCGCCGCTCGGCAAGGTCGTCGAGCGCGACGCGCGCCTCCGCCCTGAAATTCCCGGCCTCACCAGCCGGGACAGGTGGCATCACAGAGGCCGGTAGTCCTCCCGGCGAGTCGAGATATACGCGCTGCGGCACCATTCCCGATGCGGGCACGGTGCAGGTAGTAAGGATTGTTGTGAGGAAGAGAGCTTTCAGCATGTCGTCAGCGTTTGTCGGCGTGTCCCTCGTAATAGTTTATGAAGGCGCGGTTCACGAGACGTGTTCCTCCCGGGGTGGGATAATCGCCCGAGAAATACCAGTCGCCCGGGCAGCCGGGGATTGCCTCGTGCAGTCCCGAGAGTGTCTGATATACCAGCTCGACCTCTGCGTTTATCGAACCGTCGGCTGTGAGCATACGCGAGATCTTATCCGAGATTTCCTCCTGTGTGAACGGAGCATAGACCGCCTTGACACAGTTGGTTATCTCGAAGTCCAGCATTCCCTCCTGCTCGCGGCAGCGGCGATATGTCTCGTCGAGCACATTCTCCATGCCGCGCTCGCGCAGCAGCTCGACAGCGGCACGGAACGCGATGAACTCGCCCATACGCGACATGTCGATGCCATAGTAGTCTGGATAGCGTACCTGGGGCGACGAGCTCACCACGACAATCTTGCGCGGATGCAGACGGTCGAGCATACGCAGGATAGACTGCTTGAGCGTAGTGCCGCGCACAATGCTGTCGTCGATGACCACGAGATTGTCGACATCGTTCTCGATGATGCCGTAGGTCACGTCATAGACATGTGCCGCGAGGTCATTGCGCGATTCACCCTCGGCTATGAACGTGCGCAGCTTGATATCCTTGATGGCCACCTTCTCGACACGCAATTTCTCAGCCATTATCCCCGCCAGTTTCTCTGCAGTCAGGGTACCCTCGGCCTGAGCCTTGAGGATGGAGGCCGACTTCTCGCGGTCGAGCTCTGACTCGAGTCCCTCGACCATGCCGATGAAAGCCACCTCGGCCGTGTTGGGTATGAACGAGAACACACTGTGGCGCAGGTCGCTGCCGATGCTTTTCATTATGGCCGGGACCACGTTACGTCCCAGCGCCTTGCGCTCCTGATAGATGTCGGCGTCGCTGCCACGCGAGAAATAGATGCGCTCGAACGAGCACCGCTCGTTGCGCGCCTCACCGAGCACATCGGTCACACTGACCTGTCCGGCCTTGGTGACGATGAGCGCGCTTCCGGGCGCAAGCTCGTTGACGGCACGCCGCGGCACATCCATGACGGTCTGTATCACAGGCCGCTCGGAGGCGAGCACCACAACCTCGTCGTCCATATAGTAGAATGCGGGGCGTATGCCGTGACGGTCGCGCAGGGCGAACATGTCGCCAGACCCCGTGGCACCGCAGATGACATATCCGCCGTCCCATGCCGGGGCCGTCGCACGGAGCACACGCGTGATGTCGAGATTGTCCTCGATGGTAACCGAGAGCTGCGGGTCGGTCTGAGAGTCGCGATACTGGCGGTAGATGCGGTGATTCTCCTTGTCAAGAGCCTCGCCAAGCTGCTCGAGCAGTATCACGGTATCCGAATATATGCGGGGATGCTGTCCGTGGTCAACGACCTTGCGGAATATCTCGTCTACATTTGTCATGTTGAAGTTGCCGCACATCAGCAGGTTGCGCGAGCGCCAGTTGTTGCGGCGCAGGAAAGGATGACAATACGAGATGCCGCTCTTGCCGGTGGTCGAGTAACGCAGGTGACCCATGTAGATCTCGCCGATGAACGGGGCGTATGTCTCGACCTCCTGGGGGGTGGCATCCGACAGGCCGAACTCCTCGACCTTGCGGTTGACGGTTCCGAAAATCTCCTGTATGGCGTCCTTGCCCAACGCCCTCTCGCGGAACACATATTCGTTACCGGGCGTGCCGTGGAGTTTCACAACTCCGATTCCGGCGCCTTCCTGGCCGCGGTTATGCTGCTTTTCCATGAACAGATAAAGTTTCCCGAGGCCATAGCCCCATGTCCCGTATTTCCTCTTATAGTATTCGAGAGGTTTGAGGAGGCGTATCATAGCGACGCCACACTCGTGCTTGAGAATCTCCATTGTCTTAGAGCAATATTTTGAAAGTGCAAAATTAGTAATAATCGCGCAATTTTTACAAAGAGATACGAAATTAAATATATTTTAACTTTAAATCGGTTTAAACCTTTGGATATAGCCGTGGTCAATAGTAACGTGACCGTTATTCAGAACCAAACCCATTGAAAGAATACCCACGTCTATGACACGTCTCTTGCGCCTCGCGCTCACAACCATCTTCATCGCATTGGCCATCCCCTTCGCAGGGGCCATCACTATCAGCGGCATTGTCAAGGACGCCGCGAACGACGACCCGCTTCTCGAGGCATCCGTACGCCTTCTGGCAGCCAAAGACAGCGCCTTTGTCAAAGGTGTCACCACCAACCTTGACGGAAAATTCACCCTTCAGAACGTGAAGGCCGGGAAATATGTAATGGTAATATCGTATATCGGATATGCCGACACCAAGAAAGATATAACGGCCGGCTCAGCAAACATGAGGCTCGGAGTGATAGAAATGAAGGAATCCTCCGAACTGCTCGGCGAGGTGAGCGTGGTCGCAGTCAAGACCCCCATCACCGTCAAGGAAGATACAGTAGAATATAACGCCGACTCATATCATACGCAGCCTAACGCCGTTGTCGAGGACCTGCTCAAGCGTCTGCCTGGCGTAGAGGTGGGCACCGACGGCGCCATCACTGCCAACGGACGCTCGGTATCCAAGATACTCATCGACGGCAAGGAGTTCTTCAGCGATGACCCTAAGGTCGCATCCAAGAACCTGCCCGCCAATATGATAGACAAGCTCCAGGTTGTAGACCGCAAGAGCGACATGGCCCGTCTGACAGGAGTGGACGATGGCGAGGACGAGACAGTCATAAACCTCACCTTCAAGAGAGGCATGAACCAGGGATGGTTCGGCACCGCAGAGGCCGGATACGGCACTGACGACCGATATATGGGCTCATTCAACGTCAACCGCTTCTGGGAAGGGAACCAGGTGACTCTCCTCGGCAATTTCAACAACACCAACCAGATCGGCTTCACTGACTCTAACGGCAACCGTTTCCGCCGTTTCGGTGGCAACAACGGCATCACCACATCCAAGGCACTCGGCCTCAATTTCAATGTCGGCAAGGAAGATATAATCCGTGTCGGTGGCGACGTGATGTGGAGCAATACCGACGCCCGCACCATCCAGCGTCAGGCGCGCGAATATCTGTTCGGCGACTACTCCACATGGTCGGACATCAACAAGGCCACCCGTGACCGCGGCAACAACCTCCGCGCCGATTTCCGTATCCTCTGGAAACCCGACTCGTTCAACACCCTCGAGGTGAGGCCCAATTTCTCGTACAACCACAACAAGTCGCTTGACTCTGAGCTGACAGACTATTTCAACCGCTCGCATGCACAGGTGAGCCGCAACGTCACCGGTGGCGACTCAAAGGGTGACTCATACGAGGCCGGAGCCCGTGTCATCTATTCGCACAATTTCAAGAGCCGTCGCGGCCGCTCGTTCTCGGTATCGAGCAACTACCGTTTCTCGAATGTCATAGAGAAAGAGACCTCGTTCTCTGACTTCATCCGCATGATAGAAGATGACCCTGACAATACCGGCGACGCTGCCGACGACCTCGACCAGTATACCGACAACCATACATGGAGCAACCAGGTGATGGGACAGTTCACATGGACCGAGCCTCTCGGCGATGTCAAGAACGGCAACTACCTCACCTTCAGCTATCGTGCCAACTATCGCTGGAACAATGCCGACAAGCTCGTCTACAACATTCCCGACGACTATACCCTCGACATCTTCCCCCCGATAGGCGAGGAGCCCGACCCGGACTACTCCAACCGCTACCGCAACAACTATTTCAACCAGCAGATACGCCTCGGCTACCGCAAGGTGACACAGAAGGCCAACCTTGAGGCAGGCTTCGCCCTGGTGCCCCAGATGTCAAAGTCGATATTCCTCGACAACTCCGACAAGAACATCGACCGCTGGGTGTGGAACTACTCTCCATTCCTGCGCTTCCGCTACAAGTTCAGCAAGCAGCGCTCTCTCCAGCTCAACTATCGCGGCAACTCGTCGCAGCCCTCCATGAGCCAGCTGCAGCCTGTTCTCGACATCTCGAACCCCACGAACAAGGTGCAGGGTAACCCGAACCTCGACCCCTCGTTCAACCATAACATGATGATACGTTTCCAGGACTTCAACTCCGAATCGCAGCGCAGCATCATGCTCATGGGCGACTTCCAGGTGACCCAGAACGCCATCATCTCAAAGACCACATACGACAGTTACGGTTCGCGACTCACCGAGTACCTCAACGTCAACGGTGTCTGGAACGGACGTGTGATGAACATGTTCTCCATGCCATTCAGGAACAAGAAATGGTCTTTCTCAAACCACATATTCGTCAACGCCAACCGCAAGGTAGGTTTCAACAACTCGATACGCAACGCCTCGCTCACATTCATGGTCAGCGAGAACCCCGGCATCACTTTCCGCCCCGACAACTGGGAACTTGAGGTGCGTCCGCGATACTCGCTGCAGACCACCCACAACACCGTCCAGACCCAGGGCAACCAGACAGTCCATACATACGGAGGCCGGTTCGACGGTACATATTACACCCCGTGGGGCCTCACCATACAGACCGACCTCAACTACTCGGCTACAGCAGGCTATGCCGCAGGATATAACACCAAGACATGGCTCTGGAACGCCACCATCTCGCAGCAGTTCCTCCGCAGCAGGGCTCTCACACTCGCCGTCAAGGTCTATGACATACTCGGCCAGCGCAGCAGCATACGCCGCAACGTCACCGCAAACTATATCGACGACACCGAATACAACACCCTCGGCCGATACGGCATGATCACCGTAAGCTACAGGTTCAACACCTTCGGCAAAGGCAACGAGCCGAAAGACGGCGGTTTCCGCCGCGGTGGATTCGGTGGCCCCGGCGGAGGCCGTCCCCCAAGATAAGCAACCAGTGATTAAGATACTTTATGATGTTTTACTATTAGATAAGTTAGGTTAATTGTTCAGATTGGCGCACCATCGACGCGATGTCGGGGGTGCGCCCAAATTTTTTTCGTATATTTGTATCCATGATTACGATTGAATCAAAGGAAACGCTGCACCGGGCGGTGACAGAGTGCGGAATATTGCCATTCTTCAGGTCGCCTGTGCCCGGACTGTCGGTCGAGGAAATGGCTGCTCCGGGCATCCTGTTCGGCGAGATACTCGAGGGTGGCGACTCATACGGCTGCTGGGACTGGAAAGGCCCTGTGATACAGGAGATGGACTCGGCCTACGGGAAATTCTTCAGGCGCAAGGCAGGATATGTCTCGCTCGACCTGTTTCCCGATTTTATCAACTACCGCCGCGAGGCCTATCCCGTCGCGCCAGGGTCGACGGAGGCTATGATACTCGACATCATCAATGCCCGCGAGGGGATGACGTCATCAGAACTGCGGCGCGAGATATTCGGGGCAGCCGGACGGAAAGAGGGAGGGCCTGGACGGCACTCGCTCGAAGCACCGTTGCAAAGGCTGCAGATGGGAGGCAGGGTGATAACAGCCGATTTCGAGTATAAACACACCTCGCAGGGGCAGCGCTACGGATGGGGTGTGGCACTCTACACCACTCCCGAGATATGGTTCGGCCGAGGTGCCCTCGCCACTCCCCTATCTCCGGCCAATTCGCTTGACAGGCTCAAGAAATGGGTCGCCGACATCTGTCCTGATGCGGCTCCAAAAATGATAGAGAGGCTCCTGATTTAACAAAAATGCAATATTTTGTTCAGATTTATGAAACAGACAGTGCGTAATTTTGTTCCGAAAATATAAGGACAACACAAATACACTATCTGTTTCACATTTATGGACATCCTGTTTCTGGGCATCGTCATCTTCCTTTTCCTGCTTGCGGTGTTCGACCTCTCGGTCGGCGTGAGCAACGATGCTGTCAATTTCCTTTCGTCGGCCATAGGCTCAAAGGCCGCATCGTTCAAACATGTCATCATTGTCGCCGCCATAGGCGTATTCATCGGTGCCGCCATGAGCAACGGCATGATGGATGTGGCACGCCACGGCATTTTCAGGCCCGAGAACCTGTCGTTCTATGACGTCATAGCCATCTTCATGGCTGTCATGGTCACCGACATAATCCTGCTTGACATCTTCAACTCGCTCGGCATGCCCACATCGACCACGGTGTCGATGGTATTCGAGTTGCTTGGCGCCACATTCGTGGTCGCGCTCTTCAAGATAGCCGACCCGTCGAGCACCCTGCAGATGGGCGAGCTGCTGAATACCGAGAAAGCCCTGTCGGTCATCCTCGGCATATTCCTGTCGGTGGCCATAGCGTTCGTATTCGGAACAGTGGTCCAGTTCATAGCACGCCTCATCTTCACATTCGAGTACAAGAGCCGCCTGAAATGGAAGGTGGGTCTCTTCGGTGGTGTCGCCTGCACGGCCATCATATATTTCATGCTACTCAAAGGGGTCAAGGACCTCAATTTCATGACTCCCGAATACAAGGCATGGATAGGCAGCCATACAACGCTCATACTCTCCGCATCGCTTGTATTCTTCACCATACTGATGCAGCTGCTTCACTGGTGCAAGGTGAATGTCTTCAAGGTGGTTGTGCTTCTGGGCACATTCTCGCTTGCCATGGCATTTGCGGGGAATGACCTTGTCAATTTCATCGGTGTCCCCCTCACGTCGCTCGATTCCTATCAGGAATATGTCAGTGCCGGAGGAGGCAATCCCAAAGGATTCATGATGACAAGCCTGAACGGCTCGGCAAACACACCGATATACTTTCTCGTAGGTGCCGGCATGATAATGGTTGTGTCTCTCGCTACCTCGAAGAAGGCACGTCAGGTGACACAGACAACCGTCGGACTGAGCGCGCAGTCGCAGGGAGACGAGATGTTCGGCTCGTCACGCATAGGCCGCTCGCTGGTACGCGCCACAATCAATATGTTCGGATGGATCAGCGACCATACCCCCGACAAGGTGAAGAGATGGGTTAACCAGCGTTTCGACACCACCCGCCAGCAGCCCGAGGAGGGCGCGGCCTTCGACCTGGTGCGCGGTTCGGTCAACCTGATGCTTGCAGGTGTCCTGATAGCATGGGGCACATCAATGAAACTGCCCCTCTCGACGACGTTCGTCACTTTCATGGTAGCCATGGGTACCTCGCTCGCAGACAGGGCATGGGGACGCGAGAGTGCGGTGTTCCGCATCACAGGCGTCATCTCCGTCATAGGCGGCTGGTTCATCACCGCCGGAGTAGCCTTTATCGGCGCCGGAATGGTGGTATGCCTGATGCACATGGGCGGAATCCCGGTGATGATTGCCGGAGGCCTGATAGCACTTGTATTGCTCGTAAGAAGCAACATAATGTTCCGCAAGAAAAAGGAGGCGGCCGAGAGTGACACCCTCTTCCAGACGATACTTGCGACAGAAGACAGCGCCGAGGTATGGCCCCTGCTCAGAATCTACATCAACGAGAAACAGAAGATGTTCCTGACGTTTGCCGCCACGACATACGCCAATGTGACCGGCGGATTTATAGCAGACAACACCAAGCTCCTCTCAAAGTCCAACAAAGCCATATCGACAGAGAAGGATGTGCTCAAGTCGCAACGTCGCAAGCTCACCCTGTGTCTGCGCCGCGTCAATCCGGAGACAGAGATAGAGAAGAGCACATGGTTCCATCTCTGCCTCAATATGCAGACATCAATGAACTACAGCCTCCAGCGCATCAACGAGGTATGCAAGGAACATGTGGAGAACAATTTCCGCAGGCTTCCCGAGAGGTTCCGCGAACCTCTCGACGAGATAAGCGCCCGCATCGTATCGGTCATCACCGACTCTGCGGCAGCAATCGAGGAGAGCCGTCCCGAGGTGATAGATACCCTCCGCGCGAGATGCGAGGAGATAAAGAACAGGCTCACGGCCATGTCGCGCGACGCATACGGGTATGTCAGCACAGGCGACCAGGCCAACCTGACGGTGATGTATGTCTATCTCAATCTCGTGCAGGAGAGCCAGGAGTTCGTCACCGCATTACGCAAGCTGCTGCGCGCGTCGGGCAAACTCAATCTCGCTCCCTCACAATACCGCAGCTTCACACATCCGGCCTGACACACTCCCCCATACCAGACCAAATATGAAGAAAGGCCCGCTGGCAGACCATTGCGCCAGCGGGCCTTTGTATTATGCAGACATAATGTCAGAACGGCAATATGTAGACACCGAATGTCTTGGCCGGGACGGTCACCGTAGCAGTGTTGCCTGTAGCCGGCAGGGACATCTCGACAGGCTTGACCACCTCAGGCTTGCCCACCTCATTGTCGGCATCAGGATTGTCGGAGTGCAGCAATATGCAGCGTCCGTCGCGCAGGGTTGCCTTCTTCTTCATGCCGTCAAACTTAAGATTGATCTCGCGGGGTGAGTCGGATACGTTGGCAATCTTGACGATATACTCGCTGCGGTCGCTGTCGATGACAGCCGAAGCATAGAGGCCCTGCTGCCCCTCGGCTCCGATGACAGGCTTGCCGTCCATGGCGAGCGGAAGCACACGGGTCCCCTTGTTCTGCGCATAGAGCTGCTGCACATAATAGCTTGCGGTGGGTACCGAATTGAGGTTGTCGAACCATATCATGTCGGGACGCCACTGCCATCCCTCGACGTGCGCGAAGAGAGGCGCATACGTGGCCATGTGGACAACATCGGCATTGCGCTCCAGGCCTGTCATGAAGGCAGCCTCGAGCAATGCGGCATTGAAATGATTGTATTTCTTCCCCTTGCCGTGGCAGGCATACTCTCCGGCAAACACCTTCGGGCCCTTGCGGTCATAGCTGTCATAACGGTCGGCGTTCTCGAGGAAGAATGTCTCGGGGGCATAGTAGTGCTCGTCGACAAGATCGGCCTTGAGGCGTTTCATCTCTGGCCACAGGTAATCGAACTTCTCGCCGGACGCGCTCGGCCCTGACGAGCCGACAATCTTTATGTCTGGATAGGCCTTGCGTATGGCATCGACGAAATGCGTGAGCCTCGCGGGATACTCAGGCCCCCACTGCTCGTTGCCGACACCAAGATACTTGAGACCGAACGGCTCGGGGTGGCCCATCTGTGCGCGTACCGAGCCCCATACGGTGGTCGTGTCTCCGTTGGCAAACTCGATGAGGTCGAGAGCGTCGTCAATGTAGGGCTGCAGCGAGTCGACGGGAACATGGGCTTTCTCGTTGCGGTTCTGATACTGACACGCCAGACCGACATTGAGCACCGGCAGAGGTTCGGCACCAATCTCCTCGGCAAGCTGGAAATATTCGAAGAATCCCAGACCGTAGCTCTGGTAATAGTCGGGATAGAAACGGTGACGGAAGGTATAGTGCCAGCGGTTCTCGTTGAGGGGACGGTTCTCGACAGGGCCGACAGTATTCTTCCACTGGTAGCGCGACCCGAGGTCGGTGCCCTCGACTATACAGCCACCGGGAAAGCGGAGCAGACCGGGATGGATGATCTGTGGGAAGATTGCAAACAGATTTTCACACTGGGTAAATCCAAGTCCGACGCTCAATGACAGAGCCGCAATGACAATGTTTCTCTGTGAGAATCCACATTTGCTGATCATCTGCAGTCCAAACGTAATCACATTCTGAACAGGCACCATACCGTCCAGCTTGTAAATGTTGGCAACAGACGCATTGCTGTGTTTTGAATTCTTTTGTTTTTTCATGACGTCTCCTTATTCATTTTTATCCCGTTCTTTATTGTAGCAAGTCATCAGCTGAATTCCCAGAGTATTACATTGTTACCTGCTATACTCCAAACTCCAAAGATGGTCTTGCCAGACTGGATTACCGTATGACCTGGGAAGATGCATTTTTAGCATATCTTAAAAAGCTGGAAGAGAAAAAGCCGGTGATCTTCTGCGGTGATTTAAACGTAGCCCACAAAGAGATCGACCTGAAAAATCCAAAGACTAACCGGAAGAATGCGGGCTTCACTGATGAAGAAAGAGGCAAGTTCACGGACCTTTTAAATGCCGGTTTTATTGATACCTGGCGCTACTTCTATCCGGATACAGAAGGAATTTACTCCTGGTGGTCCTACCGTTTTAAAGCAAGAGAGAAGAACGCAGGCTGGCGTATTGACTATTTCTGTGTCAGCGAAAGCTTAAAAGATGAGCTGGAGAGCGTAAAGATCCATACAGAAGTGTTTGGTTCCGACCACTGCCCAGTAGAATTAGTGATCAAAAAATAGAGACAAAAGATGAATTGCCCGAAAAGGAATGGATAAGAAGCTTGAAAATAACGATCCATAACCTGTAAGCT
>OLOX01000004.1_pt1 | contig 184305 bp, 130 predicted proteins | sample 1672091 | NCBI WGS metagenome assembly OLOX01 (sample SAMEA3136644, study PRJEB25190) | human gut metagenome | reverse complement strand
CCGTTTTCCTTCGGGTCCTGAAGGTTGTTCCTACACCACTTTTTGGGACGCAATAGAGATGTTCGTTTGTGGCACATTTTACGCATGTATCTGGCTGAGATGTTCGTTTGTGGCGCCTTGCATGTGCCACAAACGTGTATTTCTGCCGCAAATGGCCCAAATTCGTGGGTTCTGGCTCGAGCCGCGTGCCCCAAACGTAAGTTCTCGTCAGCCTTCTTGCCCGTATGTACCCCAAACGAAAGTTCTCGTCAGCTGTGCTCTGCGCAGGCGCCACAAACGAACGTTTTCGGCATAGCGACTTACTCGTTGGCATAAGAAGGCCGCGTGAGTGAAGGTGAGATTTCTCGACTTCGCGGCCTATCGGCCGCTCCGCTCGAAATGACAATGTGGAGGCACAGCCGCTCCGGTCGAAATGACAATGGGGAGACAACCGCTTCGCTCGAATGACAATGGGGGTCGGTGAGATTTCTCCACTTCGGCGCTTCGCGCCTCCGGTCGAAATGACGATGGAGAGAGGACGCTCGAAATGACGAGTTACGGACGGACGATCTTGCCACGCACCGCTTCGACGCGAACGCGCTCGCCAGATTGCGGCGCATGGATCATTTGGCCATCGCCAATGTAGAGGCCGCAGTGACCAGGGCTGCACGCCACGACATCGCCAGGGCGCGGGTCACTTACCGCCGACATGCCCCAAAAGGAGTACGAGGTGTAGGCGTGACCATACCTGCCGGTAAGCGCATAGCTCACCAGACCGGAGCAATCAAAGCCGCTGGGGCTTGAGCCGCCGGACCTATACGGCACGCCCAACATGGACTCGGCGCGGCGAACGGATTCGGGCTTCGCGGCCTCGATAGCCGCTGCCTCAGCGGCGGCGATTTCGGCGGCGGTCTCGTCAATCTGCTCACGGCAGGTCGTGATCAGCTCGAGCTGAACAGGCTCATCGGCATAGGCTTGCTCGGGACCATCGGAGAAAGACGGCTGTTGCAGGGGAAGGGCAAACGCTGCAGGACAGATAGCGAGTACGAGTAGAGAAGACAGCGCAATGCCAAGGACCGACTTACGGTTATGTAAATGCATGAGAAAAAAGATTCCTAGCGCCCGCAATACATATGGTGCTCAATTTGTAGACAGTAATTGCAGCAGGCAAGGAGGCATACTACCCCAAAATCCGGAGCCTCCATAAACTGCGCACATTTCGTGCATATAGACCCATGTGAGCGGCATCGTCCTCGCTAGAGAGGCTAGAATCGCAGTGCTGCGGTCCATCCTCCTCGGCAGCTCTCGACGACGCCCCAACGCGTGCCCATGGCTTCGATGCAGCTAATGCCACCCGTGGAAATCCCCACGTGACCAGGCTTGTAGAGCACGTCGCCGGGCCGTGCCTCGCTTGGACTGAAGCGTGCCGAAGCAACCGCGTAGAGCGATTCGGTGTAGGACGGAAGCGACATGCCGATTTGGCGATAACACCACGCGACAAAGCCCGAGCAATCGAAGGCGTCGGGGCCTTTCGCGCCCCATACGTACGGATATCCCAGCTTCGAGTACGCGTAATCGAGCACGCTGCCGTTCGTGGGTAAGTCTGGTGCAGACCCCGAGCCGGAGGACACCTCCGTGATGGAGCTGGATGCGCCCGAGTTGCTCGAGGAGCCCCCTCCCCCACCACCGCCTGAGTCATCTGAACCGCTCGGCTCGGAAGGCGCAGCAGGCGTCGCGGGAACCACCTGCACCGCACTCGGTACGAACTCCTGCGGCGCACGGGCACTCGCCTGCGCCTCAGCCGCCTCTTGCTCGGCAAGTATCTGACGATATTCCGCGCTCAGGTTGTTGTAGATCCTGTCATATTCGCTCTGCTTGGCAAGCACCTGGCTCATGTACGCCTCGGCAGAGGAAAGTTGTTCGGCGGCACGTTGCTGCTGCGCGACAAGCTCGCCCTGCGCAGACTCGAGTGTCGCCTTCGTGACCTTGGTGCTGGCCACGAGATCAGCGTCCTCGGCATTGAGGGCGTTGAGGGTGTCCCACACGGTCGCAAAATCCTCGAAGGTGGTCACGCCCAAAAGCACGTCGAGATACGAGGTTGACCCCGAGCGGTACATGGCCGTGGCGCGCACGTCGAGACGATTCTGAAGCGAGCCGATGCGCTCCGACATCTCAGCGATGGTGGCCTGCGCCTCCTCGACCCGCGCCGTCGCATCGTCATAGGCATCCATGGCCTGATGGTAACGGTCACCAGCAGCGGAGACATCCTCCGCCATGGCCTCGAGCTGGGCCTTGACGGTATGGACTTCCGCTTGCTTCTGCGCAGCGGACGTGCCGAGTGCTTGCGTGGGATTAACGGTGCATAACGCGCCCAGAGCGATGAACGAGCCGATGAATGCCCTGCGATTGAGAATAGTAGACATAGCGCGTCCCCCAATGCAACGTTAGAAGTACATATTGGGTTCTCTGCGCAGGCTATGGTACCACCGTCGCAAGCACGCGCCAGCAGGGACGAGTCAATGTCACAGACTCATCACAAAAGATCGCGAAATTTGGAGGAACGGTGAACGAACGACGCTACGGGCGTACGATCTTGCCACGCACGCTGGAAATGCGCACGGTGGCTCCCGTATGCGGCGCCTCGATCATCTGGCCGTTGCCAATGTAGAGGCCACAGTGGCCCGCATGGCATGCAACGACATCGCCCGGTTGCGGATCGCTCACCTCGGGCATGGCCCAGAAATCCTGCGAAACGTAGGCGTGGCCAAAGCTACCCGTCAAGGCCCAGCTCACGAGACCGGAGCAATCGAAGGCGCTTGAGCTGCTCGCACCGTAGACATACGGAAGGCCAATGGCCGAGTAGGCGCGCTCGACCGCACTGGAACCGCCGAGGTTGGCGCTCGGACGAGAGGAGCTACTACCCTTGCTCGAGCTTCCACCGCTGCTGCTCGAGCCGCTGGAAACCGAGGGGAAGTATGCAGCGCTTGCGGCGGCCGCAGCCTGCTCCTGAGCAGCCTGCTCCTGAGCAAGGAGCTCCTGGTACTCGGAGCTCAAGCCGTTGTAAATCGACTGATACTGAGCGGTCTTGGACTCGATTTCGCTCTTGTAGGATTCTGCGATCTCGAGCTGACGCTGAGCCTCGGCCTGCTTGGCGTCGAGGTCTGCCTTGGCAGCATCGAGCTCGGCCTTGGCCTGCTTGCTGCTCACGACAAGGTCGGCATCTTCCGCATTGAGCGTGTTGAGCGTGTCCCACACGGTTGCGAAGTCGTCGAAGGAGCCCACGCCCATGAGCACGTCGAGATAGGTCATGGAACCAGAGCGATACATCGACGTGGCGCGCGTCTCAATGCGCGTCTGCAGCGTGTTGATCTTTGCCTGGGCATCGTTGATGCGCTGCTGGCAATCCTCTGCCTCGGCAACAGCCTGGTCGTGATTGCGGTTGGCAAGGTTGTAATCATCGACTGCGAGGGAAAGCTCCTCATTGAGCGCATTGAGCTGCGCGGAGACGCTCTGAACCTCGGCCTGCTTCTGCGCGGCCGTCACAGCACCGGCACTCACGGGGAAAAGCGTCAGGGCAAGTGCCGCAGACAGCACGAAAGCCAGGGCCGCCTTACGCTTCATGGAAATATGCATAATTAAAAATCCTAACTGCCCGCTTGTATTCGCGTTTCAAAGTGGGCGGTTTGCTTCACTCGTTGGACGTCTATGGTAACACCCGCGCGTGCTCCTGTCTAAAAACGCCGATGCACACCACAATATCTTGATATGACGAGGGCTTGAAGCACTACGGGGTTGTTGGTGAGATTTCTCGACTGCGCTGCCTTCGGCGGCTCCGCTCGAAATGACAATGGGCGATGCCCCGCGCCTTCACTCGAAATGGCGGGACTACGAGAACGAAGCGCAGAAGGCGTCGAGCAGAAGGACGGCGAGATGCTGCTCCCAGCGCTCGCCCGTCACGGTACCCGTTGCATCCGAATAGCCGTGATCAGGCACCTCGATGATGACACGGCGCGGCGTCGCCTTCGCCGAAGACAAGGCAATGCTGATGCGGCGGGGGAACATGAAATCGTCGGAGAACTCGATGAGCGGAATACCATCTTGGCCGTCAACTTCGACGGAAGTCACGCCCACCATGAGCATGTTGGAGGGCGGAAACGCCTCGAGCGTATCGGCGCTCATGACGTGCGCGCCCTCGAAGGTCGCACGGGCGAGGTTGGCGATACGCGAGGCAACGCCGCGGCCGGTTTCGTCCAGCCCGTAGAAACACGCCTCCATCTTCTCGAGCGCCTCGGCCGCACGCGCAAAGCCCATCTGCGCGCCCTCGGCACTCGTCGGCTCCTTGCCTTCCCAGGCGTGGCGCAGGCGCTCGATCGCATCGAAGGTGGTGTTACCCGCGATGCCGTCGTCCGTGATTCCGACGCTGAGCTGGAAATCGCGCAGGGCGCGTTCGGTATGCGCGCCAAAGATGCCGTCGGACTTGCCAACGACGAAGCCAAGCACCTCGAGGATCGTTTGCAGCGAGCGCACATCGGCCCCGTGAAAATGGGGCATGCGCAGATAGAGCATGCGATCGCCGAGCGCGAAGCTCGCATCCACCAGGGCCGCCCACGCCTGCTGATCGACGAAATCGCCCGGCGGCAGCCCCTCGGACTGCCTGAACATCTTGACCGCATCGCAGGTGCGCTGGAGATACGCTCCATCGACGGCGAGCTCGTAGCCCATGACGCGCAAACGTCGCTGCACGTCTTCCACGGCGGCACCGTGATCGTTGCGGCCAATCGTCCTCATGAGCGCCTCAGTTCAACCGGCTTACGAAAAAGTCGCCCATCGAAACAAGCAGCTTGCGTACGGGACTGGCGGGCAGAACGTCCTTGAGCTCGTCCTGATGATCATGCGCGAGCTTGATGGCGTGCTCTCGTGCAAAGTCAATCGAGCCTGCCTCCTGCATGATCTGCACGGCATGCTCGAGACGAGCGGGATCCGTCTCCTTCGAGGAGAGGATGTCGATGAGTTCGTCATGCACGGCGCCATCCGTATGCTCGAGCGCATGCACGACGACGAGCGTACGCTTGCCCTCGGTGATGTCGCCACGGAAGTCCTTGCGCGTGGCCTCCTCGGTGCCGACGAGGTTGAGCAGGTCGTCCTGAATCTGGAATGCCAGGCCCGTCGACATGCCGTAGGCGCGCAGGGTCTCGATCTGCAGCTCGCTGCCGCCACCGATGATGGCGCCGACGGCAAGCGGCACGCCGCCCGAGTAGAACGCGGTCTTATGGGCGGCCATGGTCAGATAGTCCTCGACCGTGATGTCGAAACGCTCGTCACGCGCCCAGCCAATATCGAGCGCCTGGCCCTCGATCGTGCGCGTCGTCATATCGACGAGCTCTTTGAGCACGCGTAACTTGACGGCATCGGAGAGCGAATCATCGACGAGCACCGTACCCGTAACAAGCGAAAGTGCAAGATCGCCCGCGTTGATGGCGAGACCCTCGCCAATCTGGTGATGCAGGCATGGCTTGCCGCGTCTGAGCTGGGACTCGTCGGCGATATCGTCGTGAATGAGCGCAGCGGTATGGAAATGCTCGATGGCCGCACCGGCGGCACGCGCCATGTCATCGTCACCACCGACTGCCTTGCATGCGAGCATGCAGATGAGCGGGCGATGCCGCTTGCCCGCATTGTTCGAGAACTCGGAAAGCGGCCCGTAGAGGTAGCGCCACATGTCGGGATGCGTGCCCTCGCCAAAGAACTCCGCCATGTAGCTATCGAAGGCCGCCGTCTTCTCGTTCAGGAATTTCTCGAAGATATGATTGACCATGGTGTTGCGCATGCCTCCGCCGTGACGAGAAGACACCTACCGCCGCTCCTCTTGGCTAGGCCTTGATGTTCTTGCGGTAGCGCATGAAGCTCTCGCTCTGCGCCTTCTTGACGTCGAGACCGTAGTTCTTGTCGTGTAGCTCTTCTTCCTCGACGCGACGATCGAACTTGCGCTTGCCATTGACGATGACGCGTTCGATCTCCGGATCGGCGCCCTCTTCGGTAGCGGGGGCAAAGACGATGTTGACGGGAACCCTGATGGCACCGTGAGCGGTGAGGTAGCCGTCCTCATCCTCGGTGACCATCCACTCGATATGACCGGGACGGTCAAGAACGAGCGGGTTGTCCTTCATGTGCTCCTCGAGATCGAGCGATGCAAGTGCCGCGACGCGGTATTCCGGTAGCCTGTGAGCCGTCGAAGAATTTCCAAACAGTGCCATAGTTCCCCCTTGTCCGTACTTACCCTCTCCTGAAGACCATTGTATATCTTTGTGCGGCGCAAATGAACGCGATTTGGTAGGGGCGCAGGGATTCGAACCCTGATGACCAAAGGCCGGTGGATTTTAAGTCCACTGCGTCTGCCAGTTCCGCCACGCCCCCACATGCGAGCACCTAATGCTATCACTGCATGGGCTTACTCGTGAACAAAGAATATCGTATCAAGAATGCTGTAGTACCAGGTTTGCGGAGCGGTGATGCTTTTCTCATCGAGATGGTCCGGCAGCCTCGAAGCGTTATCGACCGTACCCTGCTCGTTCGTGACCACGGCAGAGCTTTCCCCTTCCCTGACCCATCCCAGGTCAGAGCGAGCTTGGTTCTCGATACCCTCCTCGGTTTGCAGGGCGTCGTTCTCGGCTTGGACGGCCTCGTTACGCTCGGTCACGGCATCGAGCTGCGCCTGGAGACGCTGCTCGGTACGCATCGTCTTGTAATAGTCGCGCCCGACGGGATAGAGCACGACGAGAGCAAAGACGACGATGCAGGCGACGATGGCAAGCACGCGCCATGAGCGCTCGCGCTTGCGCACCCGGGGAGCATCTGCGCGCTGCGAAGGTTTACGCTTTTCGCTGCGCTTTGGCATCTATACCTTGAGGTAGCGGCGCATGGCGATGGCCGAGCCCAGCATGCCGATGAGCACGCCGGCAATGATGAGCACGATGTAAATCGCGGAGTATACGCCCGGATCGACCGTGAGCGGCAGGAAGCTCACCATGTTCTCGAGCGCGGGGAACACCGTCACGCGCACGAGCGAGAGCACGATGATGGCGAACACGGCGCCGACGAGCGCCTGCAGGGCGCCTTCCATCACAAACGGCCCGCGAATGAAGCCATTGGTCGCGCCGACGAGCCGCATGATCGAAATCTCGCGCCTGCGGGCAAGAATCGCGAGGCGAATCGTGTTGTTGAGGAAGACCAGCGAGATGAACACGAGCAGGACGACCGCGACGATACATGCGTAGCGGATGACGTTGGTGACGGCGAAGAGGCGCTCGACTGTGCCCTGACCATACTTGATGGAGTCGGACGGGTCGCTGGGATTATCGGCAATCGCCGTGAAGGTCTCGCTGCCGAGAATCGCGTTCACCGTGTCTTGGACCTTGTGCGTGTCGCGCAACGTGATGACGTAGGTACGCGGCAGCGGGTTGCCGTCGAGCTGATTCACGATATCGGGGTTGTTGGCGGTCTGACGCTGGAAGTCCTCGAGAACCTGGTCCTTGTTGCGGAATTCCACCGAGGCGATGTTACCAGCATCGTTCTCGAGCGTCTTGAGATAGCTGTCGAGACTCGATATCTGCTCGTCGGTCGCCTCATCGGAAATATAGAGACGCACGTTGACCTCATCCTCGAACGAGGTGGCGAGGTTGCCAATCATCATCGAGATGATGATGGTCACGCCGATCATGAGGAGTGACAGGAAAATGGTGACGATACCGCCAATCGTCGTGCCGAGATTGCGGCGCGAGCTGACGATGGATTCCTTGAGGAAGTAGATGATCTTAGACATCGTAACCGTACACTCCCTTCTTCTGATCGCGGACGAGGGTGCCGTTCTCGAGTGCGAGCACGCGCCGACGCATCTGATCGACCATCTCGCGGTCATGCGTGGCGACGAGAATGGTCGTGCCCGTGCGGTTGATGCGCTCGAGCAGGCGCATGATGCCCAACGAGGTCTGCGGATCGAGGTTACCAGTCGGCTCGTCGCAAATGAGGATCGGCGGGCGGTTGACGATTGAGCGGGCGATGGAAACACGCTGCTGCTCGCCACCGGAAAGCTGGTCGGGCAGCTTGTCCATCTTGTCCTCGAGGCCGACGAGACGCAGGACCTCGGGTACCTGCGTGCGAATGACGTGACGTGATTTGCCGATTACCTCGAGTGCGAAGGCAACGTTCTCGAATGCCGTCTTGTTGGGCAGGAGCTTGAAGTCCTGGAACACGCAGCCGACGCTACGACGCAGGTACGGGATGCGCCAGTTCTTGATGGTGCGCAAGTTCTCGCCAGCGACGACGAGCTCGCCATTCGTGGGCACAATCTCGCGGTTGAGCATGCGAATGAAAGTCGACTTGCCCGAACCGGAATGACCAACGAGGAAGAGGAACTCACCCGAGCGGATATCAAGCGTGATATTGGCGAGCGCAGGCCTGTTGGGCTGCGCGGGGTACACCTTCGTGACGTTGCGCATCGAGATGACAACGGGGCCGAGGTTTTGCTTCGCGTTCTCGTCGAGCGCAAGGTCGGCGTAGGAGCCAACGGCTTCGGTAGCCGCGGGCATGCTGGAGGTCGATAGCGGGTTTGCCTGACCCGTTTGCGCCGGGCGCTGACGACCCGTCGCACCTGCAACGTTACGACGGACGTCGACATTGCTCTCCGCGTCGATACGCGGAAGACGTGCGTCGATCTGTCTGGTTCTATATGCATCGTTTGCCGCGGCTTGCTCATCTGCCTGGGGCATACGAGCCGCTTGACCGCGGGATTTTGACGAACGGCCGCCCGCTGCATGGGCGCCGCGCGACGATTTGCCGAATAGTGCCACGTTTCAACTCCGATCTCATTCAGCTTAGTCGGTTACGTATTCTATCCCACTGCCGCGCAAGTCAAATGGAAATATCGCGAACATCACAAAGCGTTCACGTATGGGAGGGACGAGCCCCTGTCATCTCGACTGGAGGTGCCGCCAGGCACCGGAGTGGAGAGATCTCTCGTCGGGAGATTTCTCGACTTCGCTACGCTCCGCTCGAAATGACAGAGGGGGCTTCGTGTCGAGTCTCCTGCTACTTGCGCGCGATGGCGGCGCGGGCCTTGGTAGCGATGCCGACGGCATCCAGGCCGTACTCCGCGAGCAACTCGTCAGGCTCACCGCTCGTGCCGAACATGTCACGCACGCCGACGCGCTCGAGGGGCACGGGATAGTTCTCGCCGATGATATCGGCAACCGCCGAACCCAGACCGCCAACCGTGGAATGCTCCTCGCAGGTCACGACGCAGCCGGTCTTCTCGATGCTTGACAGCAACGTGGGCTTGTCGAAGGGTTTGACGCTGAACACGTCGATGACCTCGGCCGATATACCATCTTTCGCGAGCTCGTCAGCGGCGAGGAGCGCCTGCGCGACCTCGATGCCACCCGCAACGAGCGTGACGTCCGTACCCTCACGCAGCACGTACGACTTGCCAAGCTCGAGCACGGTGCCCTCTTCGTATACGGTGGGGACCTTGGCGCGACCAAGGCGGATGTAGAAGGGACCAGGCGTGGTTGCCGCGATGCGGACGGCTTGCTTGGCAGCCCAGTAGTCAGCCGGAATGAGCACGTTCATGCCCGGCAGACCACGCATGAGGCTCACGTCCTCGAGCATTTGGTGACTGCCGCCGTCCGGACCCACGGAGATACCCGCATGCGTCGGGGCGACCTTGACGTTGAGGCCCGCGTAGCAAACGGTATTGCGGATTTGATCGTAGCAGCGGCCCGTACCGAAGGCAGCAAAGCTACCGGTAAAGACGGTCTTGCCAACAAGCGAGAGACCCGCGGCAACGCCAATCATGTTCTGCTCGGCAATGCCCACGTTGACGAAGCGATTCGGGTCAAAATCTTGAAGCTTCTTGGTGGTGGTGGAGCCGGATAGGTCGGCCTCGACGGCCATGATGTCATAACCTTCTTTGACGAGCTCGACGAGCGTTTCGCCATAGCCCTCACGGGTCGCGATAGTCTGTGCCATGGCTACTCCTTCCCCTCAAGCTCGGCAAGCGCATCACGGGCCTGCTCTTCGTTGGGAGCCTTGCCGTGCCAGCCTGCCTGGTTTTCCATGAACGAGACGCCCTTGCCCTTGACGGTATGGGCAACGATGCAGACGGGCGACCCTTCGAGAAGCGTCGCCGTCTTGAGTGCGGTGATGACGGCGCTAACGTCGTGGCCGTCGACTTCGATCGTCTGCCAGCCAAAGGACTGGAACTTCGAGCTGATGCCATCGAGACCGGCGACATCGCGTACGTCACCGTCAATTTGCAGGTTGTTGTTGTCGACAATGGCGACGAGGTTATCGAGCTCGTAATGCGCGGCGAACATGGCCGCTTCCCAGACCTGGCCCTCCTCGATTTCGCCGTCGCCGAGCAGGGTGAAGACACGGCGCTTGGGGCCACCCTCGTTCTGGCGGTCGATACGCATCCCAAGCGCGACGCCCGCGGCAATCGAAAGGCCCTGGCCGAGCGATCCGGTCGAGACCTCGACGCCGGGAAGTTTCTTGGAGTCGGGATGGCCTTGCAGACGGCTGTGCAGCTTGCGCAGCGTGAGCAGCTCGTCGTCGGGGACGAGGCCAAGCTCGGCAAGCGCGGCGTAGAGCACCGGCGCGGCATGGCCCTTCGAGAGGATGAAGTAATCGCGCTCGGGGTGCTGCGGGTCATCCTCGGAGTAGTTCATCACGCCGCCGAAGTAGAGCGACGCAACGATATCCGTGGCCGAAAGCGACCCACCAGGGTGACCGCTACCGGCCTCTTTAAGCATCTTGATGATGTTTTTGCGCATGTTGTTCGCACGCGCCTCGATCTCTTCCACAGACTCTTGGATCACGGATGCGCCCTCTCTTGATTGAGTGGTTTTTCAAGTCAGTTCATCATACTAGCTACGCGTTGAAAGTCGTCGAGAAATCTCCTCGAGCTTAGTGAGATTTCTCCATTACGCTGCCTGCGGCAGCTCCAGTCGATACGCCGCCTAGCTCGCTTCGCTGACGCGCCATTGGTGATAGCCTACGACGAACTCGTCGATGTCGCCGTCGAAGACCGCGTCCACGTTGCCCGTCTCGACACCGCTGCGCAAATCCTTGACCATCTGGTAAGGGTAGAGCACGTAATTGCGGATCTGATTGCCGAAGGAGATCTCGTGCTTGGGGCCGCGCAGCTCGTCGAGCGCGTTGGCGCGCTTCTCCTGCTCGAGCTCGTAGAGCTTGGAGCGCAAAATGCCCATGGCCGTGGCCTTGTTCTGGAGCTGGGAGCGCTCGTTTTGGCAGGTGACGACGATGCCCGTGGGCAAATGCGTGATGCGCACGGCGGAGTCGGTCGTGTTGACGCCCTGGCCACCATGGCCCGAGGAGTGGTAGACGTCGATGCGCAAGTCCCCTTCGTCGATTTCGACCTCAATGTCATCGGGCAAAACAGGCAAAACCTCGACACCACCGAAGGTGGTCTGACGACGCTTCTTGGCATCCGTCGGGCTAATGCGTACGAGACGGTGCACGCCCTGCTCGCTCTTGAGCATGCCGTAGGCGTTATGCCCGCTCACGGTGAAGGTCGCACGGTCGAGGCCGATAGCCTCGCCGGCAGGGGCGTCGTTGACGGTGACCTTCCAGTTCTTGCGCTCGGCGTAACGCGTGTACATGCGGAAGAGCATCTCGGTCCAGTCCTGGGCTTCGAGTCCGCCTTGGCCCGGATTGATCGTCACGATACAGTCACCGGAGTCGAGCTCGTCGTCGAACCACGAGGACAACTCGAGCGCGTCGGCATTGGACGTAAGCGTTCTGATGGACTCGATGACCTCGCCCTCAAGCTCGTCGTCACCCTCCATCGCAAGCTCGTTTGCCGTCTCGGCATCCTCGAGAAGCGAGACGGCGTTGTCGTATTCCGCAATCTCGTCACGCAGCGCCGCAGCCTTGCTCATGATTGACTGGGCGTGCTCCTGGTCATCCCAGAAACCCGCCTGTGCCGATTGACCTTCAAGGCCGGCGAGTTGCTCGCGCTTGTCGTCGATGTGCAGGTACGAGCCCATCTTCTCGATACGCTCGCGCAGTGCCGCGAGCTCCTGTGCGTGATTGTCTGCCATGCCCCGCTACCCTATTGATTGGCGCCGTGGCACTTCTTGTACTTCTTGCCGCTGCCGCAGGGACACGGATCATTGCGACCGACGTTTGCGTACGGATCGTCCTTGTCCTTCACGACCGTGCGCGGCGCAGGCTGTGCATTGCCCATGCTCGCCGATGCCGTGGTCTGCGATGCAGCCCCCGCAGGGCCAGCAACCCTACGCGTCGTGTCGGGGATGTTCTCATCGGGTGCCGAGTACGAGACGCTGTTGAGCGTCTCCTGGTCTTCGGCTTGCTCGGGTTGCTCGAGGTTGACGTTAATCTGCAGGCGCAGGATCGTGCGGATGAAATCCTCGTAGATGGCCGCAACAAGCGCACTAAACGCGGAGTATGCCTCCTCCTTGTATTCGACGAGGGGGTCGCGCTGGCCAACGGCGCGCAAGCCGATGCCGGCACGCAGGTAATCCATCTCGGAGAGATGCGACATCCAACGCGTATCGATGACGCGCAGCATAACCTGGTTTTGCACCTGATCGAAGACATCTTCCGGAATCTGACCCTTCTTGTCCTCGTAGATGCCGAGCACCTTCTCGGAGACGACGTCGATCATGCGCGTGGTGTCTTCCTGATGGTCAAGCTCGTCAAGATCGAATTCGATACCCGTGAGCTCCTTGAACCAGTTGTTGAGGCCCTCCATGTCCCAGTCCTCGTAGACATCGTGGCTGGGGCAGTACTCGTACACGGCATCTTCGACCGCGCCCACGATGAGCTCGGGCACGCGCTCGGCATAGCTCTTGCCGTCAAGAATGTCATTGCGCTCGGCGTAGATGGTCTTGCGCTGCTTGTCCATGACGTCGTCATATTCGAGGACGTGCTTACGGGAGGAGAAATGCATGGCCTCGACCTGGCGTTGAGCGCTTTCGATGCCCTTGGTGACCATCTTGGCCTGAATGGGCATGTCATCGTCAATCTCGGTGCGTTGCATGAGCCCGCTGATGCGATCCATGCGGTCGCCGCCGAACAGGCGCATAAGGTCATCCTCGAGCGAGAGGTAGAACTGCGAGGAGCCCGGGTCTCCCTGACGGCCGGAACGACCACGCAGCTGGTTGTCGATGCGGCGCGACTCGTGGCGCTCGGTGCCGATGACGGCAAGTCCGCCTGCATCGCGCACGATACGGGCCTCTTCGGCGCAAATCTCCTTGGCCTCGGCGAGCGTTGCCTCCCATTGCTCGTCCGTGATTTCGTCCTCCTCGACGCCACGCTGGGCGAGGATGTCACGCGCGAGATACTCGGGATTGCCGCCGAGCAAGATGTCCGTACCACGACCGGCCATGTTGGTGGCGATGGTGACGGCGCCGGCACGTCCGGCCTGTGCGACGATGTTGGCCTCTTGCTCGTGGAACTTCGCATTGAGGACCGAGTGCTTGATGCCGCGCTTGGAGAGCAGCGACGAGAGACGCTCGGAGCTCTCGATGGAGATGGTGCCGACCAGACAGGGCTGCTGATGCGCGTGGCGCTCCGCGACGTCGTCTGCAACGGCGTTGAACTTGGCATCGACCGTACGATAGACAAGATCGGGCAGCTCTTCGCGGATGACCGGCCTGTTGGAGGGAATCACCTCGACGGGAAGCTTGTAGATGTCACGGAACTCGGCGTCCTCGGTCTTGGCCGTACCGGTCATGCCCGAGAGCTTGTCGTACAGACGGAAGTAGTTCTGCAACGTGATGGTGGCCATGGTCTGGTTCTCGGCACGCACGAGCACGCCCTCTTTGGCCTCGATTGCCTGGTGCAGACCTTCGGAATAGCGACGGCCCTCCATGATGCGGCCCGTGAACTCGTCGACGATCTTGACCTCGCCGTTTTGGACGATGTAGTCCTTGTCGCGATGGAAAAGGAACTGCGCCTTGAGTGCCTGGTGCAAATGGTTGGAAAGCTGACCGGAGATATCCGAGTAGATATCCTCGATGCCAAGCAACGACTCGACATGTTGGAGACCCTCGTCCGTCGTGGAAATGGTACGCTTGGCCTCGTCCATCTCGAAGTCGACGTTCTTGACGAGGTGCTTGACCGCGTTTGCGAACTTTCGATAGGTGTCCGTTGACTGCGAGCCGGCTCCCGAAATGATGAGCGGCGTGCGCGCCTCGTCGATAAGGATGGAATCGACCTCGTCGACGATGGCGAAGGCGTGGCCGCGCTGCACACGCGAGTCGGGATTGACGACCATGTTGTCGCGCAGATAGTCGAAACCGAACTCGGCATTGGTGCCATACGTGACGTCTGCATCGTAGGCAGCCTTGCGAGCCTCGGTCTTGGTGCCGTTCTGGATGAGGCCGACTTCCATGCCCAGGAACTCGTAGACCTGCCCCATCCACTCGCTATCGCGCTTGGCCAGGTAATCATTGACGGTGACGATGTGCACGCCCTCACCTGGGATGGCGTTGAGGTAGCCGGCAAGCGTCGAGACGAGCGTCTTGCCTTCGCCGGTCTTCATCTCGGCGATCTGACCCTCGTTGAGGACCATGCCACCGATGAGCTGCACGTCGAAGTGGCGCAGGCCCAGCGTGCGCACCGATGCCTCGCGCACGACGGCGAATGCCTCGGGCAGCAAGTCCTCAAGCGACTCGCCATCTGCGTAGCGCTCGCGAAACTCGATGGTCTTCTCGCGCAGCTCCTCATCGCTGAGCTGGGAGATTTCGTCTTCGAGATAGTTGATTTCGCCGACTCTATTGCGAAATGCCTTGATTTCCTTGCCCTCGCCAGCCGAGAGCAGCTTAGAGAATATGTTTGCCATGATTCATGCCTTTATTTTTCTGAAACGATATTGGCGTCCGTACTACTTTAGCACAGGTCAGTAGCGCCCCTTCCTGACGAGTGGGGAACAAACGCATGCCCATAGAAGCCACACATCGCGCACGCGCTGTCTCCATCCTAAAAGGTCAGGGTGCCTTTTGGACAAGCGCTGCCTCCAGGCGCAAAAGCTCGGGATCGGTGGTCACGAGCGCATTGTAGAGCTCGCGCGTCTCGATGGATGGATCAAGACCAAGCGTTTCCTGCAGGTAATCACGACATGAGAGATAGGTCTTGATCGCCGGACAACGTTGGCCCGAGGCAATCTGCGCCTTCATGAGCGCACGGTACACGTCTTCGCGCGTCTGCTCTTCCTCCATCGCCTTGCGCGCGAACCACAGAGCGATGCGCGTATCGCGTACCCGCAAGGCACAGTCCGTCGCCGCGACCATGGCATCGACATAGAGCGCACGGTAACGATCGCGCTGGGCGTTGATAGCTCGCACGCTACGCTCGCTGGGCACGAGACCTCCCCGGTAGAGGGCTTCGATCTTTGCATAGGTGTCGAGCAAGTAGTTCGCGTCGTGATCCGAGACGAGCAGGTGCCGCGCGAGCTGCTCAAACTCCGCGACATCAGAATGCACGTAGCGCGGATCGATGCGGCAGAACTCGCCATTGCGTTCGAGGTAAGGCGCCTCCCCCACGATCGAGATGCAGTTACCCCAGACGGTGTAGAAGTTATCGAGCGCATGCGTGCGCGGCAGACCGGGCCATATCTGCTTGAGAAGGTCGTCACGCGGCACATCGCGGCCGTGGTTGAGGACGAGCAGGGAGAAGAGCGCGCGGGCCTTCTTGCGCCACTTGCCCTCGCTCAGATAGCGCTCGCCAATGGTCACCTCGAACCCGCCAAGCAAGCGCACGTACATCTCATCACCGGTCTTGTTGACAACGTTGGGTTTGGGGACGGACTTTCCGGCATTTTGCGCAGAGAGCCCCTGAAGCTTCCACGGTATCGATGCGGACTCCCGACCGCAGCAAGTGGCAAGCATCTCGAGCATGTGGGCAGCACCGTCGAGAACCTTGGCGTCGCGACGGTCCACGACGGGGCCAACCAGCCCAAAGTACCCCGACCGCCACATGTCGCAGACGAGCATCGCCTCGGTGAAGCTCGTCACGCCGCGCCTGCGCATTCTGAGCACCGCATCGCAACCGAGGTCCTGGACCAGATGTCGCAGATCGGGACTATCGACATGCGCGAGCACGTGCAAGGCGACACCGAACGCACGCGAGTTTCCGAGCATGTCGGCATGCTCGGTGAACAGCGCTCCGAGCTGTCGAGCACGCTGCCTGCCTGGTGCGCGGCGTCCCTTGCCATACCGCGGATCGCTCTCGGGATCATCGAGGCAAAACGCGCGAGCAAGCTCGGCATTCGTACAGGAGTCGAGCACGCTCGTGATAAAGGAGAGCTCGTCAGGCGCCTTGATCTTCGGCGAAAGCTCGTAATGCGTGGTGTCGATAATCGCATTCTCGTCGAATTGGGCAAGCGCGATGCGAGCCGCGACACTCGCGGCATCTGGTTTATCGGCCGATTTCTGCATGGCGAGAACATGTTGCGCGATATGGCATGCCTCGCGCGCATCTCCCGACAAGCCGGATACCCACGCGTGAATCACCTGCAGTATGGAGCTGTTTGCATACGTTGCCTCGGGGCAACGGTCAAGTAGCGTCGAGACAAGATGTATCTCGCCCGCATCGAGAAAGTCCCAGCCCCGCTCGACAAGCCACGCAGCGCAGCGTTCGTCGTTGCAGAAAGCATCGATGATGATGGATCCACGTCGCAAATCACCGCGTTTGAACAGTGCCCCGAGCACGCGCTCGGACAGCGAATGGGTGCCTTCGAGCACGACGGCTTCGAGCTTGTTGGCGAGAATCGCGTGTCTGAGATCGGCCAGCTCGAAATCCGCGACTTCGAACACGCCGGATACCGTATCGATGCCGAAAACGGGATAGTCACGCGCAAGCAGCGCGATGTCCTCGCTCCTGAGCGTGATCCCGACGCCTTCGAGATCACGCATGGTGCCCGTCTTGAACAGGAGCATGGCAAACATGCCGCGCACGAGATCGAGCGGGAGACGCTCGGAGAACAGCCCCTTGAGGCACTCCTGCTGGGACAGCATGTTTGCGCCCCAGATAACCGAAGCCGCACGTCCAAACAGCAGTTTACCAGCATCGATCCAACGCTTCTTGCCGAATGCGCGACTGCCGCCATCCTGCTCGGTCACCTGCCGCGGAGCGCACTCTTGCTCGGTTGCGAGCAGTTCGACCGCGTGTATGGAAAGGCAATCGGCTTGCAGAGCGCTCAGAACATCGCAAGAGGGCAGCGTCGTTGCGATGACCTCGATGCCCGCGTAGAGAGCCGCATCAACGTGCCGAGAGAGGGCATGGGCGCGTTCTTCGTGTAGCCAGGGTATGTTATCGAGAATGACGAGGCTTGCGCAGACATCGCCTTGCCTCACGATCATGTTCTCGTCTCTGTCGAGCGCGAGCAAAAAATCAGGGCCTGCGGCATCAATCCAGGTAACGGAGGTGTCAGGGAAGAGGCGCTGCGCATACTCGCGCGCAAGCTCCGTCTTCCCGAAGCCGTGCGGCGCCATGATGAGGCGCAACGCATTGCGGTCTTGCAGCATCGCCGAAATGAGGGCATCGCGTTTGACGTGCGTCCCCAGAAGCGTCGAGGCCTGCAATTCTGCCGGATAATCGAGCGAGAGATCCTCCCCTGCCTCTTCGGATGTCTCGAAATCAAACGTAAGCTCCTCGGCCATAGCGCATTCCCCCTCAGAACAGTGCTTCGCATACGAGGGTGATGGTGCGCGACAGCGCCGAATCGGGCACGCAGATGACCGCGATTGCACAGATAAGCAGCAGTATTCCGCAGCTTGACAGCAGGCATGACACGGCAAGCAACATGCGCGGCTGACGCGACGTACGCTCGCTTTGCCCCTCGGGAGCCTCTTCATGCGAAAACCGGGAGAGGCGTGCCATGACGGCTTGGGCGCTTTCGTGTGAAGGCGCAGGCGGAACCTCGATGCTCATCATTACTCCTCGCTATTGCTCTTGCGAGGAAGCAGGGTACCCGCCCTCGTTGTCACGTCTCTACAAAATCATCTCGACAAGATATGGCTTTTCTCAAACCATGATTTCGATCGGCCGTCCCTACTCCACGACAGCGCTGATTTCGATATGCAAGTTCAAAAGCCGGGCGCCCTTGACATCGATGAGCACGTCGCGGCTTATCTTCTTGAATGCGTCCTTCTCCGGCACATCACGTTCGATCAGCTCGCTGGACGCATCGTCGCCAAGGTCCAGCTGCAGGCCAGCGCGCTTCGCCGTCTGCCAGCGGCCCGATTCGGCAAGATGCAATACATCGGCGCGCGTGTTGTCGCGCTCGATGAGCCTGCTCAGCTCAATGCTGACGTCAACGCCGGTTTTCCCGTAAATGATGTTGTGGATTCCGCAATACAGAACAAGAAAGGCAAGGAACGGATCACCTGCCTGGCGGTGCGTGCAGACGACGATAAGCCTGAGCCGCTCCGGATGGGGTTCCTCCTGAAAGAATCTCTCGAGCCCGACGGCCATGTCATCGGCATCTATGAAGTGCGCTTCGTCGATGATCGCAAGCGTGCCACCTGCCACAATCGTGTTGTGGAGCACGTCTTCGAGTGCGCCTTCCTGGTGCGGGTTAAAGCGCAGGTCAACATCATCCCCAAGCACTGCCGTGAAGTATCCGCTCCGCTCGTGTGTCGTCAGAACGACCACGTCGTTCGATGTGCGCCTCTTCTCCATCTGCCCCATCCCCCTCATGATGACGCAAACCTGCCCGTTGTACGCCTCCTTGCCTTATAATCCGCTCTGCGCATAACCGTGTGATGCCACTATGAGACAGGAATGTAGATGACTGGTAGACCGCAACGAGAGAAACCCAAGGAGACGATCCGGGCCGCCGTAAGCGAGGACATCTACGCTTCTGTGTTACCACTGCTCAAGAACGATACGTTGACTTTCGCGAGCGTAAGCCAGCTTGTCGAGACCATTATCTTTCTATCCGAGCACATCTACGTGGCAGAACCCGATGATAGCTTCGTCATCGGTTTGGTGCGGCTGCGAGCGGACAGGGTTATCGACCAGATCAGGAACCCTCGGCTCATGGCCTCGCGCTACATACACGTCACCCTTGACGTAGACGCGGTGGGCTTTCTCGATTTGCTTGTGCGCAAGTACCCCATGCTCTTCAGGAATCGCAGCGAGGTCATAGAGCTTCTGCTCCTCAACATCGGCGAGGAGTGCGGCACGTCAAATGGCACGCGGTATTATGCCAGCAGATTGGCAGAGGTGCTCAGCCTGCATCCCGTACACAAGCGATAGAAGGTCGCGAGCTACTTCTCGTTCTCGAGACGCTTCTTGTGAGCGGCGACGATCTGCTCCGAGCGCATGCGCAGCGTGCCCGATGCGTTCTCGGAATCGAACTTCATGCGCTGGGCGAGCGCGGAGCTCGTGGCAAGCGAGATGTTGCCCTCGGCAAAGGCGACGAGCTGCATGAGCATGTCGGTGAACTCGGGGTTGCCGTGATAGCACTGGATGGCCTCGTCGATCTGCGTCCAGACCTCTTCGGAATTGTCGACCGATGCGCTGCCGTAGCCGCAGAAGAAGTGGAACGCGGCCTCGCGCACGAAGCCGTTCGTCTCGTCATACAGCGAGTCCTCCGCCGCGACGAGCACGTCCTCGTCATAGCGCTGGCCGGCCTTGCCCATCTGGTCGAGCGCATGCAGAACTTCCCAGCGCGTCTGTGCTTCGGGCTTGGTCAGGCCACTGGCGATGTCATCGGCATAGGGAAGCAGAACGCTTGCGTCCTTGTCGGCGATGAGCGCGACGGTCGAGGCGGCCTTCTGACGACGAATCCTGCTTGAACCGGCTATCTCCTGCGCGAGCGCATCGACAAGACTCTCGTCGGTAAGCGCCTGCTCGGCCAGCTCCTCGCGCTCCTCTGCCGTACCAATCTTCAGTTCCTCTGCCATACGAGCACGCCCTTTCGCTTCTCGTTGTTTGTCTGCCTAGTCGTTGTAGAACGTCTGCACCTGATCGATCTCTTCGACGACTTCTTCTTGCACTGCCTGCTCGCGCTCGTCCATGGAAATGTACGAACGCGTGCTGTTGATTGCCTTGTACGCGGGGCGAATGATGCGCTTGCCCTCGACGATTTCCTCGAAACGGTGCGCTGCCCAGCCAGCCATGCGGGCCGTGGCGAACAGCGGCGTGTACAGCTCCTCGGGAATGCCGAGCATCGTGTACACGAGGCCCGAGTACATGTCGATGTTGGCGCAAATCGCCTTGCGCGAACCACGCGCTTCCTCGAAGAGCTCGGGGGTGAGACGCTCGATGGTCTCGATGAGCTCGAATTCCTGCTGGTACTCCGTGCCAGCCGCGAGATCGCGCGCGTACTTCTTGCAGATGACCGCACGTGGATCGCTCAACGTATAGACGGCATGGCCCATGCCGTAGACGAGGCCGCTATTGTCGAATGCTTCCTTCTTGAGGACGCGCCGCAGGTAATCGGCAACCTGGCCCTCGTCGCTGATGTCACGCACCTGCTCCATGAGATCACGGCGTTGCTCGCTGACCTTGATGTTTGCACCGCCATGACGCGGTCCTTTGAGCGAGCAGATGCCACCGGCATATGCCGAGTACGCATCGGTGCCGCTCGAGGTGAGCACGCGCGTGGTGAAGGTCGAGTTATTGCCGCCGCCGTGCTCGGCATGCAGCATGAGCATGATGTCAAGCATGCGCGCTTCCTCGGCCGTGTACTGCATGTCGTGACGCAGCATGTAGAGGAAGGTCTCTGCAGTCGAAAGACCCGGCTTGGGCGGATTGATGTACATGGGGCTGCCGGGAACGGTGCGTTGGCGACTCGCCAGGTAGGACAGGGCAGCGATGCGCGGCAGACGGCTCAGGAGCTGAACGGCAACCTCGATCTCGTGGCGCTTGTTGATGGCATCGATCTCGTCTGCGCCATCGGCGGCGTAGAGCATGAGCACGCTGCGCGCCATCATGTTCATGACGTTCTCGGAGGGGTAGTTCATGATGAGGTTGTTGACGAAACCATCCGGCAAATTGCGATAGCCATCGATGGCGGCATTGAAGCGCTCGAGCTCGGCACGCTTGGGCAGATCGCCCGCTATCAGGAGATACGCGAGCTCCTCATAACCCGAGCGGCCCTCGGTGGCAGCGGCATCGACAAGGTCCTCGATGTCATAGCCGCGCAGGGTCAGACGTCCCTCATCGGGCACGCGCACGCCTTCGTCCGTGAGATAGCCATGCACGTTGGATATCGACGTGATGCCAGCCACGACGCCCGTGCCATCGGCATTGCGCAGACCGCGCTTGACGTTGAAGTGGCTATAGTAGCTTTGGTCATAACCGCTATAGGCGCCGAAGTGCTGAAAGACCTCGGATTCCTTTGAATCTGACACGTGTTGCTCTTTCGCTTAGCATGCGCATGCGTGCTGCGCAGGGATTTGCAATGTAAGCGGCTATTATACTCCAGCATGATGCAGTGCCCGGTAACGGGAACGTGACATGTGGGCGAATACGACAGGCGATTGCGGGCTTGCCCTCGCACCCGACCTGCACCTCGCGCGATGCCGCGTGCGGCGACGCAAAGCTAGTCCCTTTAGGGAAACTCGCGCGCATAAATCGCGCGCTCAGACAGTCCTCGCAGGATCGCATCACGCTCGTTGCACGTCTGCTCGAGATGCCCGCAATCGCCTGTCGTATTCGCCTGGTTTAAATTTGGAGAGTTCTCATTTCACAATTCGCGGCGGGATTCGATGGCGCGGCCAAGGGTGACCTCGTCGGCGTATTCGAGCTCTCCTCCCACGGGAAGGCCGCTTGCCAAGCGCGTCACGCGAATGCCCAGCGGCTTGATGATGCGGGCCAGGTAGCTCGCCGTAGTCTCGCCCTCGACATCGGGGTTCGTGGCGACGAGCACTTCCTCGACAGCCTCGGAGCCCAAGCGCGCCATAAGGTCGGCAATGTGCAAGTCCTCGGGCATCGAGCCTTCCATGGGATTGATGACGCCGCCGAGCACGTGATAAAGGCCCTGATAGATTCCCGTACGCTCGATGGCCTCGACGTCGCGCGGCTCGGCAACGACGCAGATGGTCGCAGCCTCGCGCTGCGGGTCCGAGCAAATCGCGCAGAGCTCGCCCTCGGCGAAGTTATGGCAACGCGGGCAAAGATGAATGGCCTTCTTGACGTCGACGATAGCCTCGGCAATGCCAAGCGCAACCTCATCATCGCTAGTCAAGAGCCAGTTGAGTATGCGCTGCGCGGACTTGGGGCCAATGCCCGGCATGCGCTCGATCTCCTCGAGCGCATGTTGAATGGAAGCTTCCTTCTTCATGTGCGGCTAGAAAAGCCCGGGGATGTTCATGCCACCCGTGACGGCGCCCATGCGCTCCTCGACCATCGCCTGGGCATCGGCGATACCCTCGTTGACGGCGGCGACGATCATGTCCTGCAGCATCTCGACGTCTTCCGGGTCGAGTGCCTCGGGGTCGATCTCGATGCTCTTGATGCGCAGATCGCCATACACGGTCGCAGTGACCATGCCACCGCCAGCCGTTGCCTCGACCGTCTCGCGTGCGGCCTCCTCCTGCACGGCCTGGATCTTGGCCTGCATCTTCTGAGCCTGCTTGAGCATCGCCTGCGGGTTCATTCCTTTAGCCATCGTGGCTCCTTATTCCTCGTCGTTTATCTCTTGTACTTTAACACCTGCTCCGAATGCGGAGAGGGCGTCGGCAAAATCGGCTGGCATCTCATCGACAGGAGTTGCCTGCTGCTCAGCCACCAAACTTTCGAAATACCCATCGTCTATCGGCGGGATATCATCGGCAATGCTCACGGGAGGCTCGCTCGTCAGCGGCGCCGGTTGGGCAGATAAGCCCGAGAACGACCCAATCTGGCAGCTGAAGTGCACCTCATGACCAAGCACCTCGGCAAAGGCCTTGTTGATGATGGCCTTGGCATCGGGGCCGTTCACGATGCGCATCTGGAAGTCAGAGCCCGTAGGGAAGAGTAGCTGGTACTGCCCATCCTCCGTGGATAGCGAAACGCCCGAAAGCAACGCGCCCGTGGCCGCGTCTTCGCGCTTGACCACGGAAAGCAAGGCGGCAAGTAGGCGTTCGGATGACATGTCGGCCGCAGGGGAGATTTCTCGACTGCGCTCGCTGTCGCTCGCTTCGCTCGAAATGACAGAGGGGGACGTGTCGGCCGGGATGGTGGAGGGTGCCGTCTCGTCCATGGCGACCGGGGATGGCTCCGACCCTTCCCATGGAGGGAAGTCATCGCTCACGGGACTGTCATTTCGACCGGAGTCGCCGTAAGGCGACGGAGTGGAGAAATCCCCCATGTCGCTGCCCGCGACAGGCGCTGACTGGGATTTCTCGACTGCGCTCGAAACGACAGGCGCTGCCGTCATCGAAGGCCTGAGCTCGAGAGCCTCGATGCGCTCGGCGAGGGCCTCGAGCGTAAGCTCGCTATCAGGACGCGTGAGGCGCGTCATCGCAATCTCAACGCTCAGACGCGCATCGGCGGAGTTGCGTAGCTCTGCGACGAGCGCACCGCAGATATCGAGCGCACGCGCGAGGCGGTCGACACCGCCGAACTCGACTGCCTGCTGGCGATAGCGCTCGAGCTGAGCAGCCGTGCAGGCAACAATACCGTTCTCGCCGCCGGTAATAGCCGTCACATAGAGGTTGCGCAGGTGCGAAGCAAGATCGCGCGCAAACTGCGCGAGGTCGACGCCGCGACCCACGAGATCGTTAATCCAGACGAAGCACGACGGTGTGTCGCGTCGCGCGATGTATCCCGCAATCTCGAAAAGCGCTGCAATGTCGATCTGGCCGAACATGCGCGTCGCTTCGTCGAGCGTGATCTTGCCCTCGGTATAGACACCGACTTGCTCAAGCGCCGTCGTGGCATCGCGCATGCCACCGGCAGATTTTGCAGCGATGAACTCAAGTGCTTCGGGCTCGTATTCAAACCCCTCACCCTTGCTAATACGCTCGAGATAACCCACGATCTCTTCGACGGAGAAGCGGCGGAAGTCGAAGCGCTGGCAACGGGACTGGATGGTCTCGGGGACCTTATGCGGATCGGTCGTGCACAGCACGAAGACGACGTGCTCGGGCGGCTCTTCGAGCGTCTTGAGCAGCGCGTTGAACGCCGCCGTCGAAAGCATGTGCACCTCGTCGATGATGTAGACCTTGAAGCGACCGCGCGTAGGAGCAAACCCCACACGCCCGATGATTTCCTCGCGCACGTTGTCGACACCCGTGCGACTTGCGGCATCGAGCTCGAAGACATCGGGATGCGTACCCTGCGCGATCTCGAGGCATTGCGGGCAGGCGCCATCAGGCTGACCGTTTTGGGCCGACTCGCACAAGAGCGCCTTGGCAAGCAGACGCGCCGACGTGGTCTTGCCCGTTCCGCGCGGTCCGCAGAACAGGTACGCATGGGCAACTGCGCCCTCCGAGATGGCGTTGATGAGCGTCTTCTCGACATGTTCCTGGCCGACGACATCGGCGAACACCTCGGGGCGATACTTGCGATACAGCGAAAGAGCCATGAATCCTGCCTTCGTTCAACGATAAGCTTGCGGAGATTCTAACCCCGCGACGCCTCAGTTTAGCATTCTGTCACCTTGCCGAAACGCGGGTGGGGTAGATAGACGCTCTTCACAAAATGGGTTAATACGCCAAAGCCTCCGCCTTGAGTATCGCGCGCTTGTTCGACTCCCATTCCAGCAACCTGAGAGCCTCGTCCCCTTCGCACCAGCGGCTCTCGATATGCTCCCCGCTGAGAATGATTTGCGCATTCGCGGGAACGGTTGCGCAAAACGCGTGCTCAGGAAGCTCTGTCACATCATCGCCCCACACGAGGGCACCCACGACATCGAGAGTCGGAATCATGCTTACAGATTCCAAATCCACCAGGGTGCTCAGTGCAACCCCTGTCTCCTCCAGCGTTTCCCGAGTGGCAGCGTCCTCCGGCCCCTCATCGTCCTCCCCACCGCCAGCGATACCTTGCCACACTCCCGAGTCGGCACGCCTCAAGAGTAGGTACTCGATCTCATCGTTGATAACTCTCCGCAGGAACACAAGAATCTGAAAGGGCGCGCGGCTCATCTCGAATCCCTCGATTCGTCTATGAATAAGCTTAACGTAGACAAGATGCTCCCAAATAGAGAAATGGCGAGGAAAAAGTCCCCGCCCAAGGTAGGACCAGGGCCTTGCGGCCAGCCCCAAAGTGGAATCATTGTACCTTGTCTCAGCTCGCCAATCCAGGCACGGGCATCGCCAAGTAATCACCATGGGTCACCGTAGGCATAGACGTTCGTGCAGAGTGAGACACATTGGACAGGTACATCTGTCTCATCGACACACTACGCAAGCTCGCGCATGCTCAGTTCGCGAAGCACCCGAGGACCATCTTCGCGCTCTTGCTTAATGTAGTAACGCTTAAGTAAATTTTTACTATTGCGTTACTACATATTTACTTGTACGATAGTGAATACTCAGACAGATATGATCCAGGAGGCAACATGAAACTGACAGTGGAAGTCGACGAGCGTCTCTTACACGACGCTCAAAGCATTTACGACACAATCGGCATCGACATAGATACAGCTATCAGGATGTTTCTAAAACGCACGGCTCTTGAGCGGCGTCTTCCCTTGAACACAGGTGTTCCTGCGGTCGGTGAACAAGATTCGAGCCCATCAACAGGCGTCGCCCCAAGGCGCACAAAGAATGCAATCACCCAGCCAATGGTGGAAGACATATGGAGGCGGTTCCTACGATATCTAGACGAAGGGGACAACATAAATGCCTTGGCAGCCGATGCTCATACGACAACGGGAATGAATCAAGGAAGCGCATTTATTTATCTCACGATTCTTGACAATCTCGTAAACGGAAAACACAACACGCGCAACATGAAGATGGCTGACCTTAAATACTACATGTGCCAAATCGAAAACGAACTTGATGAGCAGAGCTATAGAAACGCTATCCAATCCCTGCGCCTTTCGATTCCGTATTGGGACAAAGAGGAGTTCGGAATGTTCGCGAGCAAGGTACAAGCGTTCGTAGACGAACTGGAAAGATGAATAGAAAAAGAAATCTACAGGATGGAGGTGGCTCCAATGGCAGAATCCATATCAGTGAAACTGAATATCGAATCAGCCTTGCGGTCAGTCGGAAAATGGTACTACCTTAAAACCTTCGAGATAATATACGGATGGCGCAGCTCGAAAAGCGGTCTTGTAGAAAGACTTTGCGATGAATTTCCCGAAAAGAATTACAACGGCACTAACAGAAGCGTAAGCGAAGCACTGAGGATAAGGGATGCTGGCGCCTCGGGAAAAGCACTGGAAATACTGCTCGAATCGGAACGCTTCATGAATGAGCATCCCGAAGCTCACGATATTATCCTCGAAATTACCACTCGACATCCCGAAGTGAAAACCCGCCATGACTAGAGTGTCCGATAAAGTGATCGCCGGAGACAACAGAGGAAAGCCGGTCAATAAGAAGCACAAAAGCCTTGTCCAATCCTGCTTCTAATCATAACAAGCGGCCAGCTTAACAACACTAGGCCTTCAGAGGCAAAGCCTTTCTATTTGGGAACGACTCGTATCTCGCGGGTCGTTCCCGCATTTGAAAATGGATTATTTTCGCGCGTCAAGACTGATGAATGACTGAGGCTTTCGAGCTTTCTGTCTTCGAGGCATTACCGGAAACCAAAGGACATCTTATTCAGCGTCTTGAAAAACACCTTGTTCAGACGTCGTCTGCTCTCGAAGAATATTTCCTCAGAGCGACTCATCGAAACACCGCGCTCCTCCTTCAGCCGAAGAAGTTCGAGCGTGCAAATCAAATCAGCTGCCTGACTAAGCCTGTAGTCGGCGTGACTTATCTTTCGAACATCGACACGAGAAAGATAGGCGCTGAAAACTGTGTTGATCAAGTCAACTACTATCGCCTGTCCGTTGTCGTAATAAACGATTACCTTGTCGAAATTCTGAAAATATTCAAGGTTATCTCGCAGAAACGTCCCGAGTTCATTTGCAAGCCTGCCCTTGATGGCAAGCTGGCCGAAGTGCTCCTTCTTGTTCACGCAAAATGACCGATACGTGATACTGCAAAGGCGTATGAACGAGAACATCTTGAAAAAGATCTTCCTGCGCAGGCCAAGCGAGAAATCCTTGTAGCCTTCCTCTCTTCGTACCAGAGGGCCCGCGTGAACGATGGCGCCCGAGGACACACCAAGGTAAGACAGCTCGCTTTCAAGCCTCGTGACGTGCGAAGCAATCGAAAACGACTGGTCATGAAGAACAAGCGTGACTATATAGAAGTCTGAATTAGAGCCAACATCGCCAGATTCGTCTATGAATATACCGAGATCAGACAAGGGAGACTCCTCATATAAGAATGGCGGGGAATATCCCCGCCGCAGGTAGGACCAGGGTCTATATGACCAGTCCCGATGCTTGAGATTATACAGACCGCAAGCGGGTCCGACAAGTATCTACGCCTACCAAGCAGTCGCCACAAACTGCCCACAGAGAGCGGGGTTTTGCCCCCACCGCCGCGCTATTCCGCAGCTTCCTTCTTCTTCCCGGCGCTCATCTTGGCCTTGATGAGGCCGGCAACGGTGGGGATGAACGAGATGACCACGATGCCGATGATGACGAGCTCGAAATGGTCCTGGACGAAGGGCACGCCGCCGAAGAAGTAGCCCAGCAGCGTGAACAGGCACACCCAGGTGACACCGCCGAGTACGTTGAACAGCGTGAAACGCCCGAAGTGCATCTCGCCCATGCCTGCCAGAAACGGCGCAAAAGTGCGGATGATCGGGAAAAAACGCGTAAGGAATACGGCAATCGAACCATACTTGTCGAGCATGGCCTGCGTCTTTTCGATGCGCTCGGGCGTGAGCGCCTTGACGCGACCACTTGCCACGATAGCCTGACCCACCTTGCGGCCAATCCAGTAGTTGGAGGTGTTGCCCAGGATGGCGGCAATCGTCATGAGAATGATGAGCACGAAGATGTTGAGGCCGCCACCATCGGCCGCGAAAATGCCCGCGCAGAAGAGCAGCGAGTCGCCCGGCAGAAACGGCGTGACGACCAGGCCCGTCTCGACGAAGATGATGAGGAACAACGGCGTGTAGACCCACACGGGACCCAGTTCGATGATCCACTGCGCGATGAATCCACGCGGATCACGTAGTAGGTCGATGAAAAACTGTATTACTTCCATTGCTCCCTAACTCACACAACAAGTGCGCCGTATGGACTTGGGCGCCCACCAGAGGCCCCTTATGGCTGCTTCCTCCCGGACCTGACCAGGTTCGGGACATGATGCCGCCCAAGCCCATGCGACGCACTCGCAAGCGTTGGAACATTGTAGCGCTTGATGGCAATGGAGATGCGTAAAATACATGTAAAGTGGCTGCCTACTCGACAGCAGCGTCACCCTCGGCCACCGCGCCATTGGCCGATGGCTCGGCATCGCCATTGTTCGAAACCTTATCGAACACGGTGGTCTTCGTACCACCCGCGCCATCGCTCTCGTCGAGCGTGAGCTGCTGACCGTTGTTGCCGAAGCTATACTTTGCCTCGCCTGTCGCATCGCCCGACTTGTAGGTGATGGTCTTGGAACCAGGGTCGATCGTGTAGTCAAAGGTATTACCGACAAGCTTGAACTTATCCCCCGAGAAGACAACCGTGACCTCTGTGTCCTTGATCTTCCACTCGCCCACGAGCTCGTTGGCATCTGACGACCCGCATGCCGCAAACGCGAACAGGCAGGTACAGGACATGATCGCCGCGATAAAGCATGCGATAAGGCGTTTTTTAATCATGTCGTGCTCCTTTGCTTGGATCGTCACGTACGAATCGGACTAAGTGTACCCGTAGACTTAGTCTTCGTCCTCGTCATCGTCAAAGGACAGAAAATCGTCATCTGACTTTGACGCGGGCTTATGCCGCTCGGGGAAAAGCAACTTGGTTCGACGCTCGAGAATGATGGCAATCAGCAGAAAGAGGAGCAGGCCAACGCCAATGATGAGGAGAACGCCCCCCGTCAAACCAAAGTATGCGAAGTATTCGTCGAACATGCTCTCTCCCAGCTAAAAGTCACGGGTCGCATGGTACCGCAAAACGCGCCGTGAGAGGTATACTTGCTCGCAACACATTTCGAACGGCACAACGCGCGCACGCACAGGAGGAACAATGCTCGACATTCGCTTCATTCGCGAGAACCCCGACGCCATCGAAGAGGCTCTGAAGAACCGCCATGCAAAATGGGATTACGACGAGTTCCGTCGCCTCGATGAAGAACGCCGCGAAATCATCCAGAAGGTCGAGTCCCTCAAAGCCGAGCGCAACACCGTCTCCAAGCAGATTGGCGCCATGCTCAAGGAGGGCAACGCCGAAGAGGCCGAAAACGCCAAGATTCGCATGCGCGACGTCGGTGACGAGATCAACAATCTTGATGGCGCCCTCGTGGCTATCGAGGAAGAGCTCAACGGCCTCACCTATTCCATTCCCAACATTCCCGGCCCCAACACGCCCATCGGCGATGACGAGGACGATAATCCCGAGGTACGCCGCTGGGGCACGCCGCGCGAGTTCGACTTCGAGACCAAGGCGCATTGGGACCTTGGACCCGAGCTCGGCATTATCGACTTCGAGCGTGGCGTGAAGCTCGCCCACGCGCGCTTCTACGCACTGCATGGTGCCGGTGCCCGCCTCGAGCGCTCGCTCATCAACTTCATGCTCAACGAGCACATCAAGTGGGGGTCGACCGAGTGGTGGGTTCCCGCGCTCGCGAACAAGGAGACCCTCACCGGCACGGGCCAGTTGCCCAAGTTCGAGGAAGACCTCTTCAAGACGACCGAGGGGCTATACCTCATCCCCACGGCCGAGGTCATGCTCACCAACCTGCATGCCAACGAGGTGCTCGACGGCGCGGAACTGCCCATCCGCTACTGCGCATACACGCCATGCTTCCGCGAGGAGGCGGGCAGCGCCGGTCGTGACACGCGCGGCATCATTCGCGTGCACCAGTTCGACAAGGTCGAGATGGTACGCTTCGCCAAGCCGGACGAATCCGACGCCGAGCTCGAGAACATGACCTCCTGCGCGGAGAAGATCCTGCAGGAGCTGAGCCTTCCCTATCGCGTCATCAGCCTGTGCACGGGCGACCTCGGTTTCTCGGCCCGCCAGACCTACGACCTCGAGGTGTGGTTGCCGAGCTACGGCGCCTACAAGGAGATTTCGAGCTGCAGCAATTGTGGAGACTTCCAGGCACGTCGCGCCAATATCAAGTTCACCGACGAGAACGGCAAGAAGCACTTCGCACACACGCTCAACGGCAGCGGCCTTGCCGTCGGGCGCACGATGGCCGCCATCATCGAGAACTACCAGAACGCCGATGGCACCATCACGGTTCCCGAGGCACTGCGTCCGTACATGGGCTGTGACGTGATAGCCGCGCAGTAGAACGAAGGAGCGCGTCATGAACATTATCGTCGTGGGCTGCGGCCGCGTGGGAAGCCATTTGGCGACGCTGCTTTCCGAAGACGGGCACAACGTCTCGGTCATAGACCGCGCCGCCGATGCGTTCAAGAACCTCGGACGCGACTTCAACGGCCGCATCGTGCGCGGTATCGGCTTCGACGAGAGCGCCCTCATGGACGCCGGCATCGACGAAGCTGACGTCATTGCCGCCGTCACGAGCAACGATAATGCCAATCTCATGATCGCGGAGGTTGCACGACGCATCTATGAGGTCCCGCATGTCATCACGCGTCTCTACGAGGCGCGTCGCGAGAAGACCTATGCGCAGCTTGGCATTGACTTCGCCTGCGGAACAACGCTCGTAGCCGAGGAGATCTTCTCGAAAATCCAGTCGGGCCATGGCCATCACATCGACACCTTCGGCAGTTACGAGCTAGCACGCTTCGCCTTCAACCTCGAGGATGACACTACCATGTCATGCAGCGAGCTCGAGAAGGACTACGATGCGCGCGTCGTCGCCGTCGAGCATGACGACGAAACCATCCTCCCCTCGCAGGATACGATTCTGCATGATGGCGACGTGGCCATCGTTTGCGTCGCCCGCGAGGACTTCGGCCGTCTTTCGCGCTTTATCAGGAGCTGATCGCATGTTCATCGTCATTAGCGGTGGGTCAACCACGGCAGAGTACCTCATCTCGATGATGCTTGAGCAAAACCACCGCATCACCCTCATCGAAGAAGACCGCGAAACCATCGATCACCTTGCCGACACCCTGCCGCCCGAGGTGCTCATCATCGAAGGCGACGGCACCGATTCTGCCGTGCAGCTCGACGCCGGTGTCGATGACGCCGACCTCTTCGTCGCGCTCATGGGCCATGACGAGACGAACCTGGTGGCCTGCGAGATCGCCATGACCGCCTTCAACGTCCCACGCTGCATCGCCAACGTCAACAACCCCAAGAACGGTCGCATCTTCCACGAGGTAGGCATCGAGCCCGTCTCGTCGACCGAGCTCATTGCGCGCATGGTCGAGGAGGAGGCCATCGTCGGCGATATGCGCATGGTGTTCTCGCTGCGCGAGGGTGACATCGTGATGGTCGAGACGAAGCTGCCCGCCAAGATGCGCCACAAGGGCGGCGTGCGCGTGGCCGACATCCCCTTCTCGCACGATACGCAGCTCATCGCCGTCATTCGCGATGACGAGTTCGTGATGATCACGGGCGATACGGTGCTGTATCCGGGCGAGACCATCATCGCCGCGACCAAGAGCGACGCCGAGGAAGAGTTCCGTAACATCATCAGGCATCTATAGAGCGAGGAGATTTCTCGACTCCGCTTCGCCCCGCTCGAAATGGCAGGGCGTCCGCTACCTCGGGGTTTCGGAAGTTGCTCTGGAATCAGTCCGGGATTGCTCCTGATTTAGTCCGAAAACGTACAGATTGTCGGGGTGGTTGGCTCGGTGCCATCCGTCGCATAGTCATGTCTCCAAAACCGAAGGCTTCGGAGGAGAGATGACCAAGCAACGAAAACAGGCGCTCATCGCAGGAGCATGTGGCATTATCGCCGCACTCTGCGTATTTGCCTATACGGCAACGATTCAGTCCGAGGCGTCCATGGCACGTGCGTCGGCGATTCGCAGCTACGGCGGGGAGCGTGCCGAAGTCCTCGTGGCGAACAAGACGATTCCCATCGGCGGCACCATCGACGAGTCCAACACGAGCGTGCAGGAATGGCTGGTCGATTTTCTGCCCCAGGGGCAAGCGGCACAGAGCTACGAGGAGCTTCAGGGCCTCGTCGCGCAGACGGAGATTCGCGTGAACGAGCCCGTGCTACTCGAGCGTGTCGGTGATGGCTCATCGCGCATCACCGTGCCAGACGGGCTGGCAGCTGCAAGCGTCGCATCCGATGACGTGCTCGCAGTAGGTGGTGCGATACGCGCCGGTTCAGTTGTGGACGTCTACGTTGAAGCCTCGTCAGGAGAGATCACGATGCTCGGCGAGCATATCCTCGTCCTTGAAACGAGCACGCTCGAAGACAGCAAAGAGAAGCAAATCTCCTGGGTCACGCTCGCCGTCAGACCCTCGAGCGTGAGCGACCTCCTCGCAGCGGCCTCGAAGGGAACCATCCACTTCGTCCTCCCTGGCAATAGCGCGGCAAACCAGGAGGACTGACATGAGGGACATGGTATCCAGCACATATTCCGCGCAGGGCACACGACGTGCTCCGCTCATCACGCTCATATCGGCGAGCGGCGGGGTTGGCAAGAGCACGATTGCACTCATCATCGGCCACCTGGCAGCAGCACGTGGCATCAAGACCGCTATCGTCGAGGGTGACCTGCAATTCGGCGACATGGGCTTCTGGCTCGGGCTCGATGTCAAGCTCTCCTCGCTCGCACAGGGCGAGGGCTGTATCCCCGTGCCCATCTCGGCACAACTCGACCTTTTCAAAGCACCCGCCTTGCCCGAGGTCGCCGAAGAGATATCGGATGCGGTGGCCCGCGTCGTCGAAAACGCCCGGGCAAACTATGATCTCATCATCGCCGATACCGGGCAGTTCTGGTCGGGGCTCACGGGCGAACTCCTGTGCAATTCCGAGCTCGTACTGCTCGTCATGGACCAGCGCAGGGCATCGGCGTACGGCGCCATCAAGGCACTCGAGCTCTGTCAGCGTCTCGGCATTCCCCTCGCACGCATCGCACACATCTTCAACCGCGCCTCGGGAATCCCCCGCAGCGAGATAGAGCGCATCGAAGACTCGCTCGGCTGCGACGAGCTCTTCAGGCTCGCGGACGGCAAGGCATCGGTCGAAGCCCTCGTTGGCGCGAGGCGTATCGAGGAGCTCGTCGAAGACGCAGCGGCGCCCGTGCCCGATGTCGAACAGCTTCTCGCCAAGCTTCTCCCCCGCGTTGGCGTCGAGTTCTCACCTGCCGAGCACAGAAAGACGAGGCGATTCTTCGCATGAGACTCGGCGATTACATACGGCAAAGCCCGCAAACTGCGGCAGATGGGGCACCGGGCGCAGTCTCCGAGAAGACTCATGCGCACCTACGCGAGCTGCTGTACCGCGAAGTCCCGAGCGAGCGCATCGCGCAGCTCCTAAACCAGGGACGCGAGCATGCGCGACAGGAGCTCGCCGTCTGCATCGAGCAGATTCTAAGCGCACATGATTTCGCACCCATGGGCGACATCGATCGTGCCGTCCTCATCGAGCGCACGCTCGACATGGTGCTCGGCCTGGGCCCCATCGAAAAGATGCTCAAAGATGACTCGATCACCGAGATCATGGTCAACGGGCCCCACTCCGTCTTCTTCGAGCGCGACGGCATCGTATGCAAGAGCAACGAGCACTACGATTCCGAAGAGCAGCTGCGTCTCGTCATCGACCGCATCGTCTCACCACTCGGCAGGCGCGTCGACGAGCAGTGCCCTCTCGTGAACGCCCGCCTTCCAGAGGGACATCGCGTCAACGTCGTCATCCCTCCCCTTTCGATGAGCGGAAGCACGCTCACTATTCGCAAGTTCCGCAAGCGCTCCTTCACGCTTGACGAGCTGGTCGGGTTGGATGCGCTCACATCAGAGATGGCGCAGCTGCTTGCCTGGGCCATACGCGCGCGCAAGAACATTGCCGTCTCGGGCGGTACAGGTGGCGGCAAAACAACGCTGCTCAACGCGCTTTCACGCCTCATCCCCCACGAGGAGCGCGTCATCACGATCGAAGACAGCGCCGAGCTCAGGTTCGACCAGCATCCACACGTCGTCCGGCTCGAAGCGCGGCTTGCCAACGCCGAGGGCCGGGGCATGGTCACCATACGCGACCTCGTCACCAATGCACTGCGCATGCGCCCTGACCGCATCATCGTTGGCGAGTGTCGTGGTGCCGAAGCACTCGATATGCTGCAAGCCATGAATACGGGGCATGACGGATCGCTCACGACCCTGCATGCCAACTCGCCTGCCGAAGTCATCCCGCGTCTCGTGATGATGGTCCGCTATGGTATGGACCTCCCCATCGAAATCATCGAGGAGCAGGTCGCATCGGCACTCGACCTCATCGTGCAACAGGACCGTCTCTCGGGCGGTAAACGCCGCATCACGCAAATTGCCATGCGCGGCAAAGACACCGGTTCCGCGTGCAAAAGCCAGCGTTTCACGCCAATCGTGCACTGGGACCGACGCATGCAGCGCTACGACTGGAGCGGTTTGCCTGCATGGATCGAGGAGCTTCCCTTCATGAACGTTGCGAGCGAAGAGGAGGTGGCACAATGGGTGCAATCAGTGCGATGCTGCTAATCGCAAGCATGATCGCGGCCTTCCTCTGCGTCCGGAAAGCCGTGCCTTTGCTCGCGCATCTGCGGCGTGCCCTGCCACTCGCGCACGTTGACAGGCGGCTTGTGCTCGAGGATGCCAAAAGCCGCATTGCCTCGACCAGACTGCTGGCTCCCATCCTGGGAAAAGCCCGTGAAAAGAAGCGTGCCGAAGGGCTGCAGAAGGGCATGCCCGAGCTTTTGCGCCTGCTCTGCATCGCGCTCGACTCAGGATCATCGCTCGTCATGGCGCTACGCTACGCGGCGGACAACTGCGATGAGCCCCTCGCCGGCGAACTCAAGCGCACGATTTGGGATCTCGAATCTGGCCAGGGTTTCGACGAGGCACTCGAGAAGTTGCGCGCCCGAACAGGCGGCTCGGAGTTCGCGTACCTGGCCGTCGCCATGGAGATTCAGCACCAGTCCGGCGGCAGCCTCACGACCATACTCAAAAACGTCTCGACACTGCTCCAGCAAGCCGCAGAACTCAAGGAAGATCTGCGCACCAAGACCGCGCAAGGACGCCTCTCGAGTCGCATCGTCGCTCTTATGCCCTTTGCGCTGCTCGGCATTCTCTCGGTCTTCTCGCCTGGATATCTGACGGGATTTCTCGCATCCCCGCTCGGTATATGCCTTTTCGCGCTTGCGATGTTACTCGAAGCGACGGGCATACTCCTCGTGCGACGTGCGCTTGCCATCGACTTCACGGTCGACCTCGAGGAGATGGTATAGATGCTTGCCATCCTGCTTCGCCTCTCTGCATGCCTGCTCGCCTGCGCGTGCGCATGCCTCTGCGTGCGGCTTGCCTGGACGCGCATCAAGCTTGTAGCACAACCACAGCGGGCCGTGAGCATCGAAGACATTCTGCGTGATCCCACCTTGAGCTTTCTGGTGTTTTGCGGCGCGGGCATCGTCATCTCCTACGCCACGTCTCTTTGGCTACTCGTGCCCTGCACCGTTCTCGCCTATGCGCTCTCGCGCCGCGCCCCGACCATGCTCGATGCACGACGGGCGCGCGAGCTGCGCAGCGCCTGCGACGAGCAAGTCGATGTGATGGCAGACATTGTCGCCATGGGCGTGCGTGCCGGCCTGTCCTTCGATGCGGCGCTCGACTTGTACTGCACCAAATTCGATAACGCACTCGCTCGCCACTTACGCGAGACACGGCTCGAATGGAAGAGCGGATTGGCTTCGCGCAAGGAAGCCCTGGCCGCGCTCTCGTCCCGCATCGGATCAAAAGCACTCAAGCGCTTCTCCGAGACGTCCTTGCAGGCCATCCATCACGGATCCCCACTCGCCGACATGCTGGGACGCTTCTCCTCCGACGTTCGGCAGCGCAGACGTGCCGCCATCGAGCGTCAGATTGCAAAAGCGCCGGTCAAGCTTCTCATTCCAACGGGAATATGCATTCTGCCCGCCATGCTCATTTTGGTCATGGGGCCGGTGCTTCTCCAATTTGTCCAGACAGGTTTCTAGAAGAGAACAAGGAGAACGTCATGCAAAAGATCAAAAACCGCGCGTTGGGTGCCTATATCAGGGCAACGGCAAGAATCAGGGCGTTGCCCGAGAAAGGCCAGGGCACAACCGAGTACGCGATCCTAGTCGGTGTGCTTGCCGTCATCGCCATGATTGCAATCGCGGCGTTTCGTGACCGCATCGGCGAACTCTGGGATGCAATCTCGAGCGGAATCAACGGTCTGTAATGCGCAAACGACTGCATGAGAGCGGACAGGCGTCAGTCGAATACCTCATCGTCGGACTTACGTTCATTGCGCTCATGGGTGCGCTCGCGGCCCTCTGGCGCTTCATCGCGACGGGTGGCTTGAGCTCTCTCATTCAGGCAAACGCTTCGCATGCGCTTGGATGCGTAGAAGGGATTTTTGATGCGCTCTTGTTCTGAATCGGGGCAGTCAACCGTCGAGGCGGCCGTGTTGCTACCCGTCCTCTTCGTCGTGTTCGGCCTGCTGCTGCAACCAGCTATCCTGCTCTACAACCGTTGCATCATGAACGCTGCGGCTGCAGAGGGCTGCCGCCTCGTCGCAACGGGTTCGGGCGATGACGCAAGCACGCGCGCCTATATCGAGCATCGACTTGAGGCGATACCAAAAGTCCTGATCTTCCACGCCGATGAGAGCTGGAATATCACCTGGTCATGCTCGGGTGATGGAACGGCGCAGACCAGCATCGAGAACCGTGTGCAGCCGCTTCCGCTCTTTGGAATCCTCGCTGGACTCACAAACGCTGTCGATGAGAACGGTGCCGTTATTCAACACGTGGAGCTTTCCTGCTCGCCTACCCCCGGTTGGGTTGGCGAGCAGGGGTACGACCCTTCAGATTGGATCGGAAAATGGGAATGAGCAAGCATCAATCCTTCACGCACAGAGAGGGTGGATTTACCACGCCCGCCGCTGCCATCGCGCTCCTCGTTGTCTGCGCCTTGGTATTCACCTGCGCGAGAGGCATAAGTGTCGGTGCGCAGTCAGGGCAAATACAATATGTCGCCGATGCGGGAGCACTCGCGGCAGACAACGTTGTTGCCGAGTTCGTGACAGCTGCCCAAGTTGTCGATGCCGCCACCCTTTCGCTTTCGCTGCTTGGTCTCACGGTCTATGCCGCCTCGGCTGTCGCCGCATTCATCCCCGGCGGCCAGGGCGCTGCGACTGAAATTGCAAGCATGGGCTCGGAGGTGCTTCAAGCACGAGACAAGTTTGCCGAGTCGGCAGCCAGAGGACTGGACGCGGCACAAAAGGCACTCCCTGCCGTCTGCGCCGTACGCGCTGCCCAAGTCGTGCAGGCCAACGCAGACGCAAGTGGCATCCCCTATGCAGGCATCGCCATCACATCTCCCGCGCAAGGGATTGACATCTCGATCCCGGATAACGAGAAGGTCAAAGAGGCTGCGGCCGAAATCGAATCGAAAGAACCCGCGATTCAAGAGGCAAGCTCGCGGCAGAAGGAGGCCCAAGAGCGCGAGGATGCCGCCAAGGAGCGCGCGTGGCGAGCCGATTGCGGCAATGACGGTATGAGCATGTACGAGCGCGCTGGCAAGCTCTCGGATATTTCGGAGGCGCGCAACCCTTACATCTCATCACCTGACCGGTGGACCTTTTCGGTAGGGCTTGAGCGGGCAAGGGCATACTATGTCGCACGCTATGCTGCCGAACCGGGACAGGCCGCATCGGGCTCACCTGAGGCAATTGCCGAATCAGTCGCCCGCAAGCAGTTTTACGCCTATGCCCAGCACGAAGTGGGGCGAGGATACGTCGAGCTCGGGGGAGGCGGAGCTGAGATACCACATCTCGTGCAGCTCGCCAGAAACACGGAGCAGATCAAGGGAACCGTTCTCTACACGAGTGCGATCTATCCCGTCTCCGTCAATGGCGACAAGCGTTATTTGCACGGATACGCCAGATGCCCGACCTGCACCGAGGGAACTCGCTCGGGACAGGCCTCGGTGAGTGCAATCGATGCCGGTACTGTCGAACGCTGCCCGACGTGCAAGTTTTCCGCAACCACCTTGGGACGCGTCCCAAGCGCCTCGACTTCCATAAGCAACGGGTTTGAATATCACTACCGGGAGTTTGTGGAAGCTTCACGCGACTACGCCCAGGCACTTTCCGATGGCGCAGAGGCAAAGCAAGCGCTTGATGAGGCGAAGGAGTCAATTGGCGAGCGGCTTTCGGAGGCGCTCGATTCCCTTGCAGTCAAACGATACGACCCCCAGCCACCCGGACGATACGGCTGCATCTGCGTAGTGCTTGCGCCATCCGTGCAGGCAAGCGCGATCCCCTTCGTCAGTGACGAGTCGGAATTGCCCGCACGCATCGCAATCTCTGGCGCGACACTTGCCCCCGATGCGGCAAGCGACCAAGGCAGTGTCATCTCTGGCGTCGCCGAGGGTCTCATCCCCCAGGAAAGTCTCGCCTCCGGGCCGGCCAAGCTAGTCTTTGGGGCGTGGTCAAGCATGCTGCTGGCGTATTCGAACACGACGGAGGGGATCAAGGGCGGCTTTCGCAAGGTCCTCGGGGTCATACCCCTCATTGGCACCACACTCTCGGATAGTGCGGTCTCGGCCTTTGAGAATGCGCTCAGCTCGGCAAGCCTCGAGCCAGCGAATCTCGATACGTACAAACCGGTGCTTGTTAATACGGCCCGCATACTCGAGCGGGACTCGAATGGTGCCGCACAGGTTCTCGCACGCATGAAGGACATGACGCAAATATACGGAGCGGTTAGCGCGGGCGACATGAACGCCCTCGTCAATGACATCAAGGCTGTCCCCGAAGTCGCAGAACTTCTTGACGAGCACGGGCTCGAGCTTGCAGAGATTCCGCTTGCCGACATAGGCCTCGGCACCAGTGATGGCAAGCTATATCTACCCGTTCCCAACGATATCGATGCGCGAGTCAGGGAGGCAGTTGGCAGCTTCCTTGGAACGCTGGGAGGTTGACGACATGCTTCAGATACGCGAAGACAGAAGTCGCGAACATGGGCAGATGGCGGTCGAACTTGCCGTTGTCATGCCCGTCATACTCATCGTGCTGGTCATCGCCATCGATATGCTCGTCTTCGCGGATGAGTGCGCACGTTTCGATCACATCGCTCCCCAACGCGTTCTTGCCCAAGCAGCGAGTGCTCCCATGGATGGATACGAACTCGATACGCGTACCGCGGCCATACACGCTGCACTCGAAAGCGATTTTGCCAAAGAGGGCTCCTCGGTAGAGGTGAGCTACGAGGATGCCGGAGCGGCGTTGGCAAGCATGTCGGTCTATCGTTGCACGTTTCGATTCGCGCCGTGGCCGCTCTCCATCGCGGGCGCGCCTGCGCTGCTCGAACATGAGTGCAGCATTGCCGTCGATCCTTACACGCCCGGGGAGCTCCTATGACAAGCCTGGGCGACATGCGCATCGTCATCGCCACCAGTATCTTCGCGCGTGCCCGCGGGTTGCTCGGCACGAGCGCGAGCTGGGGCGACGGCAACCGCATGCTCATACTTGTGCCCTGCAAGAGCGTGCACACCATTGGCATGCGCTACGCCCTCGACATCGCCTTCGTTGACCGGAACGGTATCGTGCTACGCTCCGAGCGCAATGTAAGGCCGGGACGAGTGCTCTCGTGCCGCCAGGCGGCGCTCGTGCTAGAGCGACCACATGGCCTGAGAATGTCGTGGCCAGAAAACGGAGATGGCATCCCCTATGAAATTGCATAGTCTCGAACAAAAGTAGTATCAATATTGGTATAATATGAGCCGAATTTACAAGTACCTTGAACATATGCGTCGTAATCCGAACAACGTCAGGTTCTCAACCTTGTGTCTGATCTGCGACCATTATTTTGGAAGACCGCGACAAAGCGGGACCTCGCATCGCGTATACGAAAAGCCGTGGGCAGGTGATCCTCGTATCAATATTCAGAACTGCCGCGGAAAGGTAAAACCATATCAGGTCAAACAGGTCTTGGATGCAATCGAGAAGCTGGGTGAATGGAAAAATGGAAATCGCTGATCGATACACATATCGCGTGTTCTGGTCGGATGAGGACAACGAATACGTGGCCACCGTCGCCGAGATGCCGTCGATGTCATGGCTTGAACCTACGCAAACGGGTGCACTTGAGGGCTTGCGCAAAGTGGTGGGTGATGTCATTGCCGACATGGAGGCAAACAACGAGCCCATCCCCGCGCCCTTTCGGGATCGTCATTACTCGGGCAAATTTCTCGTACGTATCCCGCCGGAACTCCACTGCCAGCTCGCCATAGAAGCAGCTGAGGAGCACGTATCACTCAATCGGCTCGTCGCCTCCAGGCTGGCATCAACGAGATAGCGGCACTAGAACAGCATCGTGAACGCGGGGAAGCAGAACGAAATAATCAGCAACACCGAGAGAATGGTAATGCCGATGGTCTTGAGCAGGCGCGTACGCCGGTCGCGTTGCTCGCGACGGTACTGAGCTGCCAACTCCTGCTCGAGCTTTTGCTGCTTGTTCTTCTGATACGACTTGTTCTTGTTCGACATGACGACCCTATCTGTTGTAGCGGTCCTGCTTGTCCTGCGGCGCGTGCTCGATGAGAGACCTGCGCAGCGCATCGTCGCTGACTTCCTCGCGAATGCGTACGCGCAAGGCGCGCGCTCGATCGATGATCGCATCGCGGTCGCAACCCGACACATGGACGAAGTTGTCGTAGAGAACGCGACCGGCGACCATGGTCATCTTGACGTTGTCCTGGTTGGCCGTGTAGATGACGGCGCTCTCCGGGTCGGTCGTGGGGTTCTGATGCGAGTTGTGCAAGTCGATGGCGATGATGTCGGCCTGCTTGCCTGCCTCAAGCGACCCAACCTTGTCATCGATGCCCAGGGCTTCCGCCGAGCCGATGGTCGCCATGCGCAGGGCGTTCTTGGCAGATGCTTGCACGAAGCGCTCGGAACTCGTCGCGCGCGTGATCATGAGGCCGATGCGCATCTCGTCAATCATGTCGGTCGTATCGACGGCAGCCGGAGAATCCGTACCCAAGCCGATGGTAAGACCGGCAGCCCAGAACTTCTCGAGCGGCATCGACCCCATGCCAAGCTTGGCGTTGATGCGCGGACAATAGCCGATGCGCACCTGCTTGTCGCGAAGGATGCCGATATCACGGTCATCGACATGGACGCAGTGAATCGCAAGAATGCCGGGCACGTCGAGGATGCCCCAGTTGCTCACGTAGCTCACCGGCGAGGTGCCCGCCGGTAGCCAGGGCGGATATGCGGCGGCGAGCTTGCCCTGCTCATGCTCGCTCACATGGACGCCAAACGGCGAGGAGCCGTAACGGATGAAGTCCGCCTCCTCCTGGCTTCCCGCAAGATGCATGGCAACGGGGATGTTCTTTTCAATCGCGACATCGGCGATAGCCTGGAAGACGCTCGGGTGGCAACCGTACACGGGGCCGGGGGCAAGACCGAAGTCGAGAAGATCACTTCCGCACTCGTCCTTCCAGCGTTCGATCTTCTCGAGACCCTCATGCACGACGCTCTCGGCGTGCTCTTTCTGCGTGGTCAGCACCTCGTAGTACACGCGGGCACGCAGGCCCATCTCCTGAGCGGGAATGCGCGTGACACCCGATGCGGAGATGTCCGCTATCGTCGTGATACCGCTGGCGACGGCTTCGAGCGCGCCAACGCGCGCCGAATCAATCCAGTCCTCCTCGGTGAAGAAGGGCTCGGTATGCAGCACGTGACGCTTCCAGTCGGCATAGGGCAGGTCGCCGAACATGCCGCGCAGTGCCGTGTAGCCAAGGTGCGTGTGCAAGTCGACGAAGCCGGGCATGAGGGCGGAGAGCCCGAAATCACGAACCTCCTCCATGGGGTACTTGTCCTTGAGCTGGGATGCAGGCCCCAGGTCAAGAATCTTGTCATCACGCACGAGAACGGCGCCGTCCTCGATGTATGGGGAGGTGATGGGAATGACATATTTCGCGGTGAGCAGCATCGCGTCTCCTGTTTACTGGTCGCTCGGACTATCTTCGGCGGACTCCTGCGGCTTCTTCTTGCCCCAAGGCATCTTGCTCTTGCGCTCCGCACGTCGCTGCTGGTCACGCTCAATAGATGCGGCGATGGCATCATCGAGTTCGCGACGCTCGGCCTTGGTGAGGTTGCGGGCCTTTGCCTCCTGCGCCTTCTGAATCTTGCGAATCTTGCGCAAGTCGATGTAGAACGCAATGACGAGGGCGACTATCGCGAAAATGAAGCCAATGGTGGAAATCCAGCTTGCGGTCTCCTGGAAGTCCTCGCCCAGCATGCCACTGCTGATAAGCATGTTGGGGAGCCAGGTGAGGATGATGACAACGAAGGCAGCGCCCATGGCAATCCACCAGACGCGACGCCAGAACTTGTACTCGGGCAAATCGCGCATCATCGAGACCATGGCGCGCTCGCGACGGCGCTGTTGCTCGATCGGGTCGTTCGCCTTTGCCTCGACCGGCTGGTTCTTCCTCGCCTTGGCTTCCTGTTTTGCACGCTTGGCCTTGGCCTCCTTGGATGGAGCGTATACCGACGCACCGGCCTTGGACTTGAGCTTCGCGGAGCTTGCCGATTTCTTTGACTTGCCCTTGGGGCCATCGCCCTGATTGCGTGCGTTTTGGAAATTACGCTGCGTCATTCGTCAATCGCCTTTCGAATGCCTGTAGTGTGTAAATGCCTATGATACAACGGGCGGCGCATGCGCGTGGAGCGCATGCTACAGATTCGCGGGAACGAAACGCTCGCCCGTGATGAGCTCGTAAGCCTGGATGTACTTGTTCGAGGTCGCCTCGATGATGTCGGCCGGTAGTTGCGGCGGCTCGCCCGTGCGGTCCCAGTTGGCATCGAGCCAGTCGCGCACGAACTGCTTGTCGAAACTTGCCTGGCTCTTTCCCGGCTCATAGGCATCTTGCGGCCAGAAGCGCGAGGAGTCCGGCGTGAGCACCTCATCAGCCAAGGTGAGCGTACCATCGATCGTGCCAAATTCGAACTTGGTATCGGCGATGATGATGCCATGCTTGGCGGCGTAATCAGCTGCCTTCTTGTAGACGGCAAGCGATGCGTCGCGCAGAGCGCTCGCGTCCTTCTCGCCAAGCATCTCGACCGTGCGCTCATAGCTCACGTTCTCGTCATGATCGCCAATCTCGGCCTTGGTTGACGGCGTGTAGATGGGCTCGGGCAGCTTGCTTGCCTCGATGAGGCCCTCCGGCAGCTCGATACCGCAAACGGTACCCTGCTTGCGATACTCCTTGAGGCCGCTGCCAGCGAGGTAACCACGCACGATGCACTCGACGGGGAACATCTCGGCCTTGCGCACGAGCATGAAGCGGCCGTTCAGCCACTCGGCATAGGGTTTGAATTTCTCGGGCAGATCGGCCACGTCCGCGGAAATCAGATGGTTGGGAATGATGTCCGCAAGCAAGTCGAACCAGAAGAGCGAAAGGCGCGTGAGAACCTCGCCCTTGTAGGGAATCTCGTCTTTGAGGATGTAGTCGAACGCCGAGATGCGGTCGGTTGCGACGATGAGGAGCTTATCGCCCAGGTCGTACAGATCGCGGACCTTGCCCTGCGAGTCGGGACGCATTGCCATTTCACTCATGAGTATCATCTTCCTTGTTTCTCGTATGTACTTCTTGTTGCCGTACTTCTTGCTGTCTTGTGGCGGGCAACGGCACGCGCAACCCAAAGAGCTTGAGTTCTTGCGTCGCACTCAAGCCGGCACCTGCCTCGCGCGCCTTACGACGTGCCTTGACCTGGCGTTCCTCAATCTTGCGGAGCTTCTCCTGCTCCTTGCGCGCGGCACGCTCCTGACGCCTGCGCGACGTGTTCCTGCGCGCCGACGGCATGGGCTTGGCGTGATCTTCGGGCGCCAGCGGTATACGCATCACGAAGGTGCTGCCCTCGCCGAGCGTGGAGGAAACGGAGACGTCGCCGAAGTGTTGGTCGACGACTTCCTTGACAAGCGCAAGGCCAATACCCAAGCCCCCATCGACGCTCTGACGTGCGACGTCGGCACGCCAGAAGCGCGAGAAGACCTTCTTCATATCCTCTTGGGAAATGCCAACACCCGTATCACGCACGGAGATCTTGGCGTATCCGTTCTCACGCGTGAGCTCGATGCTAACCATGCCGTTCTCAGGGGTATAGCGCACCGCATTGGAAAGCAGGTTGGCGACGGCCTGCGAGATGAGATCCTGGTCACCGATAATCATGACGTTGGGGTCGACATCGGTGAAGAACATGATGCCGGAGCTTTCGAGAAGCGCTTCATGCGTCGTCGAAAGGCCGTTCACCACGCTGCTGAGGTTGACGAGATTGCGCTTGACCTCGGCCGTGCCGTTCTCGAGACGGTTAAGGTGCAAAAGCGCCTCGACCAGACGACCCAGACGACGCGTCTCGAACGAGATGGTGTTGAGATGCTCCTCGTCTGCTTCGAAGACGCCATCCTGGATGGCTTCGACCGTGGCTTGGATGGCCATGAGTGGCGTGCGTAGCTCATGGGCTACGTCGCCGATGAGCTGACGCTCGAGGTCGCGGTCACGCTCGATGGCGTCTGCCATCTCATCGAAGCGTTGGCCGAGTTGACCGAGCTGGTCATCACCACCAAGCCCCGTACGAGCGGAGAGGTTGCCTTCCTTGATTGCCGAGGCGGTGTCTGCAATGCGGCCAACGGGACGTGCGATGCCAATGGCGAAGTAGAGGCCAAGAATGATGGAGAGCACGAGGGCGATGGCCCCGGAAATGAGCACGGCAGCGAAGATTTCCTCGTCACTTGGCGCGCCGGCGTAACCAACGTTCCAGACGATCGCGATGGCGGCAGCCGTGATGAGCACCGTCATGGCAGCCGTGAGCAAAAACGCTCCCATGACGTAGATTGCAAACGAGAGAGGTTTCTTCTCGCGGGTCTTGCGCTTGTTCTTCATGGACGCCTAGGCCTCTTGACCAGCCGATTCGCCGTCTCGGGGCACCTCGAAGCGATAGCCGACGCCGTGCACGGTGTAAATCCAACGCGGGTTGCGCGGGTCATCGCCGATCTTGGCGCGGAGATTCTTCACGTGGCTGTCGATGGTGCGCTCGTAACCCTCGAAGTCGTAGCCGAGCACCTTCTCGACGAGCTCCATGCGTGAATAGACGCGGCCCGGATAGCGCGACAGCGTCGTGAGCAGCTTGAACTCGCTGGCGGTGAGGTCGATCTCCTCATCGTTGACAAGAACCTTGTGACCGTTGAGGTCGATGGTCAGGCCACCGAAGTCGAGCACCTCGCGTTGCGGCTCGGAATCGATGTGAGCGCGGCGCAGCAGAGCACGAACGCGCGCAACGAGCTCGCGCGGCGAGAAGGGCTTGATGAGGTAGTCGTCTGCGCCAAGCTCGAGACCGACGATGCGGTCCTCGACCTCGCCCTTGGCGGTGAGCATGATGATGGGGACGTCAGATGTGTCGCGAATGATGCGGCAGACCTTCTCACCCGGAAGCTTGGGAAGCATGAGGTCCAGGATGACGAGGTCGAACTGATGCAGGGAGAACGCATCGACGGCCTCCTGGCCATCTGCAGCCGGCGTCACCCAGTAACCGGCACGTTCAAGATAGGCAGCAACGGCGTCGCGAATGGCTTTCTCGTCCTCGACGAGCAAGATGCGACGGGCTTCAGAACCGGTGTCCACGATGAGGCTCCTTTCGGTTTTCTTCCATCTACGCAGTGTACCATTGCACACCGCCTGCGTCAGCGCTGGTGGCAAGAAGGGGACAGACCCTTCATTTCCAAGAGATCTCTCCATTTCGCAGCCTGACGGCTGCTTCAGTCGAGATGACAAACAAGGGTCTGTCCCCTTATCGCCACTCGCAAACAAGGGTCTGTCCCCTTGTTGCCACCGGGCCTATCGCTCGACGGGTTCCGTGGGGGCCGTGCTCGGCTGTGTCGTGGGATCGGCTGGATCCGGTGCAGGCGGAACAGGCGTCTGGCCAGCGGGGATGGGCGTAATCGAGCGCAAGACAACCTGCGTCGCCCTTTCGGTGCCCTCGTACTTGTTGACGGTCGCGTAATTGTAGACGCGAGACACCTCGCCCGTGCACACCGAATAGTCGCCGTAATCCGTACAGCCATCAGGCGCGTTGACGACGAAGTACTTCTGCTCTTGCGTATCGATGAACACCGTGCGCGAACTCGACTTCGCGAACAGCCAGCCATTGCAGATGCCCGGCGGCGTGAGTGACTGCCGCGCCAGACGCAGCCATGTATTCCCCGCTATCGGATAATACGTACCGACGTTTGCGATACCTCCGCCGTAATCGTAGGACGCGGGAATCGTGAACGCGAAGGCGTTGTTCATGTAGATGGCATTTGACGGGCGGAACGAGTGCGGCATTACCTGGGACGCAACCACCGACCCCGAGCCTGCGGCAATCGCCGTGAGCTCGTAGTACACGCCGCTCGACGCCTTGGCCCTCGGCATGGCCGTGAGCACTTGCCCGCTTACGGAGAGACCTCCGTTGAATCGGCCTTCCGAAGTGATCATGTCCGACGAACGCGAGCCACCCGTGGCAACGCGCAGGTACGAGTTTTCCGTCGTGCGCGGACCACCCTCGGCAGGCTGCACGATCCAGTACGCCGCCGTGCCGATGACGGCTATCTCGGGCGTATCGAATTCGATATTGCCCTCGTCGAGCTTGACGGGCTGGCCAGTTAACCTGCCATCGGAAATCGTGGCGCAGTACACCATCCAGTCCGAGGTAAGGTAATTGCTTTCGACCCAGACGAGCAGCTCTTTGGATGCGCGCACGGCAAAGATGCTGTAGCCCATGTCATGATTGACGGCTCGATCAAGCGCCGGCGTCATGGCACCGGTACCCAGATTGACGAGCGAGCAGGTCGACAGAGGCGAAGCCGTCTCGCCCGTAAGCAGCGCTGCCGCCGTCACGTCCTCGGATGCATAGAGCATCGTCCCCTTGGGGTACTGCGCAAGGTCTTTGATCTCGAAGTATCCTGTCGTGTCCTCGATTTCGGCAAAGGCATCGAGCGTGACAACGTCGTTAGTCGATACGTCGAGCGTGCTTGGCGTGCCGCTATCCGAGTTACCCCCGCAACCCGTCAACACCGCGGGCGCACCGAGCACCGTCGCGCAGGCAAGCGCGCCGCCGCCCAGACGCAAGAACGCACGTCGTGACAGCTGCGGATTATTGTTTGCGAGCGCGTCCCCGTCGTGACTCATCTACGCCTACCGTTGCTCGATGGCCCAGGTGAGGGCACGAGAGAGTTGATCGGGACAGGATGTCGCCTTGCCACCACATTGCGTGCCCGCGCAACGCTCAATGACCCAATCGGCGGGCATCCCCTCGATGAGCGAGCCGATGCCCTTGAGGTTGCCGTTGCAACCGCCGATGAACTCGACGTTGCGCACCTTGGAGTCATCGTCGAGGTCAAATTTGATGGCACGCGAGCACGTGCCGTGCGTACGATAGAGAAACTCCGGCTCCTGCGCTTGATTTTCCATAACTCTCCTAAAACTCCAGGCTCTTGAGCTTGTCGAAGATGACGTCCTTGTGACCCAGGAAGCTTTCCGGATCGAAGATGGCGTCGAGCTGCGCTTCCGTGAGCGGACAATCCGGATCGGCCTCGAGGTTCTCGCGGAAAGTCGGGCCGTCGATGGCCTGCTGGATATCGTCCCACACCTTCATGGCATTGCGTTGCACGATGACGTACGCATCCTCACGTGTCATGCCCGTATCGACGAGAGCGAGGATGACCTTCGAGCTAAAGATGAGACCACGCGTGCGCCACAGGTTGTGCAGGCTCTTGTTCACGTAGACGTTGAGGCCATCGAGCATCCACTGCATCTTCGAGAACATGTAGTCGAGTGCGGTAAAGCTGTCGGCAAGGACGACGCGCTCGGCACCGGAGTGCGATATATCGCGCTCGTACCAAAGCGCCACGTCGTCAAATGCAACTTGCGCGTTTGCCTTGACCACACGCGCGAGGCCGCAGACGCGCTCGGCCGTGATGGGGTTGCGTTTGTGCGGCATCGCACTTGAGCCCTTCTGTCCCTTGGTGAAGGGCTCCTCGGCCTCGATTACATCGGACTGTTGCAGCAGGCGAATCTGCATGGCGATGGATTCGAGCGTGGAGGCGGTTACGGCAAGTGCGGACATGACCTGCGCATGACGATCACGCGCGATGACCTGCGTGGAAAGCGGGTCGGGCGTGAGGCCGAGCTTCTCGCAGACGTACTGCTCGACGAAGGGGTCGATGTTGGAATAGGTGCCCACCGCTCCGCTGATGGCGCCGGTGGCTGCAACCTCACGGGCCTGCTGCAGGCGCGTCTCGGCGCGCTTGAGGGCCCAGGCCCAGCTGCCGAACTTCATGCCGAAAGTCATGGGCTCGGCATGGATGCCGTGTGTGCGGCCCACGCAGATGGCGTCCTCGAACTCGAACGCGCGACGCTTGCAGGTCTCGCCCAGACGCTTCACGTCGGCGATGATGATGTCGAGGGCCTGCGTGACCTGGTAGCTCAACGCGGTATCGCCAAGGTCGGAGCTCGTCATGCCGTAGTGCACCCAGCGACTTGGCTTGGGCTCGCCTTCGGGCACGTCGGCATCGATGTAATTCGCCATGACGGTCGTGAAGGCGATGACGTCATGGTTGGTGACCTTCTCGATCTCGTCGATCTCGGGCACAGTGAAATCGGCATGCGCGCGAATCCACGCGGCCTCCTCGGCGGTGATGCCGCACTGCCCCAGCTCGGCCTGCGCTTCGCAAGCGAGGACCTCGATCTCCTTCCAAACGTCGAACTTGTTCTCGAGAGACCAGATGTGGCCCATCTCGGGCAGCGTGTAGCGCTCGATCATCCCATGATTCCTTTCGCGTGGCTTGTTGGTGCGCTCTATTGTATTGGTCTTTTGCCGCTTTGTGCGAAAGAGCATCAAAACGTCAACTCGGCGAAGAGACGGCCGGGGGCGAACGTCGGAAGCACCATGCCCAAAAGTCGGCGCTCCTGACCGTCCCACGCCAAACATGCGGGCCCGCTGACCGCATATTGCCCGAAAACTCCGCGTCCTGACCGCTCCGCGCGGTCACTGAGGGACGATTCTTGGCGCAGGGACCGGAAAACTGGGCATGCGGGGGACAGACCCTTGGGAAATTTGGGCATGCGGACCCTTCGGCATGCGGGGGACAGACCCTTGTTTGTCATCTCGACTGGAGCAGCCGTCAGACTGCGAAATGGAGAGATCTCTCAAGATTTCTCGACTCCGCTTCGCTTCGCTCGAAATAACAAAAGGGGTGCGGTCTTTTCTCGATGCCCTCGTAGAATTGCCCGAGATTATCGGTAAGGCCGCTTGCCGCGTTATGCGCGGTTTGCCAGCGCGTTTTGTGCTGACTGCGCGGCGGCACCCATCACGAAGGTGCAGGGGACGTCAAGGGGGATGTCCTCGTGGATGATCTCCTTGCAGATGATGGACGAGCGGTCTTCACCCAGCAAGGTGACGAGTTGATCCATGAAGTCCTGATGCAACGCGTTTACGGCTTCGTTCGTTTCCTTCGTCGACCAATGGTCCAGGTCAGGATCGCTCGAGAAGTAGCTGATGATCAAATCGGCAGCCAGCAGCGCACCGCACACTCGCTTGTTCGCGGCAATGCCCACGCTCAGGCCCTCGGACAACCGGTACAGGTCCTCCTCGTCCATGCCGAGCTCGTCCGCAAACGAGCACAGCACCGCCTGGGCGCAGTTGTGCGTGCGCGCCTTGTGGTACGTGATGGTCTTGCGCGCCTTGCTGTCCTCGTCGAAGGCCTGCGCCGCCTCCTCCCACACGTCGGTTTTGGGCTCGTAGAGCGCGGGTTTGTCCGAACCGGTCATCGTCATTCACTCCTCTTGCGACGCACGCTCCCGGACGCCCCGAAAGACAAAGCCATCGAGCTATAAGGTGAACGCGTCTATTATAAGATATATACATATAATAGATGAGCCAGATGGAACAGGAAGCGTCTTTGGGCGAACGGCATTCGCCCGGCGCGCGACCACGCGTCCAGACGCATGTGTATAATGCCCCTGACCAAGGAGGATAACGTGGACAGTCACATATCGCACATCATCAATCGCGCGCTCGACGGAGCGCTCATCACGCGCGACGAAGTCGTTGACCTGCTCAGCGTGGAGCATGGAACCATCGAGGCGGCCGCCATCCAAATCGCTGGAAGACGGCTGACAAAAGAACTCTGCGACGGCGAAGCCGAGATACACGGCCATATCGGCCTGGACGCCACCCCCTGCCCCAACGACTGCAAGTTCTGCAGCTTTGCCGCATCGGCCCGCATCTTCAGGGGACGAAACGAGTTTACGACAGAGGAAGTCGTCGCTAACGCCCGCGACTTTGCGCAAGCGGGCATCAACGCCATCTACCTCGTCACCACCGAAACCTACGATAAGGAGAAGTTCCTCGAGATGGGAGCCGCTGTCAAGCGCGAAATCGGCGATATCTCGCTCGTGGCAAACGTGCCCGATTTCGATTACGACTACGCCGTCGAGCTCAAGAAAACCGGCTTTACCGGCTGCTACCACGTGATACGCTTTGGCGAGGGCGTCTACACGCGTTGCTCGGTCGAGAACCGTCACAAGACCATGCGCGCGGCAAAGGAGGCGGGTCTGGCGCTCGGCAACTGCATCGACCCCATCGGCCCGGAACACACCCCCGACGAAATCGCCGACCTCGTCATGATCGCACGCGAGTACGAGGTGGCATTTAGCGGGGCGATGCGTCGTAACACCATCCCGAATTCGGTGTTTTCGGAATACGGCAACATCCCCTACACACGCCTTGCCGATTACGTGGGTGCCGTGGCCCTTGCCACGGGTACCGGTATTCCCGGCAACTGCACCCATGAACCGAGTCCCCTCACCGTACAGGGAGGCGCCAACATCATCTGGGCCGAACGCGGATCATCGCCACGTGACGTGAGCATGGAGAACACGCGTGGTCTCGACGTGGGACAATGCCGCGACATATACAAGGAAACGGAATGGCCCGTACACGAGGGACCATCCCGTTTCTACAGCTGATAGGTTTGCGGAGAACGCCGCGCAGCTAGGATCGTCTTCCGCAGCAGCAGCCGGCACCGGCGTTTTCGGTCGGGTCGGGCATGATGTAATCGGAAGGGTCGCCCACCTTCCACCACTGCTTACCGTCAACGGGAAAGCGTGGGTCGGGGTTTTCGGAGCGGCAGACGAAGCCAGCCTCCTCGATGAGCACCTTGGCCTCCTCGACGGTGAAGCCCCGCCACACATCCTCGTTGAACGCAGTGTCACGCGGATTGGCGCCGCGCTCCACGGTGAAGTTGCTGCCACCGGCATAGAGCGCGGCGGGCGTCGCTGGATGCATGCCGCAGCTATGCACTTTGGTACCCACGCACAGGCGCAGCGTGGCCAGCAGATGCAGCATGCGCTCCTCGCTGATCGGCTCCATTCCCTCGAACGGCGTGCCCGGCACGTTGACACGCGCCATCACGCTCATGGCATAGGGATGATGAGCCAGGTTCTCGAGGATGCGATCGGCAATCTCCTCGTTCGTGTGCTCGATGCCGAGCGGCTCGATGCAGGTAAGCCAGCGCAGCGGCGAGTTGCTGATTGCATCGACGGTCTTCCAGCGCAGGTCCACGTCAAACGGCGTGTCGATGCCCTCGCGCATGCGAATGACATGGTACGCGCTCGTAGCGCCGGCCTGATAGGCCGCCTCGGCCATGGCGGGACTCATCTCGCCCACGTTGAGGTTGATGAGGTAGCTTCCCGGCACTTGCTCGCGGATGTCGGCCAGCCACTCGGACAGCACGTTCAGGTCGTAGAACTCGGTCGAGCGCAAGGTGATGGTGGTGACGCCCGCCTCGACGTAAGCGCGCACGAGCTCGATGATCTCCTCCTTGGAGTAGATGACGTCCTCCTCGATAAGGCCCCACTCGGTGCCGAAGGAGCAGAACTTGCAGTTCATGTCACAGCTGCACAGATCGACGCCGATGGCCCCGGAAATGGAGGCACTGTTGCCCGTGGCGATGTGCGCAAGCTCAGCGGCGCGTTTCTTGAGGTAGGCGACTTCTTCGGAGCCGCTGTCGAGCTCCAGCAGGCCGATGATGACGTCGCGCGGCTGCGAGGCGCCGCGGACGCCTTCGTCGTAGACTTTGTCGATGAGTTCTTTGACCTTATCGTTCATGTCGATCCCTTCGTTCTTTGCTTCTAACGGTATGCCCGTGCGCGATTGTGCGCAAGGGTCTGTCCCCCGAGCGCCACGTGCGGAGATTTCTCGACTCGCTCCGCTCGTTCGAAATGACAATTGGGGGTCTGTCCCCTTATTGCCACCTGCGGCGATTAGGGGTCTGTCCCCCAGGAACCAAGGGGTCTGTCCCCCGGGAACCGCCAGCCTCCTAATGCCAGGTGGTGAACCGCTTCTGCAGCCAGCCCGAGAAGTAGTTGAGCACCGTGACCGTCATGCCGCAGGTGATGATGCCGGCGTAGATGTTGGCGTAGTTCGCGAACACGTTGGCATTGGAGATCCAGTACCCGATGCCGGATTTGGCGCCGAAGCTCTCGGCATACATGAGCATGAGGAATCCCGTGGTGAGCGACACGCGCAATCCCTTGAGGATGTCGGGAATGATATACGGGATGATGACCTTCATGATCATCGTGGGCGTATTGACCATGAGCACGCGGGTGTTGTCCACGATCGCCGCCGGCAACGAACCCACGCGCAAGATCATGCTCAGGAACTGCGGCCAGAACACGCCGATGAGGATGACCATGATGGCCGCCCAGCGATACGTCGGCATGATGATGACGAGAAACGGCGTGAACACGACCGACGGAATCGGCGCAAACACGTTGGCAATGGGATAGAAGATCGCGCGCAGGCGCGGAATCCATCCGCAGATGATGCCCAGGATGACGCCCAGGACCGTACCCAGGATATAACCGCTGAGCAGGAGCTCCAACGAGGACACCACGTTCATGGCAAGCTCCCCGCTATATTCCACGAAGACGTTGAACACGTTTTCGGGCGAGGGAATGAGCACGTTGTGCGCGATGCCCAGCTTGGGTCCGACCAGCTCCCAGGCGATGAATATCACCCATACGATCAAGATGATGTCGGACGACCCTTCGGGCATGGGGTCTTTGCGGCGTCCCAGAACCAGGGCGAGCAGGTAGAGGAACTCAATGCAGCAGATTGCGATGATCTCGCCGGTCACGGGCGCGACGTTGGTGCGCGTGTTGGGCATGAGGAAGATAATCCCCAACAAGGCGAGCAGCAGCACGTGGGAGATGACCAGGTGCGTCTTGATCTTTCTCGGCATCTATATCACATCCTCGTAAACGCGCTCGCGGTCGGCCTGGTCGAGCTTGGTCTCCTCGGCGGCGTAGAAGAGCTCCATGAGATACGCGCGACGTTCCTTGTACACGTCACTCTCGAAGAAGGCCTCGGGATCGCGCGGCCGTGGGATGTCCAGCGTGAACTCGTCGATGAAGCGTCCGCCGCTCATGAACACGACGCGGTCGGCCAAAAGCAACGCCTCCTCGACGTCATGGGTGACGAAGATGGCCGTCTTGCGCGACGCGTCCGACATCCACAGCCCCTCCATAAGGCCCTGCAACTCACGGCGGGTCTTGATGTCGAGGGCGCCAAAAGGCTCGTCGAACAGCAGGATTTCGGTATCCATGGCAAGCGCGCGGGCAATGGCCACGCGCTGCTGCATGCCACCGGAAAGCTGGTAGGGGTAGAGGTCGGCCGCCTTGGTCATGTTGACTTTGGCAAGGTACTCGTCGGCGATTTCGGCTATGCGCGCCTTCGTGAGGTCGCGCCCGAGCTCGACTGCAGCCTGGTGAATGCCGAACTCGACGTTTTGCTTCGCCTTCATCCAAGGAAAGATCGCGTAGTTCTGGAAAACGACGGAGCGATTCATGCCAGGGCCGTCGAGTGGCTCGTCGCCGATGAAGATCTTGCCGACCAGGGGCTTTTGCAATCCGGCGAGGATGCGCAGCGTGGTTGACTTGCCACAGCCCGAATGCCCGACCAGGCACAGGAACTCGCCGTCCTTGACGTGCAGGTTCAGATGCTTGAGGACGAGATCTTCCTCGGGTATGTCCTCGACGCTCACGTGACGGTGCTTGCACGTCTTGAACTTGTCCACCTCGTCGGGATAGGCGTAGGACACGTCAATCATTTCGAGCGAACTCATCGTCACCTCCATCTTCTTGGTTCGCATGCGTATGGGAAAGACGGCCCCGCACGAGGCAGGGCCGTCCTTGGGAGGCCATCCTTATGGTCAGGCCGCGATCAATCCTAGCTGTTGTAGATGTCGAAATCGGCAGCGAGCTTCTGGTAGGTCTGGTTGTCGGGATACTGCGAAACCAGGCGGTCGAGCGCGCGCTTGTAAACCTCGCTCGTGGCGTACTGATCCATGGCGTTGGGGTCACCCTCGATTTCGCCGATGCTCAGCATGGCCTTGTAGTACTGGACGATCTCGTTGGTGTGGGGATCGGGCGAGAGATCCATCATGTTGCGATACTCGTCGGTGCCATAGAGGGCCGCCTCGACGTAATCGGGCGACTGGGCGGAGTAGTCGACCATGCGCTTGATGACGTCTTCCTTGTTGTTGAGGTAGTAGTCATAGCCGCGGATGAGGGCGACTTCGAAGTCGACAAGCGACTGGAACTTGTTGTGGTAGGCATCGTCCGAGCAGTTCTGACGGCAGCAGGGGTAATCGCCGGTGATGTCGGCGGGGACGGCCGGCACCTTGATGTCGTCCATGGTAGTGGAGTAGGTGTAGCCCTGCGCGTTATTGCAGATGAACAGGTCGCACTGGCCAGAGCGCAGACCCTCGAGGGCGGTTGTGGCGTTATCGACGTACTCGAACTCGACATCCTTGCCCAGCTCGAGGCCGTTGTCCTGGAGATACGCCTTCAGGTAAATCTGGCCGCTCTCCTCACGGGAGCAGGCGATCTTGAGACCGCGGAAGTCCTCGGCGGTCTTGAGCTCGCGATCGAAGGCGGTCGTGGAAATGAACTCGGAACCATTGAGGATGGTGCCGCCAAACACGTAGATCGGCGTACCCTGCGAGACATAGGAGCATGCCGGCACAATGCCGAACAGATCGATGTCGAGCTTGTTCACGGACATGGAGGCCATGGCGTCTGCCAGGGCGACGGTCTGGAACTCGACGTCGCAGCCCTCCTCTTCGAAGTAGCCGAGCTGGTCGGCCAGGATGGCCGGAGCGATCTTGATGAGCTTGCCGGTGACGGCACACACCAGATGCTCGCCATCGCCCTTTTCCATGAAGTCGGTGTTCTCCTGGCCACCGGAGTTGCCGCAACCGACGAGGGCCAGTGCCAGCAACGCGCTCATGGCGAGGGCGGCTACCAGCGCTCCAATCTTCTTGCCCATTTTCATGTGGACTTCCTTTCATGAGTAATGACACAGTGCAAGGGACTATAGCATATATTGGATTGATGCAACTAGCTAAATGCGAATTGTTTCTATTAGGGTGATGCTGATGGTGGACGACTGACGGTAATCGGCGTGTTGTACTAACATGGGCGAGAGCACGAGGGTCGGTGAGTGAGGGTCTGTCCCCTTCTGGGGGTTCAGGGGCCTGTCCCCTTGTTACCAGCTTGCCGTATTAGCCCAGCACAATCTGACAGATGACGAGTAGCGCGACAAAGAACACGCCGTTCACAATGCCGAAGAGGCGCAGGAAGGACGCCGTATCTGGCGCATCTGGCTCGCGCAGGCGTGGGATCATCGTGCGTGCGATGGCAAAGTGGCGAATCGCGATGAGGCTCGCGAGCGATCCCACGAAGGTGCCCGCTCCCCCGATGTTCACGCCGATGAGCAACGGTTGCCACGCGTCGGTAAAGTGCGAGAGCAGCACCGCGGCCGGCACGTTGCTGATGACCTGGCTGGTCAAAGCGGACGCGAGCAGTCCCCACTGTCCCATGACCGGCTGGAGCATCTGCGCCAGAGCCGGAATACGCGCCATGTTTCCCGCGAAGACGAAGAAGCAAAGGAACGTGGCGAGTAACGGATAGTCGACCTTGAGCAGTGCATCGCGATCGAAGATGAGAAGCGTCACGATGACGATGATGACAGCAATGCCGAAGGGAATCACGCGAAAGACCGCGAGCAGCGCGATGACGAAGAGCGGCACGTAGACTATGAGGCGTCGTCGGTCGAGCATCGCAGTCGAAGTCGCGGGAGCCAGGACATCCTCGCCTGACGTGCCCTGTTGCGACTGCATCGAAACGCCGTCGTCTTCGGCGGTGCCACGTCTCGTCATGAACCAAGTTGCGAAGATGATACCCGCGACGGACAGGAGAAACGGCATAGCCATCGTCATGAGGAATTCGCCCAGCTCCACGTGAAAGAAGGAATAGAGATAGATGTTCTGGGGATTTCCGAACGGCGTCACCATGCCGCAGAGGTTCGCCGCAAGCGCCTGCAACGCGAAGACGGCGGGCACGAGCCGTGGTTGGCCAGACTCGACAAGAGTGGCCACCGAGAGCGGCAGCATGATGACGAGCGCGACATCGTTCGTGAACGCCATCGAGAACACCGCCGTGACGAACACGAGCGTCATCGTGAGCGTGCGCGGGCTTGCAAAGCGCGCGATGGCGGCACGGGCGGCCCAGTCGAAGACGCCCGCGTTTCGCAGCGCGCTCGCAACAGCCAGCACGCAGAACAGGCAGCCAATCGTCTTCCAGTCGAAGTAGCCGAGGTATTCCTCATCGGGCGGCACGAAAAGCATGGAGACGAGGGCGACGAATGCGGCAGCGGCAAGCATCCAGTGCCTGCGCAGCAGCTGCATCAATCGGTATCGCAAACGCACGACGCCCTCCGTCCCGGAAATTTCCGGGCGCCATTATAAGCGTGATGCGGCAATGCGTGACGCGTGGAGGGTATGGGTGGCAACAAGGGGTCTGTCCCCTCATTGCCACCGGGACCTATTCAGCGAAGTCGAACATGGCGGAGCTGAGGTAGCGCTCGCCGGTATCGGGCAGGATCACCACGATGTTCTTGCCAGCGTTCTCGGGGCGTTGCGCGAGCTTTGTCGCGGCGGCCACGGCAGCACCCGATGAGATGCCGACGAGCAACCCGTCATGTGCGGCAAGCTCACGGCCCGTCTCGAAGGCCTCCTCGTTGGTGATGGTGATGACCTCGTCGTACACATCCGTATCGAGCGTCTCGGGCACGAAGCCGGCACCGATGCCCTGGATGCCGTGCGGGCCCGCGCAACCCTCGGAGAGCACGGGGGACCCCGCCGGCTCGACGGCCACGACCTGCACGTCCGGGTTCTGCTCCTTGAGGTACGCGCCCGTGCCGCTGATGGTTCCACCCGTCCCAACGCCAGCAACCAGGATGTCGACCTCGCCGCCCGTGGCCTCCCAAATCTCGGGACCCGTCGTCTGGTAGTGGATGGCCGGATTGGCGGGATTGGTGAACTGCGACGGAATGAACGAGTTCGGAATCTCCTCGGCAAGCTGCTCGGCCTTGGCGATAGCACCCTTCATCCCGTCCGCACCGGGCGTGAGCACGAGCTCGGCGCCATAGGCGCGCATGAGGTTACGGCGCTCGACGGACATGGTGTCGGGCATCGCGATGATGATGCGGTTGCCGCGCGCAGCGGCGATGGCGGCAAGGCCGATTCCCGTATTGCCGCTCGTGGGCTCGATGATGACCGTTTCGGCATCAAGCAGGCCGTTTGCCTCGGCCTCGTCGATCATGGCCTTCGCGATGCGATCCTTGATCGACCCGGCCGGCTCGAAGTACTCGACCTTGCCGATGAGCCTGGCGTTCAGGCCGTGGTTGTTCTCGTAGTTGGTGAGCTCGACAAGCGGCGTGTTGCCAATGAGCTCAAAAACGTTTTTGTATACGCGCATGGGATACTCCTCCCCTATTCGTGATTACCGTTATGTATACGTGCATTCTAGTACCAATTAGGCGACCGCCGATGAGGTCTTGGGGCGCGATGCGTGGATATCGTAGGGGTCGTACGAAGAGGCAGCGGGTACCTCGCCAATGAGGTCGAAGGCGTCGCCCGCACAGATGCGACCTCCTTTGATCACCTTGCAGAACACGCCCTCACGCGGCATGATACAGTCCCCCATCTTGTGGTAGATCGCGCAGTGCTTGTGACACTGCTTGCCAATCTGCGTGAGCTCCAGGACGCCATCGCCGCATTGGAAGCGCGTGCCGATGGGAAGCGACTTGAGGTCGTAGCCCTCGACGATGATGTTCTCACCGAACGAGCCGTTCTGCACATCGGCACCGAGCTTCTTGAAGGCCTCAATACGCTCATGGCCAAGTAAGCTCACCTGACGATGCCATGGACCGGCATGCGCGTCATCCTCGATACCCCAATCGGGAATGAGGTCGACGTATTGTTGCTCAGATTTCTGGATGCCTTTGACGGCGCTGGTGCAAACGGCTTTGACGGTGCCCATGTTGCACGCTCCTTTACGAGAGACGATGCATCGTGCGCCACCTCGATGCACCCGGTGCAACCAATGGGTGTTCCCTGGGCCGCTGCACGACGGCCTTCGGGCAAATCATGGCGTGAGGTGAGTATAGCGCTTTATTCGCAGAAGGGAATATATTTTACGCGAATGGATATTAGGTATTGTCCTAATGCAATCCAGTGATTTGACCAGAATCACTTGGTGAAAGTGTTTGTGTGGCAAACCGCTGGGGTGAAGACACCAGTCAATGGTGCAGCTTCTTACGCATCTGCTTGAGGTGATTGGCCTTGAAGGAGCGACGGCCACCAAAGAGCTTGATATAGGTATTGGTCTCCTCATGGTCGGCATAACGCCGGGCAGCGAGCTCCATCGAGCAGAAGTAGTCAGCGGCTTGGGCAAGACGGCGTTCTTGGTACCGCAGGCGCTTGTAGTCGGCGGTGTTGGTCGATAGCGTCTCGTCAAATGCACGGTGAATGGCGGCACCGACAGCGGCTTGACCACCATCGTAATAAATCGCAACCGTTGCGTACAGCTGGAACTCGGAGTAATGATCTCGAATGAACGACGATAAATCGCGCTGCATGCGCTCGGACAAAGCTTTCGCAGTCTTGAATTCGGGACGACGATAGATGAACGTCCTGTACGTTACTGGCAACTTGCGAATAAACCCTTCGAATCTAGCAAACAATTTCTTGCGGGTTTCGAATTCGAGGCCCGCATATCCGCCGCGCCTATGCTGAAGATCATATGCATGAAACGGAACATCAGGCAGCGACGACTCGCACAGGTTCGTCTCATAGTTTGTGATGAGGCTGTCGATGGAATCTTGCTGGTCATGAAGCACAACCGTGAGGAGGTAGTACTTGGTGTCAGACTGGGACTTATTTTCCTGGCCACACTCATCAAAAAACGCACTCAGAGTACCCGACACTCCCACCCTCCTGATAAAGAAAATGCGCGGGGACATCCCCGCGCGCTTGGCTGCCCTCGCGTCAAGCGCGAGATGCTAGAACAACTATACCACGGCTGAGATGACATCGATACGAGCCCGTTCGATTGTGAGCGAAATGCCAATTTGGCACCTCGGGTCTTGCTCGCGAACACGGCCCGACGCAGCGGAGCGTTTCTTTACTCCGCGCGCGCTGTCATGTTGTAATGACCTGGACATCCGACGAAGAGAATCACCATGCCGATAGGTAAATCCATCAAGCAGCACCGCGAGGCCCGCGGAATGATCAAGCGATAGCTCGCCAAGCGTCTCTACATCACCAGCCAGGCCATCTCGCACTGGGAGACCGGCGAGACCGCGCCGGGTATCGACATAACGAAGCTCATCGTCGCGACGCTTGACATACCCGTAACCGAGCTGCTCGACATGCCGCTCGAGGGAATGTTCTGCCAATGCTGCAGGATGTATTCCGACAATCGAGAGTCACAATCGGGGGTCTGTCCCCGCCATTCCAGAAAAAAGGAATGCGCCGTCGGGGGGGGGATGACGGCGCATTCTGGTAAAGAGGAGGGATTGACTTTGTTTACGCCTTGTCGGCGGCGTTATCGATGCGCATGGCATCCTCGGCATCTATTTCACCTACCGAAGAACCGTCTTTGACAGCCTCTTCCACACGCTCGGCGCGGGCAAAGGCCTCGGTAGCCTCAGCAGCTTCCCCAGCATCACCCAATACGCCCATATTGTCATGTTCGCGGGCATTGTATTCGCGCTCCATAGCCTCGGCTTTAACCGATTCGGCTTCCTTCATAGCAACTTCTTTTTCTAGGCTTTCGTTCATTTCAAATCTCCTTTCCGTATTTTCCTTAACACTCCGAATGTTCGTGAACCGCAGGGTTATCCATCCGTCATACGCCAAGCAACTCAGTCACTTTTTCTCGTGTAATGGCTCCACGCTCTTCCTCAGATATCTCCGTCAAAAGAAAACGCAGAGCATTTCTTACATCCGTGGCATCTTGGGCAAAATCCTGCGCAATAAAATCAAGAACTTCGTCATCGAGGCGCACGCTGTCCGTGGATTTGCCGACGAAAGAATCTTGGATACGCTCGGCAAATTGTCGAAGACCTTGGGCATCAAGTGGCTTAACTTCCACAGCGGAAAAATCGGCTAAGGCCTCGCGAATCTTTTCCGAAGCTATCTCTTCCAAAGGCACATCCGACACCACAACGGTATCAAGCCCCGCTCGCTTACGTTGAGCTAAAAGCAGACGACAGATTTCGGAACCCAGTTCTCCGGCATCGACAAAGCGATCCACTCCGTCTAGCAAAAGAACGTCTGCCTCTCCGATTCTGTTCAGGAACTCATCGTTTGCCCCGCTTTGAAGCACGGCGACGATTTCACCCGCATGGCACGAAACAATGCGACGAGGCGCAAGCAGGTCGCGCTCGCGGCCCCGTGCTTGGACGACCGTGGACTTGCCCGTGCCAGGTGGTCCCCAGACAAAGAGCTCGACAAGGCCCTCGTGCTCTCTGCCAATGGAGAGGATGGTCTCGAAAGCCTGACAATTATCGTCGGTAATCACAATCTCATCCAGCATCGACGCCATCTCGTTCCTCCTTCAACAGTTTTCCTTGCCCACCATGTCCCATGGCCGCAACCGGCACAAACGCCTGTTGTCCGCAGGATTCGCAGATACCCGTTTCGCCATCTACAAAACCGCCACAATCGAGGCAAGGGATGGCGGCCGGGGGCACGTAATACACGCTTTCCTCGTCATACTTGCCACACCGGCCGCATTTGGTGCACGGATAGCACATTCTCCGCAGCCTATCGGTCCACATCCACGAGCTTGATCCAATATTCCAGGGTTTTGCCCGCAAAGGGATGGTTCAGGTCAATCTTGACGTTGTCCTCGGTTGTCTCCACGACAAACGCCGGCTGCCTGTTTCCGTCCTCGGGATTGCGATGAAACATGACATCGCCCTCCTTCAAGGTGTAGCCCTGATCAAGCATGGAACGGGGATACCATTGCGCCAGGCCGTCTTGATACTTTCCGTATCCCATCTCGGGCGGAATCTCGACAGTCTTCTCCTGACCCGGCATCATGCCCAAAAGGGCCTCTTCAATACCGCGGGGCAGCTTCATGTCGCCGACCATGACAACGAGCGGCTCTCCTTCCGAGCGATCATCGACAGCCGGCGCGCCCTTCTCACCTCCCTTATAGAGAATCGAAACGACGCTTCCAACATGAACCTGCTTATCCATTGCCCGCTCGCCTCCTATGAAGCCTCGTTCTCGTCAATCTCGCCCACTTTGGTGTCGTGGCGATGAACCGCATAGGCCGCCTTGCCGGTACCCTGCACTTCAATATGGGCAGCCTTGTGGGCTTCCTTGTTCGAGGGAACGAACTTGCCCCTGGCCGCAATGGGATCGTATTGCGGCACCACCAAAAATTGCTTCGGTTTCTCTGCCAGCTTCTTGGACAGCTCCTCAACCGTGCCAAAGCTAATGATGTTTGCCAGGCAATGGTGGACGCACATGGGCTCGCGTCCCGCTCTCGTTCGTGACGCACAAAGGTCACAAAGGTCGGTGACAGCGGGCCAATAGTTAAAGTTCCAACGCTCATCATTTATTTTCCAAGGACCATCCGTCAACACCTTGATGCCCGTCTTGCCCACGGGGAAGTCATGCTCTTCCTGGCAGGTCACCTGGCAAGATCCGCAATTCGTGCAGTACTCGTAATCAATCAAAAGTCCATATGTCGCCATGATTACACCAGCTTTCCGAACTTGTCCCAAACAAGATCCATATCGGTGTCGTAGCACTCAGAAATGGGCTCTACCTTGCATACGAGACACTTGTTGGGAGCACCAAAACCGAGCTTGCCGAAATGGAAGTTTGGAAGCAGGTTATTGATATTGGAGCGGAAGTTACCGTAGAGATTCGGTTCGTTGCCGTCTTCCTCCGGGAACCACCAAGCATGCTGCGCGTGAATTGTCTTCTCGTCCACGATTTCGGACACGCGCGCCTTTTGGACGCACTCGCCAAAAGGACTGGTGAGGCGTACCCACTGGCCATCGGCAATGCCCAGCTCGCGAGCGACCTTGGGGTTGATCTCGGTAATGGGATCGGGATTGAGTGCACGTAGACGCGGAATCTGACGATTCTCGGAGTGGAAAAACGCCGTGGTGCGAGCACCAGTGGTAAGGATGAAGGGGTATTCCTTCATGAGATCCGGATCGACGGGGCCGAACTCCGGCTCCTCGTAGTAGGGTAGCGGATCTTCACCAAACTGGTTAAATGCCGTTGACCAGAGCTCGATGCGTCCCGTCGGAGTGGCAAAGCCGGGCTGTCCGTCGGTGCGCATTTCACCGCGCTCATATTTGTAGTAGTCGACGGGAATCTGGCTGACGACGCATTCGGAGACCTTGTCGAAGTACTCGCCGTTCTGCCGTTCGCCCAGACGCAGCGCCTCCATGAACTCCTTTGCAGAACGGAACTTGAACTCGTTCTCCCAGAGCTCGGGGCGCAGACGACGACCTAGCTCATAGCAAAGCTCGTAGTCGGTCAGGCAGTCGCCAACCTCTATGGCCTTGTGCATGAAACCAGCCGTGACCGTACACGGAGCATAATGCGTGAACACCGTGCCATCACGCTCGGCGATGGTCTTCAACGGCAGGAAGATGTCGCAGGACGCCTCGACGGAGGGATTCATGAAGGTGTCGAAGCCGATGCAGAACTCCAAGGACTTTACGATGGCATCATGCCAGCGCTTCGGCTCCATGGAGGTGCAGCTCATGAGGTTATTGCCAGCATAGAAGCCCATCTTGATCGGATAGGGCTTGCCCGTCTCCAGAGCTTCCAGCATGAGATCTGCATGGGCGTTCAGGATAATCATGCAGTACGCCGGATACTTGTCCAGACCGATCATCTCGGCCTGCAGCTCGCTGCCCACACCCTTCTCGAAACCGAAACCGGACTCGTTGTGACCAGCACCCGTACCCGGAAGAATCTGGCCTCCCGGCACATCGAGATTGCCGGTAATGGCCATGAGGTCTACGGTTATCTGTCCGTGCTGCATACCATTGGTCTTCTGATCAGCTGCCAGACCCCACTGGATAGCGGCGGGCTTTGCCGTCGCATACATGCGGGCCGCCTCGTAGATCAGCTCCACGGGAACATCGCAAATCTCCGCAGCCTTCTCGGCCGGCATCGTCGCAACGCGCTCGGCAAGCTGCTCGAAGCCATAGCACCAGTACTCCACGAAATCGTGGTCGTAGAGATCCTCTTTGATAATGATGTCGCACATCGCCATGCCGAGCGCCGTATCCGTACCCGCACGAAGCTGCAAATGAATATCAGCACGAGCCGCAAGCCACGTGACACGCGGATCAATGACAATGAGACGTGTTCCGCGACGCATGGCGTCTACAACAGCATGGCCGAAGAAGCCATCGGGGTTGGATTCGAGCGGAGCCTTGCCCCAAACGACAAGCACCTCGGTCAAATCATAGCGCGGATCGTCCCAGCGGCCCGGAAGCGCACCGGCGTAGTCCCATTCGGGATAGGTGGTGCCGCCGATATAGGCGATGGCGGCAAGACGCGGCGTATAGCATGCGTAACCCGATTGCGTATAGCAGAAGTTAGGCGTGCCAAAACACATGGTGCCATAGGGTGCAAACGTACCGCCCTCACGACCCGTACCCGCAAATACTACGATAGACTCGCGTCCGTACTTGTCAGTGATGCGATCGTACTCTTTCTTGATGATGTCAAAGGCCTCTTCCCAAGAAATCTGCTCCCACGCATCGGCATTACCACGATCCTTCGGGTCGCGCTTCATTGGATGCAGAAGGCGAGCGGGATTGTAGACATAGTCCCTAAGAGTAATGCACCTTGGGCAAAGCCTGCCCTGAGTAACCGGGTTGTTCTCGTCGCCTTCGACACGCACGAGCTTGCCGTTCTCGTCGACATAGAGTTTGAGGCCACAGCCAACGGGATGGCATCCCGGAGGGGACCAGGGGCTCGTACGGGTAACCGTAAGGCCATCCTCCTCATAACGCCATGGCTTTCCGATGTCGTTCACATCGGAAAGGGTATCGAGCTTGACAACAGCTGCGGTCTTGTAGAAATCGTCTTCGCTCATGTCACTTCCTTCCTCTCTCTTTTCCTGGGAGACGCATGCATGTCCTGTAAAGCACGCGCCTCCCTTGAAACCAATTTGTGTTTGCCGCCGCAGAGAGCCTAGGCTTCTCTCCGCAGCAAGCATCGCCTACGCCTTGGTGGTGAACAGGCTCCAGCGGCTCTCGCCGTCCATCTTCTTGGCGAGCTCCTCGACGTCGCCGTAGTACATGCACCAGGCCTGGCAGTGCTGCACGCACATGGGCATCTTGCCCTTGGCCGTGCGCGAGGCGCACATGTCGCAGGACTTGGTGATCACGGGCAGCCAGGTCCACTCCCAGCGGTCGGGGGCGACGGCGCCCTCGCGCTCGTAGGGGCCGGTCTCGGTGAGCTTGATGCCGAACTCGCCCTCGGGCAGGCCCAGCTCCTTCTTGCAGGCCACCTCGCAGGAGTGGCAGCCGGTGCAGTAGTCGTAGTTGATGAGTATTCCCTTGGTCATGGATCTACCTCTCTCAGTGGTCGTTTCCCTAGGCAAGAACCTCGCCTGTTTTCAGATCGATGCGAACACCCGATTTCTCGGTGATGGCGTTGTTCATCGGATCGTAAGTAGCACCCGCATCCATGTAGTCGTGATACCGCTCAATCTCGTCCTCGCGGGGAGACTCGACTTTCTTGTACCAAGGGAAGTTGCCTGTCTCGGCAATTTGCTCATAGGGCATCGTGTCACCATCTTTGACGGGATAAATCTTGCAGATCATCCCCTTGATGGGCGATCCAACACCACCCTGGCCCGTCACAAATGCCTTCGTGCAGTTGTTCGGATTACTCTCGAACGTGCCGAAGAGGAACGGGGCGGCGCCATCGGTTTCGGGGAACCACCAACCGTGCTCTGCATGGATGGTCTTCTCGTTGACTACGGGGGTTACCTTGGCCAGCTGCTTGAAACGACCGTGGTCATTCTCAATCCAGATCCACTGACCATCCTGGATGCCGTACTTCTCCGCCGTCTTGGGATTCACGAGAACGCGGGGCTGCGGATGCAGCTCGCGCATGGTAGGCAGCTGACGATGCTCGGAATGGAAGAACTCGAAGGAACGACCGCCGCAGGTCAGAATCAGCGGATACTCCTCCATGAGCTCGGGAGTGGAAATGGGGCCTTCGGGCGGCTCGGTATGATGCGGGGTAACCGAGAGTCCCCAATAGGCGAATAGCGCCGGGGCGAGCTCCAAGCGACCGGACGGAGTACCGTAGCCCACGGAGCCGTCAGGACGGAACATTCCCTTTGCGGCCTTATTGTAGGTAGCGTTGAACTCGTCATAGGAATGACCGAGCATGCTCGGGTTCTTTACGAGCTCTTCCCAATCGGCGGTAAACAGGGTCTTGCCCGAATTCTTTGCACCACCCTGATCAGTAGCCTCGGTCGTAGCCGAGAAGGAACCAGTACCGTCATGGAGATACCAGTTGAGCCAATCGATATCCGTATCCCACTGGCCAAAGACCTCGGGATTCAGCCTATGGCCCAGATCGAGAATAATTTGCTCGTCAGACTTGGCCTCGTAGAAGTCCACGACCTTGACCATGGCACGACAGGGGGTCCACCAGGTACGCGCGGAGTTGCGCTCCGGGCTCATGGCAACGGGCAGGATGATATCTGCCAACGCCACGGACGTGGGAGTGATATAGGGGTCGGCATTTACGATGAATGGGATGCGCTTCATGGCCTCAAGAACACGTGGGGCATCCTGCGAGGGGCAAGAAAGCGTGTTCGACGACTGGATCCACATCATCTTGATGGGATAGGGGAAATCATCTTCGATAGCTTGAAGCAGGCCGTCCGATGAAGCATGCGCGACAAAGTCGCCTCCCTCGATACCGAGGGCAAAGTTGTTGTTCAGCTTCTTGAGACGCCATTCCACCGGGGTGAGTTCCTCACCGGAAGCGTATCCGGCGTTAATCTCAAAGGCGTTATGCATGAGGATGTTTCCACCGGGGACGTCGACGTTGCCACAAAGGGCCATGAGGTCGCAGCCCGCAAGCGTCAGCGCCATGGCGGAGAGTTGCTGATCAAAGGCAAGGCCCCACTGAATAGCACCAGGCTTGGCAGATGCATAGAGACGAGCAGAGGCACGGATATCATCAGCATCCAGGTCGCAGATTTCCGCAGCCCACTCCGGCGTCATGTCCTTCACCGATTCCGCCAGCTCGTCAAAACCGGCACACCACAGGTCAACAAACTCCTCGTCATAGAGCTTTTCGTTGATGATGACGTTGATCCAGGCGCATGCCAGGGCCGCATCCGTGCCAGGACGAATCTGGAGCCAATACTCGGCTCGGGCACCCCACCAGGTCAGACGCGGGTCGATGGAAATGATTTTCGTACCCATTTGGACACACTGCACGAGCCAGTGGCCAATATAACCATCGGCATTCGAGGCCAGTGGCTCATTGCCCCAGACAACGAGAACTTCGGGCGGCACCCATTCCGGGTTGTTGTAACGGTCGGGATGACCTTCGGAGGCGTCTACGATGGGGAAGTCGCCGAAGGGCGCGATGGATCCGCAAATACGCGGCATATAGCACGAGAAGCCCGTGAAGCCGAAAGTGGAGATGTTCGGGGTCTTGAGTGCAGCCTGCCCAAAGAAGGGGACCTGCCAGTTAATATTGCGGCCAGTACCATGGACGCAAATGATGGCATTGCCGCCGTCAGTCTCCCAGATCTCCTTGACCTTGGCTTCGATTTCGTCGTAGGCCTCTTCCCAGGAAATGCGCTCCCACTTGTTCTCGCCACGTTCCCCAGCGCGCTTCATGGGGTACTTCAGGCGGTCGGGATGATTCACCGATTCGTCGAGAGTCAGACATTTAATGCAGAGCTTGCCATTCGTACACGGATCGAGTGGGTCTCCCTCGACGCGCTCAAGCTTGCCATCCTTGACATAGAGCAGCACGCCACACGAAGTATGACAGCCCGGGGGCGAGTAGTGATAGGTACGAGTAACGGTGTAGCCGTCTTCCTCCCACTGCCACTCGCCCTCGTGATATGCCTTGCGGTCAATGCCGTCAAGAAACTCCTGATAGTTTGCCATTCTTTCCTCCTTCTCTTGTGCAACGGGAGCACATCGCGCATCCTAAGATGCGTATCGAGCGTTTCGCATCCCGCGCTCCGTCCATACTTAGGACGGCGCGGGCATTAACTTTCCTTCCTAGACCATCTAATGCCATGGGGATTAGATGCGCTTCCACCGGCATAAACGCCTGTCCTTATTCCCACTGGGCGCGAATCTTCTTCTTTTGCGAGAGCGCGATGGCGACAAGCAGGGCACAGGCGATGAGTATGCCTATGCCAGCCAGGAACGAGCCGACGTAGCTACCGGTAATGTCATAGCAAGCTCCGACAGCCGCGGCGCCAAAGCATCCGATGATGCCGGACATGCGCGAATAAGAAAGGATTTGCGCGAAGCACTTCTTTCCGAATATCTCCGAAAGCAACGTGGGAACCGAAATGGTGATGATCACCGAATTCATGCCAAACACGAAAGCGGCTACCATAAGCGGTACTTCGCTCTGCAAAAACGAGAATCCCAAGAGGGAGGCAGCAGTCACGCCAAGAGTGATATAGGTCGAGGCAGCGACACCTATCTTGTCCGTCACCCAACCCATAACAAGGGTTGCGACCGTATAGCCAAGCTGTGCCAGGGCCAATATGCTGGCGCCAAACGCCGCGGTATACCCCAATGACTCCGCAAATCCCGGAAGATGGTTGTTGTAGCCACTAAACAACGCTTCGATACCTGCATACAGGAAGACGCAAACGAACGCCAAGGTGACGATAGCCTTCTTTGCCGGCATACCATGAACATCAGCGGCTTCTTCGGCTACGCTCTCCTTCTCATCAGCTCCGTAGGGCTTCAAGCCCATCTCCTCCGGATGCAAACGGAATACGAAGAGAGTCCAGGGAAGAACGAGAATGCAGATGATAACGGCGATTGCGGGATACGTGAGCCTCCAGCCTATTTCCCCGATAAGCCAAGTACCGAGTATGGGAAAGATCACGCCACCAATGCCCGATCCGCACATGGCAATACCGAGGGCCGTGCCGCGACGCTTTGTGAACCAGTTTTCGATGAGTACCGTTGAGGCGACCACGAACACGAGTGCGCCGGCAATGCCGAGCACTACGCCACCCACATACCACTGCCATAGCTCCGTAAACAGGCCCATGCAAGCTTCAGTCGCAGCGATAATTAGAAAGCAGCCGGTCAAAAACACGCGGAAGTTCCACTTTGGCAAAAATTTCGCCACCAAAGGATAAGTAACAGTCGTAGCTATGAAGTAGAACGTTAGGTAAAGCGCCAGGGCCCCGCGATCGAAGCCAAGATCATCACAGATCGGCACAAAGAAAATCCCGCCGGAATTCATGATGGCTCCCAGGGCGCCAGCCTGCAAGAAGCAGCACCCGATCATAACGAGCCATGCGTAATGGATGCGTCCTTTGCTCTCAGACAATGAAAACACCTCCAAGTTGAGCCGGGCCCTCCGCCCAGAGACGAAGGGCCCGGAATTGTGGATTGGCTAGTTGGGCATGAACCACATGCGCCCGGGAAGATGAAGGCCCGTTTCACGATCAAAACGACCCAAAACGCTTGCTTTCCACAGGGTCATGGCCATGCACCTCCTTTCCGCAATCAAAACTCCCAGGTGGGGCTGAATGCCTACTCGGCCACCCAGTGCTCCTTCTGCGTCTTCTTTACAGTCGCATAGGTAATGAGCAGCAAAACGAGCGTGATGGCGAGAACGACGGCGCCAATGGTGAACGCACCGGAATAGGTCCCCGTCGAGGTGTAGAACAGCGCAATAATTGGTGCACCAAACGCACCGCCAAGGCCAACGCCCATCATGGCGTAGGACAGGACCTTGTCGAAGGAACGCTCGCCAAAGTGATGACGCACGATCATGGGGATCGAGATGGTAACGATTGCGTTATTCATTCCGAAGAAGAACGCAGTGATTGCCATGGTCGCCTCGTTGGTGGCAACAAAGGCCCAGCACAGGAATGTGATGACCGTAATGGCAAACAGGATGATGGTCACATTCTTGGCGCCGATCTTGTCGCAGAGGAAACCACCGCACAGGGATGCCAAAATATAGCCAGCCTGGAGCAGGGTCATGAGAGTTGCCGAGAAGGTTGCGGCATCGGGACCAAGAATCTCGATGCAGTTGGCCTGGATGTAGGAGTTGAATCCGCCGGGGAAGGAGCAACCGATGCAGGCAATGAACAGGATGACGAATGTAACGGAAGCAACGGCATACTTCAGCGGAATACCCGGTTTCACGCCCTCGGCTTCTGCAAGCGCCACAGCATCAGGAGCGGGACCAAAGGGCTCAAGTCCGCTCTTGGAGGGATCGGTGGAGAAAACCGTGAGGGAGAAAATGAGGATGAGGAGCACGAGCACGGCATTCACGTAGTACACGCCCTGCCAGCCAATGCTCTGGAAGAGCTGAGTGAACACGAGCGGGAAGATGGCGCCGCCGATACCAGAGAACAGGTTCGCGATGCCGAGATAACGACCAGCGACCGCCTCCGTGAACCAGGAGTTGATGAACAGCGGGCAGGCGTAGATAAAGAACTGACCACCGAACAGACCCATGATGATACCGAGAGCTGAGAACTGCCAGGTCCAGTCAGGCGTTGCAAACGTGAAGCCCACCAAGCAAAGGGCTACAACTATGACGTCGATGGACAGGAACAGTTTCGCGTTCTTAGGCAGCAGAATACCGCCGAGGAACGTGCCGACAAGGGCGGCTATGCCGTACATGGAAATCCACATGACATAGGAAACCATGTCGACACCAGCCAAAACCGGCATGAACGCAAAGTAGGCAGAAGACGAGTTGAGTACTGTGCCCAGACCCACGGCCTGCATGACACAGCACCCCACGAGCACGAGCATTGCCCGCTTCTTGGATTGTGCTTGAATAGTACTAGACATTTGTATTACCTCCTTGATTTCCCTTTCCACATATGTGCTCATATCTGAGCAAGAGGACGAGGGAGGAATGCCCCGTGTTTCCTCCCCCGCTCCTCGTCTCGCCTACGCCTTGGTGGTGAATAGGCTCCAGCGGCTCTCGCCGTCCATCTTCTTGGCGAGCTCCTCGACGTCGCCGTAGTACATGCACCAGGCCTGGCAGTGCTGCACGCACATGGGCATCTTGCCCTTGGCCGTGCGCGAGGCGCACATGTCGCAGGACTTGGTGATCACGGGCAGCCAGGTCCACTCCCAGCGGTCGGGGGCGACGGCGCCCTCGCGCTCGTAGGGGCCGGTCTCGGTGAGCTTGATGCCGAACTCGCCCTCGGGCAGGCCCAGCTCCTTCTTGCAGGCCACCTCGCAGGAGTGGCAGCCGGTGCAGTAGTCGTAGTTGATGAGTATTCCCTTGGTCATCTTCATTCCCTCCTTACGGCTTCATCGGCTCGAAGTCATCGCGCCAGCCGCCAAGCTGGGTGATCTGGACACCCGCCGGGATGTCGCCTTCCTTGTACTTGTAGATGCGGCAGCGCGTGCACTTGATGGGAGATCCGATTCCACCCGGTCCTGCCTGGAAATTACGCGTGAGGTTGTTCACGTTGTACTCGAAGCAGTGGTTGAGAGATGGAAGCGCTGCCTCTTCCTCGGGCTTCCACCAGCCATGCTCGGCAGAAACGCAATCATCCGGTACGCCAGGGAAGATCTTGACCATCTGACGGCAGCGACCCTCGTCGTTCTCCATCCAGATCCAATCGCCATCCTGCAAGTCGTACTTCGCAGCGGTGTTCGGCGAAATCTTCACAAGCGGCTCGGGATGGAACTCGCGCATGGTCTGCGCCATACGATGCTCCGTGTGGAAGAACTCATAGGAACGCGCTCCGTTAATCATGTAGAAGGGCAGCTCCTCCATGATCTCGGGAGTGGTCTCCCACGTCTCCGGTGCCGGCGTGTAGACGGGATAGGGCGGGATGCCCCATGCGGTGAAGATGCTCGGAACGAGCTCGATGCGTCCCGAAGGCGTGTTGAAGCCCGGCTGGCCATCGCCGCGCAGCAGCCCCTTCTCATGTTTGTTGTAAGTCGCGTTCCACTCGTCGTAGGCATGGCCATTGGCATCCTTGACAAGCTGGTCGAAGGTATAGGGGCACTTCGTCGTAATGGTCGGTCCACCCTCCTCGGAAACCGAGGTATGACCCCAATCCTCATCCGTGGCGGCAGAGAAGTTGGCCTTCTTGACCTTTCCATCCTCACCAACAACCGCAAGGTCCGTAAGGAGATAGTCATTGATGAAGTCCTCGACGGTTTCCCAACGCACAAAGAGCTCGGGATTGAGGCGTTTGCCAAGCCACAGGGCAATCTCCTCATCCGACTTTGCCTCATAGAAAGAGGTGACCTTTTTCATGGCACGCAGAGGAGTCCACCACGTGCGCGCAGAATCACGCTCCACCGACATGGAAACGGGAAGGATGAGGTCGGCAATGGCCACCATGGTGGGAGTAATCATGGGGTCTGCATACACGATGAAGGGAATCTTCGAGATGTACTTGTAGGCTCGGGCAGCAGCACCCTCATGTCCTGCAAAGGCGTTGCAAGACTGGGCCCAGAACATCTTGATGGGATAGTCCTCCCCTGTCACGGGAATCTTGCCTGCCTCCAAAACTGATGCCATGGCATCGCAGTTGGACATGCCCACGAAGTCGAGGCCTTCATCCCCAACCATCCATTTGCGGAATTTCATGGCAAGCGCATCTTCATCCGCATACAGATCAACCGATGAATAACCTGCATTAATATCAAACGAGTTGTGCACGAGCACGTGAGTGCCGGGCTTTTCGATATTGCCGCATATGGCCATGAGATCGCAGACGGCCTCGGTCCAATGCATAGCCGAAGACGTACCCGCATCAAAGACAAGGCCCCACTGAATTGCGCCACGGCTGGCATTGGCATACATGCGAGCGGACCCGATGATATCTTCCACGGGCACGCCCGTGATCTTGGAGGCCCACTCTGGCGTAAACTGCTGGCAATGCTCCTTGAGCTCATCATAGTAGGCGCACCATTTGTCAACGAACTCGTGATCAATAAGATCCTCGTTCATGATGATATTGAGCCATGCGAGGGCAAGGCAGCAATCAGTGCCAGGGTGAGGACGCAGCCAATACTCGGCTCGAGCTCCCCACCAGGTAAGAACTGGATCGATGGAGATAATCTTGGTGCCTGCTTGCACGCAGACATTGAGCCAGTGGCCCAGATAACCGTCACCATTGGACTTAAGCGGTTCATTGCCCCAGACAACGAGAACTTCGGGGGGTTGCCACTCGGGATTCGCGTAACGGTCAGGCAGTGTCTCAGACGCGTCTACGATGGGATAGTCACCGAGCGGACCGGCAGCACCACAGACGCGCGGCATATAGCACCACCAGCCGGAGAAGTAGATGCCTCCGACATTTGCCGTGCGGAAGCAGGCGCCGGCAATGAAGGGAACCTGCCAATTGATGTTACGGCCAGTACCGTGGCCCACAAGAATGGACTTGCGGCCCAGGCCCTTATCGTCGATTTCCTCTTTGATATAGGTCTCGATCATGTCGAGAGCCTCATCCCAGGAAATGCGCTCCCACTTGTTTTCGCCACGCTCGCCAGCGCGCTTCATGGGGTACTTCAGGCGCTGGTTGCTTTCGACCATCTCGACCATGTCGAGACAGCGCATGCAGAGCTTTCCGTTTGCGTAAGGGTCAAGCGGATCTCCCTCAATACGGGCAAGCTTTCCATCTTTCGTGTACAGCAAAACACCGCATGAATCGTGACATCCCGGAGCAGAATAGTTGTAGGTACGGGTAACGGTATAACCGTCTTCCTCCCACTGCCACTCGCCCTCGTGGTACGCCTTGCGGTCGATGCTATCCAAGAACCCTTGATAATCAACCATAAGCCTTCCTCCTTCTCTCTTGACGCACTAGGCGTTTCAATGGAGGAAGCTTATGAGGGGTCTTTAGCCCCTGTCATCAACGTGATTTTGGGGTTCTTGTGCATACCTAATTATTGATGATTTCGCATTTTTCTCATGATTGCTTCGATTTGTAATACCGATTAGGGAATTCATGCTGTAAGACCAATGGGATAAGGGCGATGAAAGTGCCTGGTAGTTTGCGGTGGAATCGGCGAATGTCGGGCTTGTGCATAATCGCTCGACATTCAATCCTCTCCGTAGAGCTTGGTCTCTTCAATTAGATCGAGAAGCTCCTGGCGTGAATGAACTCCGAGCTTTCGGTATATATTGCGGATATGGGTTTGAACCGTCGAGAGGGATATAACCAACGCACTCTCGATGTACTTTGCGTTTCGGCCCTGAGCCATGAGAAAAAGCACCTCCTGTTGACGATCGGAGAGTTTGTACCGCTCGCCAACCGCCTGGCACCGCTGCTTCCAGATCATGCGGGCATCTTTCTCCGCCATCCCCTGGTCCCGCTCCATTCCCGCCTCGGGAAATCGAGGCTTATGAGAGATGAGAGCCAGCATGCAAATTGCAGCGGCAATGGCAAGCACCAGAAACGAGGCATATCTCGCGGATAGCCCTTGCACGGCAAATCCGCAAGCTAGGCCTAAGACAAAGCCAGCATAGTCTATGCATCGTGCCTTTCCGTAAGTTCGTAGTGGGGCCAAATCGCAAATGCGCACATGCTCGACCAAAGCAACCAATCCGAAGGCAAGGTAGATGGAAAACACAATCGTGATAATGCAGAGAGCGATAAGCTTGGCTACATCTCCGAACGCAAGCATGAACATGAACGCAAACACGAGCAAGGGCGGCATGAGCGGCGCAAGGCTCCGCTCTGTTATAACGCGATCCGCCATCGTGTCTAGCACAAGCATGGATGCGGCCAGTATTCCGCCAATGAAGCAAGGGACTATGACATCCGTGATGGTAGTCATACCTACAACAAAGCCAAACTCGAAAAACGTGGATCCCAGCATAATTGCCGAAGAAGCCTGAATTTTAGAACGCTTATCCGAATCCCGATTCTTCACCACCCCTGCAAAGGTCTTCGGTCTCATGCGTGCAAGAACACAAACGCACCCGAAAGAAACCAGGGCAAAAAGCGCAACGGCCACTTGACATGCAAGAGCCTCCATAAACCACATGCCAAGGCAAAGACACACGCCGACCAATGTTCCGAGGGTAATAAAAAGCATAAGTCCACTACCCCGAATATGGCATAGTTGCATGAACCACAGGGCTCCGAGGGCAGCTACGCCTAATGCCGCAAAAGCCAAGGACACGACTGCCTGCCACTCAAGACCCGCAACCATAAATGCAGGAACCCCTATGAATCCGACAGTCCCTACAACAGCACAGGCAAAGAGTGGAATTGAGCGACGTTGCGCCACAATCTGCGAAGTCCCATACACGATCGCCGCCATCCCCAGCAATACCAACCCGCAAAGGATTCGTACGCACAAAATATACGTGCCTACAAAAGCCAAGGAAGGCAAAAGCACGAACAAGCCGATAAATATAACGATGAAGCTCGCAAAGCCGATGAAACACACGACAAGATCTATGCCGAGCTTCGTCGATGCCGAATCCCGCCTATCTGCGCCACCAGAACCCATTCGACGCCCCCTCCATCAGCTCCGACACCCCAAGCGCACGCACACTCAATGCATAACACGAGGACACCCCCTGCTTTATCAGTCCCCTGCTCCCACTCTGCCGGATTCAACCCCCTCGACTAAATCGATAAGATCTTGTTGAGAATGTTGGCCAGTTTTCTTGTAAATCGCATATACATGCGCTTTTACCGTATGGGGCGAAATGACGAGCTCGTCACGAATGTAGGCGGTGTTACGTCCCTTTGCGAGCAGATAGAGCACTTCACGCTGCCGCTCTGTCAAGCCATACTCCTCCGCTACAGCATTGCATCGATTTATATAGTGCTGCCTACCATCCATGATGCTGACAATGTCTTGTCGCGTGAGAATCTGCCCATCGGTTTCCTCTTGAAGCACTTCATCTTCCTCGCCTGGATAGTGGCTCCGGGAGGAAAGCAAAGAGAAGACGACGATCAGAAGAACAACGATGATGACTATCCATATCTGACGAGTCATCTCTCCAAATAACTGGGTGTATAAGGAGGCATATCCAACAACGAGTCCCAGGCAAAGACCGCCCGTTGAACAGAGGCGTGTCCGCGTGTATATGCGCAGGGTCGAGAGCTGGCATGTCACAATATGCTCGCAGGTAGCGCTGCCGGCCAAAGTATAGGGAATAAGCGAAAAACAGAAAGCGGCAATGGCAGGTATAAAGGCCCATGGCTCAGGGATAAACAAAAAGACGAGTATGCAAGTTGCAAGGACAGGGAGAAAAAATTTGCGAACCAAGGTCTCTCGAAGCACGAGCCCGTGAAATGTGTCAAATAACACCATAGCGCTTACAACAAATGATATGCCGCCTATGAGAAGCGGCATCCAACCATGGTAGGCTCCAGCCATGATGAGCCACGCAAGGGAAAAACCCTGAACTAGAGATGCCATTATGGTGAGTAGCGACGAGCTCCAGGTTATCTTGCACCTTTTATCGCTTTCCCTCACATCATAAGAAGGGGGCATATTTGCTGACACAAAGCGCCGCCAAAGAAACAGATATATGCATGGCGAGACAACCGCACAGGCAAGAAGCAAAAACGGAGCATACCTTGCATCGGCCATCATGATGCAAAATGTCCAGAGTAGCGCCAGAGCAAAAAACGTCGCAAGCGATGAGCGAACCTTGCTCTTGAACTGGGTACAAAGGAACTCGATCCATAGCGTCATGCTCAACGAAACAAAAGTCCCTGCGCAAGCCGCACGAAAAACGGCAAAAACAAAAGCCGCCGCTTCGCCCGATGGCACAAGGGGAAGCGACCCCATCACGCCGCAAACAAGAGCCGTTGTCATCAGAGCGATTCGATGCTCTTGAAGCTTACCTGCCGCGCGCCCGAGAATAAAAGAGGAGATAAAAAGCCAGAGCGCAAAGTTAGCGATTTGAAGTATGGGGGAGAAGCCAATCCCAGCATCGGCCAAAAAGGTGGGCTGCAACAGAAGCGAAAAATACCATGCCAGAGAGATCGAAGCACCGACTATGCCAATGATGAGCGAAGGATTGACATAAAACCACTCACTCGCGTCATCTTCTTGCACCGGTTCCTTGCGCCCAAAGAAACGTTTACAGCTATCAGAAAGAGTACTCCCCATACCGCTCATCTGTCACGGGTAAGAACGCAGCCATCGTATTAGCTGCGCTACCTCATGACGCCTCCCCTCTCCGCTCCCTCAAAAGCTTTGGTGAACAACCGCGGGCTTGTGCGCGCGGAGGGTCGTCGACTTTATGCATTGCATGCTTGCGTGGTTTGGAAGCCCCCCCCCCGCATCTGCAGTCGGCATCTTGGGTGCTTTCGCACCAGAAGAACGACCCGGAGGGGCCGGAAATGCAAACCCGCACTGAACGCAAGCAGCAACTCCCGGCTCATTCACATACCCGCAGCGGCCACACATGCCTGGCTGAGGCATACGACCACACTTATTACAGTGTGAACAGGGATAACACATGATGGATCCGCCCCCCGCTCGTTCCTCATACCCCATGTCGCATCATATACAACAAAGTGACTATAAAATTCCATGCCCGCCACCGACAATCCCTAATGATGCCTATTTTTTAGGTATTGGTATCTAAGGTTATTGGTATTAGATAGGGCCTTTTACCCGGTCAAATAATACTGCGCAGGTTTATGGCCTCAGAACGCATCGCTCTGACCGACGTACACGTAAGATGGTTCTTAAGAGCAGTCCGATGCCGTCGGTAAAGAATTCTCGACTGCACAGCCCTCGGCGCCTGCGCCCGAAGCGGCAGCCGATAGAAGATAAGGGTCTGGAAGCCGACAATCGAGACAATCGAGGGTCGACAATCGGGGGTCTGTCCCCATCTTCCCATACACGAATGCCCATCCGCTGCGCGCTTTTGGCGCTTCTCTAGGATTTGCAGGGGCCGGGTGCGCGTATCTGCCGCTTCTCTAGGATTTGCCGCGCCGCCTGCCTAGACTTGCGCCGTTTTTGCGCGCGGGACATCGCCCGACCCTAGAGGTGGCCGCTTTTTGCGCGCGGGCGCCACGGGGACAGACCCGAGGGCCTGTCCCCGCCATTCCTGTGGAGGTCTGTCCCCTTATCGCCACCTGCACCAGCAGGGGTCAACGCGAAAGGGTCTGTCCCCTAGTTGCCACCGAGCGGGATTTCTCGACTTCGGCGCTTCGCGTCTTCGCTCGAAATGACAGCTAGGGGTCTGTCTCCTTTTTGCCAGCTGGCCGTCTTACAGCTCGATGGCCGCATCGAAAGCGCTCATGTTCGCCGAGAAGATGTTGCCCGTCTTGCGCGCGTCGCCCACAACTGTGACCTGTGGCATCATCTCCACGAACTGCTGCACGAGCTCCTTGTTCGGGCGCAGGCCACATGCCATGACGACCGTGTCGGCGGGTATCTCGAGGTCCTCTCCGCCCCGCGTGTACACGACGGAGTCCTCGCGAATCTCCTTGACCATGGCCTCGTCGATAAGCTGCACGCCATAGCGATCACGCAGCTCGATAAGGCCGCTGCGTAACTCGTTCATGACCTCGCGCCAGAGCTTGTCCTCGGGCAGCGCATCGATGGCTGCCACCTCATGCCCTTCATGGGCGAGTTGGATGCCGCATTCGAGCGCGGAAAAGCCGCCACCCACGATGACGACGCGCTTGCCAATGGATGCCAGGCCCAGGTCGGCCTCGGTCACCGTGATGACGTTGTCTCCGTTGGCACCAGGGATGGGTGGGCAGATGTGCTCGCCACCGATGGCGACAATGACCTCGTCGGGGGTCTCCGCCATGACGAGCTCCGGCGTTGCTTCCACACCCAGCCGGATGTCCGCGCCGCTCTCGAGCGTTGCACGCTTGTCCCAGGCGAGATAGCGCTTATGATAAGGCTCCTTGCAGAAGAGGACCGATGCTTCCTTGAGACGACCTCCCAGTTCTTCATCACGCTCGAAGAGAACGACGTCGTGCCCGCGTTTGACAGCAGTTTGCGCTGCCATCATGCCGGCCGGACCACCGCCGATGATGACCACTTTCTTTTTGGTAAGCGCCGGCCGTATCTCGCGATAGTAGAGCTCTCGGCCAAGCTGCGGGTTGACCGAGCAGCGCACACCACCGCCCACGGCGGGTCGCGAGGCGCACTCGATACAGCGCAGGCACGGGCGGATGGTGTCCTCCTCGCCGCGATACGCCTTGTTCACCAGGTCCATATCGGCAAGGATGTTGCGTGCGAAGGCGACGATGTCGGCCTTGCCCTCGGCAAGAATCTGCTCGGCAGTCTCGATGTTGGGGATGTTACCAACGCAGGTAACCGGAATGTCGAGCTGCTCGTGGACGATGGCCGTGCGCGGGATGTTGAGGCACAGCTCCTGCGGGTAACCCGGCATCATGTACTTGACGTAGACCGGGTCGAAGATCCAGCCACCCGAGAGATTCGCATCATCGATATAGGGTTCGGCCGCCTTGAGGAAGGTGATGACGTCCTCAAGCGTGGTGCCGCCTTCGACGTATTCGTTTTGGCTGATACGGAAGTCGATGGCCATATCATCGCCCACTGCCTCGCGCACGGCCTTGACGAGCTTGAGCGGAAAGCGCATGCGGTTCTCGAAGGATCCGCCGTACTCGTCCGTACGCTGGTTGGTGAGTGGCGAGAAGAACGCGCTCACGAAGTTGCCATGTGCGCCGTGGATGAGCACCATGTCGAAACCCGCGTCACGCAGACGCACGGCCGCCTTGCAGAAGAGGTCGATGACCTCGTTCATCTGCTCCTCGGTAACCTCCTCGAACAGCTCGGGGTCCATATCGGGCGTGAGCCACGGCACCCAGGCCTTGCGACCGGCAAGCGCATTGGGTTGCGCGATACGCCCCGCATGCAGGATCTCGCACGAAATCGCCGCGCCGTAGCGATGCACCTCCTCGACAAGGCGATGCAGGCCGGGAATGTCCTCGTCCTTGCAGACGGAGAGGCTGCCGAAGAAATCACGTGCACGGCCTTGGTCGACGGGCGATGCGCCGATCGTGACCATGCCGACGCCACTGCGAGCCTGGGCGCCGAGAAACTGCACGAGCGCCTCGGTAACCTGACCATCGACAACACCTGCATGACCCGAGACGACCGGCGAAAAAACCAGACGATTCTTCAGCTCGAAATTGCGAATCTTAATCGGCGTGAAGATGTGAGGGAAATTATTGAAACTCGGCATATATGTACTCCTCAATTCTACGACGATGGCGCGAGAGGGACAGACCCTTGCAACTCACACGCACGATGAGGTGGCGGGAAGCGGGAACCGTAAACGGGGGTCTGTCCCCTTATTGCCACCTGCGGCGATGCGAGAGGGTCTGTCCCCTTATTGCCACTAGAACGTCAGGCCGACGCACATGGTGCCGCCATCGTGATTGGCGACGACACCCGTGATCTGCGCGGCGGCAGGCGATGCCAGGAAGACCGCCAACGCACCAATCTCGAGCGGTTCGCCAAAGCGATGCATCGGCATCGTCACGTCGATGAACTCCGTAATCGACGGCGGAAGGCCCGCATCGAGGTCAGAATGCGTGGGACCAGGCGCAATCGAGTTGACGCGAATACCGTAGTCGCCCATGACGATCGCCAGGTGACGCGTGAGATGATCGAGGGCGGCCTTCGAGGCATTGTACGAAGGCATGGGATGTGCGCGCGGGTCGCCGATGGCCTGGCCGCCAATCGACGAAATGTTGATGATTTCGCCACCACGGCCCTCGTCCATCATCCATTGGCCAAAGACCTGGATCATGGCCGCGACGCCATCGAGGTTGACGTTCATGACGCGCTTGAACTCCTCGAGACGCGCATCGTCGAAGACGCCGTGCTTGCCGTCGATACCGGCATTGTTCACCAACGTGTCGATATGGTCGAACTCGCTGGCGACGACCTCTTTGGCCCTCAGTACCGAATCGAAGTCTCCCACGTCGCACTTCACGGCGATGGCGTGCGACCCGAGCAGGCGGAGCTGCTCTGCGGCCTCGTTGCCAGAAGCCTCGTTTCGACACAGGATGGCGACGTTGGCGCCGCACTCAGCGAACGCCTGCGCGATACCGCGTCCCAGACCGCGGTTGCCGCCGGTAATAACGACATTCTGGCCAGCGACGGAAAACGCGTTCTTCATGCTGGTGATAGGTTCGATGATAATCTTGTCCATGATCGTTCCTCTCCGGGGTCTGTCCCCTTTTTGCCGAGATTTCTCGGCTCCGCTTCGCTTCGCTCGAAATGACAAGGAGGGTCTGTCCCCTTGTTGCCACGCCCGACAATGGAGGGTCTGTCCCCTACTTGCCAACTGCGATGATGCAGGAGGGCCTGTCCCCTTGTTGTCACCTGCGCGCTTACACCTCGAGTGCCGCGTCAAAGCCGCTGTGATTCGCCTTCTTGATGGTGCCGATGTCCGCACAGTCACCCACAACATACGTCTCGGGAATGAGCTCGCGGAACTGGTCGGGCGCGACGGGGCGTATTCCCATGGCGTTGACCACGTAATCGGCGGGAATGACCTCGCGACGCCAATCCCTGTCCTGCACGTGCACGCCGTCATCGTCGATAGCCTCGACGTTGCGGTCATCGAGAATGCGGACCTTGTATTCCTCAAGCAGCGCCATCAACATGCCGCGCGTGATGTGAATCATGCCAGCGGCAAACCTGTCGAGCGGAACACGATCGACGAGCGTGACCTCGCAGCCCTCCATGGCAAGCGCCAGCGCGGACTCGCAGCCGCTCGCGCCACCACCGCAGACGACGACTTTGCCGCTCACCTTCTTGCGTCCGGAATCGACATCGCGCACGCCATACACATTGTCGCGGTCGAGACCAGGAACGGGCGGGTTGACCGGCACGGAGCCCAGCGCGACGATGAGCGCATCGGGCTTCTCGGCTATGATGAGCTCGGGGGTCGCCTCGGTGTTGAGGCGCACGTCGGCACCACATTCCATCGTCTGCTTGACGTCCCACTCCGTATATTTCAGCAAATCGTCCTTGAACGGCAGCTTGTTGATGTCGTTGAGCGCACCGCCCAGCGATGCGGACTTCTCGAACAGCACGACCTCGTGGCCGCGCCTGATGGCCGTCTGGGCCGCCATCATGCCAGCCGGACCGCCGCCGATGATGACGACCTTCTTGCTCTTGGCCGCCGGCAGAATCTCCCAGTAACGATACCCGCGTCCAAGCTGCGGGTTGATGGCGCAGGACATGTGGTTGCCGCCGCCCGCCGCGCACGAATGGCAGCGCAGGCAGGGACGCACCGTCTCGGGCTCGCCACGATACGACTTCTTGAGGATCTCGGTGTCGGCCAGCAACGCACGTGCGATGTAGCAGGCGTCGGCCGCGCCGCTCGCGATGATGCCCTCGGCCTCGTCGATGTTGGTGATGCATCCGACGACGGAGATGGGAATCGTGATGTCCTTGCACTCCTTGACCTTGCGCGACAGCTCCCTGTTGAGGCAGTGGGGCTGGTAGTAGGGCGGCATCGTGAAGAACTGGGCGCGCCAGTCGACGATGAGACCGGCCGAGATGTTGACCATGTCGAGGTATTCCTGCGCGAGCTTGAGGAACTCGATGACTTCTTCGACCTCCATGCCGCCATCGACCATCTCGTCGCCGCTGATGCGCATGTCAAGGATGAAGTCGTCACCGACGGCTTCGCGCACGGCCTTGAGCAGCATCAACGGGAAACGGCAACGGTTCTCGAAACTGCCGCCGAAGTTGTCGTTTCGGTGATTGGTGAGCGGCGAGAGAAATGCCGCAATCAAGTTGCCGTGCGCGGCGTGAATGTTCACGCCGTCGAACTGGGCCTTCTTGAGGCGCACCGCGCAATCGACATAGTCCGCGATGATGTTCTCCATGTCGCGGAACTCCATCTCCTTGAGATACGGGTACTGCCCCGGAATGGGCAGCGGCGTGGGCGCAAGTCCGTACTCGCTCTGGATGAGTTCGGGGTGCACGCCGCGACCGGCGTGAACGAGCTCGACGGAGATTTTGGCCCCGTGGCGATGCGCGACCTCGGACAGCAGTACCAGACCATTGATGCGCGTATCCTCGGTGACGTTCAGCTCGGCGGGATAATCGGGGGCAGTGTCCCAGTTGACCGGCGTCGCCCCCAACGTAATGAGCGCCGCACCCGTCTTGGCCTGCTCCTCGACGAAGTCGATGTAGCCCTGCGTCGGCTCGCCATTTGCGGTCGTGTAATCAGAAACCATGGGCGAAAAGATAATGCGGTTCTTGAGCACCTGCCTACCTACCTTAAGCGGTGCAAACACGTACTCGTAATCGTTAAAAGACGCCATATCCATCCCTTCGGTTGCTCTCCTATGAAATCCCTCTCGGCGATCAGGGGTCTGTCCCCTTGTTGCCACCTGCGGCGATGCAATGGGGCCGGGTACAAGACCCGGCCCCACGCACGATGCTATTTGCAGATATACGGTCCGGGGACGAACATGACCTGATTGGGTTTCTTGTCCATCTCCTTCACCAGCTCGTCGATGGGCCCGAACTTCATGACAGCCGCAAGGCAGTGATGCACGCAGCTCGGGAGCTTGCCCTTCTGCACGCGCTCGGCACACAGGTCGCACAGCGTCGTGGGCGTGGGAATCTTGTTCCAGTTCATGGTCTTTGCATCGACCTCCCAGGGGCCCTCGTCAAGGACGCGGATGCCCCAGGTTCCCGCCTCGAAGCCATGCTCCTTCTGGCACGCGACCTCGCAGGACTGGCAGCCCGTGCAGAACTCGTAGTCAATCAGCAGTCCGTTTCTCATGGTTTCCCCTCCTATTTGTTCAGCTTCTCGACTTTGCAGAGCAGGCACTTGAACGGCGCGCCAAAACCGAGCTTGCCCACGAACTTATGCGGTACGAGCTCGTTGATATTGCAGCGCCACACGCCGAACAGATGCGGCTCCTCTCCGTCCTCTTCGGGGAACCACCAACCATGCTGGGCATGCACGACACCTTCCTTCACGATGGGCGTGACCTTGGCCTTGAGCTCGCATTTGCCGAACTCGTTCTCGACGTTGACCCATTCGCCATCGATGATGCCGAGCTTCTCCGCATCCTTGGGATTGATCTCGAGCAGCGGATCGGGATTGATCTCGCGCAGCAGCGGAATCTGCTTTCCCTCGGAATGGAAGTACGCGTAGGTGCGCGCGCCGGTCGTGAGCACGAAGGGATACTCCTCCATGAGCTCGGGCGTCGACACCGGAGAGCGCTGCGGCTCCTCGTAGTATGGCAGCGGATCCTCGTTGAACTGCTTGTACATGGTCGAGTAGAGCTCGACGCGACCGGTCGGCGTGTTGAAGCCGGGCTTGCCGTCGGGACGCAGCTTGCCCGTCTCGTACTTCTTGTAGCTCACGTTGCGCTGGACGACGACCTTCTCACGCAGCTCCTCGTAGCTCATGCCGAGGTTACCGAGGCGGAACTCGGCACGGAAATCCTCGAAATCCTTGAATCGCTCGTAGGTGCCGGGGTTGAGACGGCAACCAAGCTCGTACTGGATCTCGAGGTCACCCTTGGTCTCGCCAACTTTGACGGCGTCGACGACGGCACCGAGCATGTTGGGCGATGCGCCGTAGTGCGTGCCGACCATGGACTGGCGCTCGGCATAAGTCGCGAGCGGCAGGATGACGTCGGCACAGCACTGGACGGTCGGGGTGATCCAGCAATCGGCCGCGAAGACGAAGTCGAGCTTGACCATGGCATCATGCCAGCGCTTGGGCTGGGCGGCACAGGTGCCGGCAAGCAGGTTGGTCGACGCGATGAAGCCGCCGTGAATCTCGTAGGGCTCGCCCGTCTCCATGGCCTCGAGCGTGAGATCGGCGTGCGAGTTGAGAACCATGCCGACATAGGCAGGATACTCGTACAGGCCGATGATCTTGTTCTGCAGCTCCGGACCGAGCTCCTTCCAACCGAAGCCGAGGTCGCCGAGCGAGTCGCTCACATCACCGAGCAGCTGGCCACCGGGAATGTCGAGATTGCCGGTGATGGCCTCGAGCGCGATGATCGTGTGACCTGACTGGGTGCCGTTGGCCTTCTGGTCGGTGGCAAGTCCCCACAGGATTGCAGCATTGTCGGCGCAGGCGTACATGCGGGTTGCACCGTAGATATCGTCAACGTCGAGGTCGCAGATCTCGGCCGCCATCTCGGGAGTCATGGTCTTCACGCGCTCGGCGAGCTGCTCGAAGCCGTAGCAGTACTTGTCGACGAAGTCGTGATCGTAGAGGTCCTCGGAGATGATGATGTTGAGCATCGCCATGCCAAGAGCCGTGTCGGTACCAGGGCGCAGCTGCAGGTGATAGACCGCACGCGTAGAGAGCCAATTGGAGCGCGGATCGATCGAGATGAGCTTGCTTCCGCGCTTCATGACGTCGATGACGGCGTGGCCGAAGAAACCGTCGCCGTTGGAGGGGAGCGGCTCCTTGCCCCAAGTGATCATGACCTCGGGGATCTTGTACATCGGATCGTCATAGCGTCCGGGCAGGCCGCCGGCGTAGTCCATCTCGGGGTAGGTTACGCCAGCGACATAGGTGCCAGCGGCAACGCGCGGGATGTAGCAGGCGTAACCGGACTGCGTGTAGCAAGCATTGGGCGTACCGATCATGGCCGCGCCGTAGGGGCCGCACATCGGGCCGCCCTCGCGACCGGTGCCACCGAAGACGACGATGGACTCGGGGCCGTACTTCTCCTTGAGACCTTGGATGTTCTCCTCGATGATGTCGTAGGCCTCGTCCCAGGTGATGCGCTCCCACTTGTCCTTGCCGCGGTCCTCCTTGGCGCGTTTCATCGGGTAGATGACGCGGTCCGGATGATAGGTGAAGTCGGTGAGGGTTAGGCAGCGCATGCAGAGGCGCCCCTGCGTGATGGGCTGGTTCTCGTCGCCCTCGACCTTTTCGAGGATGCCGTCCTTGTTCACGTAGAGCTTGACGCCGCATCCAACCGGATGGCAGCCCGGCGCCGACCAGGCGCAGGCGCGCGTGACGGTATAGCCGTCCTCCTCGTAACGCCAGGGCTTGCCCAGGTCGTTTTTGAAGTCTTCGATACCGCTATCGATTTTTGCTGTCGTGGTCACGTTCCCTTCCCTTCCTCTCTGTTTCTTTGACATGTAGGGGTCTGTCCCCTTCTTGCCACCTGCGGTGGCGTTTGGGGGTCTGTCCCCTTCTTGCCACCTGCGGTGGCGTTTGGGGGTCTGTCGCCCTATTGCCGCTTCGCTTGAAATGACAGGTCTATCCCCCTCCCTATTCCGGCACGACGAGCTGGCTATAGCGATTCCAGATAGCCTGCATGTCGGTGTCGTAGCTTTCCTCGATGGGCTCGACCTTGCATATCAGGCACTTATACGGCGCACCAAAACCGAGCTCGCCCACGTAGAAGTGGGGCATGAGCAAGTTGATGTTGGAGCGCCACACGTCGTAGAGATGCGGCTCCTCGCCATCCTCCTCGGGGAACCAGAAGCCGTGTTGCGCCATGACGAGACCCGGATACACCGTCTGAGTGACCTTGGCCTTGAGCACGCACGAGCCAAAGGGATTGCTCACGCGCACCCACTGGCCGTCTGCGATTCCAAGCTCGAGGGCATCTTGCGGATTGATCTCGATGAGCGGATCGGGGTTGATCTCACGCAGGTACGGAATCTGCTTGCCCTCGGAATGGAAGTAGCAATACGTGCGCGCACCCGTCGTGAGCACGAACGGGTACTCCTCCATCTTCTCGGGAGTGGAGACTGGCGAGAGCTGCGGTTCCTCGTAGAAGGGCAGCGGGTCAACTCCAAATTGCCTGAACATCGTCGAGTAGAGCTCGACGCGCCCGGTCGGCGTGTTGAATCCGGGCATGCCGTCGGGACGCAGCTTGCCCGTCTCGTACTTGCGATAGGACAGCGTTTCGGTCTTCTGGTGGACGACCTCCTCGCGCAGCTCCTCGAACGTCGTCTTGCCATTGAGACGGTAATACTCGAGGAACTCGTAGAAGTTCTTGAAGCGCCCGAAGTTGACGGGCATGCAGCGACGACCGATCTCGTACATGATCTCGGCATCGCCCTTGCCCTCGCCCACCGTGATGGACTTGTTGATGGCGCCCATCGTGATGGGAGATGCGCCGTAATGGCTGTAGACAACGCTATCGTGCTCGACGGTCGAGGACAGCGGGAGGAACAGCTCGCAGGTCGCCTGAATCGTCGGCGTGAGCCACACGTCTATGCCGAAGCACCACTCGAGGTTCTGGTAGGCATCATGCCAGCGCTGGGGCTGGGCGCAGTCCGTACCTGCCAGGCCGTTGCAATCCTCGAAGCCCGCCATCTTGAACTGGTAGGGCTCACCGGTCTCGAGCGTGTCGAGCACCATGTCGCAGTGCGCGTTAAGGACGAAGCTCACCATCGCCGGATAGCGCTTGAGGCCCAGAATCTTGCCCTGGAGCTCGGGACCAAGGTTGTTCCAGCCGAAGCCGAGCTCGAGGCCGTCGTTGACGTCGCCGACAAGCTGGCCGCCGGGAACGTCGATGTTGCCGGTGATGGCCTCGAGGGCGAGTATGCAATGGCCTGCCTGCATGCCATTAGACTTCATGTCGATGGCAAGGCCCCAGGCAATCTGCGCGGGCTTGGCGGCGGCATAGACACGGGCGACCTCAGTGATGAGGCCCGCGTCGACGCCGGTGATTTCCGCCGCCCTCTCGACCGGCATCTCCTTGACGCGCTCGGCGAGCTGCTCGAAGCCGTAGCACCACTTCTCGACGAAGTCGTGATCGTAGAGGTCCTCGCTAATGATGACGTTGAGCATGGCCATACCGAGGGCGGTGTCGGTGCCGGGGCGCAGGCGCAGGTGCCAATCCGCCCTTGTCGAGACCCAGTTGACGCGCGGGTCGATGCTCATGAGTTTGGAGCCGCGGCGCATCATGTCGATGGCGGCGTGGCCGAAGAGGCCGTCGCCATTAGTGGGCAGCGGATCCTTGCCCCAGAACACGATGAGCTCCGGTAACGTGAAGGCCGGATCATCGTAACGGCCGGGCAGGCCACCGGCGTAATCCATCTCGGGGTACGCCACGCCGGTAACGTAGGTCGTGCCCGCAACGCGCGGGATGTAGCACGAGTATCCACTCAAGGGCTGCGAGGCATTCGGCGTGCCGAGCGCAGCCTGAGCGTACGCGGGAAGCATGGGGCCACCCTCGCGGCCGGTGCCGCCTTGCATGAGGATGGACTCAGCCCCGTAGTTTTCCTTGTAGTAAGCGACCTTCTCGGCAATCGTGTCGAAGGCCTCGTCCCAGGTGATGCGTTCCCACTTGTTCTTGCCGCGGTCCTCGCGGGCGCGCTTCATCGGGTAGAGCACGCGGTCGGGATTGTAGACGTAGTCGCGCATGGTCAGGCAGCGCACACACAGACGACCGCCTGTGACCGGGTGGTTCTCGTCACCTTCGATGCGTACGAGCTCGCCGTTTGAGTTCACATAAGTCTTGATTCCGCAACCGACGGGGTGACATCCCGGAGGAGACCACGCGCAACCGCGGGTGACGGTGAGGCCGTCCTCCTCGAAGCGCCACGGCTTGCCGAGGTCGGCCGTGCCCTGGCCTTTAAATAGTTTCATGAGGTGATCCTTCCTCGAAAGGGTCTGTCCCCTTATTGCCATCGGCGTCGTTTGACAACGAAGGGTCTGTCCCCTTATCGCCATCTGCATCGGGACGCAGGCTGTTCGCGCTTGCCATCATGCCGCCCGTCGGCACGAAGGCCTGGTCGCCGCAGCTGTCGCAAATGCCAGTCGCCGCATCGATGGTGCCGCCGCATTTCAGACAGGGAATGCTTGGCGGGGGTGTGTACAACGGGCTGCTGGGATCAAACTTTCCACAGCGCCCGCAGTTCGTGCATGGATAGCACATCGCGTCCGCTCCCTATTGAAGGTCGACAAGCTCAACCCAGTACTCGAGCGTCTTGCCCGCGTAGGGATGGTTCATGTCAATCTTCACCGTGTCCTCGGTCGCGTCCACCACCATAGCGGGACGCTTGGCCAGTCCATCGGCGCTCTCCCACATGATCATCGTGTCTTTCTTGATTTCGTACCCATGCGGAATGATTGAGCGGGGATACCACTTGATTTGCTTGGGGTCGGCATCTCCATAGCCTTCTTCGGGAGGGATGATGAGAGTGGCGCTCTCGCCGACCTCCATCGTGCGAAGAGCGTCATCGATGCCCTTGACCACGCGGCCCGCACCAATGCGCACGGCAAGCGGCTCATCCAGGTGCTTGTCCACGTGGCGCTCGCCGAGGATGCCCCCCTCATAGCGAATGTAGGCAACCTTGCCGACTCGGTTCTCTTCCATGTGCTCCCCTTCCAGACAATCGAGGGTCTGTCCCCTTCTCTCCAAGATTTCTCGACTTCGCTGCGCTGCGCTCGAAATGACAACCGGGGGGGTCCAATCGGGGGGTCTGTCCCCCTATCACCACCTGGCGTATAAGGGTCGGCGTATAAGGGTCTGTCCCCTTCTTCCCAGCAGCCCCCAAGGGGGCGACCCGATGATTCGGGCGCCCCCTCGAAACCGCAGGCGTATCGAACTGGGACAAACGACCTGTCCATTTGCCCCAATCCGTTGCGTTTCAGGTCGTCGCCCTAGACGGCGTCCTCCTCGTACTCGCCAACCTTGGCGTCTGCGCGGTGGGCACCGAAGGTCGAGGCGCCAGTACCCGTGACCTCCATGGCCGCTGCCTTGTGCGCATCGGTCGCATTCTCTTGATGGACGAACTCGCCCTTGGCCTCGCGCGGCATGAACTGCGGGACGATGAGCATCTGCTTGGGCTTCTCCTCAAGCTTCTTCGACAGCTCCTCGACCGTACCGTAGTAGAGGATGTTGGCGAGGCAGTGATGCACGCAGATGGGCTCACGACCGCGCTCGGTGCGATCCTTGCACAGGTCGCACAGATCCGTCGGCAGGGGGAAGTAGTTGAAGTTGATGTTGTCATCATCGATGTACCACGGGCCATCGGCATGGACGGCAATGCCCGTCTTGCCTACCGGGTAGCCATGCTCTTCCTTGCAGGAGACCTGGCACGAACCGCAATTCGTGCAGTACTCGTAATCGATAAGAAGTCCGTAGGTTGCCATATTTACACCAGCTTTCCGAATTTTTCCCAGATGAGATTCATGTCGGTGTCATACGACTCGCTCACGGGCTCGACATTACAGATCAGGCACTTGTTGGGAGCGCCGAATCCCAGCTTGCCCATGCGGCCGTTGGGGCACAGGTTGTTGATCTGCGAGCGGAAGGTGCCGTAGAGGTTCGGCTCGCTGCCGTCCTCCTCGGGGAACCACCAGCCGTGCTGTCCATGCACGGTCTTCTCGTCCACGGCATCGGTGACCTTGGCCTTCATGAGAGCCTCGCCAAACATGTTCCAGACGCGCACCCACTGGCCATCGGCGATGCCCTTCTCCTGCGCCGTCTTGGGATTGATCTCGAGCAGCGGATCGGGATTGAGCTCGCGCGTGTAGGGAATCTGGCGATTCTCGGAGTGGAAGAACGCCGTGGTGCGCGCGCCGGTCGTGAGGATGAGGGGATACTCGTCCTTGAGCTCCGGCTTGCTGACCGGGCTGAACTCCGGCTCGATGTAGTACGGCAGCGGATCCTCGCCAAACTGGTTGTACGCGGTCGACCACAGCTCGACGCGACCGGTCGGGGTGGCAAAGCCAACCTGGCCGTCCTGGCGCAGCAGGCCCTTCTCGTACTTGTAGTACTCGATGGGCACCTGGGCGACGACGCACTTGGAAACCTCGTCGAAGGTCTCGCCATGGTTCTCGACACCCAGACGGAAGGCCTCGACGAGCTCGTGCTCGTTGGCCCACTTGGAGAAGCGCTCCGGATGCAGGTACTTGCCCAGACGATAGGCGAGTTCCATGTCGGAGGGCAGGCCACCGCAGTCGACGGCCTTATGCATGAAGCCAGCGGTAACCGTGCAGGGCGCATAGTGCGTGAAGACGGTACCCTCGCGCTCGGCGATGGTGGCGATGGGCAGGAAGATGTCGCAGGTCGCCTGGATGGAGGCGTTCATGAACAAATCGATGCCGATGCAGAACTCGAGGGACTTGCACAGGGCGTCATGCCAGCGCTTGGGCTCCATCGAGGTGTTCGACAGCGGGTTGGAAGCCATGTAGAAGCCCATGCGGATGGGATACGGCTTGTCGGTCTCGAGGGCCTCGAGCATGAGGTCGACCTGCGAGTTGAGGATCATGTTGCAGTACGCGGGGTACTGGTCCATGCCGATCATCTTCTGGAAGAGCTCGTCGGGGATGCATTCCTTGTAGCCGAAGCCGAGCTCGTTGTGGCCGGCATCGGCACCGGGGACGAGCTGGCCGCCCGGGCGGTCGAAGTTGCCGGTGATGGCCTGCAGCGCGATGATGCACTGGCTGTTCTGCATACCGTCGGTCTTCTGGTCGACAGCAAGGCCCCACATGATGGCGGCCGGCTTGGCCTTCGCGTACATGCGCGCGGCTGCGTAGATCTTCTCGACGGGAACCTGGCAGATCTCGGCGGCCTTCTCGGGAGGCATCGTGGCGACGCGCTCGGCGAGCTGCTCGAAGCCGTAGCACCAGTACTCGACGAACTCGTGATCGTAGAGATCTTCCTTGATGATGATGTCGAGCATGGCCATGGCCAGGGCCGTGTCCGTGCCGGCACGCAGCTGGATGAAGATGTCGGCGCGAGCGGACAGCCAGTTGACACGCGGGTCGATCTGGATGAGGCGGGTACCGCGACGCATGGCATCGACGACCGCATGGCCGAAGAAGCCGTCGGGGTTGGACTCGAGTGGAGCCTTGCCCCACATGACCAGAACCTCGGTCAGGGTGTAGCGCTCGTCATCCCAGCGACCGGGCAGGGCGCCGGCGTAGTCCCACTCGGAATAGGTGGAACCCGTGATGTAGGCCGCTGCCGCAAGACGCGGGGTGTAGCAGGCATAGCCGGATTGCATGTAGCAGTAGTTGGGCGTGCCGAACACCATCGTGGGATACAGCGACATGGTGCCACCCTCGCGGCCGGTACCGGACATGCCGATGATGGACTCGGGACCGTACTGGTCGACGATGCGCTCGTAGTTCTCCTTGATGATGGCGAAAGCCTCGTCCCAGGAGCACTCCTCCCAGGCATCCGCGTTGCCGCGCTCGGCGCGATCGCGCTTCATCGGGGTGAGGATGCGGGCAGGGCTGTAGACGTAGTCCTTCAGCGTGATGCACCTCGGACACAGACGGCCCTGGGTAACGGGATGATTCTCGTCGCCCTCGACGTGCTCGATCCTGCCGTCCTCGTTGACGTAGAGCTTGAGGCCGCAGCCTACCGGATGGCATCCCGGAGGCGACCACGGGCAGGTACGAGTCACGGTGTAGTCGCCGTCCTCGTAGCGCCAGGGCTTGCCGATGTCATTGACGTCGGCAAGAGAATCCAGCTTCACTACTGGAGCGGCCTTGTAATCACTTAACTCCATTGCTTCACTCTCCTTCTCCTTCTTAACGGCACGGCCTTTCCTCCTGGCCGCACCGCAATAACCAAAATCGCGTATGCGATGCGTGCGATGCGGGGTCTGTCCCCTTATCGCCGCCTGGCCGAGATTCCTCGACTCCGGCGCTTCGCGCCTTCGCTCGAAATGACAATGCCAGGGGTCTGTCCCCTTCTTCCCATCAGCTATCGAGCACGGAGTCCTCGATGAGACGAACGTTGAACTCCGCGGTGCCCGAATAGGTGTTGGGATTGATGATCACGTGCCACTGCGCTTCGCGCGGCAGCTTGAAACGATATGGCGATGAGGTAAGCCGGCCCGAAAAGGCGCTGCAATCCTCATCCGCCTTGTACAGCTCATAGTTCTCGTGATCCATGATCTTGACTGCGACGGATCGGGTGATGGTGATGACGATGCTCTGGCCAGGACCGGCAACGCCGAGGTCGTACTCGACCTCGCGCATGTTCCAGTCACGACCGTCCGGACCGTGATCTTGCGTCATTGCGCATCCTCCTCCCCGCTCGCGCACTGCGTGCGCAGATACTCCGCATCAAGCTCGAGCCAGCCTTGCGTCATCTCGAGCAAACCGAGGTAGAAGTCCGTCTCGGCGAACTGCTCCACCGCGTTCCTGAAGCTCTCCACCCACGAAAGCAAGTGGTTCTCCAGAAATTCGAGCTCCTTCTCTTGCGTCCCGCGCACGGCCGAATGCTCGTCATCGCGCAGGGCGACGAGCTCGCTGTTGGCCATGTACTGCATGAACTCGAGCTCGCATGCGATGTGATCCTCGGCAATGAGGCGATCGCGCGTGGGGCTGAACATGCAGGAACGGAACACGTCGGAAACCTCGGCGCAGTGGTCTCCCCCGAGCGATTTGGCGCCCGTACGATAAATTGACTCGTACGGGTAGGCGGCGTTTCTGCCAGCCTCGTCCGCCTTCTCGGGATCAACGCCGTAGCCGAGGAACGCCAGGCAATAGTCGATGGCAAGAGCCGACTTGGCACGATCAAGATCATCGACGGCATCCAGGTACGAACGCAGGCGCGCATAGCCCGAATCGAAGAGCGCGTTGCCCGTCGACTCGACAGCCGGGCTGTTGATGAGATCGCCAACAAGCTCGCGATCGAGCTCGCTTCTGAACAGGCGTGACAGCATCGCGTAGTTGTCGCATCTGTCTTCGGTTTGCTGCATCAGAGCCTGCTGATCCATCGAAATCCCGTCCTCACTCGCCTCGCGGTGGCGTTCGGGGGTCGGCGTTCGGGGGTCTGTCCCCCTATCGCCACCTGCGGCGATCCGAAAGGGGTCTGTCCCCTTATTGCCACCTGGCGCGTAGGGGTCTGTCCCCCTATTGCCACCTGCGGTGCTCGAGGGTCTGTCCCCCGAGCACCACGAGCACCGCCATCGCACCTCGTGTATCGAGATGCCGTCTACCTGCTAGTACTGGTAGGGCTTGGGCACGAAGAGCACCTGGTTGGGCTTCTCCTCGAGCTCCTTGGCCAGATCCTCGACCGTACCCCACTGCATGACGCCTGCCAGGCAGTGATGCACACAGAAGGGCTGCTGCCCCTTGTCCGTACGCTCGACGCAGAGGTCGCATAGGCGCGTCGGGGTCGGGATCTTGTTCCAGTTGAACTTGCCGTCCGAGCACTCCCAGGGGCCATCATCGAGAACGCGAATGCCCCACTGCCCCACGGGGATGTTGTGAATCTCCTTGCACGCGACCTCGCAAGACTGGCAGCCCGTGCAAAACTCGTAATCGATAAGCAGACCGTAGGCCGTCATCTAGATCACCAACTTTCCGAAGTGGTCCCAAACCTCCATCATGTCGGTGTCGTAGTTCTCCGACACCGGCTTCACGCTGCAGATGAGGCACTTGAACGGCGCGCCAAATCCGAGCTTGCCAACCATAAAGTGAGGGATGAGCTCGTTGATGTTGGAACGCCACACCTCGTACAGGCTGGGCTCCTCGGGATCCTTCTCCGGGAACCAGAAGCCGTGCTGCGCATGCACGACGCCAGGCTTCACGATCTGGGAGACCTTTGCCTTCAGAACGCACTTGCCAAACGGGCTGGCAACCTCGACCCACTGACCGTCGGCGATGCCGTGCTTGAGCGCATCCTCGGGATTGATCTCGATCAGCGGATCGGGATTCATCTCGCGCAGGTACGGGATCTGCTTGCCCTCGGAATGGAAGTAGCAGTACGTACGAGCACCCGTGGTGAGGACGAAGGGATACTCCTCCATCTTCTCCGGCGTGGAGACCGGCGAGAGCTGAGGCTCCTCGTAATACGGCAGCGGGTCCTCGCCGAACTGGCGGAACATCGTCGAGTAGAGCTCGACGCGGCCGGTCGGCGTGTTGAAGCCGGGCATGCCGTCGGGGCGCAGGCGACCGGACTCGTACTTGTAGTAGCCGCACATCTCGGTCTTCTGGTGGACGACCTCCTCGCGCAGCTCCTCGAAGGACTTCTTGTACGCGAGACGGTAGTCAGCCAGGAAGTCGTAGTAGTCCTTGTACTTCTCGAAGTTGATGGGCATGCAGCGCAGGCCGAGCTCGTAGAAGATCTCGCAGTCGCCCTTGCAGTCGCCCACCGTGATGGACTTGTTGACGGCACCGGCCATGATCGGCGATGCACCATAGTGCGTGTACACGACGGTATCATGCTCGACGGTCGAGGACAGCGGGAGGAAGATCTCGCAGGTTGCCTGGATCGTCGGGGTCATCCACACGTCGATGCCGAAGCACCACTCGAGGTTCTTGACCATCGCGTCATGCCAGCGCTTGGGCTGGGCGGCGCAAGTGCCGGCAAGGAAGTTCGTGTCCTCGAAGACGCCCATCTTGAACGGGTAGTACTTGGCATCGTCGCCCGCTTCGAGCGCGTCGAGCACCATGTCGCACTGTGCGTTGAGGACGAGGCCGACATATGCCGGATACTCCTTGATACCGAGAATCTTGCTCTGGAGCTCGGGACCGAGGTTGTTCCAGCCGAAGCCGAGCTCGAGGCCGTCGTTGACGTCGCCGATGAGCTGGCCACCGGGCACGTCGATGTTTCCGGTGATGGCCTCGAGAGCCATGATGCAGTGACCGGCCTGAACGCCGTTGGACTTCTGGTCGATGGCAAGGCCCCAGGCGATCTGCGCGGGCTTGGCCGCGGCGTAGACGCGGGCAGCCTCGCGAATCTGATTCGCATCGAGACCGCAGATCTCGGCTGCCTTCTCGGCGGGCATCTCCTTGACGCGCTCGGCGAGCTGCTCGAAGCCGTAGCACCACTTCTCGACGAAGTCGTGGTCGTAGAGGTCCTCCTCGATGATGACGTTGAGCATGGCCATGCCGAGGGCGGCGTCGGTGCCGGGACGCAGGCGCAGGTGCCAGTCAGCGCGTGTGGAAACCCAGTTGACGCGTGGGTCGATGCTCATGAGCTTGCTGCCGCGGCGCATCATGTCGATGGCGGCGTGGCCGAAGAGGCCGTCACCGTTGGACGGAAGGGGCTCCTTGCCCCAGAACACGATGAGCTCGGGAAGCTTGAACATCGGGTCGTCATAGCGTCCGGGCAGGCCACCGGCGTAGTCCATCTCGGGGTAGGTTGCGCCCATGACGTAGGTCGTACCCGCAACGCGCGGGATGTAGCAGGAATAACCGGACTGCGTGTAGCAAGCGTTGGGGGTGCCCAGGCATGCGTGCGCATAGGCGGGAAGCATGGGGCCACCCTCACGACCGGTACCGCCCATAACCAGGATGGACTCGGCACCATACTTGTCCTTGAAGTACTTCACCTTCTCGGCGATGGTGTCATATGCCTCGTCCCAGGTGATGCGCTCCCACTTGTTCTTGCCGCGGTCCTCGCGGGCGCGCTTCATGGGATACAGGACGCGATCCGGATTGTAGACGTAGTCGCGGATGGTCAGGCAGCGGACACAGAGGCGGCCGTTGGTGATGGGGTGGTTCTCATCGCCCTCGACGCGCACGAGCTCACCATTGGAGTTCACGTAGGTCTTGATGCCGCATCCGGTCGGATGGCATCCCGGAGGAGACCACGCGCAACCGCGGGTGACGGTGAGGCCGTCTTCTTCGAAGCGCCATGGCTTGCCAAGATCGGCAGTGCCCTGACCTTTGAAAATCTTCATGCTCTTTCCTTTCCTCTTCTCTCTCAACCAGCATTGCCACTTCGTACCTGCGATTCGATCATCGACCGAAGACGCCTGTGCCAACAAAAGCCGGCATGCGTCTATCTAGGACGACTGGCCCGGGGCGGCAGGAGCACCGGGAGCGGCAGGTGCGCCTGGTGCAGCGGGTGCACCGGGAGCGGCAGGAGCGCCGGGGGCTCCGGGTGCGCCAGGGGCTCCGGGAGCTCCAGGTGCGGCGGCGTCTTCGGGATCGCCGGGGACGAAATACGGGTTATCACCCTCGGACTCGAAACTTGCGGGCCTGAAACACATACGCGCCTCTCCTTTCAAAAGAGACGGGACGTCCTTCCGCGGAAGAACCGCTGTGCGAGGAAGCCGTCCCATTGAGCCAAGTAGCTCATGTCAACTCGAGAAATTCGCTCTCGAAACATTCCGATGTCGCTGGGGAATTGCGACGGGTACAAACTAAGGCTCAGGTGCGTGAGTTGAGAATCGTACACAGGTGCGGAAATCGTGGACCCCCTTGCGAAATACCCTCGTACTTCGCGTCTGATATTGCGTTCACAGACGCTTGTGACCAGGGGATCACACGATACAATTCGAGCTTTCTCTCACGCTGCTCGAAGGGCAAAGAACGCACGAAAGGATGCGTCGCCTCGAAAGACGACGCATCCCACGTGCTTGAAACTACTGAAGCTTGAGCTTTTTCTGGACGCCAAATGCGAAGTAGATGATGAGGCAGATGATGTACAGCGGCACCATGCCGATGAGCGAGCCCATGCTCCAACCCCACATGACGATCGCGTTGCCGATGATGAGCGCGCCGATGGTCATACCGATGTTCTGCGTGAACGCCATGAAGGCATTGGCTGCGGGAATATCGGCGTCCTCAACCGTATTGGGCGTGAACTGCCATAGGATGGAGGGCACGGCACCGCCGACGATACCGGCAAGGATGGACAGCGGATAGTAGAGCATCGGATCCTTGAGCTGGAAGACCAGGGCGGTGTAGATGACCGCGACGAACAGGCCGACGAGCAGGACCCAGCGGTGGTTGTTCCACTTCTGGGTAATCCAGCCGGAGATGGGCGGCGTAAGGGCACCCATCAGGCCGAACAGCGAGAAGATGGCGTTTGCCAGAACGAGCGACGCGTCGAGCTGCGTCGTGAGGTACTGGACGATAAAGCCGTTGATTGCCATGAATGCCGCCTCATCGAACAGGAAGATGAGGGCAAGTGCCCACAGCATCGGGCTCTTCAGAGCGCGGCTGATGCTCGCCTTCTTGGTACCCGTGGGATCTTCGGCGTTCTCGACGGCGTCAAGGTCGAGCGGACGACGGTAGAACAGGATGAACAGAATGCCGACGACGAGGTCGTAAACTGCGGTGCCCCACCAGATACCGGCCATATCGACACCCAGGGACTCGTTGAGCCAGCCAAAGAGAATCGGGCAGACGCACATGCAAACGGCAACCCACATGGACCAGATGGACAGCGGAAGCGAGCGCTTCTTGGGCGAGAACCACGGGCCGATGGACGATGCGCCCACGACGCCCATGATGCCGAACGATGCGCCCTCGATGACGCGACTGACGACGAAGACAGTAAGGTTGGTGCCGGCCACGGCGCCCATGATGGAGCCGACGATGCCGCACCCGACGGCGATGGCGACAGATCCCTTCATGCCGAGCTTGTTGACCAAACCCGTGGTGGGAAACGCCATGATGAAGCCCATGATGTAGAAGGACGCGACGATCAAGCCGAAGGTTGCTTCGTTGATCTGGAAGTTCATGCAGACGATGGGCGCGAGCGAAATCGCCTTCGCCATGTTGGAGCCGGGCACGAAGCCAACGAGCATGGTGAAGATGACAACAATCCAACCGTAGCTGCCGTCTATGCACTTTGACTTATCAAGTGATGTTTCTGACATAACTCCTCCTCTTTCCTCGATAACACATTCCCTCCCCAGCTGGCGTCATTTTTGAAGTGCCAGCGCCCCGAGCCGCACAACTCGGGTGCGGGGCGCGCGCGTCTAAACGCACGTGTCTTGGGGTTTATTGTCCGAGGATTATTCGAAGTCGAGAATTGGCCGCAAATGTGGAAATTTTGTGATTGGGTTCCAAACGCCCCGTTCAGGACATGGAACCTCAGGTATGAGGGCTGGCGCTTGGTGGTTCTGGAGGCGGAGGTCGCCAGGGGCGATAGGGGATGGCGACAAGGGGACAGACCCTTGAGGAGCGCGGAGAGCCGAGAGGTCGATCTGTGCGATCCGCAGGGGTCTGTCCCCCTATCGCCACGCGCTTGCGCGAAAGGGTCTGTCCCCTTATTGCCGGGCAGCGTCTTCTTGTTCGGCGGACTCATCTGGCATCGCAAAATCCATGAACTCGATGTCCTCGACAAAGTCGAGTAACTCCTGGCGAGAGTGGATTCCGAACTTGCGGTAGATGTTGTAGATGTGCGTCTTGGCCGTGGACTGCGAGATGTAAAAAGTGTCCATGATGTACTTGGCATCACGACCCCTTAGCAGGATGGGCAGAATCTCACGCTCGCGTGGCGAAAGATGATACTGCTCACACACGGCGTCGACCTTTTGATGCCATTGCGCCTTGCGACGTCCGTTGCGCTCGATATGGGCGCTTACTTCCTCGTCAACATCCTCCTCGATAATGGGGGCAAAGGGATAAATCTGGTAGTTGACCTTGATCTGCAACCATGCGCAAAGTGCAGCCGTCACAATGCAGAGAACGAGCAGGGCATGCTCGAAACTGAGTATCTGGGCAATCCAGGGAAGGAGCGCAAATATCGCGCCGCCAACGGCAATGCCCCCGAAAAACACCGAGCATTCCTTGCTAATGAGCCACATGGCAGCGATGAGGTTAAAGCGCACGGTTTCGATAATCGCGTCAAGAATGGTAATCGTCTCAAGGATGACGTAGCAGCTATAGCAGGTCAGAAGCACAAGCCTGATCTCGCCAGAGACGAGGGCTAGCGGCAAAAGCATCACAAGGGAGGCAAGCCCCATGGTCTTGCGCAGCGCATCTTTCGTATCCCGCTCGTTTATCTGGCGCATAAGCAGCGAACCAACACCAGCAAGCGTAAAGGCAAGACCGAGCGCCACATTCGACACCTGTAGGGTAAAGGGCAGTGGGATGAAGAGCAGGAACGCGCCAATCATGAAACCGACGAGAAACAGCGTGTGGACGTTTCCCTTGACTTTGATACTGCGAGCCTTGGAATCGGCGGCGCTGATGAACTCGCCGAAATCGTAGCTTCGCCGTATGAAAAGCAATGCAACCACTATGGTGACGAGCACCAAGGCCGACAAAATGACGGCATCATAGGGAACGGGCACGTTGACGATGATCATCATCAGAATACCCGGATACAGAAACGCCGTATCGACAACGAGCATGAGCGCCTTGCGGGCAAGCGCCGCAAGAAAACGTCCGTAAAGTATAAGAGTGTCGGCCAGGCCGAGCACGGCAGCAACCGCTGTGACGTATTGAAGCCCCAGGAACATCCCGATAATGGATGTGAGAAAGCAGAGCGCATGGAGACACACATATACCACTCGGGGCAGATGCGCGGAAATGGTATCCGTCCTGAGCTGCACGGCCTTGAAGAATAGAGCGGCAACGAGTGCCGATATAACGAGCATGAGGGCCGCATCGAAAAAGGAGCCAGCATGCGAGACGGCCCCGACAAGCAATAGAATCGCATTGCCAATTGACAGGCTGAAACCCAGGATGCCGTCGATAAGGACGGCTTCGAAATCAGCCTCGTTTCCGCCGATAGGCTTGCGCTCGGTAGTTGGACCAGTCTCCTGATCCGCTGTCGCTTCGCTCATGGCACGCCCCCTTGACTCGCATAGCACGACGCACATGCTACGAGTGCCCCCCCCCCCCGAGAGAGTGGCGTTCGATGGTGGATATGGCCCATGCATGATGAGTTGACTCCCTACAACCGCGGGGAGACATAACATGCATGATGCGCGGACATAAACCCAACTTGCAGGATAAGTATATCGTCTGCAGGCATGCGGCACCATCGTATAAAAAGTATGACGCATGTGATATGCGGAATGAAAGCGCAGGTAGCAAAGGTCCGAGAGGACGATGCGGAAGGGTCTGTATGGGAGGGTCCGGTGTGGAAGGGTCTGTCCCCTTATTCCCGGAGTGCGAGGGTCTGTCCCCTTATTGCCACGCAACCGGAGTGCGAGGGTCTGTCCCCTTCTTATCAACGAAGCTTGCAGATGGCGATAAGGGCCGTTCCCGCAAATCCAAGGAACATGAGCACTATGCCAGCAAACCACCACTCGGTCAGCTGTGGACCGAGCAGCATCTGCACGAAGAATGTGCCGAGAAACTGGCCAACGCCCTGAAAGGTCACGAGAACGCCCATGCCTACAGACGCAAGCTCCGGGCTCGGTAGCAACTTCGTAAACCCCGAAAGGTACTGACCGATGCCACCCATCCCAAGCAGGCCCATCGCAAAGACGCCCACCCAGAGTAGCGGACCTGTTTGCGTGTAAAGCAAAAAGGTGCAGGGACCCATGACGAACATGGCAATGATGAGCAGTGGTTTGTTGCGCCCGATTCTGTCAGAGATCACTCCAAAGAGCGGCGAGGATATGATCGAGAGCAGCATGGGGGCCGTGCTGATGATGCCCGAGAGCGTTGGGTCGAACCCCTGCATCTGCAGAATTGTCGGCACAAACGCGAGAATCGCAAGCATGCAGATGTTGTAAACAACGAACGCGCCAAAGAACAGGAACATGTCCTTCGAGAAGATATCACGATAGCGAGGCTTCACTGGCACGATGGGCGCGATGGGGACAGACCCCTGTGCACCAGCCTCTTGCGACTCGCGGACATCGGGGGACAGACCCTCGACTGCTACGGAGCCAACTTGCGGTTTGCGAATAAAAATCAGTACGAGAACAGCTGCAACAGCGCTGACCACGGCAAACGCAATCCAAAGGCCATCGAAACCCCACATGCCAAAAACGGTTGGCGTGAGCACGGCGGCGACCGTTGATCCCAGACATCCCCAGATGCCCCAGATTCCCATTGAGGTGCCAACTTTGTCGGGGCTCACATTCTGCTGAACGATAATCGGTCCGCAAGTTGTGAGAATCGTGAGAGCGGCACCTTCAACCGCACGCGAGGCAATAAGCATCGGACTCGTTTCGGAAAAGAGGCCATTAAGCGAACCGAGAACGGCGATGCCGCACGCGATGACGAGCATGCGTCTTGCGCCGAAGCGCTGCGCGAGCGCACCAGCCGGCAACGCAACAAAGATACTCACGAGCGTGAAAATCGACATGAGCCAGGAGGCAGTCGCCGCGTCCATCCTGAAAATCCCCATGAGGTTTGTCATGATGGCGGGAACCTTGTACTGAATCATCGCCACTGATATCCCCGAGATGAGCAAAATGATGCCCACGAGCACGGGATTCTGGTATCTGCGGATACCTTGTGGCTCGCCGTTGTTTGTGACGGTACCAGTATTACCATCAATGCTCTGGTTCACGAATCTCCTCCTGCATATTCATCTGGCAATTGGGGGACAGACCCTCTATTTGCTCGCTATTGGTACACACCCTATCGCCTTGACTTACGACAGGCCATCGAGCGGGGAGTTTGATAGTCCATGCCCAATCTCATACCTTTCATACGATATGCATGCGGCAAGCTGGGAACTACCATCTGATGGACGCCAGAATTTCATACGAGTTGCCCTCGCATGGGTTATGAGGGCGTAACCGCCGAGGTCTGGCAACCTTGCATTCGACGAAGAGGAGAGGAAACCATGGCTGACGAGAAGATTACCGAAGAGACTGTAGAGGTCGACGAGATCGAAGCTCCCGTGAGCGCGATCTGCAACAACGCCGAAGAGCTCGCTGCTGATCTTGTTGATGACGACAGCGAGATCAAGCCCGTCGAGGGATTTTTCCTCACCTCTCAGCGTTGGCACTAATCGGCCAGCTCGGGCGAGCGGCGGAGGTGCCTTCGGCGCCTCCCACATGATGAAAGGACCGGCATGGCACACAAAGGACAGACTGCGCGTTTTCTGTATCGGGGCAATTTTCCCAATGGCGAGGTCTTCGACGATTGCGAAGACACCCCGCACGAGATAATCCTCGGCAGGCGACAGGTCATGAAAGCCCTTGAGGACGCCTTGCTCGAGATGGAACCGGGCGAAGAACGCACTGTCGAGCTCGCGGCAGCTGACGCTTATGGCGAGTACGATGAGAGCGCCGTGCAGCACTTCCCCACCTACAAAGTTCCCAACGGCGAGAACCTACCTGTCGGCGAGTACATTGGGTGGACTTCCCCGCGCAATATCGAGCCGATTCCAGCCAAGGTGGTAAGCGTCGAAAATCAAGTCGCTACCATCGACTTCAATCACCCCCTCGCTGGCAAGGACATTGTGTACTGGGTCAAGCTCCTCGAACTTGAGGATTAGACCCTCCATCCCCCTTCCAGTCCTCTGCCGAGCACGAAGGCATCGAAGACGACCTCCCCTGCCCACCGGTCTCTTCGATGCCTTTTTGCGTACGCGATAGCGCCGCAGCCATTTAAGAATCGATCAATTGGGTCCAATTAAGGGTCTGTCCCCTTCTTTCCATCTCGCTGACAAAAGAGGGTCTGTCCCCTTCTTTCCATCCCGCTGACAAAAGAGGGTCTGTCCCCTTCTTCCCACCCGCGGCAAAAGAAAACGCCGAGGGAAACATTCCCTCGGCGTCGAGTCAGACTAAATATTGCAGTTGAGCTATGCCTGCGGTGCCTCCTGAACGGTAACTTTTGCGTGATCGGCAACCCATTTGTTCGCCTTGAGGCGCTCGGCGGACTCGCGCAAGACGAAGTTCTTTCCTTCGCTCTCTATCTGCTGGCGAACCTGTTTGGGGTTGGCGTTGGGTGCCATCATGTGGCACGCCTCGTCGATATCATCCTCGGACAATCCAAGGTTCTCATGGCGGAAGACCGCATCAAGCGCATATCCCTGGACGACCATCTCACGCGTCTGTAGCATGAGCATCATGTTTATCTGCTGCTCACCGCCGTTTTGGCTCACGTAATCCTCCCAGGACATGCCCTGCTGCTGCAAGCCAATGCGGATGTTCCTCATGAGGTTGTCACGCGCGTTTTCGTATACCTCGTCGGCAATCTTGCCTTCGAAACGCTCGCCAAGCACGCTGGCGGCCACCTGGCGTTTATACGCCTCGTACTGCTCGCGATCACGACGCTCGATGTTGCCGCGAATCTCTTTGCGCAGGTCATCCAGACTCTTGTACATGGGGAGATTCGTGCTGAGCCACGCATCGTCAACGGTAGGAACAACGGGTTTCTGAATTTCCTTGAGCGTGACTTCGCAATCAAACTTTTGCGTGAATTCGTTGTAGTTCTCGTCGACGCTCGGACCCTCAAAGACGAACTTGCGCGTCTCGCCCGGCTCCATGCCAAAGATGTGCGCATCGAAATCGGCGGGCATGTAGCCTTCGCCCGCAACATACGTGCGCCCGTCGGTGGTAAGGCCGGTGAGCTCCTTGCCGTCCTCGTAGCACTTTATCGCCACGAGGCACGCGTCGCCTTTTTCAAGCGGCTTGGGATCGGCAGTGGTGTATGTGGTGTTGCGCTCGGCAAGCTGCTGGATCTGCGCGTCAACCTCGGCCTCGTTGATAGTGAATTCGGGAAGGGTGATCTCAACGGGATCGTAGGAGGTGAGCTCATAGTCGGGCTTGGGCGTCACTTCCATGGTGAATGAGAATTCCTGGTTACGCTTGAGAGCCGTGCTCGGCGTAGGATGAGGAGGGAACGCAGGGGCGATGCCGCTTTGGTCAATTGCGAAGGGCGCGAGCGCCTCAACGGCATTGGCTTCGATAATGGAATCGAGATTCTTGATGCCCATCTTTTCCTCGGCGATTTGCGCGAGGGTTTTGTCTGGCGTGGGGTTTATCCCCATGGAGTTGGCAAAGTCGAGCTCCGCGAGAGCAAACGCCTTGTTGACGTCATCGGCATTTGCTGTGACCTCGAGAATGGTCTTGCCATCGGCTTTCTTAATCTTGCTGATCTTCATGAGGTAAACCCACTTCCGCTCCTATCCCGTGCGATGCTGTGCGCGGGAGTCGTTGGCCATAATATGGCGTACGCACACACTATATGCCGAACTGAATAGAACGTGCGGGGAATGCGGGGTCTGTCCCCATTTTGTTACGCAGCGGGATTACATGCGCTGGGAGATGAAGGGGCAGGGAGGCGAGGGCGGAAATCGAGGGTCGAAAATCGAGGGTCTGTCCCCTTCTTCCCGCCCCCTTCTCCTCATTTCTTCTTGCGTCAATACGAACTAGGCGTCCTTCTTGGAGACGAGCAGCAAAATGCCTCCCACAAGGCTCACAAAGATCAGTGTACATACGCCAAATGCCACGGTATTCGGCCTTTTGCCTTTGTAGATTCCCCAAGCGCACACGGTCATGGGAATCATCCAAGCAAGAGGGATAAGCATCCATCCGGCTGTCACAGTTGAGATGATGCAGAAAACGAAAGCGATGAGCCGCAATGTGGAATCCTGCGATGACATGTCATACGTGACCTGACAATTGTCAACAATCTGCGCTTGATACGCTATCTCCTCAGAGGGTGAGGCATCTTGCCCGACCGATGCTTGGGAGCTTGCGGGGCTGTCAGCATAATCGTTGGTCCACTGGCTTCCATCCCAATACCGAAGCCTTGATTGATCGCCCGAAGGATCCGGATACCATCCGGCGCGTGATTCGCTCATGAATTCTCCTTTTGTGCTGTAGTGGTTGTGATAGCAAGTATAGGGCATTGGCCATGAGGAACAATGGCGACAAGAGCTCCGGCAAGGAGCGGCAATGCGGGAAAACGAGAGATGCCGGAGGTCGAGGGTCGGAAATCGAGGTCGAAATCGAGGGTCTGTCCCCTTTTTATCGAACGGGCTCCGAAAAGCCGGAAATTGAGGGTCCGGAAATTGAGGGTCTGTCCCCCAATCGTCGGTCCCCAATCGTCACTCGATCGCCACGTTCATGCTGCCTGTCCTATATCCATCGAGGTCAAGTGTCACGTGTTTAAACCCTAGTGCTTTAAGTTTTCGGCTAACATCCTCACGAACGCCCGACTCGACAAGACGCGCTAAATCATTTGGCAGCACCTCGATTCGCGCAACCTCCCCGTGAAAACGCACACGGACCTGCCGAAACCCCCTATCGAGCAGACACTGCTCCGCCTCATCAATTGCGGCCAAACGCTCATCACTGATGAAATCCCCAAACGCGAAACGTGAGGCAAGGCACGCGAATGATTGCTTATTCCAAGTGGGGAGGCCCTTCTCGCGTGAAAGAGCACGTATCTCATCTTTCGAAAGGCCAGCCTCCTTCAAAGGACTTATCACCCCCTGCTCGGCTATTGCTCGAGCACCCGGACGATAGTCATCTTCATCGTCGATATTAGATCCCTCGACAACCATTTCGATTCCGTGCGCGTTTGCCGTTTGAACAACAGCGCGCAACAGGCCCGTCTTGCAGAGGTAGCAGCGATTGGGCGGATTTTGCCGAAATGTATCATCCTCGAGCTCGTTTGTATCGACGACTAGCTGCAAAATACTCCGATTTCTGCAAAATACAGATGCTTCGTCGAGCTCTCGTTGCGGAAAAAGACGCGATTGAGCCGTAATTGCGATCGCCCCTTCACCGAGCGTTTCGCGTGCGACGTGCAGGAGCAGGGAAGAATCCACGCCACCGGAGAACGCAACCGCAACACTCTCGAATGATCGCAAGTGGTTGAGTAAAGCACTGTATTTTTCATCAGGAGTTTGAGCAGGCATTCGGCTCCTCATAATGATGCTGGCGAGATGATTATAACTGGGAAGTGTGAGGGTCTGTGTGGGGGGGGGTCCGTCCCCTCTTTTCCACTTGCGCGCGTGGGCCGGTGCAGCAGGGTCGGTGCAGCGGGGTCTGTCCCCCAAACACCCGTGGGTCGGTGCAGCAGGGTCGGTGCAGCAGGGTCTGTCCCCCAATCACCACCTGCACGCAAAAGGAAGCCGCTTCGCGATAGAAGCGGCTTTTGCTGGCGATGTTCCGCACGAAACTAGATGACCACGCCTTCATCTATGTCCAGGTGAAGGCACTTGACGGGTGTTCCAACCTCGAATGTTCCCGTACCCTGCGGAAGCTCTATAAGCACGGTGCTGCGATTCATCTCCGACAAAAGAGCAGATGACTGCTTCTCTTCCTGACATGCAAGCAACTTGCCGTTCTCCCCAACCTCGAGATGACCGCGCTGGTAAAAGGCACGAGCTTCCTTCTTGCGCGTCGATTGCGCAAGAACGGCGTCACTGACGGGACGATCGAGCTCTGTGTAGCCTTGCATGGCGCGCAGTGCAGGTCGACCAAAAAGCTGAAAGCCCACTGCAGCAGCCGCGGGATTGCCCGAGAGGACTTCGACGAGCGTGTCGCCTACACAGCCGAATGCTTGTGCCTTACCCGGTCGCAAGCTCACACAATCAAAAACAACCTCACCCAGATCACGAACGGTTTCGATGGCGTAGTCAAAATCGCCATTGCTCGCACCACCGCTCGAAACGACAAAGTCGCATTCGTCGATCGCCTGCTCGAACAAAGCGCGAATGGCAGCCTCGTCATCCCTGACGATAGGATACAGATTTTCCTCGCAGCCAAGCTCGAGTGCATATGCGCCCAACACGTATGCATTCGCATCGCGGATCTTGCCTGGCTCGGGCTTTACCGAAGGGGGGACAAGTTCCGTGCCGATGCTGATGACACCAACCTTGGGACGAGCATATACGGGAATAACCGTGTTTCCGGTACTCGCGAGCAGGCCTACCGTTGCGGCGCGAATCACCTCGCCTTTGCGGACAACAACATCGCCCGCTTTGGCCTCCTCGCCCGCTTTGCGCACATTCGTCTTGGTTACAGGAGCGACTATGCGTACGCGCTCGCCCACTCCACCGTCACCGGTGAAGGTCGTGTCCTCAATCTTGACCACCGCATCGGCGCCCTGCGGCATAATGCCGCCCGTCATGATGCGAATTGCCTCTCCGGGCTTGAGGGTGATCTCACTCACGACGCCTGCACCGACCCAGTCCACAATCTCAAGCTCGACAGGGACTTCTTCGCTCGCGTCCTTGAGAGACGATGCGACTACGGCAAATCCGTCCATTGCCGTATTATCGAAAGGCGCAACGTCGATATCACTTATGAGATCAGCGGCAGCGACTCGCCCAACAGCAGCGAACAAATCGACCTCTTCGACCGGCGTCCTAAAACGAGCGTTACCTGCGAGCTCAATCGTCCTTTGCCGCGCCTCATCGACACTTATCATATCCTGGCTCATTTGATTATCCTCTCGAAAGGTGAATCATTATGTTTATTCGACAGGGTACCAAATCTTCCAGAAAGCTGGACGAACAATCCCGGGCTTGGTCGCTCACGGACTGGTTGCCGCTTCGACGGTGCAAAGGGGCGAGGGCTGCGCACCCCACTTCTTGAATGCACGGTGCATGGTCGTTGAGGCAATTCTTAGGATCCTGGCGAGCTGCGCTATGGTCATCCCCGCATCGAGACAGGCTGCAAGTGCAAAGGGGCACTTTTGAACTTTGAGCATGGCTTTCGAGATGCTGTTGAGATATTCGTACTTCCGGCGAATTATTTCTCGAGCGGCTTCATCTGATAGGCGTCTGGGGAAGGGTTCGAGGTGACGGTCGCCTGCCTCTTGCTGAGCGAAATCGCGCCATTCGTCCGCACTCATGAAACTGCATAGAAGCTCATTGTCGACAAGCTCGTCCGGTTTCCCCAGGTAGTTATAGCTGCTCCAAGGATAATCAGTTAAACGAGCACAGAGTCGAGCTTTGACGGGGTTTCGCCAGACGTATCGGATCGCCGACAAAAGATGCGCCTCTGTCTCAATTGCCTCGCTGCGAAAACGACCTTGAAATATCTGACCAGCACATTTATGCCGCTTGTGATAATAAGCCGAGAAACGCGCGCCGACACTCTGGAAAAGAGAGGGCGGAACGGGGCCATCGCACTTGATAACGATGTGAAAATGGGTGGTCATCACACAATATGCGAGAACCTTGAAGCTGCAGATTTTCTGAGCAAGCCGCAAACATTCCAAGAAAAACGCGTGATCACAGCTCTCATTGAAAACGCGGGTCTTGCCAACACCACGATTTGTGATGTGGTAATACCCGGTTGATGAGTATCTGCGCGGTCGCCGTGGCATGCTTCACCTCCTTTCTAATCGGTCTTGTCCACAGCGAGAACGATAGATCATGCGCATCCGAGCAAACCACCCCGAGAATCTGAATGATTTCGGACTTTAAGGAGAGTAAAACCAGACTGATTTCCGAAAAGTCCTGGTCAGAGTACTACTCTCATTGACTGCGATGAGAGGCTGGGGACAGACCCTCAGATAGCAGCAAATCACAGGTGGTAGAGGGATGGAGGGATGGGGACAGACCCTCAGTTGCCAGCAATCCACGAATGGCGTTAAGGGGACAGACCCCTGGTGAGCCATCATGTGAGCAAGCTGTCAGTCCTTCGGCTAGAACACCGCGCAAAAAAGAAGCCCCTGACCGGGGCTTCTAAATCGTAACCAACGGTAATCCTTCTACACCTTCGGATACTGCGAATAAGAATGCCCGCGTCTGCTCTGCTCGTAACGACTCACAAAAAGCGCAATGATGACCACAAGGGCGACAACGAGAAACGCAATCACAAAAAGCGCGTTCTTCGTGTATAAACCCGTAATCGCTGCACAAAGGATAGACATGATAATGATGACGACCGGGACAGCCATCCTCGTCTTGTCTCGTGCAATATTGGCACGCAAAATCGCATCCTGACGGCGCGATTCGTCATCACGACGAGCACGAATGTCACGATCGGTCCACTCCATGATCTTGCGCTGGACCTCGGGAGGATACGAATTGAAAACGTCTGGATGGGGCAAGCTCACGCATCCATCTTCGAACTCAAACGGCTCACTGGTGAGAGCGTCATCACAATCGTCGAGAGTGTCGTCCTCGGTCTCGTGTCTGAAAAGATCCGAATAGTTCCCCAGCGTTCTATCAACACCGACTACCGGACCCTGGACAAAGTTGTTTCCGTCACTCTCACTCGGATCATCGATATCAAAAACGAAATCGGGAAGATCGTCTGGTTTAACGCGGTCATTCTTGCGCTTGCTTTTGGACTTTGACGACTGATTGCCTGCTTGCTCGCGATTCTTGATGAACGCGTTGTACATTGGTTCGTTATTCATGCGTTTGGTACCTTTCGGAGGTCAATCTGTTCAAGCAATTATAGCATCGCTTGATGACGGCGCAGCTCGGGGAAGAGCGCGTGGCAACCGAGGGTCTGTCCCCTAATTGCCATCTGCAGATTGTCAGACGCCTTGGCAACCGAGGGTCTGTCCCCTGGTTGCCAGGACGTAGCTCACTTCTCGTTCGCGGACTTGCGGCGACGGGCGAACAGTAATGCCAGCATTAGGAGCGAGAGCAAGCCAATCACCGCTTCGAAGGTCATGCCAGATGCGGCATCATCGCCGGTCCTAGGCACACCATATGCGGCGAGTTGCGCCTGATAACGCGTCCTCTCCTCGGCCTCTTCCTCGGCATAGTTACCGAAGACCGGAGAGAAGACCACGTCGCTATCCATCATCACCGAGAAGATTGCATCGGCACCCTCAATGTAGGTGGTCACGCCATCACGCGTCACGTTCCATCCCTTGATGTAGTAGTCAGGATTGAGCTCGATCAGCACGTCATCGGGCGAAAGCGTGAAGCCAGGCTCAATGCCGTCCGAATTAATCGTGATTTTGCCGCCTGGGTACTCACCTTCGGTGACAAAGTGGCCGAAATCGTCAACCTCGGGCTCGAATCCCTCGAGACCAGCCACGTGACGCTCGATATCCCAGATCGCGTACAGCTTGATGGCGTTGTTACCGTTGCCAGCCATCGCCGCGAGCAGGTACATCGCCGCCGTAGGATCGTCGATGGTGCCTCCCCTCACAAGACCAAGCACGCCACTCTCGAGCAAGGCCTCCATGAGCTGGCCTGCGGTGAAGTCGGGAACGACCGCATCCGGCGAGAATGCCCAACCCAGAAGCTTGCCGTTGCGGCGCTCGAAGGCCACATCGTCGAGACGCGTGCCGGTCGAGGCGTACTCATAGCGCTGATCAGACGCAGTGCCAGTCGCAACATCATCATTCTTGTCGAAGCTGATGATGTAGGTAATGGGTGCCCACAGGGCCATGAGCCTGATGCTAGAGCCGGGCATCGTGAAGATATAGCCCGGTGCGTACTGCCTGCCATTGCCATCCACGAAGCCGATGAGGATGTAGCCGTTGCGTAGGAGCTGATCGGCGGTCGGGAGCATGATCTGCGAGTCAGTGCCGTACTTCACCGTGATGGGGAGGCGACGCGGGTCGTCCAGGGCGACGTTGCCACCAGCAGCATAGAGCGCCTTGGTAGCGGCGGCAATTTGCTCGGCGATGAGCTCTTCGAGCGTCTTGCGCGGCGCGTCGGGGTCTGTCCCCTCATCGCCAGCTGACAATGCGGGGTCTGTCCCCTCCTTGCCACCAGGGCTAATCCAGAGGCCGTTGGAAGGATCGATGGTGAGAGTCGCCTCGTCAAAGACGTAGTAGAGGACCAGCACCGTCGAACCGTCGCCGGCGATGACCGCACGCGCCTGAGTCGTGAAGGTCCGTCCCCCAATTGTCACGCTTTGGCCATGGGGCAGGTAGGTGTACCCAAGGACCGGGATGTTATCGAGGTGACGGTAGGTCACGCTCGCATCAACACCATCGGCCCACGCAATCTCGCCAGTGAAGCCGACGTAGACGAGGCGCTGGCTCTCGGCCCACTTCTCGTCGTAGACGAGGAGATTGCCGTTCGCGTCGTGCGGCACCGTTCCATCGGCCTTAAGCGGAACAAGCGTACCGTCGCCGGTGATGACCCAGCGCTCGACGTAGTACTTCGTGCTGTTATTGGCGACGTAGTAGAAGCGCAGATGCGTGCTGCCATCGCCGTTGAGGTTGTCGGACTCGATGCCGCGGGCAAGCAGCGTGCCAAGGATGTCGATAGCCGGCTGATACACATACTTGAAGACGGGCAGGCCGTTGGCATCGAACAGCGGGTTGCCGTTCTCGTCCGTATCCTGAACGGCATTGCCGTCCTTGTCACGCACGAGCACGATTGCGCCCTGGTATTCCTTCACGTAGGTGTAGCCATGAATGGCCTCGTGACCGTCCTCGAGCTTGGTCGAATACACGTTTTCGTCGGTGATGCCCACGAGGTCCTGCCTGCTGTCCTCGATCTCGTGCGCCACGCCGTACTGGTCAACCCACCAGTGGCTGACCGTGTACTTCGTGTCGTTACGCGCACGCCAGATCGCATGCAGCGTCATGGAGCGCGTCGGGATGATGAAGGAGCCATCGGGCAGCACGAAGATGTGGTCGAGGTACTTGTAGGTCGGATTGTCGCCCTCGACCTCGATCGCCCTGTTCTCGGCACTGTCCGCACGCTCGCCGTACATGCTCATGAGGAAGGCGCGCAGCACATCGGTGTACTGGCCAGTATTCGGATCGACGCTCGCGAGATGGTCGGCGATGGGCCACGACGCGCTACCCTTGATGACCGAGCCGTCGGGCAGGTCGGACCAGCCGACGAACTCGTAGCCGGGGCGGTAGAGCTGGTCGGCGCCCGGCAGGCGAATCGTGGTCTCGGTCGCGTACGGATCGCGCGACCACTCGCCAGAGCCATCGATCATGGTCGGCGTGGACTCGCCAGTGGAAACCCAGGTGCCCGCACCGGGGTTCAGGATGAGTTTGATGCCATCATCGCCCTCGTCGTAGATGGCCTTGTAGTAGCGGTAGAGGATGAGGCCCTCGTGGACGTTGCCGTCGGGCTTCGACTCCTTAAGCTCGCCGTTGATGACAATTTGCCACACGAACTCGTAGCCCTCGAGACGGCTGTCATTGAGGCCATTCCTGTCGAGATTATCGGCGACCACAGAGGCGCCGTTCTTGCGCATGAACTCCTGGTAGATGAGATTCTTCACCGTGCCATCACCCGTGACGCGCACATGGTAGACCTGATATTCGATATTGTCCTTGGAGTTGTAGTACAGCGTGAGGAGCATCTTGCCGTCAGCCGTGATGACCGCGCGGGCAACCGTGTCGACGCCGCCGCCGATGGAGTCGAACGCCGGATCGCCCGGAACGAGGTAGCGATAGCCGGGGATCTCGATATTGTCACCGTTGCGGTAGCTGACGCCGGAGACGTCAAGATCGGCCCAGGCCACCTCGTCGGTGATGCCGTAGTGGACGACGTAGTTATCACGAATCCACTGCGGATCATCCTTGTGGTTGATCGTCGCATCGCCAACCATGTCGACGGTGCCATCCTGCTTGAACGGGAAGAAGTCGCCATCGCCGTCGACACCCCAACGCGTCACGTAGTACGGCGTGTTGTCATTGGCGCGCCACACCGCGCGCAGCATGACCTTGGCGTTGGTGGGCATGATGTAGATGACGTCATCGGCATCGATGAAGGTGAACGTGAAGGTCGCCGGGTCGTAGCCGGAGATCACGGCAGTCCACTCGGCGCCGCCATTGGCGATGTAGCCGGTCTTGCCAGCGGCCAGCGTGAGGTAGGACTGCTGCGAGGCCGCGCCCTTGGCGGTGTCCTTGCCGGCGGCCATGAGGCCGTTCTTGTCGATGGCCCAGCCCACAAGCGTGTAGCCCGGACGCTTCACGTCGGCGTTGGTGGGCAGCGTGAAGCTGGATTCGGTGGAGTGCTGCTTGCCGGAGTACTGCGACTCCTTGCCCGGCTCCCAGGTGCCGTCGCCGACGTTGAGGTCGAGCACGCGATCCTTGAGCGGGAAGTAGTAGACGACGAGGTGCATGGTGCCGTCGCCCGCGATGCGCCACTCGCTCTTGACCGTTGCAGCGGTCACGCCGGAGCCGTCCTTCTTGGGAACGCTGTCGCTCTTGCCGTTGGCGATGGTGTAGTAGCCGGCCAGAGCACCGTAGGCGTTGGTGTTCCAGGGCTTGGGGCCGGCTGTGGCACCGGCGGTCGCGAGCTCGTCGGTGACGCCGGTGAAGCGCAGCGGATCGACAGCGGCAAGGTCGTTGCCGTTGGCGTCGATGGGAACGAGCACGCCGTCACCGGTGATCTTGTAGCGGTCGACGTAGAAGACGGTATCAGACTTGGCACGCCAGGTGGCGTAGAGCGTGATGCTCGCATCGGTCGGGGCGAGATAGAGGGTCTGTCCCCCTATCACCACCGCGGTGAATGCGGCGCCCTTGTCGGAGGTGCGCTTGGTGTTGGCCTTGGCTGCGTCAGCCGCTGCCTGCGAGGCGAGGCCCGTGGAGGTGCCGACGTTGACGGTGGTGGCCGTGGCGGCGCCATCGACCTTCACGCTGTAGGTCGGGACGTTGGACCAGCCGGCCAGCTCATAGCCCGTGCGATCGGCGGCGGAGGACAGCTCGACGGTCTCGTCGGTGTAGACCTGCATCGTGGTGGGAGCGCCCGTGCTCGCGCCGCTACCAAAGTTGAAGGTGATGGTGTTGAGCAGCGGCTTGAAGTAGAGGACGAGCACCGTCTTGCCGTCACCGGTGATGATGGCGCGGGCATCGGTGGTGAACGCGGTGGCAACGCCGTGGAGCGTGACCGTTTCACCGTCAGCGGCGAAGGCGTAGCCGGCGAAGCTGAGCGCGGAGTCATCGTTGCGGTAGCTCTTGCCGGCCTCGGCGGCATCGGCCCAGGCCTCCTCGTCGGTGATGCCGACGTGCTTCACGACGTGGCTTGCGTCGGCGGTCGTGCTCGTCACGAGCTTGCCGTTGGCGTCGCGCACGAGCTTGCCGTCGGAGGTGACCGCGTAGCGCGTGCCATCGCCGGAAACGACCCAGCGCTCGACAAGGTACTCGGTGTCGTCATTTGCGCGCCAGGTGGCGTACAGCGTCACGTCACCCGTCGGCATGTAATAGAGGGTCTGTCCCCCATTCACCACGGCGGTGAAGACCTTGCCGGTGATGGCGTCGCGACCCGTGAGGGCGCTCACAGCCGTGAAGGCGTTCTGCGACTTGATGCCCTTGAGGTTCGAGATGATCGTGGCGGCATCGACGCCGGTCACGTACTGACTGTTCGTCCAACCCTTGAGCGTGTAGCCGCTACGCGTGACCTCCGTGGTGGGCAGCGTGTAGCTCTGGTCGGCGTAAAGCGTGACCTGCGCGGGCGTGGCGCTTAGGTTGGGGATGCTCGCATCGCCGATGTAGAAGTTGAGCTTGAACTGCTCGGGCGCGAAGTACAGCACGAGAGTCGTGGAGCCATCGCCAGCGATGATCGCGCGCGACTGGGTCGTAAGGGTCTGTCCCCCAATTGTCACGACGCCGTTCTTGGCGGTGATCGTGTTGCCATTCGTGACGTAGACGTAACCCGTGATGCTCAGCCCGGATTCGTTGGTGCGATAGACGATGGAGCCGTCGATGGCATCGGCCCAAGCCTCTTCGTCGGTCGTGCCGATGTACTCGATGCGATGGGTGGCATCGGCAGTCGTGCTGCTGACGAGCATGCCGTTGGCGTCGCGCACGAGCTTGCCGTCGGCCGTGAGAGCGTAACGGACACCATCGCCGGAGACGGCCCAGCGCTCGACCGTGTACCTCGTGTCGTTATTCGCATACCAGACGGCATAGAGGGTCTGTCCCCTTGTTGGCATCTTGTAGCCCGGGGTGACGAAGACGTAGGTCTTGCCGTCGGCGGTCGTGGCGACGGTGATCCAGTTGGCGCCACCATTGGCCGTGTCGTTGCCGGTGATGGCGGCCAGCTGACCTGCCTTCACCTGCGAGGCGAGGCCCTTGATGTGGTCGCCCAGGCCGTCATCGGGATTGGTGGTCGACCAACCCACGAGCGTGTAGCCCGGGCGGCTGATGTTGGCGTTGGTCGGCAGATCGAAGCTCGACTCGGTGAGATGCTCGGGGTTCCAGGTGAAGCCGGAGTTCCACGTACCGCCGCTCGTCTCGAGCTGCAGCTGGAGCTTCTGCGCGAAGTAGTTGAGCGTGATGCGCATGGTGCCGTCAGGCGCGATGGCCTTGGTGGCGGTGCTGGGCTTCGGCGTCGTGCCATCGTAGCCGTAACCGGTGAAGTCACCGTTGTAGCGCGCGTCGCCCGCCGTCGTGTTGAACGGCGCGGCCGTGTACTCCTTGTCGGTCATGCCGCGGAAGGTCTCGGTGATGGTGGTCTTGGCGGTGGTGTTGCCCTCCCAACGCACGTGATCGACGTAGTAGACCGTATCGTCGTTGGCGCGCCAGATGGCGTACAGGGTCTGTCCCCTACTTGCCATCGTGAAGATCTTGAGGAGGTCCTCGAAGGTGTTCTCGACGTAAGCGTAGGTGTAACCCGCAAGCGAAGTGCCCGTCTTGTCGGCCCTGATGAGCGTCGTGACGCGGATCCAGCTCGGGTCGGCACCAGAACCAATGAGCGCATCCCAGAAGTCCTGCGAGGCCTGGCCCTTGGCAGTCGCCGTAGCCGGATTGGTCGACCAGCCCATGAGCGTGTAGCCCGGGCGGCTCGCGGCCAGGTAACCGAACATCACGTGCTGCGACTCGGTGTCGTAGCTGATGGTCTTGACGGAGCCGCTGTTGGTGCCGCTCGTGTTAATCCAGGTGCCCATGTTGCCGAGGTCGAGCTTGAGATCGAAGCTCATCGGGAGGTACCAGAGCGTGAACCTCGCCGTGCCATCGGGGTTGATGTTGCCGTAAGCGCTGGTCGCAACCGTCTGGGCGATGTTGCTGGTGCCGGTGTAGGTCTCGCTCGCGCCGGCATTCAGGAAGCGGTAGCCCTCGGGAACGGCGATGTTGAGGTAAGTGATGCCGTCCTTGTACTCGGTCTTGGCGGCATCGAAGCGCACCTCGGTGTCGGCGTAGCCCTGGTAGACGACCGTGTCGAGCTCAACCCTATCGCCATGACCGGTGAGTTTCCAGCGATTGACCGTGTAGTCGATGAGCTTGGGCGTCCACACGGCGCGCAGGGTGATGTCGCCGGTCGGCGTGAGATAGGTGAAGTTGGTGCCGTCCTTGAAGAAGAGCTTGAGGTAGGTGCCCTTGCCGGAGTTCTGGCCCTCGAGCCAGGTGACAATCTGCTGGGCCGTGTAACCCATCGCGTCATTTATGGGGTCCGTCCCCTTCTTGTCAGCGATGGTCCAGCCGAGGAAGTCGTAGCCCGGGCGCTTCGGCGTGGGAACGTCACTCAGATCGAAGCTGTCGTCGGTGTAGTGCTTCTGCGTGATGTAGTTGGTGTTCTCGGTCGCGTCGAGCGTACCGCCGGTGATGGTGCCGAGCGAGCCGGTCTCGAAGCGGATCGTGTTCTCGTTGGCGCGATAGAACAGGTAGAAGACCGTCTTGCCATCGGCGCTGATGGTCTTCACGGCGTAGGTCGTGCCCGTGGCACCCGCAATGGTGAAGCTCGCGTTGTTGAGCAGGTAGGTGTAGCCGGCAATCGTGCGCATGTAGCCGCCGATGGTATCGAGGTCGAAGACGACGTCGGACTTGCCGTTGTTGTAGGTGACACGCCAGGCGGCATTGGTGGTATCGGAGGCATCGGCGCTCGTGTTGGGCGTGCCAGTGATGAGGGAACCGTTGTTGTCGCGGCGCACGGTGCCATCGGGATTGAGCGGCGAGAAGGTGCCGTCACCGGTGATGAGCCAGTGCTCGACGTAGTAGACGATGTCGCTGCGTGGCGTCCAGACCGCGTAGAGCGTCTTGTCGGTAACGGGCATGAGGTAAGTCGCGCCGTTGACGTAGTAGAGCGGGCGTCCGGAGGGGTCTGTCCCCAAAGTGCCAAGCCAGACGATGACGGCCTCGGCCTCGGCGCCCAGGGCGTCGGCGATGCTCTTGACCGTGACGGCCGTGGGATCATCCGCCGAGACGATGTTGCCATCAGCGTCAACACCGTAGCTGGCGATGGTCGTCCAACCCTTGAGCACGTAGCCCGGGCGGCTCACGGCGAGCTTCTCGCCATCGGTGGCTTCGGGCAGCTTGAAGGTGTGGTCGGCACGATGGGTGACGTCAGCCGAAGTTCCGGGGTCTGTCCCCCCATCGCCACCAGCGGTGATGGTGCCGTGGGAGCCCGGATCGTAGGTAAGGGTCAGGTTCTTGGCAACGTAGTAGAGCTTGAGGACGAGCGTGCCATCAGGTGCGACGTAAATGCCGCTGACGAGCATGCCGTCGGTCCACGGGCCCTTGCCGTTGATGGCGGAGATGCTACCCAGCGCGTACTCGTAACCTGCGATGGTCCAGGGGTTGTAAGTCGTGTACGTACCCGCAACCGCATCGGCGGGGACAGACCCCATGACGTAGATGTGCGAGTCGGAGAGCACCGTGCCGTCGGTGTACTCGACGCGGATGCCGGTCGGGCTGCTCACGAGCACGCCATCGGCACCGCGCACGAGGTTGCCGCTCGCGTCGATCGCGTAGAGCGTGCCGTCGCCGGAGATAGCCCAGTGCTCGACCGTGTACTTCACGACGAGCGGCTTGTAGTAGATGTAGATGGCCGTCTTGCCCTTGTTGGTGCCGTCGAAGGCGCCGCCCCACTCGATGAGCACGTTGGCGGCCGTCGTGACCGTCTTGGTCGTGCCGTCGGCGGCGGTGTAGGTATAGGACTGCAGGTCGGCGATGGCCTCGTAACCAACATAGCTGTTGGCGGTAATCTGGGCGGTCAGGCCCGTCGTGCCGCGAACGATCTCACCCACACCCTCGGCGACCTTGGTGGAACCGATGTAGTACTCGAGCGTGCCGTCGCCACGCACCTTCACGTGATAGACGGTATAGGCGGTCTCGAGGCCCTGCCACAGCGGCCTGAGAACGACTTCGCCGATGGGCATGGTGTACGTGAGCTCGGTAACCGTATCCGAGTACATCATCGCATGCTCGACGTCATTGCCGACCATCCAACCCACGAGCTTGTAGCCCTCACGCGTCAGCTCGTTGGGCTTGGGAAGCGTGATCGTGGCGTCAGCGCCAAAGTGGCGATACCAGGTGTCGGTCTTGCTGGCGAGCGTGCCCTCCTGCGTCTGAGCGTTGTTGAAGAGGGTGTCGGACCAGGTGCCCTGCGAGGGCTCGAGCGCGAGCGTGAAGTTGCCCGGCGTGTAGAAGAGCTTGAGCACGAGGCTACCATTGCCGGCGATGACGCCGGTGGTAATGGTGCCGGCGTAGGTGCCATCGTAGGTGTAAGCGAAGATCGTAGAGCCGTCGAGCGCGGTGGTCGGGTACACGTTATCGACGTTGTCGATGGTGTAGTACCAGCCGTTCTTGAAGTACTGGCTTGTGTGGCCGTCCATATCGCTCTCGGATGCGGTGACATTGACGTTGGCATCGGTGAGGCCCTTGTACGAGATGCGCGCAGCTGCCTCGGCCGCGGCGATCTGCTCCGGCGTCAGGTTGCTGCCGTTGATGATGACGAGCTGATCGCCAACCTTGACGTCGTTACCACTTGCATCGACGAGGATGATGTTGCCGTCACCGTCGACACGGTAGCGATTCACGCCGTAGTCGACCTCGACGGCCCTGAAGATGAACACGAGCTTGGTGGTGCCGTCCGCATTGACAATGGCGTGCGCAATCGTGTTGGCGGGCATACCGCTGAAGCTCAGGGCTTCCTCGGTGGAAACAACCCAGCGATAGCCGGCAAGGCCAAACTCGGTGGTGAGCGAGCCGTCGTAGGTCTCACCGCTCGTGCCGCTCTGGGCCGGACGCTGTGAGAGCGTATCGGTGTCCTCGTCGGCCACGCCGTTGTTGTAGGTCTTGGTGCCGACGAGCTCCATGGTGCCATCGCCCTTGACCTTGTAGATGTCAGCCGTGTACTCGGTGGTACCCGTGGGGGTCCAGACGGCGTACAGCGTCATCGACAGCACGCCGATCTTGAAGGACGCACCCTGCGCGTAATAGGTCTTGCCCATGTGGTTGGCGATGTCGGCATTGAGGGTCTGTCCCCAATGCGCCGCAAAATCAGGGTCTGTCCCCAAAGTGCCGAGCCAGGCGGCGAGGCGCTGGGCCTCGTAGCCCTTGGCGTCGCTGATGGCCTTGGCACCGGGGGCGTCGGCACCCACGAGGGCGAAGCTGGCAGCATCGGTGCCCGTGTAGTGGCTTGCCACGGTCCAGCCAACGAGCGTGTAGCCGTCGCGCTCCACGATCGATCCCTCGTTGGCGTCGATCGGCAGCGTGAACGTGGACTCGGAGCTGTGGTTCTTCTGGAAGGTGACCGTCGTTGCCTCGCTACCGGTGTTGTAGACGAGGTTGAGCGTGTCGGCCACGTAGAAGAGCTTGAGGAGCAGGCTGCCGTCGGCAAGGATGGTGCCCTGCGCGATGGTCTTGTAGGTCACACCACCGATGACCTGCTCGAAGGTCTCGTCGTAGGTGTAGCCGATGAAATTGGGATTCTCGGCAGCCGAAAGGTTGAGGTGCGCGTAGGTGAAGCCGGCCGAGGCGCTGATGCCAGCGGGACGGTCGACGGAAAGCGTCGAGGAGGTCTTGCCCCAACCCTTCACCTTGTTGGTGGCGGTACCGGTGCTCGTGCCGTCAATCCAGACGGGGACGCTGCTTCCGGCGATGAACTCGGCGTAGTCCTTGCCGGCAGCGGCCTCGAAGCCGTTGAAGGGCAGGACCTTGCCGTCACCGGTGTAGCGATAGAACTCGACGGTGTAGAGCACGTCGATGGGGATGTAGAACTGGATGATCTTCGTCGAGCCGTCGCCAGCGATAACGGCGGTCGGGATGGCCGCATTGGGCCAATCTCCCGTACCCGAAATCGTCGAGGGAACGAAGGAGTTGTCGAGCGTGTAGCCCAGCGGGTTGGAGGAGGCGGGCGTGACGGAGGTGTCGGTCGTGCCCGTCAGGGTCTTCACATCAACCTTGGTGAGCAGCTTGCCGTCGGCGCTGGCAATCCAGCGCTCGACCGTGTACGTGGTGTTGGTGTTGGCCGTGTAGTAGAGCTTGAGCACGAGGCTGCCGTTGCCGGCGATGACGCCCTGGGCGATGGTCACGTAGGACTGGCCGGGATAGGCGGTCTGGCCATTTGCCACGAAGGTGTAGCCGGGATAGGTCTGAGCGATGCCCGTGACCGTCTCGCCGGTGATACCGGTGAGGTTTTCGGTGAGCTCGATCTTCTCGGTGATGGTCGTGCCGTCGTTCACGAGCTTGATGTGCTCGACCGTGTAGGCCGTGTTGGTGTTGGCCTGCCACACGGCGATGAGCACGGCACCGTTAGGCGGCAGCACGAAGGAGGTACCGCAGGCGAAGTACTGCCTACCGCCATTGGGGTCGGTTCCGCCGGCACTGGGATTGGCGGCGAGGGCCGCATTGAGGCTCTCGAGCCAGGCGACGATGTCGCGCGAGCGCTGACCCGTCGCATCGGCGATGTTGTAGCGGCTGCCGGCGGTGATCTGGCCGTTGATGATGTCATAGGTCGTGATGGTCGTCCAACCGGCGAGCGTGTAGCCATCGCGCGTCGCGGAATTGCGGCTCGGCACGGTGAGCGTCTTCTCGGTGGGGATGGTGCTGTCGACACCCTGCGTCTTGTCGGCGTTCCAGGTGGCGTTGTAGAAGCCCTCGCTGTCGTTCCACGCACCGGCACCGGTGTTGAGCGTGATGCTCTGGGCCGTGGGCTCGTAGTAGAGCTTCAGGACAAGGCTGCCGTTGGCAAGGACGGTACCCGTGAGGATTTCGGAAAGGGTCTGTCCCCCTATTGCCGCGCTGAAGCCGGACTTGTAGGCGTAGCCGGTGAAGCTGACGTTGTAGCGCGGGTCACCCGTCGTCGTGTTGTACGAGATGGCGGTGTACGGATCATCGGTGATGCCGTGGAGGGTCTCGGTGATGACCTCCTTGAGGGTGTTGTCACCGGTGACACGGTAATGCTCGACGGTGTATACGCTATCGCTGCGTGCCTTCCAGACCGCGTAGAGCGTGACGTTGACAGCGCCGATGGTGTAGTTGCAATCACCACTCGCGAGGATGAGCGTGATGTCACTGCCGTTATAGCTGAAGAGCAGGTTGCCGTTGGCATCGACGTGCGTCGGGTCGGCACCGGCCAGGGCGGCCAGCAGCGCATCGGCGAGCGTGATCGAGGCGGTGCCCTTCGTGTCCTTGCCATCGGGGATGGAGGCCCAGCCGATGAAGTCATAGCCCGGGCGCTCGACGAGCGTGGAGAGCTTGACCGTGCGGTCGGCCTTGTACTTGTCAGCATTGTGCTCCTGACCAGACCAGGCGCCAAAGCTGCCGAGGTCGAGGTTGAGCGTGACGTCCTGCGCCTCGTAGAAGATCTTGAGAATCGTGGAGCCGTCAGAGGCGATATCGGTCTTGTAGAGCGACCTCTGACCCCTCAGGTTGAAGTCGTCCTTGCGCAGGTAACCATCGAAGGTAACGGCAAGATCGGCAGTGCTTACCTCGACCGGACCGTCGACCAGGCCCTGATGCGTCTCCTCCTTGGCAAGCACGAAGGTCTCGTTGCCCGTGAACTTGAACCACTGGACCTTGTAGTCGATCATCTGCGCCTCGTAGTAGAGCTTGAGGACCGTGGAGCCGTTGGCATTGATGTTGAGGGAGGCGATGGCGTTGTAGACCTTGCCGTCCTTGTCGGTGACCGTATCGGCCAGCTGGTAGAACGTGATGCCGAAGCGGTTCACGTCATCGGCCGGGACACCGTCGATGATGCCCGTGGAGACCAGGCCCGCCTTGGCAAGCGTATCGGTCATACCCACGTACTCGATGGTGCTGTCGAGGACCACGGTGCCGTCACCGCGATGCTTGTAGTACTCGACCGTGTACTTGGTGTCGTTGCGGGGCAGCCACACCGGATAGAGCGTGGTGGCGCCGCGCGGCATCGTGAAGGTCGTGGTGAAGAACTTGCCGCCCAGCGATGCCAGCCACGTCTGCAGGTCGATGGCCGTCTGGCCACCGGCAACGCCGACGCGGCTGTCACCGTCGACGCCTTCGGCAAAGGAACCGGCATCGGTGCCCGTGTAGAAGCCAACCGTGGTCCAACCGGCCAGGGTATAGCCGGGACGGCGCAGGTTGGTGCCCGTGGGAAGCGTCACGGTCTCATTGGGCATGTACATGGCAGACGGATCGACGTCGTTGTGCCAGCTGCCCACGATGCTGCCATCGGCACCCGTGCCGGGGTCGAAGGTGAGCTGCGAGCGAACCGCGTAGTAGTAGAGCGTGAGCACGAGGCTGTTGTCGGCAGCAATGGAGCCCTGGGCCACGGTCGTGACCTTGGTCTCGGCGGCGTCGCCCAGGCGGGTCATGTTGCCATGGGGCAGGAATTCGAAGCCGGGAATGACGACGTTGTCGTTGGCATTGGTGTTGGGGCTGGACGCGACCTCCTCAGGGGTGGCGGCAGCATTTGCCATGGCATCGGCCTTGCCGTTGGCATGCAGAATGAGATACGGCGTGGCAAAGGCCGGCAGGTGGTAGGTGACCCCATCCACGGTGGAGACGATGCAACCATTGCCGTCGATGGAGTTGATGCCGAAGGTCGTGTCAATGGCACCGGCCGCATCCATGGGCAGGACCGCACCGTTGGCGGCGATGGACCAGTAGCGATATTGGACCGTATGGATGGTCACGTCTTCGTAGACGTCCTCCATCACCATCTGGCCATCCTTGTAGATGATGTTGCCGTTTTCGTCGCGGGCGGGCTGCTGGACGGCATCGCCGTTCTCATCGAGAACCTGACGATGCTCGACGGTCGTGATGACGTACTGGGTGCCGTCCGCGTTGAGCCACGCAACCGGGTTACCGTCGGCATCGCGCTGGACGAGCCTACCGTCCTCGGTGGGTTCGAGCGCGATGGCGAAGTTGAGGTTGCCGTTCTCGTCAACGGCAACGAGCTTGCCGTCACCGGTGGCAGCCCAGCGAATGACGCGATACTCGGTGCTGTTGGTGGGCTCGTAGTAGAGCCTGAGGTGCAGTGCACCGGTGGTGTCTCCCGCCCTGTTGCCGGACCAGCCCGTGACGACGCCGGAAGTGTCGCTCGTGTAGGGAGTACCACCAACCTCGATCGAGGCAACGTAGCGATAGCCCGTTGGGACGTTGTGTTCCCTCTGGTCATCGGTCACCGTGACGGTTTCGCCAGTGGTGGCCGTGAAGATCGTGGAGTCGTAGAACTCGATGGTGCCGTCACCGCGCACCTTGTAGTAGTCGATGAAGTAATCGGCATCGCCCGGCGTCCAGACGGCGTAGAGCGTCTGAGCTGCGTTGCCGGTGACGAAGCTGGCGCCGGGAGCATACGTGGTGCCAAGGCCGTCGGCCTGGGTATTCCATCCGCCAAAGACGTAGCCAAAGCGGTAGAGCGTGGTCGCATCAGGCAGCGTCACCGTCGTACCGGTGCGCGGGGCGGGCTTGGGCGACTGGTCGGCAATGACCCAGCCGGCGTTGCCCTTGGCCTCATCGCCGGCGGCGTTGACATCGTAGATGAGGTCGTTTTGCTGCGCATCGAAGACGAGCGTGAGCTTGAGCGCACCGCCCGCACCGATGATGCCGGTCGGCGTCGAGGTATACGTCTTGCCATCGATGACGACACTGAAGGTGGCGTTATAGGCATAGCCGGTGATGGCATCGGCCGCGATCTTGGCAAGGCAGTTGTTGTAGTAGACGAGCGCCGTGTCAGTACCAGCCTGGTCAACGTAGATACGCGTGTTCGCATAGCCCTTGAACAGCAGCACGTTAGTGGCGACGCCGTCCGGATCGGCGGCGATGGTCTCGTCGTAGACGTCCGTACCGCCGACGCTCGTCGCGTTGGCCTTGAAGGCGTTGATGGGCTCGATGAGACCGGTACCCGTGTAGCGCAGGAACTCGACCGTGTACTCGGTGTCGGCGGTGACATCGAAGTAGAGCTGGATGGTGGCAAGGCCATCGGGCGTGACGAGGGCCGATTCGATGCTGGCAGGAGCCGTGCTGCCCGGAGCACGGTAGAACTGACCGGTGATGACCTTGTCGGCATCGGTAGCCGTTGCGGTGGTGTGCGTGGGCGCGGTACGGTTCTCCGAATCGATGAGGGTAATCGAACCATCGCGGGCCACGCTGTAGCGGTTGACGAAGTAGTTGGTGAGCGTCGGCGTCCACACGGCGTAGAGGTTCACGTCGCGGGCCGGCATCTTGAAGAGGTCGCCTGCGGCGTAGTAGTTGCCGGCGGCCAGCGTGCCGAGCCAGGTGATGACATCGAGGGCCTCCTGGCCGCGGGCGTTCACGATTTCCTTGACGTCGAGGCCATCGGTGCCCGCCGTGACGATGGTGCCGTCGGCACGCACGGAGTATGTCTCAACGGTGGTCCAACCAAGCAGCTCGTAGCCCGTGCGCGTAACGACGGCGAGCGTCTCGTTCTTGGGCAGATTGAGTTCGTAGCCAAACTGCGTGGCCGGCGAGGAGTCACCCGCGCCAACCCACTTGCCCGCATCCGGGTCGGTGGGATCGCCGGTGACGTAGGTGAGCTCGTAGGTGTTGGGCTCGAAGTAGATGACGAGCTCGAGGGTCTGGTTGCCGATCACGCCGGAAGCGATGGTCAGGTAGGTCTGGCCGTTGACGGTGAAGTTCACGCCATCACCCAGGTAGCTATAGCCGGCAGGCGGGTTGGAAGCGTAGGCATGGTAGATGTAGCCGGCGGTGGCACTGGCACCCGTGGCATCGACGACGACGTTGGAGCCGACGGCACCGGCATGCTTGTAGCCCTCGAGCAGCGCATCGCCAGCGGCGAGCTCGTTGCCCGCGACATCGACCTGGATGGCGTTGCCCATGCCATCGACCTTGTAGATCTTCACGACGTAGTTACCGGACACGGGGACGAAGACGTGGACGAGAACCATCTTGCCGTCGCCGCTGATGATGTCGGTAAGGCGCTCATTAATCACGTAGTTGGGATCGCCGTCCCACAGGCCGGTGATGTAGTGGGTGGTGGGAACCTGATAGCCATCGGGAGCAACCGGGACGGTCGTGACGGACTCGCCGGTAGTACCCGTGCCCGTGAGGTTAGGCAGCTTGGTGATGGTGCCATCGGCGTTGAGCTGGTAGCGCTCGATGGTATAGGGCGTGTCGGTGTTGGCAACCCAGACGGCGTAAAGCGTGATGTCGTCAGTGCCGATGGCGATGGTGGCACCGGGAGCATGAACGACGGCACCGCCGTTTTCGGTGGCCCAGCCCGTGAAGGTGTAGCCGGGGTTGCGCAGGTGGTTAGTGGTGGGCAGCGTGGTCTCGGTCTCGCTGCGCAGCAGCGTCGAGCCAAACGCCGAGTAGCCCGGTGCCCAGTTGCCCGCGCCGGCTCCCGTATCGGGAACGAGCGTGAGCGTGTGGTAGTCGGCCTCATAGTAGAGGTTGAGGACGAGCGTGCCGTTGCCGAGCACCACACCGGTGTCGACGCTGGGATACATCTCGCGATGAGCACTCGGCAGGATGTAGGTGTAGCCGGGGATGGAGGGAGGTACGGCCGTGACCCTCACGCCCGTGAAGTCATAGAAAGTCTGGCTCGGTGCCGCGGGAGCCCTGTAGGCCAAGGGGTCGCTCTGGCTGAGGGCCGAACCCGGAATCTTCCAGTAATTGACGACGTACTGAACCTGGATGGCCTGGAACACGTGGATGAGGATCAGCTTGCCGTCACCGGTAACGATGCCGGAGAGCTTGGTGGTGAACGTCGTCGGCAGGCCGGCCATGGTGCCGGAAGCGCCCGTACCATCGGGGACGAGCTGGTAGCCGGCAGGCACGTTGGGCGTCGTGCTGACCCGGTCATCGGTGTAGCCAGTATAGTTCTCGCTGGTGAGCTGGGTGAACACGCCGTTACCGTCAAGCTGGTAGCGATAGACGACGTAGGGCGTATCGGAGTTGGCGGTGTAGTAGAGCTTGAGGACAAGCGCCGGGTCGACCATGACGACGCCGGTGGCGACCTCGCCGCTATGACCCGGTGCATAGGTGTAGCCAGCCCACAGCGCGTTGGTGGTCGTGTCGATGGGCACGGCGTTGACGATGGTACCCGCGTAGTCCGAACCGGTATCGGTCTTGACGAGGGTCACATTCCCGTAACGGTCGACCTTGTAATGCTGGATCGTGTAGTCGATGGGCAGCGCGACGAAGATTGCCTTGTAGGTGGTCGCGACAAAGACGCCGTCAGCGCTGCGCGGCGGGACAAGGTGCGCGGGCGCCTTGTTAGTCGCATCGTACATGACGACGTTGCCATCGGCATCTTCCCAGTGATCGAAGGCGTAGCCGGGGTTGGCGGTGGCAAGCGAACCTGCCGGGGTACCCGTGGCAGGCCTCGTGTTCTCGGTGGAGATGGAGACGGTGCCACCCGTGCCCGCCACGTAGTTGATGGTGATCTCGGGAAGCTCGATGAAGATCGCCGTGAAGGCGTAGACGGTCTTCTCGACCCAACCCCCATCGGGTACGGACGGAATGAAGAGCGAGGAGTCGCCGGGCTTGGTCTGGTTATCGGGGTCATCGCCAATCTGCCAGTGGCTGAACTGGTACCCAGGTGCCGCGACGGGAGTGGAGCCCACGGGGCTGGGAATCGGGCTCACGGTAATGTCAATCTGCTCGCTGCCAAGCGTGACGGAACCGCCGGTACCCGCGTTGTAGATGATGGTCGGGTTGGTGAGCGCGTTGTTGGTGTAGAAGAGCTTGAGCGCGAGGCTGCCGTCGGCGGCGATGGTGCCCGTGAGCGTGGAGGCCGAGGCGCTGAAGCTGTGGCCGGCAAAGACGGGAATAATCGTGATGCCGGAAGGCAGCGTGATGACGCCATCGGCGGGAACGCCGGAGATGGCACCGCCGTCGCTCGTGTCACCGGTGATCGTGAGCACGAGGTCGGTGGAACCGGTCGCATTGATGGTAGCGCTCGCATCCTTGCTGAAGACGCCGCTGGCGTCCTGCAGCCAGTACTCGATGACGAACGGCGTGTCGGTCTTGGGGATGACGCGCACGGTGTAGGTAGCGGCGGCGTACATGCCGTCGGCACCGCGGCTCGGCGTGAAGCTGTCACCGCTTGCCACCTTGTTGCCAGCCGCATCGTACCAACCCTCGATTACGTAGCCAGCGGAGACGTGGGCGACGTTGGTCTTGGGATTGCCGGAAACGGGCGGAACGGCCTCGGTCGCGAAGTCGACCCAGACGACGTTGCTGTTGGAGACGGTGTAGTCGATGGTGACGCTCTCGAGCTCGGCAAAGACCGCGTAGTAGGTATGGGCCTCATAGCGACCACTTACGAGGTCACGACCGACGAGCAGCGAGGCGTTGGTGGAAACCTCGTTGCCATTCTCGTCCACCCAGCGCACGAAGCGATAGCCATCAAAGGCGTTGGCGGTGAGGGTGAACGGACCAGCGTAGAGCATGTTGGAAAGGTTGGCCGGATCGAGCGCGTCGCCGGTAACGGCGGAAAGCGACTGGGTGCCCTTGATGTTGACGAGCTTGTCGTAGGCGGAATCGGCAAAGGACGGCACGTAGGCGCCACGGGGGTCGGAGACCGTCTGCTCGACCCACACGATGCCGTTGCCAGCGCCGGCAGGGCCGGTGATGTGGCCAAAGTAATTGGTGCCATCGGTCTTGACCTCGTAGGAGACCTCGACGTAATCCTGCTTCCAGTGGGCAAACAGTGTCGTCGGAGCCGTGGGCATCTTGATGGTGGCACCCGGCGCGTAGAGGATCGAGCCGCCAGCCGACAGCGACCAGCCGTCAAGGATCCAGCCGATGAGCTCGATGTCGGTCGTGCCAGGCAGGACGACATCGGTCTTGGCGATCTGCGTGATGGTGCCGGACATGCCGTTGGTGAAGGCGCCGCCATTGGGGTTGAGCGTGAGCGTCTGGTCCTTGCCGACCCACAGGGCGGTGAAGGTCACACCGCCAGCGGTGACGAGCACCTCGGTCGGGATGACGTAATCGGGATAAACCTTGCCGTCGCTTCCACGCCAGCCGTTGAACAGCCAGTTGGAGTCGTCATCGGCACCGGGTTGCTTGCCCAGGCCGGGAACGTCGACGAGCAGGCCATCATTGCCGGTTGCAAAGGTGGGCACCGAGCTTCCGATCCTGATGTCATCGAAGAAGGCGCCCGTATCGCCCGTGGTGGTCGTGGCCGTCCAGTTGCCATGGTCGCCGGGCAGATAGCTCACGAAGGAGAGCTGCTCGAAGACGGCGTATGCGGTGACGGTACCCGCCACGATGAGCTTGGACAGACCAAAGTTGGCATCGCCATCATCCACGGTGACGCTGCCGCTAACCGTGGTGCCGTCATCCTTGACGGCAGTCCAATCCCAGCCAGCCAGGCGATAGCCCTTGTTGACGACAAGTCCGATGGCCGAGGCGACGCCCTGGCCGTAGGTCTCGGTCGCGGTGTAGACCACGTGGGTCATGGTGCCGGAGGTGATCGTCTTGGCGACGAAGTCCTTGTCACCGGTGGTGCCGGCAGAGAGCGTGCCGGGAGCGCCATCGCGCAGGTCGACGGTGACCGTGTAGGTCTTGGGTGCCCACTGGGCAAAGAGCTCGAGGGTCGGCTTGGGAGCGGTGGTGACCCAGGAAGCGCCATTGATATCGGCGATACCGGTAACCGCACCATCGGCATAGGAGATACCCGTACCATCGGCCTTGGTGTTCCACCCGGTAAAGGTGTAGCCGTTCACCACGTAGGCGTTATCGGTAAGCGCAATCTGCGAGTTGAACAGGAAGCCCTGCTTGGGAGGCATGGTGCCCGTGGCCGGGTCGGTGGGATCGGGCTCGTTGGCGTTGAAGGTGACGTAGTAGTCCGCCTCGGCCCACAGGGCCACGACGTTGATGTCGTAGACCTTGGGGTCGTCCGGATCGCGACCGGGCAGCTCGACGGTCAGGTCGGCGACCTTGGAGAGGTCGACCTGGAGGACGTCGCGCGTCTGGAGAATGACGCCGCTTGCCCCACGCTCGAACCACTGGATGCGCCAGCCGGCAAAGTACCAGCTCGTGCCATCGTCATCCACGGCACCTTCGGGCAGGGCGCCGATGCTGTTGGCGTAGGCGGGGAACTTGCCCAGAGGCGCGACGTGGGTGAAGATCGTCTCGTTCTCGACCGCCGGGTCGGGGAAGGCGCCGTCTGCCGCATGCTCGCCAGGCAGATAGTTGACGATGATGGCTTCCTTCCAGCGGGCGAGGAAGGTGGTGGGGCCAAGAATCTGGAAGGTCGCCGGGGCATCGACACCCAGACCGGTCTGGGTGATGGTCTCGTTGTTGCCGGTCACGTAGGTGACATCCCAACCGACCAGGTACCAGCCCCTGCCGGGAGCCGTGACGACCTTGTCGTACTCGGCGTACTTGCCGTACCAGACCGCCTGGCTATCCTCGCCATCGACGACACCCCTCGTGCCGTTCTCGCTCGCGAAGACGACGTTGACGCGCTCTTCCTCCCACTGGGCGTAGAAGTGAACGACGGCGCCCTCGAGGGTGGCGAGGTTGGAGATGTAGCCCTGGGAACTCGTCTGGGTGAAGAGGTTAGTGCCCTCGACGGTCCAGCCAATCCAGTGGTTGCCGGCGCGAGTGAAGCGGTTGGCCAGCGAGACCTGCTCGCCGTACTTCACGGTCACGGTCTGCGGAGTGGAGTCATCGCCCGTGTAGTAGGCATCCCACACATTGCCGTGGAACGAAACGGTGTAGGTGATGGGCGTCCAGTGCGCGTAGAGGACGAAGTCACGCGGATCCTCGTCGCCGCAGAGCTGCTCGAGGGTGACCTCGGTGCCAAAGGCGTACTGGACCGCCGCGTCGTCGCGATGCGCAGCATCACACCAGCCATCGAAGACGTAGCCAAGGCGCCACATCTCGACGGTGTCGGCTGCGGTGGCCAGCATGAAGGGCTCGTCAACCTTGTGCAGCGCCCCGTTGGGAGGCGAGGTAACCGAGCCGCGCACGTCGTTGTTGCGGTCGTAGGTGATGGTGTAGCCCACGACGCGCCACTGCGCGTAGAGCCTGACGACGGCGTCCTGGACGGTGGCGAGGTTGACGACCGTGGCACCGTCGGCATAGGCCGTGCCCGTACCATCGGCTGCGGTGTTCCATCCGTCAAAGACGTAGGCTTCCCTCGTGAACTTCACGCCGACGATGGCAAGCGCCGCGGGCACCTCGTAGGAAGCGGTCATGTCCTGCATGCCCGGCGAAGAGGGGTCGGCGCCGTTGCCCTCGAAGGCGATGGTGTAGGTGATGGGCGCAAAGCGCGCATACCAGGTGGTACCCGTGAACCAGACATCATCGGCGTCCTTGATGGGCGCGAAGGCGGCATCGCGGCCATGGGGCGCGAGATTGCCGCGGGCGTCATACCAACCCTCGAAGACGTAGCCGGGAGCAGCCGTCGCGGTCGAGCCCATGGGCTTGCCGTCACCAGCGTTGACGACCTCGAAGTCACGGCTGACCGAGCCGCTGCCGGTGCCCACCGCATAGTGGAGCTCGGCACGCTCGGGGGTGAACCAAGCGTAGAGCGTCACGCGCGTGATGGTGTCATCGGCACCAAGAAGCTTGGCGATGGCCGCAAAGGCAAGGCCTCGACTGAGCTGGTCATCACGCCAGTTTTCCTCGTCAATGGTGGCGTCGGTGTGCCAGCCGAGGAAGACGTAGCCGACGCGGGTAGCCGGTGCCGGGACGACGTCAGTGGAATCCCAGGTCACGTCCGTGCGCGTACGGATGTAGGTGCCGTCGCCGGTCTCGTAGGCAACGGTGTAGAGACGCGCGGTCCAGCGCGCGTGGAGCGTCATGTTGACATCCGGAGCCGTGATGGTGGCTCCCGGGGCGTAGAGCACCGTACCGCCCGGAGTGAGCGCCCAGCCATCGAAGCGCCAGCCATCGCGCGTGACGTCTGCCAGGCCCGGCAGGGTGATGTGCTCGACATCTTCCAGCGGCGAGGTGTTCTTGGTGACCGTGTAGCTGGTGACCGGCGTCTCGCTCGTCCACAGGCCACCCTCGAGCTGGAGGTCGACCGTGGCGCTGCGCTTCCAGTGCGCGGTGAACGAGAACGGACCGGTGATGGTCACGGGGCGTCCGCTCTCGTAGCTCACGACCATGTCGGCGACGATCCTGTACCTGTTGCCATCGGGGCCAATCCAGTAAGCGAACTCCCAGGTGACGCCATCGGCAGCCGTCTCGCCTAGAGGACTGCCATCGGCAGCGAAGAGCGACGGAATCTTGTTGCCGCCGACAGCGGCGGTGAAGCCGAAGTGCGGCGCCTGATCGCCGTGGTTGAGGCCCTCGTAGAGGGTACCCTCGGCGCCGTAATCCCAGGAGCCGTGCTCGCCCGGCAGGTAGGAGACGGCGATGATGCTTGCCCACTGAGCTGTGAAGACCGTGGTACCGCGGATGGGGATCTGCGCGGGATCGGGAGTCTCGCCGGTGATGAAGGTGGTGTCATCGAAGGTCATGGTGTAGGTCCACACGCGCAGCTGCCAGCCACCGGCCGTGTTGGGTCTGGTGTGCACGAGCTTCATGTCGACGGTGCCGCCCGTGGCAACCTGGCGCGGCGTGTAGGTGACGGTGCCGCGGTTGGGCTCGGAAGAAACGAAGCTCACCGCATAGACGCGCGGTGCCCAGGTGGCGTAGAGCACGAAGTCGCTACCGGCTTGCGTGGAGAGGTTCACGATGGTGGCCATGTCGGCATACTTGTTGCCCGACGCGTCGCGCCAACCGTCAAAGACGTAGCCATTGAGGGCGTAGGCGTTCTTGGGCAGCGCGCGCGGCACATCGTAGGTGAACACGGAGGCGGGCATCGTGCCCATGGCGTCGGAAGCGCCGGGGGCAAAGCTCACCGTGTAGGTGATGGGCGACCAGTGCGCGTAGAGCGTGGTATCACCCGTGGGCATCGTGAATGTCGCCGACGGATTCCAACGCACCGTGCCTCCTGCGGTCTCGGCCCAGCCATCGAGCACGTAACCCGGACGGACAAAGGCGTTGGCGGCGGCGAGGTGCTGAGTGGTACCGGCGTAGAGGCTGTAGATGATGGTGTTGCCGTCGTAGTCATAGGTGCCATCGGCAACGGCGGCATTGGCCGTTCCGCCATTGGCCGAGAGCGTGAGCTTGAAGGCGTGGACGGTCCAGTAGGCGTAGAGGATGACCGTGCCACCCTCGGCACCGGCGAGGTTCTTGACCGTGGCACCGTCGGCGATGAGCTGGCCGGAGCCATCGGCGCCGGTGGTCCAACCGGCAAAGTCATAACCGACGCGCGTGATGCCGCCCTGCTCTGCGGTGGGCAGCGTACGGGAGGTGTCGTAGGTGAAGATCATGTCATCGAGCGAACCCGTGCCACCATTGACGTCGAAGACAACGGTGAAGTCCTGCGCGGTGAACACCGCATAGTACTTGGTGGGAGTCTCCCAGATGGCGTAGATGCCCTTGGTGGGATCGTAGATGCCCTTGGTGGGAACAAAGGTGGCGTCCCAGCTTACCGTGTTGCCCCACTCGTCAATCCAGCGCACGAAGGTGTAGCCGGTGAGTACGTAGGCCGACGACCCGACGGGGGTGCCGCTCACGGCCGGCAGGTGCTCCTCGCGCACGCTCACGTAGCCGCCCTTTGTCGGCGTACGCTCGCCTGTCGTGGCATCGACGGTGACAGCCGTGTAGGTGATCGAGCCGGGCACTTCCTCCCAGCGAGCGTAGATGGTACCGACGCTGCCGGCAGCCGAAGAGCTCACGAGCGAAGCGAAGATGGTGTTCTCGTCAATCTCGGTATCGGCCTCGGAGGTGCCATTGTACCAGCCACGGAAGCGATAGCCCGGCTTGGTGGGATCGGCGATGCCGTCAAGCAGGTTGGTGTCAGTGAAGTGCACGCCGGTGAGCGATGCGATGGCCGAACCACCCTGGGTATCGAAGGCCAGCGTGTAGGTATTAGCTTCCCAGATCGCGTAGAGCGTGGTGTTTTCGATGAACATCTGGATGACCTGGCCCGGCGCGTAGATGGCAGCGCCGTCCTTGGCCATGCCCCAACCGGTGAAGACATAGCCATCGCGCACGACCGCATCGGCTTCGGGAAGCTTGGCGTCGGCGCCGGTGAGGTAACGCGTGGCGCTCATGGAAGTGGCACCCGCCGCCGTGACGGTACCACCGTTGGCGTCGAAGGAGAGCACCTGGCCCGAAAGCCTGAAGATGGCCGTGAGGCTCATGGTGCAGGTCACGGTGGTGGGCAGCTCGTCCTTGCCGTCGACGGTGGTATAGGTGACGCCACCGATGGTCCACTCCCAGCCGACGAACTTCCAGCCGGGGCTCGTCTTGGGGAGACCGAAGTTACGGGCATTGGAGTTGATGTCATCGAGAAGGTCGGCATCGACTTCGGCGCCGTTGGCAAACAGCGGGAAGGGCGAATCCTTGGCCACGCCAATCCAGTAGGTCTTACCGGAGATATCGGGGAAGACACCGTGATCGCCCTGGTAGTAGCGGATGTTGAAGACCTGGTCATTCTTCCACTGGGCCGTGAAGGTGGCAGTGCCAAGGATGGTGACCTCGGTGGGGCTCTTGGCAATGCCGGTAATGGTGCCACCGGTGGGCAGCTGGATCACATAGGTCCAGTGCGAGAACTCGTAGGGGGAAGTGGGCGTGACGGCGGGAACCTGCGCGGCGGTCAGATGCTGTCCGTAGTAGACCTGGACGGGAGCGCCGGAGGAGACGTTGCCATGGGAGGCATCCGAGGTATTGAAGCTCACGTTGTAGAGGCGGGCCGACCATACCGCGAACAGCGTGAAGGTGCGGCCATCATCGACAAGGTTGAAGACCGTGGCCTCGTCGGCGTATTCCACCGTCGCGGCATTGGGCATGGTGGCCCAGCCCTTGAAGTCGTAGCCGGGGCGCGCAAGGGTATTGGCGGGCAGCTTGCCCGAGACACCGTAGGTGAGCTGCAGGTCATCCATCGATCCGGTGGCATCATCGGCGCCGGGACGGAAGCTTACCAGATACTTGAGCGGCTCCCACTGGGCAAACAGGGTGATGGTCGCGTCCTGAATCGGGTCGACACCATCGACGAGCTTGTTGATGGCAGCGGCCAGGACAAGCTCAGCATCCTGGAACATATCGCCCGAGCCATCAGCCACGGTGTTCCATCCCACGAACTTGTAACCGGGACGCGTCATGGCGGGCGTTCCCGTCTGCGAGTTGCCAGCAGTGGTGGGCAGACGCAGCTGCGTGCCGTAGGTAGCCGTGATGTCAGCGGGAGCGTTCTTGCCCGTGTCCGCGTTGACGTCGAAGGCGATGTTGAAAGTGTTGGGCCTGAAGGTTGCGATGAAGGAGAGCGTGGCAGGCCAGGTGGTGACGCCGTCGGCGCGCGTCGGAGTGAAGCGGGCGTCGGTGGAAACGACCCTACCCGTCGAGGCATCGATCCACTCGACGAACTGGTAACCGCGCAGGGCTGCAGCCGCAGCGGTAGCAGCACCGCTCACGCGCATGATCGAAAGCGTCCAGCCGAGCTGCGTGCGCGTCCAGCTGGCAACCACCTTGCCCTGGCTGTCGACGAGCTCGATGAGGTTATCGGTCGCGACGTCGCCACGCCAGGACACGTCGGTCATGCCATCGGGAATGGTGTCGGTAACGGGTTCGACGCCACCGGCCACGGGTGCGGCGGTGAAGACGATGGTCGTCTGGAGCTCGGCCCACTGGGCGTAGAGCGTGATGATGCTTCCGTTGCTGCCCTCGAAGTCGTTGACGCGTGCACCGGGTCCGTACTGGGTGCCGGTGCCATCGGCCTTGGTGTTCCAACCGGTGAAGCGGTAGCCATCGCGGAAGATGCCGTCGAGGGTGCCGCCGACGGCGAGCTGCAGGTAGACGCCATAGGTGGCGCGATCATCGGCAAGGGCGCCAAAGCCGCCGTTCTCGTAGTACTTGACCGTGTAAGTGTTGGGAGCGAAGTGCGCGGTGAAGGTGGCCGGATGGAAGGTGCCGTTGTCGTTGATGACGCCGAAGATGGTGTCGGCATCGAGAACATCACGGCGAGCCAGGGAACTATCGATGGAGTTGGTCCAGCGGTCAAAGTGGTAGCCGGGAGCAGGCGTGGCGATGGCACCCTTGATGTCGAGGCGACCGGTCGCGTCGATGTCAAGGTCGACGATTTCGGATGCGGTCTTGCCATCATCGGAGGTGGTGGTCGAGGAAACGGTGCCGTTACCGTCGGCCTCGTAGGTAATCTCAATCTTACCGGGCTTCCACATCGCGTAGAGCGTGGGAACCTTCGTATTGTCATCGATGTCACGGGCAATGGTGTGGAACGGCGTCTCGGACGTGGCCTCGGCACGGTCGCCTGCATCGTTGAAGACGTAGTACCAGCCGAGGAACTCATAGCCGTCGCGGACGGGAGTGATGGCCGGAAGCAGATCCGTGTCGGTCCACAGGATATCGGTCCTGTCCTCGACAGCAGGCGATCCACCACCGAGGTTGTAGTTCAGGACGAAACCGCCATGTGGTTCCCAGATGGCGTAGAGCGTCTGGAAGGCACGGTAGGTGACCTTGCCGTAATCGTCCACGACCTCCCTGACGTCGACATCAATGCCCATGTCGGGGACGTCATCCCAGCGCAGACGATAGATGTCACCGGCATTGTAGCGGGTACCCGGCAAATCAAGGCTGGGTTGCGTGTACCAGCCCGCGATATCGTAGCCGAGCATGTAGTAGTGGTCGGTATCGCTCAGGCCCTCGTTGTAATCGGGAATAACGACGTCGTCGCCTGCGTCGCCGTTGATGTCGGCAGCGCCGCCATGGGCGTCATTGGCCACGAACTGAAGGGTGCTGTAACGGATGGGTGCCCACTGGGCGTAGAGGTCGGTGTACTCATGGCCAAAGACCGGATGGGTCGCGGTGGGCATGATCTTCTCGCCCGCCTTGAACTCATGGCCAGGGTTGTTCTTGGTGGGAGATGCCAACGTGTTCCACCAGATGAGGCGGTAGTTTTCGAGCTGGAATCCGTCGGTGGTTGATCCGTCGCCGCTCTGGTCGGACGGATTGGGAATCGCCCACTCGAAGTCATAGGGCACGAAGGCGTCAGCCATGTTGCCTGTGATGTTCAAGCCACTGGGCAGCGACTCCTTGTTGTTATGGAAGCGGACGATGGTGCCCGGGTACCAGTGCCAACGGATGACGCCCCAGGTGTTGGAGTTACCTTCGAAGGACGTGCTGTTCTTGCCGTACAGCGTGACGATACCGGGATCGTTGTCATTGCCGAGGGTCACGTAGTAATCGCCGATCTTGAAATCGCGGAAGGCATGGTGGCCGTCAAGCTCCTCGATGCGCCAACGGGCAGCCACGTTATCGACGTCGGTGGCGTTCATGCGCTTCTTGATGATTGCCTCGATGCCGGTATTGGTGATGATGTTGCCCATGCCAAGCGTAAGCTCCACGAGGCTGTTTGCCTCGCCAAACATGTTGCTGCGATTTGCCGACTCGCTCATCTGCCAAGGCGATGCAGTATTTACATTGGCAACCGAGCCTCCGGAGATGTTCACGGAGGTGACAGGCGACTTGTAGAAGAGCTTCTCGAAGCTCGTCGTGTTGCTGTCAACAAGCAGATTGCTCAAGTCAACATCGACAAGGCCGGTGTAGTAACCATCGGAGTTCTCGAACCAAGACGCCAACGACGTCGGATGCAGGCGCGATCCTGTTTGCATGCTCGTGGCCACGTGGACGATGGAGCCGGCACCGAGCACTTCCTTCCAAGGCATGTAGGGACCGGTCTCGGTCACGTCGATGCTCTTGGTGGTGGAGGTCTCGACGTTATCGACGCCCAGCAGCAGCGTGCCAGCCGGATAGGTGGTGCCCTTGTACTCGGTCTCATCGACAAAGTAGCGCCACCAGGCGGCATCGTTGCTGGGGAAGCGGCCACCGACGTGCTCGGTCTGCCAGACATAGGTCTGCTTGCCTATGTTGTTCTCGGGATCGTTGCCGACGCCGCCAAAGCCCGCCGGATAGCGATTCACGAGATTGGAGGTGGTGCCCCACCAGTCGGGGTCATCGGCGGTGACGTTGATCCAAGCGCCAAGGACGCCCTGATGCGCCTTGAGGCCGGAATTGGTGAGGTAGTTATATTGGTTGAGGGTGAGCTTCTCGAGCGTCGTATTCTGCGCGAACATGTTGTTCGTGCTCTGGCAATCCCTGAAGTCAAGACCGGTAGCGTCAAACTCCTTGAGGGATTGGAAATTGCCGGAGACGAGCTCAAGGGCCCAGGCGTAGGCGTTGGACTGGCCGTTGCTTACATAGCTTTCCCATTCGTTGGCGGTATACCAACCCCATTTGTCTTGAGCATCGTTTCTGTGCCACTGGGAAAGGCCGCGTGATTGATCGCCATACCAAAGATCAAGAGCAAGTGCGGCATTGGCATACGGCATGATAACAACGCGGTTGAAGCCAGAGGTCGAGAAATTGCGGAGGTAGAAGAAGCGATTGATATTCGCATCGTTTCCATAGGTTATGTAAGCGCCACTGCCCACGTTTCGCAACGTGTAGTACTTGGTGCCATTGCTGGTGGTTCCTGCATGCCTGATATCCCAAAGAGCGTTGGTGTCGTTTCTGTCGGTGGTTAAGCTTCCGTCACCAATATATTTCAGCAGTGATGCAGTGCTATGGTTGAAATAGTGGATGTAGTAACGACCGTCGATGAAATCATAGGAATAAGGATTTGCCGCAAACCAGCCGGTCATATCAGTGGGAGCAAGTTCGCCGCAAGAAATGACCGTCTCGACCTTAGTCGTGTCGATGGCATCCTTCCACGGCAGGTTGTTGGCCGTGCAAGTGACCTGCTGCTTGCCATTGACGCTACCCAGGTAGAGCGTGTTTGCCTCGGAATCGTAGGCCCACCAGGCATCGGCATTGCCGACGAAGTGACCGCCCTTGCCCGGCGTCCATATGAACTCGACGCGCGTGCCGTAGGTGCTGCCATGACCGGCGGTGTCAAAGCGTGTCGCGAGGCCAGCACTCGTCTCGAACCAGGTGTGGTCAAAGAGCGTGTTGCCCTCGGAGGCATCGGTGCGCCACATGCCGGAATCCGGGTCACGGCCGGTGATGCTGTCAAATCCCGTACCCTGCAGCGCGGAGTTGGCACCCACGACGACCTTCTTGAGGGAGGTGCAACCCTTGAACATGTTCGCATATCCGGTGAGGATGGGAATGTCGTTACCCTCGTCGTCCGTTCCGGAAGAGCCAAAGGTCGTCTCGCGCATATCCCAGCCGGCGATGTCCACTTCCTCGAGCTTAGAGTCGCCCTCGAAGAGGCTCTCGAAGCTCAGGGTGTTCTTGGTATCCATGCCGGTACCGTCAAAGGTGACGAGGCTCGTGTAGCCGGCAAACCAGCTCGCAAGGTTGACGGGGTTGATCTTGGTGCCCGTGGCATCGTCGATGACGGTGACGACATGGAGCACCGAACTACGGGCGACGGAAGGCAGCCACGGCAGCCAGGGCTCCTGGCCGGGCGTGATGGTGACGCGGTTACTGACGTTGCCATCGTTGTTGAGATCGGCAACGCCCATGATGAGCGTACCGGGCTGGTAGGTCACGCCATTGTAGACGGTTTCCTCGGCAAAGTAGCGCCACCAGAAGTCGGGGTTCTGGTCTGCACTGTTATGAAGTTCCCAGGTGTAGGTGATGGTGCCGGCGGGCTTGCTGCCGTTCTTCATGTACTTGGCCAGCAGCTCGGCGTTGGTGCCGCGGAAGTTCGCATCGGCGGAGCTCAGCCACTGACCGGCAAAGTTCACGTGAGACGCGATGCCCTCGAATCCCGTACCCTCAAGAATGGTGGTGGGACTCAGGATGAGTTCGTTGAGAGCGATGTCGCCACGCTCGTGGTCGGTAACCGACGGAAGCGGGTTGACATCGAGGAGGTTCTGGATGTTGAGACCCGGCTTGGTGAGATCCCATTTGGAGAGGTTGAGCGATTGGAGTTTGTAGTCGCCCTGGAACATCCCGGAAATGTCGGTGGCACCCGAGATGTCAAATTGCTCGGCCTCGATGTTGGTCAGAGCAACGTAGTTCTGGAACCACTTCGAGGGGTTCATGACCCTGATAACGGTGTCGTCGCCATCGACGAACACCTTCTCGATCATGGAGGTGATATCTTTGCCCTTGGGCATATCTGGCGGTGCGAGGCTGCCCCACGGAAGCTGGTTGAAAAGCTCCTGGACCTCGTTGGACTCGTTAGGCTTCTCGAGGCCCAGTGTCAGGGTGTGCTCGGACATATCGTAGCGCCACCAGACGTTGTTGTTGCTGTCAAAACGGCCCTGGATGATGGCGTAGAAGTAGTAGTCGTCATTGGCGTGCATGTTTCCGCCGGCCGGATAGTGCGCGGCAAGAATGGCGGAGCCGTCATACCAGGTCCTGTCCTCGTTGAACCAGGTGCCCTTCTCCTGGCCGTGATCGACCAAATTGGCAAGTCCGGTGCCCTCGAGAACCGTGGTGGGACCTGTCTTGATGTGGTAGAGCGAGCGGCATCCGGCAAGCATGTCAGTCACGTTCTTGCCAACCATCTGCCACGTGGACAGGTCAAGATCCCTGAGAGAGGTGCAGTTGCGGAACATCTCGGCAAAGGTGGTGACGGAGCTCGTATCCCACTTCCCTATCGGCATCTGGTCAACGATGCTCGAGGCACCCTTGAACATGGCCGAAAGGTCGGTGACCTTGGAAATGTCCCAGTCAGCTAGCGGCGCAAGATCGGTGATGGAGGCACAGCCCTCGAACATGGAGGCCATGGTCGTTGCCTGGGAAACGTTCCAGGCGGCAAGACGGTTCAGGCTCTCCTGGTTGAGAGCGGCATTGCCCGAGAACATGCCCGAGAAGTCCGTGACCTTGTCGGTATGCCAGCTGTCAGTGCCCACCAGATTGGCCAGCGATGCGTCACCCTTGAACATGTCCTTGAGCGACGTGGCGTTGTTGACGTCCATGTTGGTGGCATCGAAGTCGGTAAGCTTGATGTAGTCGGCAAACCACGCCTCGGGGAAGGTGATGTTGAGGCCGCCCAGGCTGGATGCGGTCACCGTATTGACAGTGGTCAGCTCGGACTTGACCGTGGGACGTGCCGCAAGCCAGGGAAGATCGGCTGCGACAAAGTTCACCGAATTGGAGCGCTCGGTACCCAGGGTGAGGGTCTCGAAGCTGCCATTATCATCCTCGTCGGTGAGCTTCCACCAGCTCACGTCATTGGGCTCGAAACGACCACCAAGGACATCGCCATTCCAGATGTACGTGAGCGTATCGTCAAAGACCTCGTCAGATGCCGAGCGCGGCCAAAGCGGATAGCGCATGCTCAGACGCTCGGAGCAATCGAACCAGGTTCCATCGGCAAGCTCCCACATGCCCTGGGTGCGTGCGCGACTCGCGAGCGTGTCGTCAAGACCGCTTCCGACGAGCGCGACATCGCCGGCCACGGTAAGCGAGGCAATGGAGCCGCAGCCGGAGAGCATGTTCTTGAGCGCGTCGGTCGACTGGGCCGAAATCATATGCCATCCGGAGATGTCGAGGGCGCCGAGGCTCGAGCAGTTCTCGAACATGGAGGCGAAGTTGGTTACCTGGACGACACTCCACTTTTGCATGCCACTGATATTCGCGAGGCTGGTGCAGTCCTTGAACATCTTGCTCAAGTCGGTAGCCGAGCCAACGTCCATGCCACTGGCCTCGATATCATGCAGCGCGGTGTAGCCCTCGAACCAGGAGCTGGGATTCTGCACGACCAACGGGCGGTTGACGTCAAAGGTCCAGGTCTTGAGCGAGGTTATGGTGGTCTTTGCACGGGCGGCAGAAATCGCGGGATCGGAATTGTAGACCAGCAGCCAGGGAAGCTCCGCGGCAAGCGTCTCGACGTTGGGGTTCCTGAGGGACTCGTCGGACTCGTTGATGCCGATGGTCAGGGTCTCGAAGCTACCGTTGCCATCCTCGTCGGTGAGCCTCCACCACTTGGGACCATCGGGCGTGAAGCGACCACCACGAACGCTGGAGTTCCAGCGGTAGGTGATCTTGTCGGTAAACGAGCTGCGGCGCGGATAGCGCCCTGCCAGGCGATCCGAGCAGTCGTACCAGGAGCCATCGGGAATCTCCCAGACACCGTCCCAGCGGGCACGACCGGCAAGGGTATCGCCCAATCCGCTGCCCATGAGGACCGAGTTGCCGGAAGCGATGATGGTGTTGATGGCCGTGCATCCGGCAATCATATCCTTCATGCCAAGATACTCGCCATCGGAAACGGTGGCGAGCTGCATGTTCCAACCGGAGACATCGAGCGTAGTGAGGGCCGTGCAGCCCTTGAACATCGAAGTGAAGTCGGTGACGTGGCCCGTGTTCCAGCTCGTGAGGGCGCTGTTGTCCTGGAGGGCGATGCAGTTTTGGAACATGCCAGTCATGAATCGCGCGTTCGAGGTATTCCAGGTGCTGATGCGGGCCAGGTTGGAGAGGCTCGGGCAATCCTTGAACATGTAGGCAAAGTTCTCGACTTTGGAGGTATTCCAGGCGGCAGTACCCTGCACCGTGGAGAGTTTAACGTCACCCTCGAAGAAGCCCTCGAGAGTCTTGGTGTTGGAGGGATCAAGACCCGTGCCATCGAAAGAGGTGACGAAGAAATACGCAGGGTTGGTGCAAAGAATGAGGTCGTTGACGGTAAGGGCTGCATAGGTACCATCCCTGACACCATCGAGCTGCATGTTGAAGTAATAGTTGCCCGCCGTCGCAACCGTAAACTGGATAACAACCTCTCTAGTACCACTTACGGGAAGAGTGACATAGGAATTCGGAGCAACAAGCGCTCCAGTATTCACGCCACCGTATCCCATCCCAGAGACGGATCTAACAATTTCGAAGTACACAGGATAACTACCTGTCAGGCTATAGTTGAAGAGAAGCGTGTAGGTTCCTGCTTCCATGGCGATTGGCGTGTACATAACAGCATTGCCGCCGGCGCCTGTAATGCCAATGGTATTGCCGTTGATTGTTCGGTTAAAGGAACTGTACGACCAGCTACCAAAAGCGGGTAGGTAAACATTCTTGCTGTCGATCTTGGTGGTTGAGAACCAGTAAGAAGCATCCTCGGGGAGCTGCAGCTGACCATGGGAGGTAATGGACGTAGCAAGACCAACGGTCCAGACATCGCGCCAGGGCAACTCATCGTAATGCTCGGTCACGGCAACCGCGCCGATGCCATCGGTGCCTAGGTCAAGTGTCTTAGTCGCCTTGATGTACTTCCACCAGGCTTGCTCGTTGCTCGGGAAACGACCGCCCAGGAAGCTGCCGTCCCAGGTGTAGATGCGGTCGGCACCGCGCGTGTTGCCGCCAAACGGATACAGGGCGGTCAGGTGCGTGGAGCGGTCGAACCACAGGCCGTCGGCGCGCACCCAGGTACCGTCAAGCTTGGTTCGACCCTCGAGCGTATCGTCAAGGCCGGCACCTTCGAGCACGCTCGTGTTGCTGAGCATGAGCTGGTTGATGGCGGTGCAACCGGAGAGCAGGCCGGCAACCGTGGTTGCCTTGGTCATGTCCCATCCGGCAAGGTTAAGCGAGACGAGTGCCGTATCCCCGGCAAACACTCCGGAGAAGTCGGTGACGGAGCTCGTATCCCAGTATGCAACCGCATCGTTGTTCTTCAGGTTCGTGCAACCTGCGAACATGTTTGCAAACGTGGTCGCCGACGAGGTGTTCCACTCGTCGACACCCGTAATGGTGGTGAGCGCCCGGTCATTCTGGAACATGCCCGAAAGGTCGGTCGCGCCCGTCACGTTCATATCCGTACCATCGAAGCTCGTAAGGCCCGTATGGTTGGCAAACCAGTTGGCGGGGTTTTGCAGGATGGTGGAGCCGTTGGTATTGACGGACAAGACATTTGTCAGGCCGGGAATATCCTTCCAGGGGAGCTGGTCGGCGGTCTCGGTAATGGTCTTGTTTGAACCACTGTCAGAGCCGATGGTCAAAAGCTTGCTTGCCTTGACGTAGGTCCACCAGGTGTTCTGGTTGGCAAAACGACCGCCGAGCGTCGTGCCGTCCCAATTGTAGACAAGTGCATTGCCGAGGGTGTTTCCGCTCGTGCCATAGCGGGCCTTCATATCCGTGCAATCGCCAAACCATGTGTAGTTGGGCAGGTACCAGCGGCCATCGGAATCTGTACGGGTACTAATGGCGTCAAGTCCGGCACCAGCCAATACGGACTTGGGACCAAGCGTCATCTTGGAAAGCGAGGTGGCACCGGCAAGCATGTTGGCGAGGCTGGGAGCACCGCTCACGACATCCCATCCGGAGAAATCAACGGTTGTGAGATGGTTATCGTTTTGGAACATCGATGCCAGCGTCGTGGCAGAGGCAAAATCCCAGCCCTTGATTGCCGATGCGTCGACAAGACCCGTTCCCACAACCTGGCCCTTGTCGTTAAGGGCCTGGGCAAACATGTACGAGAAATCCTGCACGTTCGAAACATTCCAACGTGCGATGCCAGCCAAGGAGGCAAGTGAATCGCAATCGTAGAACATCCGCGAAAGCGTTGTCGCGTTTGCAAGGTTCCAGTTGGTGATGCCGACGAGGTCGGTCAGCGCCGTGCAACCCGCAAACATCTTGGAGAAGTCAGTGGCCAATCCGGGGTTCATCGAACCGCCCTCGAAGCGCTGGATGAAGTTGTAGTTCTCGAACCACGAGGCAGGATTGAGCGGTGCGGCATCGTTGCGAAATACGACGGCCTTCATATTGTCATGGAACAGCTTGTACTGGTAGAGGCGCCAGGGAAGCTCGGTTGCCAGCTCGGGAATGGTGAGGTCCGTGGCACCGGCATCGATACCGATGGTAAGCGTGCCCGTAGGCTTGTCAAAGGTCCACCAGGCGCTCGGATTCTTGATGAAGTGGCCGCCGGGGCTATCCTCCTGCCAATCGTAGGTGAGGGTACCGGCAAGCTGGCTTCCCAGGGTGTAGCGCTCGGCCAGGCGCTGGGTGCCGTCATACCACACGCCACCGCGCAGCTGCCAACGTCCGTCGTAGGCGTTGCGATCGGTCAGGGTATCGTCAAAGCCCGTGTAGGTGGTCGTGCTGCCATTGGTCACGGCAAGAACGTTGTGCTCGCCAAAGACAACCGTCACGAGGTTTTTGCATCCCGTGAACATATTTGCAAGGTTGGTGGCAGCCTCCATGTTCCACGTGGAAATATTGAGGGTCTGCATATCCGCGCAATTCTGGAACATACCCGAGAAGTTCTGGACGGTGCTGACGCTCCAGGGCGTGAGCTCGACATCCGTGAGCTTGGTGTTGGCAAACATACCCGAGACGTTGATGGCACTCGAGGTATCCCAGATGCGGATGTCGTTCAGTGACGTGAGACCAATGGCACCATTGAACATGTTGGAGAAGTCAGTGACGTTGCTGACATTCCAGTTGCGCAGGAACGAAAGCTCGGTCAGTGAAGACGTGTTCCAGAAAGCGCCGGACATATCCGTGATATTGGTGGTATTGAGCCAGTACTCGATGCCGGAAAGCGTCGTGAGCTTGACGTCACCACGGAAGAGGTCCTTGATGGAATACAGCGTATCGCCCCAGGCGTCGATACCGGCGACCGTCTCGAGCGACGTGCAACCCATGAACAAGCCCTCAATCGAATGGTCAGTCGCCATGGACAGATCCAGGCCGGCACCGTCAAAGTCGATGAGAGCGGTGTAGTCCTTGAACCACTTGGAGGGGTTGATGAGCTTGATGCCACCAGTGATGACGATGCTCTTGATGTCCTTGCCCGTGAAGATCGAGGCCCACGGCAGCTCGTCCCACCTGTCCTCGATCTCGTAGTTATAGGTGCCGTCCTCCTCAGCCTCGATATCCGAAGTGCCGATGAGCAACGTATGCGAGGTCTTGTCGTAGCGCCACCAAGCGTTCTCGATGCCAGCGCCGTACTGGAAGCGGCCGCCAGGCATGGTGTCCCACGTGTAGAGGTAGACAACCTGGTACTTGGGACCACCGGGCGGATAGATGGCGGCGAGGTTGCTCGAGCTGTCGTACCAGCGGCCATCTTCGCGCAGCCACTTGCCATCGGCAACGCCATGATCGGCAAGGCTGTTGGTGATGCCCGTATTGGTGAGGACGGACTTGAGGCCAAGGCGCAACTTGGCAATGCTCTTGTTGTTGAGGAACATGCCCGTAATCGAAGGTGCGGTCATCATGTCCCAATCGGAGACATCGACGGCGAGCAGCGCGGGGTCACCATTGAACATGTTTTCAAGCGTCGCGTTTGCGACTACCCAGGTAGCGATGCCTTCGGCATTCACCAGGTCGAGGCAGGAGGCGAACATAGAGGAGAAGTCCGTGACCTTGGAGACGTTCCAGCAGTCGCGCTCCACCCCGTCAATGGTGGCCGTATGCGGCTTGAGACGGTCGAGGGAAACGATCTTGGTGTTGTAGAACATGCGAACCATGGTGGTGGCAGCCGAGGTGTCCCAATCCATGACCTGCGTGAGATTGGAAAGCGCCTGGTTATGGGCAAAAGCACCCGAGAAGTTTGTTACGGAGGAGGTGTTCCAGCCCGAGATACCGCTGAGAGGCAATGCGGTATTGCCCTCGAAAATCGATGCGATGGATGTGATGGCCGAAACGTCCCAGTTTTCGAGTCCGGTGAGCGTGGTGAGCTTGGCGCTCGCCGTCGTCTTGAAGAACATCTTCTCGAGACTCGTGGCCGTGGGCGAAATCCTTAGCTCGCTTGCGTCGATGTTGGCGAGCTCGAGGTAATCGGCAAACCAGCTTGCGGGGTTTTGAAGAGTGAGGCTATCGCTCGTCGTCACCTGGGTACATATGGCTCTGATATCGAGATTGGGCCAGGTGAGCCAAGGCTGCTGAGCTGCGGTCTCGGTAACGATCTTGTCCTTGTAGTTGTCACGCGGGCCGTGCAGGTCGAGCACCTTGGTGTCGCGGTGGTACTCCCACCATGCCTTGAGGTTGGAGTCAAAGCGACCGCCGACCTCATTGAGCTTCCACTGGTAGGTGCCCGCCATCTCGGCAGAACCGATGCCCGGACGCTCGCGATTGGACTTATTGATTTCGTCCCAGCTGCCGATCCAATAGGGATCAGGAGCGGAGTTCTTCCAGATGCCAGTCATGGTGAGCACGACGGTGGCATTCCAGCCGGAGCTCGTGTAGCTACCATCACTGTGGAAGCGAACGTACATATATTGTGCGGTGGTTGTGTAGCTCGGAGCCCCTCCGGTACTGCCTGACCAACGGTTGAGATAGTAGTTGCCGTTGGAATCCCATACGGAGACCCAGTCATAGCCACGCTCGGTATAGATACCATTGTTGAAGGTCACGGTAATGGAGCTCGTCTTGCCGTTGCCATAGGTCCAGGTGCGATCATAGCCGTTGTAATAACCGGGATTACCAAACTTCTGGTCGCCCTCGCGTTGCTGGCCGTTCGAAGCAAGCTGGTAGGTGAGAGTGCGGGTGGGCTGATCGATGCCCTTACCGTCGTTGCAGTAGGCATCGTATCCGGGGCCAAAAGTGACCTCATCCAGATACTCATCACGGAAGAACATCTGGTCGACACCGTCCGTGGCATCGATGGTCCAAGTGCCCATATCGACTTTGAGCAGCTTGCGCATGCCGCGGAACATGTAGTTGAAGTTGGTTGCGGAGCTCGTGTCCCAACTGCCCGTGCCGGTGACGTACTGCAGCTGATTGACTCCGTCGAACATGCATTCGAAGGTGGTGACCTTGGAAACGTCCCAGTTTGCCATGGACGGCAACGTAACGAGCACGCTGCAGTTTTGGAACATACTCGACACGTTCGCGAGAACGGGAGTGTTCCACGTGGCGGTTCCAGCGATGGTGGTGAGTGCCGTGTTGTTTCGGAATGTCGAGGCGAAGCTCGTGACATCTTTGGTATCGAGTCCAGCACCGTCAAAGCTCGTGAGGCCCGTATGGCCATCAAACCAGCCGCCGAGAGACTTGGGGGCGAGGCCACCCGTGGTGTGAACCGTCAAGATGGAGGTGGTGTAGTTGGCAACGATGGGAGTGCCATCTGCTGCGGGTTGCCTCCAGGGCAAGTTTGCTGCAGTCGAGTCCGCGATGTTGATGGACTTGTCTGCATCCGCGCCACCGTCTGCTCCCATATACAATGCCTTCGTGGCCTTGACGTAGTACCACCAGGCGTTTTGGTTGCTCGAGAAACGGCCGCCCAGGCGCGTGTCATCCCATATATACGTGATCGTGCCAGTGGGTGGTGCGCGGCCTTGGTCATTTCCGGAATAGCGATCGGAGAGTCGCGTGGTGCAATCGAACCAGATTTCGTCACCTTCGTCGTTGGTATAGACCCACATGCCGTCATTTGCGTCGAGGCCGGGCAGGCTGTTGGTAAAGCCAGCATCACCCAAGCGCACGCCCTCGCCTAGGATGAGCTTGCGCAGGCCCTTGCAATCTTGCAGCATATTGGCATGGGTGCCGTTTTCCATCACCCAACTATGGATGTCGAGCTCGGTGATCTTGCCGAGGCCGGCAAAGGCGTTGTCAAAGCTGGTCACGTTGATGGTGTTCCACTCCCCCATGCCGGTGACGCTCGTCATGTTAATGGCACCGTTGTAGAGGTTACGCAGCGAGATGAGCTTCTCGGTCGTGGCAGAGTCGGTGGGCCACGTGACGTTCACGAGCGCGGTGCAGCCATCGAAGGTACTTTCCATGGACGTGACCAGCGAAAGGTCAAGGCCACGGCCATCGAACTTGGTGAGCTGCGTGTAGCCCTTGAACCAGCTCTCGAGCGTATGCGGTGAGATGGTGCCGAGCTCCGGCGAAGAGACAAAGGAGGTCACGCGCGTGTCAGGGTCGTTGTTCGGATCGGTGATGAGCGAGCGCCAGGGCATGGTCACGGAACCATCGGCAGCCTCGTATTCGGTAACCTCGACGGAAAGCGTGGGGTCGTCAACGCCAACGGAAAGCTGGCCCTTGTTGTACTCCCACCAGACGTTCGTGTTCTCGAAGCGGCCGCGCATATAGCCTTCGAGGAACTTGTAGGTGACGGTGTAGTAGTTGTTGTGGGTCTCGGGATAACGGGCTGCGAGGTCTCCCGTGTTACCGATGAGCGAGTCGGCGAGATTCTCGTACTCATGATCATCGTCAACGAGCTCGGCCCACGTGCCGTTCTTGGGAAGGTGATCGGTAAGCGTGTTGTCGAAGCCGGAATCCTTGGCCGGGCCGTTGAGCACGACGCCGTTGGAAACCTTGAGGTAGATGAGGTCCTGAAGGTTTTTGAACATGTCAGTGAAGACCGCATCAGACGGCATGAACCAGTGCGAATCGTCAACCGCGAGATGCAGACGCACAAGCCTGACGTCGTTGGCGAACATACCCTCGAAGGTACGTGCCGCGTTGACCGTCCACCCGGCGATTGCCGTAAGCGTGGTGAGAGAGCGCAACTCGGAGAAGGAGTAAGCGAAGTCCGTGACCCTGCTCACGCCCCAGTCGGTGATGTTATTGATTGTCGTGAGGTTAACGTCGTTGTAGAAGAGCTTGTACAGGCTCGTGCAATAGGCGGGGTTAAGACCCGTGCCATCAAAGGTCTTGAGGTTGGAGAGCCCCGCAAACCACCCGGTCATGTTGAGCGGGGCGATGCTGTTTTGGGTGGTAATGGAGGTAATCTTGGTCTTGCCGTTGATGGGCGCAAGCCACGGCAGGGTCAGGCTGCTCGTCGGCGCGAGGGTACCATCCGCCAGCGTGTACTGCATCGTGCCGTCATACTCGGAAACGGTCTTATCGGGAGCGTTTTGCTCGACGCCAATGGTAAGCACGCCGTTGACGAAGGTCCACCAGGCGTAGAGATTGCTCGGAAAGCGCCCACGCACCCCGGAGGCCCACGTATAGGTGTGGGTGGTGGAGATGATCTGCGCCAAGGTCCTGGTCACACCCGACTCGGCGCCAAAGTTGAAGGTCGCGCTCTTATCGGCACCGTAGCGAGCAATGAGCTGCTGGGTGCAGTCAAACCAGGGTACGTCTGCGCTGTTGGAATCCATGGTCCAGTGACCGGCAGTGGTCACGCGGGAGGAAAGCGGGGTGATTCCATCGGCCCCGTTACCAAAACCCGTCCCCTCGAGCACGGCGACCCTGTCGAGGGTGATCGAGCTGATGGCGGGCAAATTGGCGAGCATGAGGTCATGAGGCGTGGCGGCGGTCCAGTTCCAACCGGTGAGGTTGAGCGTGGCAAGGGCCGTGTCTCCGGCAAAGGTGCTGGAAAGCGTGCCGCTAGGAGACATGAGGACCTGCGAGATATCCATGCCAGAAGCATTGATATTGGTGACATCGGTATAACCGGCAAACCAGAACGCGAGGTTCATGGGTGCGAGCCTGCCGTTGATGATGATGGAGGTGACGTAGCGGCCGGTCCAGCTGTTATTGCTGCCGGTGGTATGAGCACGAATAATGCCCGCCTTGTGCCAGGGCAGCTCGCGCGAAGTGGCCGAGGTCTCGAACTCCGTCACGATTTTGTTGCTGCCGCTGTCGGTGCCAAGCGTGAGGGTATGATCATTTGCGTTGTAGCTCCACCAGGCATTGTCATTGCTGGGGAAGCGACCGCGCAGAGCGTTTGACCAGGTATAGGTGATGTCATCGGTTATCACGTTGCCAACGCCATTCTTGGCGGCGGGATAGCGACGGGCAACGTCACCGGTGGAGCCGAACCAAGGAGAGCCAGCGGACGTGTAGGCCCAGGAGCCGTTGGTCGGAAGGTGGGCGGCAAGCGTGTCGTCAAAGCCAGTGCCCTCGAAGATAATCTGCGGGCCGACCGTAATCGACGTAAGTGCGTTGAGGCCAACGAGCATCTCGGCACGTGTGGCCGTGTCCTTCGTGTTCCAGCCGGAGATATCGAGCGAGGTAAGAGCACTGTTATTCTTGAAGGCCGTATCGAACTTGGTGATGTTCGCGGTATCCCACTCATCGATGCCCGTGATGGTCCTGAGTTTGGCATCGCCTTCGAAGAGTCCTTCGATGCTTATAGTATTAGTGGTGATGAAGCCAACACCATTGAAATCTACGAGATTGGGATAGTTGGCAAACCAGAAATTGAGGTTGGCCGGCGCAACCCTCTTGTCGGTGCTGGTCACGACATGTGTAACCACGTCCTTAGATCCAATGGCCGCAAGCCAGGGCAACACCTTGGAAGCAGCCCCGGTCTCGGTCTCGGTAACGACGAGGTTGCCGGCCTGATTGTCCGACCCGATGGTGAGTACGCCGTCTGCAAAGGTCCACCACGTGTTGTCGTTGTCAAAACGACCTGCCATGACGCCGGCCTTCCAGATGTAGGCCATCTTTCCAGCAGCAGCACCCTCGGCGTTCTTGCCAGCGGGATAGCGCTTTGCAAAGTTTGAAGTGGAGCCGAACCAAGTCGAACTGCTGGCACCGTTAGGAGTTCCCTCCCAAGATCCCTGGTTAACCCTGAGACCCTGCAGGTCGCTGTTGAAACTCGTTCCCTCGAGAATGACTCCTGCGCCCACCGTAAAGACACCCTGGCCGAAAGCGGCGACAGTACCAAGCTTGCCGCAAGAAGCGAACATCTCCGTCCTGTTGGAGGCCGCGTACATGGACCAGCCAGAGATGTCGAGCGTCACCAGATTGGCGCACCCAGCAAACATGTTGGCGAAGTCGGTGATTCCCGTGACATTCCAAGAGGCACCGTCAACGAACATGAGCAGGGAGCTTGCGTTCCTGAACATCCCATTAGTATTAGTGAGCGACGCGGTGTTCCATCCGGAGACGCCAGAAAGCTGCGTGAGGCTGGCGGCACCTTCGAACATGGAGGCGAGATTCTCGATATGGGAGACATCCCAGTTTTCGAGACCCGTTACGGTGCTAAGACGCTCGGTGCTGTAGAAGAGCTGGTAGAGCGAGGTGTTACCGGCAAGGTCAAGACCGGCACCATCGAAGCTCGTCAGGCGATGGTAGTTCTTGAACCAGCCCGCGAGATTAACGGGATTGAAGTTCTTGCCAGGATTACCATCAGCCTCGACGGTGACCATGTTGATGAGAACCGCGTAGTTCTCGCCAATGGCCTTGAGCCAGGGAACGCTTGTCGCATTCTCGGTCACGCTGCGGTTGATGACCGCCGGGTTGGGATTGGGGCCCGTCCCCTTGTACTCGTCGGTACCCAAGGTGAGTGCTCCAGCAGTGCGGTCGAACTTCCACCAGGCATTGTCGTTGCTGTCGAAGCGGCCGCGCAGGTTGTTGCTCGACCAGGTGTAGGTCATCGCGCCGGGAACGATGGAGTTACCAGCGTAACGGTTCTTGAGGTTCTCCGTCGTGCCAAACCAGATACCATCGGAGCAATCCCAGCTGCCAGCGGAGGCGATACGGGTCTTCATGAGCTCGGCATCGTCAAGACCGGTGCCCTCGAGAATCACGGTCTGGCAGATCTTGAAGGTCGCGATGGCTTCGAGATAGGCAAACATATTAGTGCGAACTGCGTTCTGCGGCATGTTCCACCCGGAGATGTCGAGAGTTACGACGAAGTTGTCACCCTCGAACATGCCCTCGAAGGTCTGGGCAGCCATGACGTTCCAACGAGCCAGGGCGTCGATGGTGACGAGGTCCTTCGTGTTGCGGAACATGTGCGCGAAGTTCGTGACGTGAGAGGTGTCCCAGTCACCAATGGTGGGCTGCACGGTCATGAGGTTGCAGCCATCGAAAAGGCCCTCAAGCGAGGTAATGGTGCTGGTGTTCCAAGCGGCAACGCCCGAAAGCGAGTTGAGTGCGTTGCAGTCCTTGAAGAGGTTGGCAAGTGAGTGAGTCTCGGAAAGGTCGACGCCAGCGCCGTTGAAGCTGACCAATGAGGTGTAGCCGGCAAACCAGCCATCGGTCACGGTGCCGTTACCGCCAAGATTCTGCGGCTTGACCCGTGTGGGATTGCTCGCGTCGCCCGTGGCACGGAAGACAACATAGTTAACCTGATCCTTGCGGATGACACCATTCCAGGGAAGGTTAGATGCATCCTGCGTCACTATAGTATTAGTGGCCCCCGGATCCGCACCAATCGTAATGGTACCGTTAGTATAGATCCAGTAGACGCTATCGTTTCCGTCGAATCGACCGGAACGCATGGAGGGATCCCAGACATATGTGAAGGAACCTGTAGCATCTCCCTCAATCGAAGAGGAGACAGGATAGCGCGCAGCGAGGTTTTCGCTGGAACCAAACCAGGCGCTGTCTTCGGTGGCCCAAGAACCATTTGCCGTTCCGTGCTCGATGAGAGTTTCTATGCCGGAACCTGTAAGAATCACGTCGCCACTCAAGAGGAGGCGACGGAGCGAAGAGTTGCCGGAGAACATGCTGTCGCGAGGAGCCGTCGGCTGCATGACCCAACCCGTAAGATTCATGCTCGTGACTCCAGCATCCATGAAGAGGAACGCGAAGCTCGTCGCAAACTCGACGTTCATTCCCGTACCATCGAAGTTGGTCATCGAGACATAGCTCTTGAACCAGTTCTCGAAATTCACGGGAGCGATTCCATTGCGCGTCACGACGGAACGAACGGCAAACGATCCAGTGGGGATTGCTCCAGAAGTGAGCCAGGGAACGTTCGTGGCCGACTCGGTCACCTTCTTGTCGGCAGCTCCAATTGCATTGCCGCGCGAATCAACAGAATCGGCACCAATGGTGAGAATGTCATCGGAAGTTCCGCTGAACATCCACCAAACATTGTCATTTTCGAAGCGGCCTCCGATCTGATTCGGATGCCACGTATATATTAGTGCGCCCGAAGCGCTCGAGGGGCGTTGGGCAGCCGTCTTGGTGGCGGAATAACGAGTGGCGAGATTGCCCGTCGTGCCAAACCACACACCATCCGAGCAGTCCCACGTTCCGGCCCTTGGCTCGCGCTTCGAGAACGAATCGGTAAGTCCGGTGCCTGTAAGAATTACGGTTTCCGATACGGTGAGGGTGGTGAGCGTCGTGCAGTTCGTGAACATGTTGTCGCGAGGAGCACTTGCCACCGCATCCATGTTCCAACCAGAGATGTCGATTGAGGAAAGGAAGGTGTCGCCGCGGAAAAGCGAATCGAACGAAGTGCAGTGGGAGACGTCGATTCCCGTGCCGTCGAAACTGATGAGATTCGCGTAGTTTGCAAACCAGGATGCGAGAGTGGTCGGCGCGATGTTTCCGAGAGTCGTGATTGCCTTGATGGCAGCAGCCCCAACCGAAGGGAGCCAGGGAAGCTGCTCGGCCGCTTCGTCGACGGACTTGTCAACGGCACCTGTTGCATCGATGGTCAGCGTGCTCGAGGTCTTGTCGAAGGACCACAGCACATTCGCGTTGGATGCAAAGCCAGACTCATAATAGAAATTGTAAGCATGAATTCCGGAAGGCGCGCCGGATCCGGAGTAGCGACTCACGAGATTGGCAGTCGTTCCGGACCATGCATCCGACTTCCACGTGCCGGCATTGTCGCCGCGGCTTGCCGTGTTACCCAAACCGGTACCATTAAGATTCACATTCGGATTGAGGGTTATCTTCTCAATCGCTCCCATGTTCGAAAGCATGTTGGTTTTGGTAGCTGATCCGACAGTCCAATTCGTAAAATCGAGTTCCTTCAGATTTGAGCAACCTACAAACATATTCATGAAGGTTGTTGCCTTGGAAGTGTTCCACGATCCAATACCCTGAACAGTTTCAAGATTTGTGCAACCATTAAACATATTTGCGAAGGTAGTCACATTTGACGTATTCAATGAATCCGCTTGGAATGAGACAAGTGATGTGTATCCGCTAAACCAATTGGATAGGTTTCTGGGCGCAATGGGGCCCGTGATTATGACCTGGAATATGTCGGTCGTTGTAAACGAACTCTTCCAGGGAAGCGAAGAGCCATACTCGGTGACGGTCATATCGCCGTTATCGAGCACGGGGTGGATGTTGAGCGTCATGGTTCGCGTATCGACAGTCCACGAAATATTCGAGTTGCTGGCAAAGAATCCGCTGTTGTCTGCCTGGGGGCTAATAGACGAACTCGCCGCCAGAAGCGGTGAGTCCAAAGCATCCTGCATGATCTGATCAACGCCGTCTAGTCCCGATGATGATTCGTCCGGCTTGAACAAATCGCGTACTGGACCGTAGACCTCCCCTGACGTTTCTGTCGGCGCCGCATTTTCTGCTGGTGCCGTTTGTTCAGGGGCAGATTCCGTGCGAGCACTCTCAGCGGGAAGGGCGACTGCCTCGGCGGCTGCCTCGGGGGCAGCTGCAGGAGTAGTCACCGCCGCGGATCCGGCCGAAGCCGGCATGGGGATTGCGGCTGCCGCGGATCGCGGAGCAGCCACGGGCTCGGCAGCGCTGGAAGAAGCCGCCGCGGGCTGCGGTGCCGCAGCCGGAGCCATGACGACGACGGGGCCATTGGAGCCGGCACCCGCCGAAGCGATGTTCTCGGAGTTGTACGAATTCTCGTCAGCGAGAGCAGGAGTGGCGAACGACGTAAGTACTAATATCGCGCCCGCGAAAAAAAACGAGGCAAAGCGTAACGAGGGCGCGAAGAGCCCTTCGCTGCATGTCGCTGCGAGGCAGGTCCATGTATGTCCGCTTTGTGCTCAATACAACTCCTGAACGGGGGTTATGAAAAACACATCGAGGTGGAACGGAAGGGAAACAAGGGGTAGAACGGCTAAAGACGTTTGAGAAAGATGATTTGGATTGAAAAAACGCGGTAGACGTGGTGTTTTGGGATTCGAATTGTACTTCCCTCAAGTAAAAAACGCCTGCGTAACCAGCCGTTTTGCCCAGTATCGTTTGCGAACGGTAGGTTATTTCGGGCGGATGACAGTGATTTTGACCACCGTGTCCATTTTTTCTCGACACGTCTCCACAATTTCTTGAGAAATGAGTCTGCTAGATGTCGAAATCCATTATTTCCCGAAATGATATCTGAGCATTCGTTCGATGTGTCGTTTCGAGACGAATTTTCGACTCGGAGCCATTTTCGTGAAATTATTCCGTATTACACATAAAGTTTTATCTTTAAAACTGATGAAGATTCTAATGGCTGATCCCTGTGGAAAAATCCGCGTTTCGATGTGAGATTTTTATCTATATTTTTGATAAATCTTTATCATAGTTTAAGATAACTCAACGGGCACGCTCTGGATGTGGTTTTCTCCGGATTCTTTATCTGTTTTCAGTATAATTTTATAGGCTTCGATTTCTCGGACTGATATACACAAAATGTCTCTGATTTCATACATTTTTGAGACGTTTCTTGAGCAGTTTCTCGACTCTCCCCTCCCCTGCGCTCTTTCCGCCCTCGCACCCTCTTAATCGCTCCGCGCGATAATTCCGCGCCACCTTCCGCGCCTAGGCGCGGAACCCTCGATTTAGACTTCTCGACTCCGGCGCTTCGCGCCTCCGCTCGAAATGACAGAGGGGACGCATCCCCTCGCTCGAAATGACCATCAGGGGTCTGTCCCCTTATCACCAAGGGTCCGTCCCCTTATAACCACAAAACATCACTGAACAGGTCATATGCATATTTGTTCATATAACATGTGCTCATTTGTGATATATGAATGGTTGGGTTTTCCTGTGCAAGGAGGGCTTTTCCGAAGACCGTGGCAGCCGCCCCCCAGACCCTTGTTTACGAGGCGCATCTTCAGGGCAATGCGCCTGTGCCCTAACGCCTCCCCGCACCCTCTCATTCGCTGTCGAGCACGTTGCAAATCGAGGCGCGGACACTGCGCGGAGGTCCTCATCTGCCGTCTCGATTTTTGGGGGTTCCGCGCTTTGTTCCGCGCCCCCAAAACAAGTCTTTCGCGCTTTGCCTTGCACCCTGATTCTGAGGACTCCGGACTGACCCCAATCTTTGTCTGGTCACTCCTCTGGATTTGAGGATGTTAGCTCCAATTTGAGACCTGAATCAGTCTGCTTTTGATCCAAAATCGTTCTTGTTTCGCTCGTCAAAGTCTTGCTTTTACTGGTACCTGTTTTTACGTCAAACAAAGATCGATTTTGAATGCGGAAAGAGGGTTTTCCACAACGCCTTTCAGACCCCGATTTCTCCCCAAATAGAACCCCATTTCTCTTGTTTTTCGCCCCTCTTTTTCCTTCTGAAAGGACTCCCAAAATATGCTCGGATTCGTTCACATGAAGCCAAAACCATCTCTCGTAGGCCATGCAGCGGTATCATGTGAGCTACACAAACCCGCACTTTCCGGGACATGTGCATGGCATATTTCGACAAAACCGCAGGTGAAAAGCCTATGACACAAATCAGCGAGGCAGAGCGCATTGTCAGGCTCATGCTCTTAATACGCGAAAACGGTCCGATAGACCTTGCTGGCATACGGCGCGCCCTTCCCTACGAATACGGCAAAGCAGCCGGTAGCGAGGATTCCACACGTCGTCGCTTCGAGCGTGACAAGAAGACGTTGCAAGACAGCGGCGTCTTCCTTACCGTTGATGACCGGCAGCGATACGCGCTTGATGCCGCTAGAACGCTTGCCGCACCCCTCGTCCTCACAAAACCGCAGGTCAGCCTTATGCGTTTACTTTGCGGAGCCTTGCTGGACGACGAGGACTACCCATTCAAGGAGGAGCTTCGTATGGTGCTCGTCAAGCTTGGTGACGAGCTTGAAATCCCCGACATGCTTCCCCAACTCGCCGACGGGAGCGGAAGCACTCCACCACGCAGTCCACAAGGGTTTGCCAAGGTCAAGAAGGCCATCACGACGCGCAAGCGCCTCAGTTTCGCATACACGAACACTGCGGGGACACAATCGCAGCGCACGGTCGAACCCCTGGGGTGCTTCTTTCTAAAAGGTTCCTGCTACGTTGCCGCATATGACCCCAGCATTGACTCTGACCGGCTGTTTCGCCTCGATCGCATGAGCAAGTTGCGCGTCAACAGCACTAATCCCAAGTCCCCTGACTTCGAGGAACGCTCCTTTGACGCCACCGACTTCTATGGCCTGCCCTTCCAGTTCGGGGACGATCAATTTATGGCTCGCATTCGCGTCGAGGAGCCTGCGCTGCAGACGTTTTCCCAGCTCACAATGGGTATTGGCGCGTTTGAGCAGAGCAGTGACGATCATGCCGTGTGGACGGTAAGCTGCCGCAATGCGCATGCCTTGGCCCAATGGTGCATCGAAAATGGCCCGGGTTTGCATATCGAGGAGCCGGAATCCGCACGTCAAGCGTACATCGACGGCCTCAGGGCCTACCTATGCGCCGTCGGCAAGGAGGTGCACCATGAAGGATAAACAGCTGCTCCTTGCGATCATGGCCCAGCTCGAACGCGAGAAAATCGTGTCGATTCCCCAGCTTGCACTGCTTCTCGGGGTCGACGAGCAGCGCATTTACGATGCGCTTGAGACCCTCGTCTTCGCCTATGACGCAGCGTCAATACGCCTTGACCTGCACGATTCGTACGCAACGCTACAGACCTACGGCACCGATCGCCTCCTGCGATTGACCGCGCCCGAGGCCGACGCCCTCGTCGACGCACTCACGGCTGCGGGGTTTTCGCCCGATGATGAGCTTGTGACCGCGCTCCTGCGCACCAAAACCGTGCTGGGAGGCCCTGAGAGCGCTTCTAAGCCCCGTTTGAGGGTCGTGACGGAGTCTGCATACCCGGACGTTGCTCAAACGCTTGCAGCGGCCTGTGAGGACCTCGAGCACCACATCCTTGAGATTAGCTACCGCGGCACGGATGACGAAACATCGCTGACCAGGCACGTTGAGCCCCTGCGCATCTTCTCGGAGGACAGCCATCGCTACCTACAAGCATATTGCCGCACATCAGAAGGTTGGCGCTCGTTCAGAATTGACCGCATCTCGCATGCGCAAGCACTCGACGGGCGCTTTTCGCCCCGCTCAGACGCTCCTCACCCCTCCATCACCCTCGATGCGAACTCACGCGCGCAGCTGCTACTCAGCGCAGATTGCCCGCTACCCGCTTGGCGCAACCTCAAGGTCACGGGCACGAGCGCCGACGGTTCGCGCACGGTAAGGATTCCCTGGACAGGCAGCTCATGGCTACCCAAACACGTCATCGCGCTCATGGGCAAGGCGCTGCCGCTTGAGCCGCAGGCACTTGTTGACGCCTGCAAGGAGTATGCGGAAAACCTCCTTCGAACGGGAAGTATGCACGATCTTTCAGATGAATGAACGCCTATTTGATGGGCACGCCGGCACCGAAGAGCAGTTCGCGCTCCTCGCCCGGCAGGCAGGCACGCGCATCATCGCGCACGCCGTTTACGCCGATGAAGAACTGCCTCATCATCGCAACCATCATGTAGCGGCCCTTCGGAGTCAGCGTGATCTGCTCGTCGTCATCGATATCGATGGCGCCGCTCGCCTTGAAAAACGCGTATTCCGCGGGTAAACCAGCTGCGACGCTGCAACCAAAGTCCCGCTCCCACGCCTTCTTGTCGAGACGCAGGCCAAAGAGCTGCATCATGAAGCGATAGCGCATATGATCGCGCTTGCTGAAGGTGGTCATGCGCGAAACAGACAGCCTACCGGCCCCGATACGCTCATCGTACTCCCTAATGCTGAACGTGTTCACGAACAGCTTGCTGTCGAGGAAACTCATGCCACCACTGCCAAGAGCGGGGTATTCCTCGTAATCGATGATGTACTCGTCAATCATGGAGCTTGCGGCATCGTTGAAGGTCCAGGCATCGCCAAAGGTGAAGGCAGGATTATCGCCCCCGGTCAGAGCCTCGCAAATGATGTCGTAAAACGCTTTTTCACGGGCATAGTCCACTTTGCCCACGGTCGCTGCCAGCGACTTTTCGACGGCCGGAGAGGCCATCAGGGGGTAGAACGTGGCCTGGTTTGTATGCGATTCGAGGATGGCTGCGACATCATTTATGAGCATTTCCTCGTTCTGGGCCGGAAAGTTGAAGATCATATCGACATTCAGCGATTTGAACACATTTGCATCTGCAACATCGATGATTCTGTTGAGGATTTGCTCCGCACTTCCGTACTTGTCATACCTGTCCATTTGTTTAAGTAAACCATCGTCGAAACTTTGGACGCCCACGGACAGCCTCTGCACGACCCCATCGAGCTTTTCAATGTACTCGGGAAGCAAATGATTGGGATTTGTCTCGCTCGACACGTCGGTGATCGAGAACATGTCACGCGCTTTGTTGATGGTCGCAACGAGCTCGTCAATGAGAATCGTCGGGGTGCCACCACCCACATACAGCGAGTCGAAGTCATACCCGAGGCGCGCGACCATGTCCATCTCGGTGCGCAGGTTCTCGAAGTACTTACGGGCCTTGCCTTCTTCAAACGGGAACCTGTTAAAAGAGCAGTAAGGGCACAGACGCTCGCAGAAGGGGATGTGCATGTACAGCATGTAGCGCTTGCCTGGCTTGGGCGCCGGCAGCGTCTGGTGCGCCTCATCGAGCGGTTTAAGGTTCAGGTAATGGCCGTTCATTGTGCGCACGGCCTGTGAGAGCACGCGTTCGGTAAGCACGGGTCACCTCGCCTAACGTAGAAAGATGAAGCTGACAATCGAAAAGATGATAAGAAAGACGACGATGATGAGCCCGACGTAACAGCCCTTGTTGCCTTCGGCGGCGGCGTAGGCCATATTCTCGGTCATCGTGCGCCTGGTCTTGTAATATGCCCTCCCCTTCTCGAGCTTGGGCAGTTTCTGCAACTTGATTTCGTTGCTCTGACCGGCACATTCGATGACATGTTCGACCTCCTTGGGCGAAAGGTCGATGACAGGACGCTCGCCTTTGGCCATGTGTTTGACGAGCGTGTTGATAAACGGATCGATGGCGGCGGCGACATCGGGCTGGTAGCAAATGATCGCAACCTCAACCTGGGTGATGTCGCTGACCTTGTCGATGATGACCGCACTCGCAAAGGCCCGGCACATCCAACCCTCGTCGAGAAGCTTGCTCACCCTGTTAAAGACCTTATCCGGCAGAAAACCCATCGCCACGTCACCACGGCTCAACAGAATACGCGGCACTTCCTTGCCCTTCTCGGTAACATGAATCTCCTTGGTCACCGAGAGTTCAGCAGCAATGACAACGGCATTTGGGTTTACGATAACGCACGAATCACCACTTGCCTCGTCAAGGCGACAGTATGTTGCGTAGTAGATTTCGGGTTCAGACATGCTCGTCCTCCAGTCGACTGCTGGCAAGTATACCGATTTGACCGCGTGTTTTGTCTCTACAACATGATAGGCTTTGAACATGGTTGTTTCACGTGAAATACGACTAAACGAATTTCTCATTGCAGGCACGGATAACGATGTCTCCAACATGTACCGTGAGCTTCCCGAACGAGCTCGTGAGCTGCAGTTCGGTCTCGTCGAGGATGAGGTCGTCGTGCTCGATACCGAGACCACGGGACTCAACCCCTCTAGTTGCTCGCTGCTCGAAATCGCCGCCATCCGCATGTGCGGGGGCGAGACCGTCGACTCGTTCCAGACCTTCGTAGACCCGGGACACGCCATTCCAGCCGAAATCACCGAGCTCACGGGGATCACTCAGACAGATATCGCCGGTGCTCCCACCCCGCGCGAAGCCGTCGAGGCGCTCGCCAAGTTTGCGGGTGACTGCAACCTCATCGCACATAATGCGAGCTTCGACCAGGGCTTCATCATGCGCCAGGCCAACCCTGGCGAGCTTCCAGGGCAATGGATCGATACGCTCGCGCTCTCGCAGATCGTGCTGCCGCGACTCAGGTCGCACCGCCTCGTCGACCTCGCGGCCGCGTTCGGCCTGCACATGCCCGCACATCACGCGATGGACGACACCATCTGCCTCGGCGAGCTCTGGCGCGTCCTACTCGCGGGCATCCAGGCGATGACCCCCGGCCTTGCCGGCCACATCGCCGGTCTCTCGCCGCAAACCGACTGGCCGCTGCGCCCCTACTTCGCGCAGGCCGCACTCGAGCATCCTGGCGTAGACTTCTCGCTGCGTCGCAACCGTACCGAACGCACGCAGGGCACGTCTCTGCCCCCACGCCCCGATGCCGACGACATCCCGCTCTCGTTCTGTGACGAAAGTCGTATCGATGAGGCCTTCTCCCCCACCGGGGCTCTGGGTTCGATGTATCCCGATTACGAGGAGCGTCAGGAACAGCTCGGCATGGCACACGAGGTTGCCGCGTGTCTGCGCGAGGGTGATATTCGCGTCATCGAGGCAGGCACAGGTGTTGGAAAGTCGATGGCCTACCTGGTACCTGTCGCTTTTGCCGCCCACGAGAACAAGGTCACCATGGGCGTCGCGACAAAGACCAACGCGCTCATGGATCAGCTCGTCTACCACGAGTTGCCACGCCTCAACAGCGTGCTCGGACAAGACCTCTCCTATATCGCGCTCAAGGGCTACGACCATTACCTCTGCCTGCGCAAGCTCGAGCACATGGCACGCGCAGACCAAGGCGACAACTGTGACGTCATTAGCATGATCGCCACACTCCTCAACTTCACGGCGCAAACGAGCCACGGTGACCTCGACGCACTAAATATTAGTTGGGTTCGCTTGCCACGCGGCGATATCCAGGCAAACGCCAACGACTGCCTCAAGAAACGCTGCCCGTATTTCCCGCGACGCTGCTTCCTTCACGGGGCGCGTCGCGCTGCCACCAGCGCCGACATCGTCATCACCAACCATGCGCTGCTGTTCCGTGACATGCAGACCGACAATGGCATCCTGCCTCCCATCAGGCACTGGGTCATCGACGAGGCACATGGTGTCGAGGGCGAGGCGCGCCGCCAGCTATCGAGCTCGATTACGTCGCGCGAGCTCGACACCACACTCGGCCACCTATCCAACCCGAAGAGCGGCATCACAGCACGCGTGCGCAAGCGTGCCGACAAGCTCGAGGGCGGTGACATGCTTTACGGCGTAACGGCCGACATCGAGAATCGCATCGGTCAGATCCAGCTGGTGGCTGCTGAATTCTTTACAGCGCTTACCGATCTCCCCTCCCCCAACGCACATGACAGAGGCAGCTACAACATTGTTACCGTTTGGATTAGTGGCGAGATGCGGCAGGGACACGCTTGGCGCGAACTCTGCGTGCCAGGTACCAAGCTCGCCGATCTGCTCTGGGGCCTCAACGGGCGTCTTGCCGACCTCATCTCCATGCTCGAGCAGTTCGAGGGCGAGTTTGTCAATCAGCTCGCCGAGCTCTCGGGCATTACGGGCAGCGTAAAGGACGCCGTCGATGCTCTGCGCCTCATCCTCGACGGCACGGATGAGCGCTACGTCACATCGCTGCAAATCGACCGTAATCCGCGCTACCCCATGCAAGGCCTCGAGGCCATGCGCCTCGACATCGGCGAGTCCCTAGCCACCGACCTCTACCCGCAAACCCGCAGCCTCGTCTTCACCTCGGCCACTCTCGCCACTGCCGAGCGCGAGCCCTTCGCGCACTTCCTGCGTGCGACGGGGCTCGATCGCGTGACAGACAAACCCGTCTACACAAGCATCTTCGCATCGGGATACGACTACGACCACAACATGTCCGTGCTGCTGCCAAGCGACATGCCCGAGCCCAACGCGCCGGATTACCACGAGGCCTTCGCGCAACTGCTCTATGAGGTCCATGTTGCAATGGGCGGCTCGGTGCTCACGCTCTTCACCAATCGCCGCGAGATGGAGAGCTTCTATCGTGAACTCAAGCCCCGTCTCGCCAACGAGGGCATCGATCTCATCGCGCAGACGCGTGGCACGAGTACGAAGTCATTGCGCGACAGGTTCCTGTCAGACAGGAGCCTGTCTATGTTCGCGCTCAAATCCTTCTGGGAGGGCTTTGACGCTCCGGGCGACACCCTGCGTTGCGTCATCATCGCGCGCCTTCCCTTCAGCCGTCCCGACGACCCCATTGCTCGTGAACGCGAAGCGCGTGATGGTCGCGCGGCCTGGGGACGCTATTCGCTGCCCGAGGCCGTAATGGACCTCAAGCAGGCAGCTGGCCGTCTCATCCGCAACTCGACAGACAGCGGCTGGCTTGTGCTCGCAGACGCCCGTCTGCAGACCAAGAACTACGCGAAGTCCTTCCTGCGTGTCATGCCGACGCAGGATATCCGAACCCTTACTATTAGTGAGATTGCGCGTCTCATGGAGACGCAGGAACCAGGCAGCATCTAAAACTGCTGGTAGGGGCTAGTCCTTGCCGCCGCTGTGCGTGACGAAGTCCTCGGGGTTGATGTGCTCGATGAACTTGTCGAACTCCTCGAGCTCGATTTGCTCGTCCTGGCCAGGCGTAAGCGCACGCGGGCAAGCGGCAGAGCGCATGACGTCTTCCTCGACGAACAACGGCGCGTTTGCGCGAGCGGCCAGGGCAATTGCGTCGCTCGGGCGTGCATCGACGCGCGTGAACATCCCATTTGCGCAGCGCAAATATATGGTGGCGTAGAAGGTCGTCCCCTCGACGCGGTCGATGACGACACGGCTGATGTTGCCACCGAGCGAGCCGACCAGGTCGATGGTGAGTGCGTGCGTAATGGGCCTTTCCGTCGCATTGCCCTCAAGAGCTGCGGCGATGGCCGTTGCCTCCATGGTGCCGATCCAAATGGGAAGCACAAGATCCTCGGGGATGTCTTCGCGATGCTCCGCAACACGCAGCGTGATGATGGAAGGCATGGGAAGGAGGCCGATTACCAGCGATTCGACATTTACGAGTACCATTGCGCACCTCCCTTCGGGCATAACCTCATTATAGACAACTTACCGCAGTAACCATAACCGTTCGCCCGACCCTCCACAAGAAACTTGGACGGCGCGTGGTCGTTTCGTTTCCACGCCGTCATCTCGACCGGAGCGGCCGCAGGCGCGCCCCGTTGTCATCTCGACCGGAGCGGCCGTCAGGCCGCGAAGTGGAGAGATCTCGTGGTGAGATTTCTCGACTACGCTCCGCTTCGCTCGAAATGACAAAGAGGCGTTCACACAAACGTGCCAGGCACGCTGTCTCCTGCGTATGCAATAAGGAGTCGCGAAAGCTTCTCGACCGCCGCCTCGGCCGCAACATATACGTCATCGATGCTTACCGGCTCGTCAAGCACGCCCGCAGCGGCATTCGAGATCATCGAAATGCCCAGCACCTCCATGCCGCACGCGCGTGCGGCAATTACCTCGAACACCGTCGACATGCCCACGGCATCGGCTCCCAGGGTACGAAACGCCCGAATCTCGGCTGGCGTCTCGAAAGACGGCCCCAAGGTCGCGATGTACACGCCACTCTTCAGCTCGATTTCACAGGATGCTGCAGCTCTTTGCGCACGCTCGCGCAAGGCGGGTGAATACGCCTGGGTCATATCATAGAAGCGGGGGAAGAGCTCGGGCTCATCCGGTGCGGCAAGGGGGTTGGCCCCCAAAAGGTTGATGTGATCCTCGATAAGCATGAGGTCGCCTACGTCAAAGCCGGTGTTAATGCCACCGGCAGCGTTCGTCACCACAAGCTCCGTGACACCCAGCGCGTGCATAAGAACGATGGGAAACGCAATCTGCTGGGGCGAGTTTCCCTCGTAGGCATGCAATCTTCCCTGCATGCATATGACCGGACGGCCGGCAATCGAGCCGATCACGAAGCGGCCCGCATGCGACGGTGCCGTTGACGACACCATGTGCGGAATCTCGGCATAATCAACGTAAACGGCATCCTCAATGGCTTCGACCAGCTCGCCCAAACCGCTCCCGAGAACGAGGCCAAGAGCCCCATCCTCGACAGGCGCGTGTGCGCGAACAAACGCGACGGCCTCGTCTACGTTAGCCTTCGTGATGATGTGCTCCATGACATCTCCTTCCCGTCTTAAAAACAAAAGGGCCCGCTCAACAACGTGGCGGACCCGTACATGCGATGGCGCCCCCAGCGGGATTCGAACCCGCGATCTTCGGCTTGAAGGGCCGACGTCCTAACCGCTAGACGATGGGGACAGAACAGTTCGGTCATTATGCCATAAAACCGCCGATTGGCAAGCGAGATTGGTGTGCCAGACCCCTGACCTGCCCCCGGCGACTTTTGTCTCATTCGCTACTTATCCCACGCGAGAAACGCCCACGAGGTCACGCGCTGGTGGTCGTACTCCCAACACGTTTCGCCATCGGGCGTATGCTGCTCGTGCAGATGTTGCTTCGAGTAGCTGACCAGGCGCTCACGCTCCTCATCCGTCAATTTCATGAGCGCGGCGTTCTTCTCGATGGCCGCATCAAAGCTCTCGAATTGGTCTGTGCGCGCACTATCTATATATGACAGGTCCGGGCGTATGCCCATGCTCCAGAGTATGTTGAAGGCAAAGACGCAATCGGGGTAACGCGGCAGCTCACGTCCCGCAGCCTCGAGCAGCACGTGGTCGACGCGCGGTGAAAGACCCGTCGTGAGCGTGACGCACACGCGTCTGCGAGCCCGGGCATCGAGCTTGGCGAGTGATGCTTGCATGTCGGCCGTTGCAATCGAACGCGACGCGAGCGCAACATCGCAAACGGGAACCCCGGCACTGTTCCAATCGTCATCCCAGGCCAGCAGCATGGGATGTATGTGCTCGGCTATGCCTTCCGCAAATGCCGCCTCCATGAGGGCATCGAGCATGCCCTGCGAGAAATCGCAGGCGTAGACCTCGTGTCCCGCACGTGCGAGCGGCAGCGCAAGCGTTCCCGATCCGCAACCCATATCGAGCACGGTCTCGCCGTCCCTGATGGCAGCACGCTCGAGGAAGGCCGCCGCATAGGGGCTCGTGCCGCAGGTTTTGGCGAAATCCTTCGCCCGTTCGTTCCACATCTCCGCGTTATCGGGGTTGTTCCGGCGCTGCTGTTCTTCTTTCCAAGCAGCGGCCCAGTCAATGTCGATCGTCACGCCTGCTCCTGGTTCTCCGCCTCATCGTCCACAACCTCGTCACCTGCAGTCGCGCCCTCGACGCGCTCAGCCACCTCGACCTCCGTCTCCGCGTTCTGCGCAGCAGCGTCCTCGGGGGCTTCGTCAGCCGGGGGCTCGGGCTTCTCCTTGCGCTTTTTCTTCGCCGCAGCTCTCGCCTCGCGCTTGGCCTGCTTCTCGGCAGCCATATCGACCTCGAAGGGCATGGGTGCCGAAGGGGATCGCCAGGTTTCCGGCTTGAACTGCTCCATCCAATAACCGAGGGAGCGCATGTAGAGCGCCGAGATGAACGCGCTCACGAGCGCACCGGCAACCCACACGATGAGCGCCACCACGATCGTGACCACGCCAAGCAGCGCGAGCGGGACGAGGTCGGTGCCGAGCACCGTCGTCGTGGCCACCGAGGCGATGACGTTGATGAAGGGGATGGTCGGCAACAGCACGATGAAGAGCGCTGCGGCGAGCAGCGGAATCACCAGCAGGATGACGCAAAACGCCTGACCAAATCCTCCTGGGTCCCGTTGAAACATTCTGAAGACTCGCTTGATTTGCAAACCGGGGAGCACGCGCTCGTAGATGATGCTGCGGAAGGCGCCCGCCGCGGCAAGGGCCGCAACGAATACCGCGAAGACCTCCACGAGAAACTGCAGGATGGTACCGACAGCCGGAATGAAACCCAACAGGAACCCGGCAATCACGACGGGTGCAACCCAAATGAACATGACCCAAAGCGCGAGAAATCCGTACCGCGCGCAGCGACCCAAATCCCCCAGCTTTCGAGACAGGGGCGTGTGCATGCCCCAGGCAGCTTCCTTCGCCCAATCAAACAGGTACCCGAACATGATGATCTGTCCGATGATGGGCACGCAATTCATGAGGCCGAGCACGAGCGTCGCCTTCCACCAATCATCGTCGGCGGCCAGATCGCACCATGCTCGGTCCATGTATGTGTTGATCGTCTTCATCGATACGCCTGCTGCCCGTCGCGACGGCTACTCCTTGGAGCCGCCACCACCCAGCAGGGTCTGGATGCGCTGCTGGATCTCTTCCATCTCGTCGCCTTCCTTGGCAAGCACCTCGGCGCGGGCCTTGGCCGCGCGCACGGCGGCGAGGTCATAGAAGGTGTCGACATCGTCCACGTAAGCGGGCGTTTCCTCGAAGACGAGAGCAGCGCCCTCCTGCTTGTACAGACGCGCGATGACGTAAGCCTTCTCCATATCGGTCGTGGCGCATTCGACGATGATCGCGTCAAGTTGGCCGTCGTCGGTCATGAGAAACCCGTCATAGCAGAAGGCGTAGTGCGTCGAGAAGGCGCTCGACGACTTGACGTTGGCCTCCGCAGCGTCGCGGCAGCTCGTCACGTCGTCACCGGGGAAGTTCTCCTCGAACATCTGGTCCCCGTCAACGATAACCGTGAACGGGGTGAGCTCCTCGCCCTCCTCGAGCTTTGCCTGCGCGGTATCGAGGCAATAGAACGTGATGCGCTCGAGAATATCGTCCATCTCGAGGTTTTCTTGATCTGACATCGTTTCTCCTTGTGTGAGCGCCCCAGACGGGCACCTCAGTCGTTTCCATTCATCGAAAGTATACTTTTTGGTGCGATGCGAGCCAACCTCGCAAATTTCAGGCAGCCGCGGGTGTCTTGCGCTATAATCACCCCCGCACCCACACGGGGCCCCATGCGGAGGGGTGGCAGAGTGGTTGAATGCGGCGGTCTCGAAAACCGTTTACCCGGTAACCCCGGGTACGAGGGTTCGAATCCCTCCTCCTCCGCCAGATTTTCTCGCAGATAGAAGCCGCCATGAACAACCCGATGGACACCGAACCAAATGAGACCGTCGAGGCAAGATGGCGTCTTCGGGCGTTTCGGGCCTGGGCCATCGTCGGCATCTGCATCATCATCGGCATTCTGCTCTACATCGCCGGCATCATCTGGCAAGCCGTAGCCGTCATCATCGTGACAGCGCTGCTCGTCTTTCTGCTGCATGGCTTCGTCAACAGGCTCCAGAGGCACGGCATTCCCCGTTGGGGTGGCACCACCATCGCGTTCCTGCTCATCATCGCCATCATCGTGGCCTGCTTCATGGTGCTCATCCCCGCCATCGTCCAACAGCTCACCTCGTTCACCCAGCAGCTCCCCGGGTATCTCTCGCAAATCCAGGACTTCGTCACCAAGGCAAGTTCTTCGACGCAATTCTTCGACGGCGAGAGCATCAACTCGCTGCTCACGCAGGCGGCATCCTTCATCCGCCAGCAGGCGGGCGCACTGGCCAGCGGCCTGGCAAACGGCGTCATGGGCGGCATCGTGAGCGTCGGTAACGTCATCCTCATCACCTTCATCTCGTTCATCTGCTCGTTCTGGATTTTGCTTGACCTCCCCGTGCTCACGCGCGAGGTGCGCGGCCTCGTGGACGAGAAATACCAGGATGACATTGACGTCGTGACCCACGCCTTTGGCACCGCCGTTTACGGGTGGGCCAAGTCGACCCTGCTCTGCGCGCTCATCACGGGCGTCGCAAGCTGGCTCTGCTTCCTCATTCTCGGTATCCCCTACTCCGTGGTCCTGGGCTTCCTGTGCGGCATCCTGTATTTCGTGCCCTATATCGGCCCCATGGTCTCGTGCGCGATCGTGGCAATCATCGCGCTCTTCGTCTCGCCGCTTGTGTGCCTCATCTCGATCGTGGTTAACATGGTCATCAACAACGTCATCGGCAACATCATCTCGCCCAAGCTCATGAAGAGCTCGGTCAACGTCTACCCCGCGCTCATTCTCGTGGCGATTCTCGTGGGCAGCGCTTTGGGTGGCATTCCCGGCATGCTGCTCTCGATTCCCGTCATTGGTGCCCTGCAGGGTATCTTCATCGCGTATTACGAGCTCATCACCGGCAAGAAGATTGCGACGGAAGACGGCGTGCTCTTCCAGCTACCCAAGCCCAAGAAGAACCGCAAGACCCCCAAGCTCATCAAGGACATCAAGAACGACCTGCAGCGCGAAAAGAAGCAGGGTGCTGACGAAAGCGCCCCCAAGCAGGATGACGAGGAGCAGAAGTAACCCCTCGTCCACGGTCTGCTGCGCCTCACCTATCCGCATGCTAGGATAATCACACCAACACGCGCGAGGAGGTTCCCATGGCACTCCAGGCAGCATTCATCGTCCCGCATCCCCCGCTCATCATCCCCGCTGTTGGACGCGGCAAGGAGACGGGCATCCAGGCAACCATCGATGCATACGACGAGGTGGCACAACAGATAGCCGCGCTCAAACCGCAAACCATCGTCGTGACCTCGCCGCATGCGGCGGCATACCGTGATTATTTCCACATCTCGCCCGGCAGCAGCGCCCAAGGCGACATGCGCCGTTTCGATGCCCGCGACACGGAGCTTTCCTGCAGGTATGACACCGAACTCGCAAGTCGCATTTCGACACTTGCCGCCGCCGAGCATTTCCCCGCTGGCACCGAGGGCGAACGAGACCCCTCCATCGACCACGCGACCTACATCCCCCTCTACTTCATCGACAAGTTCTACCAGGATTACGAGGTGGTACGCATCGGTCTATCGGGCTATGGGCCGATGGAGCATTACCACCTCGGCCAGCTCATCACGCAGACAGCAGACCAGCTCGATCGTCGCGTGGTGCTCGTCGCAAGTGGCGACCTCTCGCACAAGCTCACGTACGACGGTCCCTATGGCTTCGCGCCCGAAGGCCCCGTCTTCGACGAGCAGATCACCGAGGCGATGGCCCAGGGCGATTTCATGCGCATCCTGAGCTTCGATGAAGGCTTCTGCGACAAGGCTGCCGAGTGCGGTCTGCGCTCGTTCCAAATCATGGCGGGTGCCCTCGACGGCAAGAGCGTCGATGCGCGCCTGCTCTCCTACGAAGGGCCCTTCGGCGTGGGTTATGCCGTTGCGTCCTTCGTCATGACGGGAGATGACGATACGCGTCGTTTTGGCGCGCGCTACGAGGACGAACAGCGCATGAAGGTGCAGCAGGCGCGTGCGCACGAGGACCCGTATGTCACGCTGGCCCGCGCGAGCGTCGAGCATTTCGTACGCGAGGGTACGCCGCTTCCCCGCCCCGAAGACTTGCCCGAGGAGATGCTCACGCAGCGTGCGGGTGTCTTCGTGTCCCTGCACGAGCACGGCCGCCTGCGCGGGTGCATCGGCACCATCGGCCCCGTAACGCCGTGCATCGCCGACGAGATCATCCGCAACGGTATCTCGGCATGCAGCGAAGACCCACGCTTCGATCCAGTACGCCCCAACGAGCTCGACCAGCTCGAGATCAGCGTCGACGTGCTTGGCGAGCCGCAGGACATTGCGTCAACCGACGAGCTCGATCCGCAACGCTACGGCGTCATCGTGAGCAATGGTGGACGCCGCGGCCTGCTGCTTCCCATGCTCGACGGTGTGGATACGGTCGCCGAGCAAGTCGAAATCGCCATGCGTAAGGGCGGCATCGGCCCACATGAGCCCGGCACGACGTTCCAGCACTTCGAAGTCGTCCGCCACGAATAAGGCAGGCGTGCCTGGCACGCTGTCTCATAGCATCGGCATTCTCTCAGTTTTGACCAACTTTTGAGACAGCGTGCCAGGCACACTTCGACGCGTTAAGGAGACATCATGAAGGTCACAGCACTCGCGCTCGACCCTATCGAGAAGAAACCCCTGGCTCGCTATAGGCCCGGCTCGATGATTCTGTCGGTCGGCAGTGTGGGCTGTACGATGCATTGCCCTTGGTGCCAGAACCACCAGATTGCCCAGCCGCAGGACCCACAACTCGTTCCCACGCGTGAGATAAGCAGCGAGGATCTCGTGGCGCGGGCGCGGGCACTTGTGAGTGAGGAAAACATCGGCCTAGCCTACACCTATAACGAGCCGCTCATGCGCTGGCGCGAGGTTCTTGCATGCGCCCAGGCCATACACGATGCCGGGCTCGACAACGTCGTGGTCACGAACGGTCTCATCGCACCCGATAAGCTCGCGCAGCTTCTACCCTACATCGATGCCTTCAACATCGACCTCAAGGGCTTTGACCAGTCCGTTTATGACATCGCGGGAGGCAAACTCGATACGGTCAAGAACACAATCGAGCAAGCACATGAGGGCGCACATGTTGAGGTAACGACGCTCATCATTCCTGGCGTCAATGATGACATGAAGCTTCTCGACGAGCAGGCGGCCTGGCTTGCCAGTATCGACAAGGGCATGCCGCTGCACCTCACGCGCTTCTTTCCCCAGTATCGCTATGCCAACCGCCCTGCAACGCCCCTGGAGACGCTCTACAGGGCCCAGGAGGTCGCCAGCAGGCACCTGGACGACGTGCTACTGGGAAACGTCTAGAAGGCGCGTTTAGAGGCAGCTGACGCACGTATCGGGCGATGCCCCGATTGCAGAAGCGGAGAAAACGCGAAGCGGTCTTGCGAGGACTGTCTGAGCGCGCCGCCTTTGCGCGCGAGTTTCCCTAAAGGGACTAGCTTCGCGTCGCCGCACGCAGCTGAGCGTTTTCGAGTTTCGGGTGCAATCGACTGGCGAGCCCAATACGTGCGTCAGCTGCTCCTTTCATGGCAACACAAAAGGGGCCGCGATTGTCATTGCGACCCCTTCTCGATTCATGCTGGCGGAGGGATAGGGATTTGAACCCTAGGTACCGCTCTAAACGGCACACACGATTTCCAATCGTGCTCCTTAAGCCACTCGGACATCCCTCCGTGTTGTAGCTTGTGCGTCAGTGACGACGCGGTTTGCTAGTATAGCAAACTCATGCGTGCTCTTCGAGGGCAAGTTCGATAAGTATGCGGCATAGCGCCCCGAAGGAAATTCCCACCGTCCCCGCCGTGTCGGGCAACAGCGAGGTTGACGTCATGCCCGGCAGCGTGTTGGTCTCGATGACCCAGCACTCCCCCGTCTCGTCCACCATGATGTCCGTGCGCGAAACACCTTTGCATCCCAAAACCTCATGAGCACGCAAGGCAGCAGCCTGACAAGCCGCCGTCGTACGGTCATCGAGGCGCGCGGGGATGATGTGCTTGGAGCCGCCCGCGGCATACTTTGCCGTGAAATCGTAGGAGGTGCTATCACCCTGGGGAACGATTTCGATGACGGGAAGCGCCTCGGGCTGTGCGTTGCCGAGCACCGCCACCGTGGTCTCGGTACCGGGAATAAAGCTCTCGACAACCACCTCATCATCGAATTCGAGGGCGTTGTGGATGGCTTCCGTAAGCTCTATCTCTCCCTCGACGATATAGGTGCCGATAGACGAACCGCCGCGCGCGGCCTTCACCACGACCTTTTCTCCAAGCTTCTCGATGATTTTCCCAGCATCAGGAGTGTCACCAGAGCGAACGATGACCCACGGAGCCGTCTTCAGACCTATCGAATCGTACATGATCTTGGAGCGCCCCTTGTCCATGGCCAAGGCGCTTGCGAGAACGCCCGAACCCGTATAAGGCACTTCCAGGAGCTCACAGACGCCCTGGATACAGCCGTCTTCGCCACCCTTCCCGTGAAGCGCTAAAAAGACCACGGTCGGTTGCGCGTCAATGATTTGCTGAAGGACATCGCTCTGCGCAGGGTCAATCTCTACGACATCGAAACCCTCCTCGCGCAGGGCTGCAGCACATGCGGCCCCCGACTTGAGAGATATCTCACGTTCGTCGCTCTTCCCTCCCTTGAGGAGAACGACCTTCGTCACTGCGGGATCACACGGCTTGGTGGTAATCATACTGGGCCCCTCATGGTGCATCGAAGCGATATGGTGAGCAAAATGGTATCGTAATGGCTGTCACTGCGTCTAGACGGGGTTTTCATGGAAGCAAAACGCGACATCAAATCACTCAGCCACCACGAACTCGAAGAGCTCATGGAAGAGCTCGGGCAGCCCCGCTATCGCGTCAAGCAGCTCGAAGAGTGGTTATACGTGCGAGGATGCTCATTTATCTCTGACATGGATAATATACCCAAGAACCTTCGCACACAGCTTGATGAGCTCTTCTTTATCGGCTCTCTCAAGCTCGTTACGCGTCAGATCTCCCAAGACGGTACGAGAAAGTATCTCTTCGAGATTTCCAACGGCGCACGGGTGGAGACCGTGGGGATTCCCTCTTCCGATGGCGAGCGTCTCACGGTCTGCTTCTCCTCGCAAGCTGGCTGTCCCATGGGGTGTAGCTTCTGCGCGACAGGGCGCTCTGGCTTTACTTGCAACCTCACGAGCGGTGAAATGTACGACCAGGTCATGTATGTTGCCAAGGACTTTGACATGCGCGTGACCAACGTAGTCTGCATGGGCCAAGGCGAGCCCTTCCTTAACTACGATGCCGTTCTTGAGGCTCTGCGCCACATGAACGCAAAAGTTGGTTTGGGTATCGGAGCGCGTCATATCACCGTATCAACCTGCGGTCTGCTTGATGGCATATGGCGCTTCTCCCAAGAGCCCGAGCAGTTCACCCTTGCCATTTCCCTGCATGCAGCCATTCAGGAAACACGCAATGCCCTTATGCCCGGTGTCGCAAACGTCTCTCTTGAGGAACTCCGCCAGGCAATCAAGGATTATGGCGAAACCACCAAGCGTCGTCCTTCACTCGAGTACGCTCCTATCGACGGTGTAAACGATAGCGATGAACATGTTGCTGCTCTCATCGACTTCTGCAAGGGCATGCTATGTCACGTTAACGTTATTCCGCTAAACCCAATAACCCCAGGTCAAGAGCTTGATGGCATGCTTATGCCGTCAAAACGAACCGGGCATATTGCACATGAATTAAGCGCTCATGGCATCGAGAATTCCGTAAGAAAGTCCCGTGGAAAAGACATTGACGGAGCCTGTGGTCAGCTCCGTCAACGTGTTGAAGAATGATATGTCTTCGGTGTTTACCGAATTAGATTGAAGATCCTCTGCAAATCATCTTCGTCTTTAAACTCAATCTCAATCTTGTTCTTACCTCGTGAGGACTTAATGCGCACCTGCGTATCAAGCTCATGACGCAGCTCTTTCGCAACAAGCTTATATGTGCGTGGTAGCGGAGCACGTTTTGCGCGCTCGCTCGTACCAGAAGCAACAAGACGAGCGATATTCTCAGCATCTCGCACGGTCAAATGCTCGGCAATGATCTTATCTGCGAGGTTCGTGCGCTTCTCCTCCTCAGGAATGGAGAGAATAGCGCGTGCATGACCGGCGGTAAGAGCACCATCGTATACGTAATCCTGGATTTGCTGCGGTAAATCGAGCAGTCGAAGTGAATTTGCGACGGCAGAGCGCGATTTTGATACTGCGGCGGCAAGTTCTGCTTGCGTCAGGCCACCTCGTGCCATCAAATCCTTATATCCACGCGCTTCTTCTATTGCATTCAAGTCGGAGCGTTGAAGATTCTCGACAAGGGCAATTCTAAGTGCCTGCTCATCGTCCATCTCGATAATACGCACGGGAACAGACTCAAGACCGGCTATTTTACTTGCCTGCCAACGTCTTTCACCTGCAACAATCTGATACATACCATCTTTAGGACGTACGATAATTGCTTGCAAAAGGCCCTCTTTGCGAATAGAATCCGCAAGATTTGCAAGCTCTTCTTCGTCAAAAACCTTACGAGGCTGATCGGGATTCGGTTGAATCTGTGTTATCAGAAGCTCTTCCTGCGTACTTTCGTTTCCACTTCCAGATTCTATTGATGCATCTGCAATGAGCGCGCTTAGACCTTTGCCAAGTCCACCTTTTTTCGTAGCCATGAGCGTCCTCCGTATCAGCTAAGTTTCTTGTAACGCTTAATAACTTCTTTTGCCAAATCTCTGTATGCTTCGGCACCTTTACCACTCGAATCATATTCGGTAATGGGCTCACCGTAGCTCGGTGCCTCTGAAATGCGAACTGTGCGAGGAATACGTGTCTTAAAGACTTTATCCCCAAACACATTTTCGACTTCGTTTGCAACGTCCTTAGAAAGCGTCGTCCTCTTGTCGTACATCGTAATAACAACACCAAAGACATCAAGCTTCGGATTAATGCGTTTTTTGACCATATTCATTGAATCAATGATTTTTGACAAACCTTCGAGTGCATAGAACTCGCACTGAATAGGAATAATAAGTTGGTTTGCAGCTGCAAGCGCATTTATCGTTAACAACCCCAAAGATGGAGGACAATCAACAAGAATGAAATCAAAGTCATCCTTAATCTCTTTAAGCGCATCGTTTAAACGAAACTCACGTGCAATCTCATCGACGAGCTTCGTCTCTGCACCAGCCAGATCAATCGTTGCAGGAAGCAGCCACATGTTTTTGGTGTCAATTTCACTAACTGCATCTTCGGTTGAAACATTATCATCCACAAGACAGTTATACGTGCTCAACTCGCATTGAGTCTTATCATAGCCGACACCCGTTGTGGCATTACCCTGTGCATCAAGATCAACAAGGAGTACCTTGTAGTTCTTCTCTCCTAGTGCTGCACCAAGATTTACCGCGGTTGTCGATTTACCAACGCCGCCCTTTTGATTAATGACAGCTAGAATCAACGGTTCCTTTGATTCATCTTTTCTTTTTGCTTCTTTGAAATTCACGTCGTCCCTCTCTGTAGATCTTCAATCAATGTTTGAAGGAAACTGACCTTGCACCTAATATACACTACTTCCTCCCTGTGTTTCACGTGAAACAGATTGAATCACATCACGTTCATGTTTCACGTGAAACATGAGAGGAGCTTAGTTCAGCCAAGAGGCTTTTTTTGAGCTATGCCATTCCTTCGTGGCAACTTGATACAAGCTGGTCCTGTTTTCTTATATACATATATGTTTCTTTCATATATCTCACTAATATATATGTTTCTCTTCGAATCAAGTTCAAGCCCAAGCTTATCTGCAACTTCTTTGAGTTGCTCAGGGGTTTGTTCCTCTTCCTTTCCACGAAGAGCTATAAGCTCTCCTCCTGGAACCAGAAGAGGTGTTGCAAGCTCCATTACAACAGGCAGGGAAGATACAGCGCGCGCAATCACTGTCGTAAAGTGCTCCCCTACCTCACGAGCTAAGTCTTCACTCCTTAATCCCCGTGCTTTGATTTGACCACTTAAGTCAAGCTCCTCGATCATCTCCTGCACGGCCCTTGCTTTTTTCTGTACTGAATCGATAAGAACACCTGTTCGCCCTGATGCAATTGCCAGAGGGACACCGGGAAATCCTCCTCCTGTACCGATATCGAGGAAATCTCCCTCTTGTCGGGAAAACTCATCGAGACAAGAAAGGGAATCTTCTATATGGAGAAGCATTCCCTTTTCTTCAGTATCAATCCTCGTCAGATTGAGTTCTTTATTCTTTTCTATGACTAATGTGAGATACGACTGTATCTGTTGTTGTTTTCCTATATCAAGCGTATCAAAAATCATGCGGGGGCTACAACAACATGCCTGTTCGGCTCTTCCCCGACAGAGTAGGTCTCAACGCGCTCATCATCACGAAGAGCCATGTGCACAAGACGACGCTCATAAGGATTCATGGGACGCAGACTTACTTCCCTGTCCTGGCGATCAGCACGTGAGGCAGCGGAATACGCGAGGGATTCAATCTTCTGGCGCTGTCGATGCTTATAGCTCTCTATGTCAATGGTGATGGGATATCTATATCCAAGCTTGCGGTTGGTTATATTGGAAACAAGCGTTTGGATGGCATCGAGCGTATGACCTCTCCTGCCAATGAGAATGGCAAGATCGCCGCCAACGACATCAAGGATGATTTCCTGCTCATCACCCTCATATTCGTTAATCTCGGCTCCCTCGGCATCAAAGTGAGCGAGAATCGTACGCAAAACCTCTATTGCGGTATCTGCGACCTCATCAAGGTCCTCTTCGCTACGAACCTCGTCTTCTTCAGTGATTTGCTCATCGACATTGTCTTCAACGTCAATGTCGATACCCTCTTCAGCCTCGAGTTCTTCTTCGATCTCAAATTCCTCGCTCATGGTGCATCCTCTACTTTAGTGTTTCTTAGTAGGGCGCTTTTTCTTTTCACGACGCTCTACATTAACTTTAATAGGCTTTGCAGGAGCTGCTTCTTCCTTTTCTGCAGCTTCTTTCTTGAGAACACGCTGTGTAATAAGTTGCTGTGCGAGTGCAAATCCAGAGGAAAGTGCCCAATACAGCATAACGCCAGCAGGCGAAATAAAAGCCATCCAGGTAAACATGATACCCATGATACCCATCATCATGGTCATTTGACTTCTGTTCTGAGGGTTTTGCTTCATCTGCAAAATCATGGGCGTAACAGACAAGCCAATGAACAAAACCATCATGACGATGTACGGAATGGAGTAAACAATGTCCTGATTAAAAGCATCAGGTACCGTTTGGGTTAGATTCGGCAGGATGTTGTAAAAACTAACGGAAAGTTCTCCGCCGGCATACTGCCCAATCTTATCGCGCAGAACCTGGAACAGAATAATGAAGATAGGCATCTGAATGAGCATCGGCAAGCAACCGGCAAGAGGATTAAAGCCCGTCTCCTGGTAGAGCTTTTGCATTTCCTGCTGAATCTTGACCTGATCGCCAGCATACAGCTTCTGAATCTCCTGCATTCTTGGCTGTACCTGTTGCATTTGAAAGCTGGACTTGAGTTGCTTCCTCTGGATAGGAAAGAGAAGCAGACGAATGATGAGAGTTACGATGATAATCGCAAGACCCCAGTCACCCACAAGCTTAGCGAGCTCGTAGAGCGCGGCTGCACAGCCGTTAAGAATTCCATCCCACATAAATACTAACCTCTCGACGGATAGTAATCACAAATCACGGTACCGGATCATATCCACCTGGATGCCAAGGGTGACAGCGGCAAATTCTTTTAATCGCCATCCATGATCCCCTGATAAAACCATAGCGTTGAAGTGCAATCATAGCGTATTCGGAGCAGGTAGGCACGTACCGGCAGGAAGGAGGAAACATCGGAGAAATATATTTCCGGTAAAAACTCACTAAGGCGAGCGCCACACGTCGCGGAATCATACGTAAACAATGTATGACTTTACCTGCGCTCATCCATGACTCCTAGTTTGAGAAGACCCTTTCTTGCCTGCTCAACTATCTCTTCGTGCTTCTTGTATGCGACAGGCTTTCTCGCAAGGAACGCGACATCAAACCCTTTCCACGGAGCACCCAGACTACGTGCTACCTCACGCATAACGCGCTTGCAACGGCTTCTGAAGGGAGCGGGACCTAGCTTTTTGCCAGCAATAAAAGCACATCTGCCAATAGTCCCCACTTCGTTCTCACAAACAAGAATTGTCATAGAAGACGAAGTAGAGCGCCTCCCCTGTGAGAAGAGACGCTCCACATCCTCTTTACTCTTGATCGTGCCATTCATGGGGTGTCAGTCCTCAAAATGAAGCTGACGAAGCCGGTACTAGACCGTCAGGCACTTACGACCCTTTGCACGGCGTGCCTTGAGAACGTTACGACCACCACGTGTGGCCATACGAGAGCGAAAACCATGACATTTTGCGCGTTTACGTTTATTGGGTTGATAGGTACGCTTCATTACAATTCCTCCTAAGGGAAACTCCCTTATACTTCTCGATAAGCTTCAAAATTGTAATATGGCTAAGAATGGCGAGTCAAGAAATTTTTACGATTCAATTCAATCACTATAAATCACCGTGAACAGGCGCTTTGACTTATTCCCAAGTTATTCACATTCTCTGTACGTGCCTTTGTTGAAACTGTGGATAACTAGCTAATTTCTACACACTTATATGGTGTTTTCCCCACCCCTTGGGCCTTTTTCCTCTCTTTTCTCTTTTTTACCTATCTTTTTCCAGAGATACACATCTTCTTTCCTCAACGAGATAAAGGTTTTCCACATCGAAGAACATCTGTACGTGTAAAACTAATCTTTTCTTTTTCTCTGTACTGCGTTTTTCAACTTGACATCAGTTTTCTATTCGTTTTTCACCGTTCCTTTTTCCAGTTTTCCCTGATTTATCAACATAGGTGGAAAATAATGTGTATAACTATGAAAACACCTGATAAACTATGTGAAAAGTTTTTCATTTCATGTGGTAAAGATTTGGTTTCGTGCGGTTATTTGCTACCCTAACCTCTTGTCAATGGTGGTTTTGTTTGTGGATAACTGCCGGTTTCCATAAATAATGAAAAGGAACAGCTAGACGTGGGAAACCTCGAAACTGACATCCCTGCACTCACTCCTACGCGCATCGCGATATACGATGATCTTCTCGCGGCACCCCGCGTCATTGATATAGAGCCAACGGACATTTCCCAATACATAGAGGAGATTGCATCCAAAACATATGAGCTGGCTCAGCAGAAAGGCAGCTCCATCCCCTATACCGTCATTAAGGAAGTCTGCGAGAACTTCATCCACGCTCAGTTCCGCGACCCATGTATCTCGATTCTCGATAACGGAAACACAATCAAGTTCACCGATCAGGGTCCGGGTATTGCCGATAAACAGCGTGCTCAGCTTCCCGGTTTTACCTCGGCAACGACCGAGATGCGCAAATATATACGTGGAGTCGGTTCAGGTTTGCCAACGGTAAAGGACTATCTGCGTTTCTCGAACGGTCGTCTCATCATAGAAGACAACATCAAAGAGGGCACGGTCGTCACGATTCAAATCGACAAGAGCGCTCCGCAGGCAACTCCCGTTGTGTATCGCGAGATGCCAAGCCAGGAGAAAAACGCAGAGCATAACCTTTCAGAACGAGAATACAATATTCTCATCCTGGCCCAGGAAATGGGCCTCATCGGACCAACGGAGGTCGAGCAGAACCTCGATATAAGCCTCTCGACAGGGCACCGCGCTCTCAACAAGCTCGAGAAGATGGGGCTCCTTCAGAAGACCGAGGGTGGGAAGAAGAGAATGCTGACCGATCAAGGCCTGGCATTCCTGAGCAGATAGGGTTTTTGAGATGGACAAAGACGAAATCTGGAGCAAGACACTCGCCCTCCTTCTCGAAAATACAGACGAGGAGGATCCAAAGACCGTCTTTCTGAACCTCCTCACTCCCGTCGGAGTCTTTGGGGACCAATTCGTTTTACTTGCAGAGAGCACGCCCGTAGAATCATGGGTAAGGAAAAACTACCTTGGAGAGATGCAAGAAAAGCTTCTTCAGGTCACCGGCACCCCAATAAGCATCGGGTTGGGTGTTAATACGCAAAAGGAAACACCCCAGCAACAGGCTACAAATACGCAGGTCACGGCAACACAGGAACCAATGCAGCAAACAGAGCCTGACTGGATGAACCATTTCGTTGATCCGTCGAGCATTTCGAACCAAGCTTCATCCTCGACCATGCCCGCAGCCGAGGAGGCAGGACGTGTAGGGGGAGAATACGCTTCGTCTCCCACAAGCGGAGAAGAGGCACTCTTCTCAAAGTGCACCTTCGACACCTTCGTCGTGGGCAAATCAAACGAGTTTGCCCGTGGTGCTGCCCTCGCCGTCGCAGAGCAACCGGGAATCGCATATAACCCACTCTTCATCTACGGGAACTCAGGCTTGGGAAAGACCCATTTGCTCGTCGCAATCGCAAACTACGCGATGCAAAACTTCCCGCGTATGGCCACGCGATACGTATCGGCTAACAAGTTCCTCAACGACTATGTCGAGGCAACGCAGCGTAATCAATGGGGGACCTTCAACAGCAAATATCACCAGGTAGACATCTTGCTTGTCGATGACGTCCAATACCTCGAGGGTAAGGACGAAACCATCAATCAGCTGTTCAACATCTTCAACGAGATGACCAATCGCAACAAGCAAATCGTGCTCTCTGCAGATCGCGCCCCAAAAGACATCGACATGGACGACCGCATGCGTTCGCGCTTCATCTCGGGTCTGCTCGCAGACATCAAACCACCAGACTACGAGACGCGCCTGGCCATCTTGAAAAACTACCTATCTCGCGTGAACCAACACACGAGCTTCTACGGAAATATCCCCGATGACGTGCTCGGATACCTTGCAGAGGTTGCGACTTCAAACATCAGAGAGATGGAAGGCGCCATCACGCGTCTCGTGAGCAACATGACTTTGCTGAAGAAGAACAGCATCAGTATCGAGGAAGCTCAGGAACTGCTCCAGGATTTCTTCCCGACCATACAGGACAAGAAGATCGACATCGCACTCATCCAAAGCGAGGTGGAGCGCTTCTTTAAGGTTTCGCACGAGGACATGATTTCGTCGAAGCGCTACAAGGGCATCACGACCCCGCGCCATATCGCAATTTACCTCTCCCGTTATATGACGGAAGAGTCCCTCGAGTCAATCGGAAAGAAGTTCGGGGGACGTGACCACACGACGGTCATGCACAGCGTAAACAAGATAGAGCGGGACCAGAAAGACAATCGGATACTATTTGACCAGCTCGAACAGCTGACCTTGATCATCCAGGAGCGTTGCTAACGTGGATAACCCCGTAGAAAACCAGTGAATAGAAGGTTGAGGAACTCTTGATAAGTTTTACCCGCTAAAATATCTGTTGATAACGCAATCGGTTTTCGACAAGAAACGTCAATCGGAAAAGAGGGGTTGAACTGGTAGAAAAGAAGTTTTCCACTAATTCACCTGTCTTATTATGATTATTAGATATATATAAATAAGAACTAATAATAATAGGGGAGAGAGAAACGTGAAATTCAGAATCTCAAAGGACGACCTTCTGAACGCCATCAACACCGTATCAAAGGGCATGTCGTCGCGGTCAACGCTTCCCATCCTCTCGGGCATCCTGCTCGAGACAACCGATCAGGGCAAACTCGTCTTCCAGACGACCGATCTCGAAATCTCGATCAAACACGCTACCAGCGCAAACATCGAGGAGCCCGGCCGTTGCGTCATCCCTGGCAAGTTGCTTGCAGATATCGTCAAGAGCCTCCCCGACGCATCTATCGAGGTCAGCACCCAAGACGAGCAGGCACATATCACCTGCCTTGACTCGTCCTTCACGCTCTCCGCGCTCAATCCTGCGGACTTCCCCTATTTCCCGCAGGTCAATCCCTCGACAACCATCGTGCTTCCTCCCGCGGAGCTTGCCGATGCCGTGCGCTGCGTTGGCAAGGCAGTCTCGCGCGATGAGTCTCGCATTATCCTCACCGGTATCTTCTTCGCCGTCAAAGATGGTATCGTGACGCTCGCCGCAACGGACTCGTACCGCCTTGCCGTTGCAGAGATTCCCGTTCCCAACTCCGATGTCAACGACTTCTCCGCCATCATCCCCGGTAAGATCTTCGATGAAGTCTGCCGTCTGGCCCTTTCGAGCGATTCCGTCTCGGTTGGATTCTCCGAAAACCAGGTTCTCATCACCTTCGGCGTGACGATCTTCGTAAGCCGAAAGATCGAGGGCACCTACCCCAATTACAAGCAGCTCATTCCCGCCGATCACGAGGTATCGATTCAGGCGGATTCACAAGCGCTCATCACCGCCATCAAGCGTGTCGCAATCCTCGCACAATCCCACACCCCCATCAGGTTCCAATTCTCTGCCGAGGGTCAAAACGTCACCATCTCCGCCAACACCGCAGATGTCGGTGGAGCATCCGAGGTCGTCGGTGCCGAGGTAGACGGCCCAAGCATGGAGATCGCCTTCAACCACCAGTACATCCTCGACGGACTCAACATGATCAAGGGTGACGTGCTTATCGAGCTGCAATCCTCCCTCAAGCCCGGCATCCTCAAGAGTGTCGACAAGGAAGACTTCCTGTACCTCGCCATGCCCGTCCGCCTGAACTAGCGTCTGGTCTTCACTCACACGATGGCGCTCAAGATTACAAGCATCACCCTCGACAACATACGAGGGTATAAGCACCTGTCCCTTGATGAGCTGGGCAACCTCGTCATCATCGTGGGGCCTAATGCGGTTGGAAAAACAAATGTCATCGAGGCGATACAGCTTCTCACTTCTGCATCATCCTTTCGCAAGCCCTCGTGGACGGAGCTCGTTTCCTGGGATAATCAACAAGGATATGCCCTCATCCACCTAGAGGAAGATAAGCGCCACCTCGAGCATCGCCTTGTCGTATCCGAAAACGACCATCTCTATGAAGTCAACGGAAAGAAGAAGACGCCTGCGGCAATTCGCGGATCCCTTCCCTGCGTGTTGTTCATTCCCGATGACCTTCAGCTCATCAAGGCATCCTCTGCTCGCCGCCGCGATGCCATCGACGCCCTTGCCGTGCAGCTTTCCAAAAACTACTCCTCGCTCAAGAGCGACTATCAGCAAGCACTCAAACAGCGAAACCTCCTCTTGAAAGAGGGCATACACGAGGGGTCTCTTTTCGATTCCTGGGACGAGTCCTTCTCTGTTCACGGCGCACGTCTCTGCCTTGCCCGCTGGCGGCTTTTTGATCGCCTTTTTGATCGCATGACCACAATCTATGGCGATGTTGTTCCCCAAGAGCGCCTTGCAGCTCGTTACATCCCTTCATGGAAACGCTTCGATAGCGAACAACGCCAGATTGGCGACATCGACCAGTACGAACCCGGGGACGACTCATCATCTCTCACCATCGAGGAGCTTCAGAGAGAGCTCCTCGAACAATCTCATTTTCTGGCAGATGCAGAGCTTCGTCGCGGGATATCGCTTGTGGGCCCTCACAAGGACGAGATGGCCTTCTTCATCAACGAGAGAAATGCCCGTCTTTTTGCCTCTCAAGGGCAACAGCGCACCATCGTTCTCGTGATGAAACTCGCTTGTGTCGAGCTTGTCAACGAGCTTATGGGAACTGAACCCGTCCTTCTTCTTGACGATGTCATGTCCGAACTCGACGAGAAACATCGCAACGCTCTCACGGCTTTCATTGAGAAAAACGTCCAAACCTTCATCACCACGACAAACCTCGACTATTTTTCCCCTGACATTCTCAGTCATGCCACCATCGTGCGCGTGCCTATTGAGGGCACGCGCCACGATTACAAGTAAGAGAGCGGCCGGGGATGCGGGTGACAGTGGGGACGGGGGTTCTGTCACGCCCATGGGCGTGACAG